>Ga0137379_10000114_pt1 | contig 64746 bp, 65 predicted proteins | sample SagtaG_18_FD_104812 | JGI IMG/M metagenome (GOLD analysis project Ga0137379, IMG submission 104812) | Vadose zone soil microbial communities from Sagehorn Ranch, Mendocino, California, USA - Sage2_L_80_16 metaG | ecosystem: Environmental > Terrestrial > Soil > Vadose zone | place: USA...
GACGCCGCGTTGTCCCCCTGTCACGGAGCGCCTCGAACGCGAGGCTATCGAGGAGGGACCCATACGACGCCCTCTCCCGGCTTGCATCGCGCATCACGGGTCCGCGCGACCTTACGCGGGAGCGGCCGAGCATACGGGCCCGGGGACGATAAACGTTCGCCCACCCGACGCACGTTTATCTATGGTCCGGCCGTTCGGCGGACTCCGGGTCCGGGGTGGCACGTTGGACGAGCTGCGGGATGCGATTGCCCTCCTGTTCAAGCGGAAGGGCCGCGACGAGCTCAGCGAGCGGGAGTTCGTCCTGTCGGCCTCGATGGACCTCCGCTGGTTTCCACCGCGGGACGCGCAGCGCCTGTTGCAGCTCGGCCTCGAGACGAAACTCCTCGAGTCGCGTCAAGGCTCGATTCGTCCGGCGTTCGACGTGACGACGGTCGAAGTCCCTCGGGACTACGTGCCGACCGCCGCCATCCTCGAGACGCTGACCCCGGTGGGCGAAGACCTGTTCTTGCGGATCGTCGACGCGATCGCCAAGCGGACCGGCGTGGACCGCAAGGCCGCCATCGCGCTCGTCAACGGCGTACAGGAGCGGCTCGATCTCGAGGTCGAAGTCGCGGCCCTCGTGGCCGCGTACCAGGCCGGCGTCGACGTTGCGGCGTTCCTGGGCCCGGTCAAAGCTCGACTCGGCATCGGCTGATCAGGGACGGTCCTCTTCCATCTTGATCAGGTCGCCGAGGGTGAGCCCTCCGCCCGGCGCCTGTTTCTTCACTGCCACGGGCTCCACGCGCTCCTTGAGGGCGATGCCGAGTTCCCGCTCAAGCTTGCGGACGAGCGCGTCGCCCGGCGTCATCGTGCCGGCCTCGAGCATCGCGATGACGCTCGCCCGCTCGTTGATCTTCGCGCCGAGGTCCGCCTGCTTCCATCCGCGGGACTCGCGCGCCGACCGGATCCGCTGCGGGAAGTCCTCCGCCAATTCGAGTTCGCCCGTCTGCGTGTAGACGTCCTTCGGCGTCATCCGGCGCTTGCGGGCGTCGAGTCGCTGCGCGATGATCGGGGGCATCGTGCTCTGTCGCAACGCGGGCGTCGCGACCTCGTCGCCGAACCGCGAGCAATCCGTGCAAACGGCCAGGATGGTCGCCTCGATCGCCACGTTCTTCAGGCGCGGGACGTCCGCGCCACACAATTCGCAGATCACGAATCCGGCCCGATAAGACTAAATAAAAAGTGCCTGGTATATAGCCTTCGTCTTCGAGTCAGCCCACCGGACGATTACATGGACGAGGATCAAATCCGCGAATTCTCCGAGAAAATGTCGGAGCGGATCTCCACGTTGGAGGACCGCAACGACAAGCTCCTCGAGACGGCCCGCCGGGCCGAGGGCGAGAAGCGGTATGTGGAGACGGAGCTCGTCCGGCTCCAAAAAGAGGTCCGACGGCTGAAGCAGGAACTCGACCGATTGAAGAGTCCGCCATTGATCATCGGGAACGTCCGCGACATCCTCGCGGACGGCCGCGTCGTCGTCAAGTCGTCGACGGGCCCGGACTTCATCGTGAACGCCGCGGACTACGTCGCGAAGGAGAACCTCATCGTCGGCGCGCGCGTCGCGCTGAACAAGCAGACCCTCGCGGTCATGGGCGTCCTGCCGCCATCCCTCGATCCGATCGTCACGGGCGCGGAGATCATCGAGAAGCCCCATGTCACGTACGAGGACGTCGGCGGCCTCGAGAACCAGATGCGCGAGCTGCGCGAGGCGGTCGAGGACCCGCTCCTCAAGCCGGACCTATATCGAAAGGTCGGCATCGAGCCGCCGAAAGGCGTGCTCCTCGTCGGACCGCCGGGGACCGGCAAGACCCTCCTCGCGAAGGCCGTCGCGAACCGCACCCAGGCGCGCTTCATCCGGTTCGTTGGGTCGGAGCTCGTGCAGAAGTACATCGGGGAAGGCGCGCGGCTCGTCCGCGAACTCTTCCAGCTGGCGCGCGAGAAGGCGCCATCGATCGTGTTCATTGACGAACTCGACAGCGTCGGGGCGAAGCGGCTCGAGGTCGCGACGTCGGGCGACCGGGAGGTCCAGCGCACCCTCATGCAACTGCTCGCGGAACTCGATGGATTCAACCCTCTCGGGGACGTCAAGATCATCGGGGCCACGAACCGACCCGACATCCTCGACGACGCGCTCTTGCGACCCGGCCGGTTCGACCGCATCATCGAGATCCCGATACCCAATCAAGAGGCGCGCGTGACGATCTTCCGGATCCACATGCGCACGATGAACGTCGCGTCCGACGTCGAACCCGGCATCCTGGCGGGACGATGCGACGGCGCGACCGGCGCGGACATCCACGCGATGTGCACGGAGGCCGGCATGTTCGCGATCCGCGAGGACCGCGAGGTCGTGACGATGACCGACTTCGAGCGGGCGGTCGAGAAGGTCTTCGGCGAGAACCCGATGCGCACACCGGACTCCTCGGGCGCCATGTACGCGTGAGTTCGGCTTGCGTCCACGGCATTCCTAAATAGCCGTCCACATTGTATTGGAGCACTCGGAGTCGAGAGCCCGTGGCGAACACCGAGCGATGTCCGATCTGCAACGTCTCCGTCAAGCGGGAGAACCTGCTCCGCCATCTGAACGACACGCATCCCCGCCATCCGGACACTCCGAAGATCCGGGAGCGGTTGAAGGCGGAACCGGGCCGGGTCGCGGCGAAGAACGCGGCCCCGATCCGGGTGCGGACGTGGCAGGTGGCGCTCGTCGCCTTGGTGGCGATTGGCATCCTCGGCGCGTACTACGTGGCCCCGTTCCTCAATCCCGGTTCGTCCGAGCCCTTCCCCTGCGTGAGCGGGACCAACTACGTGTATCACTGGCACACCCAGCTCCGGATTTTCTCGAACGGTGTCCAGGTCACGATCCCCGCCAGCGTCGGGATCGTCCCGGGGTGCCTCGAGCCGGTCCACACGCACGACACGAGCGGCCTGATTCACATCGAGACGACCGTGGCTCGCACGTACACGATCGGGAACTTCTTCACGGTCTGGGGGAAGCCGTTCGGGAGCCCAACCCAGATGCTCGTGAACACGACGACCGTGAGCCCGAGTCCGAGCGTCGTGTTGTACGACCAAGAGACGATCGAGCTGCACTATCCATCGTTCCCGTGACCGCGTTCCGCGCCGCGTCATGTCGGCTTCGACGCCAGCACCAATATCTTTATGCCGGCTCCTAGGTTAGGCGGCCTCCGCCATGGTCCGCCCGCTGGTCCGCGACGACGCCGGCGTGAGCACGCTCTGGTCGTTCATCGGGGTCCTCATCCTCATCATCGCAATCGTCGGGGTGTACTACGGCTTCGTCGTCCCGAAGTTCGGGTCGCCGCCGATCCGGGCCCAGAGCGGGGATTCCGTCAAGGTGGACTACATCGGCACCTTCGCGGACGACGGCCTCGTGTTCGATACGAGCCTCGCGTCCGTCGCGACGGACAACGCCTCGTACCTGAAGGCCTTCACTTTCACCTGGCACAGCCCGTGGCAACCGCTTGGCCCATTCACGCTGGGGACCGGCGTGGTGATCAAGGGCTTCGACCTCGGGCTCCAAGGGATGGCCGTCGGCGATGGGAAGACGATCATCGTGCCGCCGAACCTCGGGTACGGGTCCGCGGACCCGTCCAAGTTCATCGTCAAGCCGCTCTTCGAGTCCGTGCCGGTCCGGGTCACGATGAACGCGACGGACTTCCGCAGCACGTACGGCATCGCGCCGCAGTCCGGCATGAACGTCACGGATTCGTTCTGGGGCTGGACCGCATACGTGAGCGTGTCGGGGTCCTTCGTCACCGTGACGAACAGCCCCTCGCCCGGCCAGATCGTCCGGCCCTACGGGGCGTGGAACGCGGTCGTCGCGAGCATCGACGACTCCGCGAACGGGGGCATCGGGGTCATCGTCGTCCATCATCTCCTCGACCCGAGCCTCGTCGATCGGACGGGGAAGAAGATCTTCCAGCGAGGCACGGATGTGCCGCTGTTCGTCGTGAGCGCGGTGGACCTGGACGCCGGGACGTACACGCTGAACTACAACGTCGCCGCGCCGATCGGACGCGTCCTGGTCTTTCAGGTGACGATGCTCGACATCAGCCGCCCGGGTTGAGGGCGACGGATGGCCTCCCTCGACGAATTCCTCGGGGCACTCTTCGGGTCCCTCGGCCCCGTCGGCAGCCTCGTCGCCCTGCTCCTGATCTTCGCCGTGGATGCCGCGTTGTTCCCCGCTCTCCCGGAAGCCTGGATCGTCGTCACGTTCACGTACCGACCCGAGGTCCTCGATCCCCTCCTCTGGGCCGTGATGCTCCTCGCCACCGCGGTCGTCGGCGACCTGCTCGGGACGAGCGCCCTGTACACGGTCGTGCGCCGCGTCGTCATCAAGGGCCGCCGGATGCCCGGATGGCTGGAGCGCGGGATGAAGAAATGGACGGAGTTCCTCCTGGTCCGGGATGAGCGGGTGATCCTCCTGAACCGGATCGCGCCCGTCGTCCCGTTCGTCGGCGCGTTCATCGCGACGCTCGATTGGGACTATCGCCGGTCCATGGCCTACGTCGCCGCGGGCGGCCTCGCGAAGTACGCCGCGCTCCTCTTCGTCGTCGTCATTGTCGGGGTCGCGTACGACGTCGGCACGGCGCGATGGATTACGCTCGCCCTCGTGGCCATCGTCGTAATCGGTTCCTTCCTCGCCGCGTGGCTCGTGCGGCGGAAGACGCGCGCGACGATGCCGCCATCCTGACCCGGTCAGCGGACCGGCTCGGGCCGGAACCAATCCGCCGGGGTGCGGCGGGTGGCGTAGTAGAGGAGCGTCGACGCCACGTATTCCCGGAGCACGGTGCGGGCAAACCCGTGGGAACGGAAGCGCCGCAGGGAGGTCTGAACCGCGATCGGCAGGATCAGGAAGCGGCCCAGCGCCCGCGATCGCATCGCCAGGTCGTGTGTCTCGTTGAGGAGCATGTCTTCTCGGAGCCCGCCGAGTCGCTCGAATGCGGATTTGCGGAAGAAGAAGCAGTACCCCGCGTTGTGAGGGAACCCCCAGAGGGTCGCGGCCTTCTGGTAGCCATTCGCGAGGGCGAACAGCAGCCGCTCGAAGGCGCGTCCACCCGCGGGGACAAAGGACGTCGCGCCCCCGATGACGTCGGGGCTCACCAGGGCCGCCTCGACGGACACGATCAACTCCGGCGGCAGGACGCAATCCGCGTCAGCGAAAACGAGGACATCCCCGACCGCAGCCCGCGCGCCGCGGTTCCGGCCCTCGCCGGGACCTTTGCGCTCTCCCTCGAGCACGCGGGCGCCGGCGGCCTGCGCGGCGGCCGGGGTGCCGTCCGTGCTCCCGGAATCCGCGATGAGGACTTCCATTGGCGGGACCGTCTGTCCGTGGATCGATTCAAGCAACGCCGGCAGATAGTCCGCTTCGTTCCAGGTCGGGACGATGACCGAGACCCGCACGGCCATCGGCACTCACGCGGCCACGAGGCGCTCGTACACCCGTTCGAGGCGCCGCGTGCACCGCTCGACGGAGAACGGAAGGGCGCTCTCCCGCGCGGCCTCGCGCATCGGATCCCGGTCGCGTAGGCATCGGAGGATGGCGGCACTGCAGCCCCGCACGTCGGCGGGGTCGAAGAGGGCGCCGTTATGTCCTTCCCGGACGAACTCCGGGATCGCGCGGTAGTTCGCGCCCGCGACGGGCCGCCCGGAGGCCAGCGCCTCCAGGACGACGAGGCCCTGCGTCTCGAACTTCGAGGCGATCGCGAAGACGTCCGAGGCGGCGTAGTACTTCGGCAGGTCGGCGTCCGGGACGAAACCCGTGAAGATGACGTCCCCCGCGAGGCCGAGGTGCTTCACGAGGTCGTAGTACTTCTCGATGTACGGGCCCGTGCCGACGATCAGGAGCGTCGTGTCCGGATTCGCCTCGAGGACCTTCGGGAACGCGTGGATCAGGGTCGTGAGGTTCTTCTCCGGCGCGACGCGGCCGACGTGCAAGATGACGTCGTGGCCGTTCAGGCCCCACTTCGTCCGAACACTCTGTCCCGACAGGTCCGGCCGGAAGCGCTCCGGGTCCACGCCGGTCGGGATGACGTCCGCAATGTTCGCGGTCGGGGACAGGGCGAGGATCTCGTCGAGGATCGCGCGGCTCGGGACCACGACGCCCTGGGTCTTGCGCAGGAAGATCTTGAGGTAGAACCGCAGGCCCCGTTCCAGGAGGTGGAGGTTCAGGCCGAACGGGGAGTAGAACGGCAGCGTGTCGTGGATCATCGTGTGGAACGTCGAGACGCGCGGGATCTTGGCCTGCCAGGAGGCCCAGAGGCCCTTGATGCCGACGAACCCCACGCCGTGGATGTGGATCACGTCGATACCGAGGTCCTTGATCAGGTCGACCTCGCGGCCGGGGAACATCGCGAGTCGGTAGCCCGGGTAGCGGCGGAACTCCTTTGCGCGGACGTAGACAGTGCCATCTTCGCGGGCCTCGCGGCGGCGCGGGTCTTCCGGCGCGAAGACGACGACCTCGTGGCCGTCCGCCTCGAGCTGGTGCCGCGTCGTCAGGACCGACGTCACGACGCCGTCGACCGTCGGCAGGTAGCTGTCCGTGAAGAGGGCGATCCGCATGGCATCAGCCTTCGGCCTCGCGGCCCTGGAGCACCGGCTCCCCCTCACCGTCGTCGATGTCGGCTATCGTCCCCGCCTCCACGATTCCGTGCCTTGTCCCGTCAATCATCGCCGACGCACCCGAGTCCGCCCGACGCGATCGCCGGACGCGGCGGCGCGATGCGAGGACCGCTGACGGCTCGGAGTTTGATTGGGCTACATTAAGTTTGTGGGCGGCCGAAGCCGGGTTGATAATCGGCAAAAATGGGGAATCACTCCGCATCCCGCGGCGCGGCGCGAGCATGCTTCCCGACGGCCTCCCGACGCGGCTCGATTTGCGAATTGATAATCTCCACGCCCCGCCCGGCGCGATAGGAATGGCGGAACCCGAGGGCTACCTTGCGTCGCGCGGCCTCGACGGCGTCGAGCAGCGGCCGGCCGAGGGCCAGGTAGGCCGCCGTCGACGCGGCGAGCGTGCATCCCGCGCCGTGCAACGTTTTGTCAAGTCGCCGTCCGCGGAGTCGGCGCATCCGGCGGCCATCGTAGAACACGTCGACGAGCGGACCGCGCATGTGCCCGCCCTTGACGAGGACGGCGTCCGCGCCGAGCTTCCGGATCGCGCGCGCCGCGGCCTCCATTTCCTCGACGTTCGTGATGCGGAGGCCGGAGACCCGCTCGGCCTCGTTGCGGTTCGGCGTCACGAGGGCCGCGCGCGAGAGGAGGTGATTGACGAGCGCGTCGCGGAGGTCATCCTGTTCGAGGGACGCGCCGACCGTCGCGACCATCACCGGATCGACGACGAGCGGGAAGGACGAACGGCGGAGCTCCTTCGCGACCGTTCGGACGATGGCGGCGGAATAGAGCATGCCGGTCTTCGCCGCGCGGACGTCGAAGTCTCCGAGGACCGCACGGATCTGCTGGCGGATCTCGCCGACCGGGAGAGGGAAGATCGAATCGACGGACCGCGTGTTCTGTGCGGTGACGCACGTGATCACGGACGTCCCATGCACCCCGACGGACGCGAACGACTTCAGGTCCGCCTGGATCCCCGCGCCGCCCCCGGAATCGCTCCCCGCGATCGTGAGGGCCGTGCGCACGCGCGCACGATGGAGGCGGCGGGCTTAAGGGTGACGCGGCGCGAGATCCAAGGAGCCGCCGCCCCGAGCAGCGTTAAATACGACATGGCTCATGCGAACGGGTCCATGCGGGCGCGGAGCGGCCACATCAAGTTCGACAAGAAAGTCCGATGGAAGAGCCTCGTGCCGGCGTTCCGGCCTCTGTTCCTGAAATTCCTCGAGGAGACGCAGCAAGTGCCCGAGGACATGGAGAACGTGGATGTGCTTATCGAGGAGAATCTCCGCGACCTCCGGAACAACCGCAAGCCGGAAGGCTACAACCGCGAGGGCATCATGCGGATGATCTTCCCGATCTCGAACCGGGTCGAGTTCTACGTGTACGGTCGAGGGAAGACGATCGAGGTCGCCCGGGTCACGGAGCAGCTGAGCCGGGTGTTGCAGAAGTATCGGCTCAAGCACACGATCGAATGGGACCAGCTGAAACTGCTGGCGGACAAGAAAGAAACGTAGGCCTTTGCGGGGCGATCCCGCCGTGAACGGGAGCATACCTCTACTTAGAGGTATGACGCGTCGGGAGGCCTTGCTGGAGACCGTCCTTCAATTCCCGAGGCGAACGGTATCCACGACGGAGTACTGAGCGCCTTGCGGCGTCAGCACACTCTTCTTCAGATGCACCGCGTCCACGCGATACGTGCCGAAGGTCTCCTCGGCGCGCGCTCCCAGGATGCTCGAGACCCGATCCAAGTCGCGGGCCCCTTTCACCCGGGCTAGGGTCGCGTGGGCTCTCCATGCCCGAGCCTCCCGCGGGAATCCGAGCGACTCCAGGGATGATTCGAGCGCCCTCGCAATCTTTGCGAGGGGCTCCGCGTCCTCCACGCCGACCCAGATCACATTCATCCGGGCCAGACTCGGAAACGCACCGGTGCCTCGAACCCGGACCTCAAACGGACGGACGTCCGCGCCCGCCTCCCGGATCGCGGTCACGATCTCCGGAACGAGCCCCTCCTCCGTATCCCCCAGGAACTTGAGGGTGAGATGGATCTGGTCCGTGCGGACGACCTTGAGAGAGCTGCTCGCGCCTCGCAGTTCTCCGGCGAGCCGCTCGAGCGAAGTCAGCGGAGGCACATCCACCGCGATGAATCCGCGAAACGTCACGCCGCCTCCCGGTCCCTGGGATTGCTTTCGACGACGAACCGGCCGCGCTCGTCGAAGCTCCCATGCAGGTGGCCTTCGCGGACGGCGGTGCGAAGGAATCGGTCCGCGTCCTCTCCCGACACCTTGAGTTCCACGGCGAGGTCTCGCACTTCGATCGTACCCCGTGCCATCGCGAACGTCGCGACGTGTTCCAGGGCCAAATCGCGCGCCCGCAGTGCCCGCTGGTACCGGAAGAAATACAGGCCTGGGACCAGGAAGATTCCCGCGCAGAGGGCGGCGGCCGTCGCGCTCAGCGCTTGCTGCAGGGCGGCCCCCGCCGCGGCGAGAACCGCCGCCCCCGCCGCGACCGTCAATGTGGCGATGGAGAGGATCTCGTAGAACGTCCGGCGTCGCACGGCGAATCCCCGCTAGTCGGCGACGAGGGTGCCATGGAACGATTCGCCGAGGATCGCCGCACGGAGGGCGCGATGGTCCCGCCCGCGCACGACGCTGAGCGGGGTATGGTCTCGCGCGAGAACCCGCGCGGCCACAGGATCGAACACGATTCGCGGGCCCGCCTTCCGGTGGGCGCTACCGCTGAGGCGAACGAGTTCCTCGAATCGCATGCGGGGCACGAGCTTCGCGTCCGCATTCTTCTCCGGGTCCGCCGTGTACACGCCGTCCACGGAAGTTGCGTTCACGATGCGCGCCGCGCCCACGAATCGGGCGAGCGAGGCGCTCACGCGGTCCGTCGTGTGACCCGGCCCGGTCCCCGCCATCACGACGATCGGGAAACGGCGGGCGAGCCTCGCGGCCTCCGAGTACGTCGTCGCGGGCTCCCGGTTCGCGCGCCCGCCCAGCGCCGCGGCGAGGAGACGCGCGTTGAGCCGCGTCACCGCGATGCCGAATTCATCGAGGGTGCGCTCGCCGAGGCCGAGCGCGCGGCCCGTCTCGATGTAATACCTCGCGATGCGGCCGCCCCCCGTCACGACGAACAACTTCACGCGCCCGGAGACGTCGCGGAGCAGCGCCGCAAGATCGCGAAGATGCCGCGCATCATCGTCGCCCGGGACGAGGACGGAACCGCCGAGCGAAACGACGACTTTCTCCATGGAGACGCAGTCTCGACGCAAAAGGTAAAGAACGATAAATAACTGTGTGGTGCGACAAAATGGCAGAACTGTCCGGGATGGACAAATACAAGTTCCGCCGGGCCCTCGAGCAGATCGAAGAGGCCGCCGGCCGAGGCACGGAACTCGTCAGCGTGTACGTCCCCCCCAGCCGACCGATCTTCGACGTGACGAACTATCTGCGGGCCGAACTCTCGCAGTCGTCGAACATCAAGAGCGCGAGCACTCGCAAGCATGTGACGCAGGCGATCGAGTCCTCGATGCAACGCCTCAAGTCGTACAAGATGCCGCCGCCGAACGGGTTGGTCGTCTTCACAGGCCACAAGCAGGTCGGAGCGGACCAGACGACGATGGTCGCGTTCGTGCTCGAGCCGCCCGAGCCCGTGACGTCGTTCCTGTACCGCTGCGATTCGAAGTTCTACACGGAGCCGCTCCACGAGATGCTCGCGGAGAAAGACCTCTACGGCCTCGTCGTGATCGACTGGAGCGAAGCGACGATCGGGATGTTGCGCGGCAAGCGGATCGAGGTGATCAAGAACCTCCAGTCGCAGGTGCCCTCGAAGCACCGGATGGGCGGGCAGAGCGCGCGGCGCTTCGAGCGGGGCCACGACATCGCCGTGCACGAGTGGTACAAGAAGGTCGGCGAGCTGCTGACGGAGGCCTTCCTGAACGACCCCGGCCTCAAGGCGATCATCGTCGGCGGACCCGGCTATTCGAAGGAGGAGTTCGCGACCCAGGACTACCTCCACCACGAGCTGAAGAAGAAGGTCCTGCCGACGTTCCTCGACACGGGCTACACGGACGAATACGGCCTGCGCGAGCTCGTCGAGAAATCGCGCGAGATCCTCGCCGGCCTCGACCTGATGCGGGAGAAGGACCTCGTCCAACGCCTCTTGGAGGAGATCCGCAAGGAGGACGGTGGCCTTGCGGCGTACGGCGAGGACCAGGTGCGCCATGCGTTGCAGCTCGGTGCGGTCGAGACCCTCCTGATCTCCGAGGGCCTGCGGAAGGTCCGCCTCAAGCTCCGCTGCGCGAACGGCGACTGGGAGGGCGAGAAGACCGTGGCTGACGACGGGGAGCTGCCCGCCTGCCCGAAAGATGGGGGCCCGCTCACCGTGGTCGAGAACCACGACCTGATCGACGACCTGAGCGCGATGGCGGAGAGAATGGGGTCGAACGTCGAGTTGATCTCGAAGGACTCCGAGGAGGGCCAGCTTCTCCTCCGGGCCTTCGGCGGGACGGCCGCGATCCTCCGCTACCGGGTGACGTGATGGGGCACGACCCCTGGGCCGACCTCCGAGAGCAGGCGGACGCCGTCCGCCGCGCGATCGAATCCGACCTCGGCGTTTCCACCGCGGCCGTTCTCCAGGAGGCCCCCGAGGACCGCGGCCTATTCGCCCTCGCCGCCCACCCGTGGGCGAAGGAACTGAAATCGAGCCCCGCGAGCATCGCCGCCCGCGCGGCACGCGCGCGGGTCCCTCCGCCCTTCCTCCCGTTGCAGGCCGATGGATCCTACGTCAACTTCCAAGTCGAGTCCGCGGCGTTCGCGGACCTCGTCCTTGCATCCGTGCGCTCGATGCACGAACGGTACGGCGCATCGCCGCAACGCAAGGAACGCATCTTGCTGGAGCACACGAGCACGAACCCCACGGGCCCGATGCACGTCGGGCGCGCGCGCAACCCGTTCCTGGGCGACGCGCTCGTCCGGCTGATGCGGCTCGCCGGCTACCGCGTCACGAGCGAGTACCTGGTGAACGACATCGGCCGCCAGATGGTCCTCCTCTACTGGGCCGTCCAGCACCTCCCGACAGAGGCCGGCGAGGCGGAGCTCCGGATCGAATACCGCTACGTCGCGCTGTATCAGAAGGCGAGCGCGATGCTCGAGAAAGACGAGTCGCTGAAGCGAGAGATCGAGGGCCTGACGCAACGGTTCGAAGGGGGCGACGTCGCGCTCACGAAAGCCATCCGCGAGGTGGGGGAAGCCGTCCTCGCCGCACTCCTCGACACGCTCCGTCGGATGGACGTGACGTTCGACTCGTTCTTCTGGGAGAGCGACGCCATTCTGGACGGGTCCGTCCAGCAGGTCATCGCGCGCCTCATGCCGATGAGCCACGAGGAGGACGGCGCGCGGTACCTCGACCTGAGCTCGTTCGGCCTCGAAGGCGATGCGGCGAAGTACGTCTTCGTTCGGCGCGACGGCACGTCGTTGTACACGACGCGCGACATCGCGTATCATCTGGACAAGATGGCCCGATGCGACATCGCGATCGACGTTCTCGGCGAGGACCACAAGCTCACGTTCCAGCGGCTCAAGGCCGCCTTCCAGCTCATGGGGATCGACTGGGCGCCGGAGACGATCTTCTACGCGTTCGTGACGCTTCCGGAGGGCCGCATGTCGACGCGCAAAGGGCGCGTCGTGAACCTCGATGACCTCCTCGACGAGGCCCTCGACCGCGCCTACGAGGAGGTGGCGAAGCGCCGCGAGGATTTGTCGGAGGCGCGGAAGCGAGAGATCGCCGAGGTCATCGGCGTCGCAGCCGTCCGGTACAACATGGCCAGGGTGCAGGCCGAGAAAGCGATTACGTTCCGGTGGGAGGAGGCGCTGAACTTCGAGGGCAACTCGGCCCCCTTCCTCCAGTACGCGCACGCGAGGGCCTGCAGCATCCTCGCGAAGGCCGCCGGCCCCCGCACGGCGGAATCGCGCCGTCTCGTACACCCGCAGGAACAGCGGCTCCTCCGGTGGATCGCGAAGTTCCCATCGAGCGTCCGCGAGGCCGCCGACGGGCGCCGCGTCCACGCGATTGCGTCGTTCGCGGCGGACTTCGCGGCGCAGTTCAATCAGTTCTACCGCGACTGTCCGGTCTTGACCGCGGAGCCTACGGGACTGCGCGATGCACGCCTCGCTCTCGTCGACGCATCCCGCGTCGTGTTGCACAACGCGCTCGAGTGCCTTGGACTCAAGGCTCCGAAGGAGATGTAGCGGCGCGGGCCTCCCGCGGAATCGAACGGGCGGAACGCTAGAGCCGCTTCTTCTCTTCCTTGACTTCCTTGCGGGGCTTCTCCTTCTCTTCTCCGCCTTTCTGACGCCGTCCGCGGAGCGGCCGCCACTCGCCCGCCTTGATCTTGCGCCTCGCGTACACGCCGAAGACGAAGAGGACGATCACGCCGATCACGCTGGCCGCGATCGCGTACGGCTGCCAAGCGGGTTGCCGGACGTTGACCGTGACCGATGCGCGGTTCTCCGAGGTGACCCACGTGTACGGTTCCGTCGAGTCGGCGACGTACACCTGGAGGGTCTTGTTCCCTTGGCCGTAGAGCTGCCCGTGGAAGACGAGATGCACCGTCTCTCCGGCGGCGATGGTTTGGTTCGGCTTGGGGTTCCCGTTCTTGTCGAGCCAGTCCGCCTGGCTCGTGACGATGGTCGTCACGCCGTTCGTGATCGCGAGGAGCTGCGTCGTCACGTTGCCGGCTCGCGCACGGTTCGCCTTGTTCGTGACGTTCACCGTGACGGTGATTGGTGCGCCCTCCTCGGGATCCGGCGGGTTCACTTTCATCGTGCCCGCGACGATGCTCAGGTCCGCGTGGAGCGAGACATCGATCTGTACTTGGATCGAGCGGGTCGCGTTGCCGGTGTTCGGCTTGCCCGAGCCGAACCCGGTATCCTTCACGGAAAGCAACACGCTGTAGCTGACGTTCCACTCCTTCCACGCGAACGTGATGTTGATGCCGTAGAAGGTGTGATTCGTCCCCGTGAGCCCGACGATCGGACCGGGCACTTTCCACGTGAAGTTCAGTCCCGGGGTCGCGTTGTACGTCACCTTGCTGTAGTCGTCCGTCGTCTTCGACGCGTTGAAGGCGTACGTCTTAAGTTCCGTCGGGCTCGTGATCGTCCCCCAGTCCTTCGACGGGTCCAGGATGTCGAACCCGGGCACGGGGGCCTTCGTGTCGTTCACGATCGCGGTCATCGTCGCGTTCGTCGACTTCCAGCCGACGCTATCCGTGACGGTTAGGTTGACCTTGAACTGGCCGGGTTTCGGGAACGTGTAGTTCTGGATCCGGCCCGTGGCATCGGCGATGTGGTCGCCGTTGAAGTCCCACGAATACCCGGAGTTCGGGATGGGGTTGGTCTTCCCCGGATAGGCGAGGTCCGTGGACAGCCCGCCGTCGAACCGCACTTGGATCCCTTCGTCCACCTTGAGCGTGAGGCCATTCGCCGACGTGCTCCCGGTCCGGTTCGTCCGGATGCTCGCGACGGGCACCTGGTCGTCCGCCCAGATCGTGATCGTGCGGTAGGTGAGGTTGCCGCCCGTCTCGCGGACGGTCAGGTTCACGAGGAACTGGCCGTGCTGCGTGTACGTGTAGACCGGCCGGATCCCGTAGCCCGTTGCGGACGGCGTGAAGCGCCACGTGAAGTTCGCGTCCGTGACGTGGTCGTTCGGGTCCGTCGTCGTCTCGGCGCTGAAGGTCAGCGACGCGTTCGCGGCAACGAACGCCTGGTAGTTCGAGTCCGTGGCGTTCTGCACGAAGAACTTCCCGGCGGGAGCGACGACCCTCGCGCGCGCGGTTCCTGTCAGGGATTGCGTCACGCTCATCCGAATCTGGGGGGTGAGGCTGGTCACACCCGGGTTGATGACCGCCGGAGCGAAGGCCTCGATCTCGACGGGCGCCGACGGCACGATGGACGAGGTGTTCAGTTCATACGCCCGCGGGAACGCGATCGTATAGACGTAGTCCTGGAGCACGGAGATGTTCCTGTCCGCGAGCAACGTGAGGTTGACACTGTAGGTCTTCGCCCGCAACGCGACGTAGGGCGGCGCTTGCTTGAGGGCGTACGTCGCGGACGTGTTGATCCAGACTTTGCTCCCGGGCGTGGTGAGTCCGGCAACGTTCACGGAGTACGAAACGGCGCTGGAGAGGTACGACTTTCCGTTCGTCGTGAAGTTGCCGTCCGTCGTGACGTAGAACGGACCGTTTGCGACGAGCCAATTGTGGAACGTCGTCGCCTCCGTGCCGTCGATCACGCCATTGGCGTTCCCCAGGCTGTAGTCGATCTGGAGCCGGAGGTCCCGGAGGCCGCGCGGATTCAGCGTCGTGAGGTTGCTGTCCGGGTTCAACGTGGTGTTCCGGTAGATCGTGAGGTTACTCCAGTCGTTCGACCCGTACACGATCGTTGTCGCGTACTTTTCGGGGTCGGAGACCGCGAGCGTCGCGTCCCGCGTCAGCGTGCCTGCGATCGTCGTGACCGTCGTCGTGTAGGCCCGGTAGCCGTTCGCATCGATCACCATGTCGTAGGTGACGCCGGCCGGCACATGGAACTGGTAGAAACTCCCCGTGACTGCCGCGCGGATGACCTTGAACGGGGAGGACTTCGCCGTGGCCGTATTCGGATCATAAAGGAAGCCGACGAGCCCATCACTTAGGAAGTTACCGCTCGTGCTCCTGGCGTGTCCCTGGACGATGTTGCCAATTTGAAGGCGAATCGTCAGGGTCGTCGTCGACGACGTGTCGAGTGCGACGACGTTCGTGATGAAACCGGTCGCGTTCGTCCGAAGTTCGAACGTGGCCGTGAACAGGGTGAGGTTCACTTGGCCCGTGACCGACGATGTCCCGCTCGCCACGACCTGCAAGGCGGGGGCGTAGTACGCCTCCACGACCGCGCCGCTAATTGGCGTGCTCGTGAGGTCATTCACGACCGTGAGCTGGGCGACCTTGTTCAGCGGCGGAGTGGGGTCGAGACTGAAGTTTTGGCTCACCGTGGACTGGCCGTCGAAGCGGATCGGCCCAGCCCCCTTCGCGAAGTAGCCCGACGCACTTGCCATCAGCGTGTACGACCCGGATCCCGGGCTGAACGCGTAGACGCCGTCGCCGCCAGTCGTGGCCTTCTGGGGAGGATAGTAGCCATTCGCATCCGTCAGCGTCACCAGGGCGCCAGAGACGGGCGAGCCGCTGATAGAGTCGGACACGACCCCGGTGATCTGGTTGCTCGCTCCGAGGGTGAGCATCGGCAGCGCGATGGCCCCCAGCAACACGGCCAGGAGCACGACGAGCGCGCCGAATCCGCGGCGGTTGCGCAGGTCCATTCGGGTTTCTCTCCTATCGTATACAGACGACCCGGTCCCCCCCGCGAAGCCGGTTCGGAGGTCCCGAGAATGCGGCGAATTGAGTAACGGTATTTAAGCGTAGTGGGAAAACGGTCGAACCATTTTCTTCGAGGAAAGTTCCATAGCGACGAAGCCCATCCTCGGCTCCCGTGGCGTCGTTCGCCCTCGTTGCGGCGACGGGAGTCTTTCTCCTCACATACGTCCTGATCTCACTCCGGAACATCGGTCGGTTCCCGCTCGAGCGGCCCGCGGTCGCGATGTTCGGCGGCGCGCTGATGCTCGTCTTCGGCGTATTGACGCCCGGGGAAGCCCTCGCCGCCGTGAACCTCGACGTCATCTTGCTCCTGGTCGGCATGATGGTCCTCGTTTCCGGCCTCGACGTGTGCGGCTTCTTCGACCTCGTCTCCTCGCGCATCGCGTCGCGGGCGAAGAGCCAGGTCTCGTTCCTCGTCTGGCTCATGGTCGTGACCGCCGGGCTCTCGGCGTTGGTCCTGAACGACACGATCGCGCTGCTCATGACCCCCGTCGTGGTGCGCGGGGCCCGAGCGCTCCGCGTGAATCCGGTGCCCTACCTGGTCGCGGTCGCGATTGCCGCGAACATCGGAAGCGTCGCGACGGAAGTCGGCAACCCGCAGAACGCCTTCATCGCAATCCAGTCGGGAATCCCGTTCCTCACGTTCACGGCGTACCTGCTCCCGGCCATGGCCGCCTCCCTCGCGGTGGCGATCGGGCTCGTCTGGCTCGTGTTCCGGAAGGATCTCCGCGCGCCGCTCACCCGCGCGGTCGCCCTGCCACCGGTGCACATCCAGCGGAACGGCCTCGGCCTGACCCTCGGGATCACGATCGCGGTCGCGGCGGCGTTCTTCGCCTCGACCCCCGCTTGGCTCCCGCTCATCGCGCTGGCCGGCGGATCGTTCGTGCTCTTCTTCCTCCCCTTCGTGACGACCACGACGCCGCGGACGCTCGTCTCCAAGGTCGACTGGAGCATCATCCTGTTTTTCGTCGGATTGTTCGTTGTCCTCGCCGGCGTTCGCTCGTCCGGGCTGTCCGCGGCGATCCAGAACGGCTTCACGCTGGCGTTTGGCGGTGCGTCCGGTGGACTCGTGTGGCTCACGGGCCTCTCGGCCCTCCTTTCGAATCTCATCAGCAACGTCCCCGCCGTCCTCCTGCTCGCCGAGGTCGTCCAAGGCGCCGGTGGATCGACGCAGCTCTGGCTCGCCCTCGCCGCGAGCTCGACGCTGGCGGGGAACGCGACGATCCTCGGAGCGGCGTGCAACGTGATCGTCGTTCAGATCGCGGCGCGGGACGGCGTGAACGTCTCCATGAAGCAGTTTGTGAAGGCCGGCCTGCCGGTGACGATCGTGACCCTCGCCCTGACGACGGCGCTGATTGCCCTCCTCGTGCCGGCGTAGCCGAACGTTTTATGGCGCGTGCCGGCCCTGGGCTGACCATGGGGCGGGGGCCCGACTTCGCGGCGGAGCGGCGGCGGATGGTGGATCGGCTCGTCCGTTCGCGGTATGTCAATGACCCGCGCGTGCGGGAGGCGTTCGCGGAGGTCCCGAGGGAGGCCTTCGTGCCGGCAGAGGAGCGCGCGGACGCCTACGCGGACGTGCCACTACCGATTGGGATGGGACAGACGATTTCCGCGCCGTCGATGATCGCGATCATGCTCCAGGAGGCCCGGTTGCAACCGGGCGAGCGGGTGCTCGAGATCGGAACCGGATCGGGCTACCACGCCGCGCTCGTCTCGCGGCTCGTGGGGCCTACGAACGTCGTCACGATCGAACGGATTGCGGCCGTCGCGGAGCGCGGGCGGTTGAACCTGGAGCAGGTTGGCCTCAGTGAAGTGACGGTCATCGTGGGAGATGGCAGCCTCGGGTATCCGGAACGGGCCCCGTATGCGTGCATCCTCGCGACCGCGGGCGCGCCCAGGATCCCGGATGCCTGGCCGGCGCAGCTCGCCCCGGGAGGACGGATCGTCGCCCCCGTCGGTGGCTCGAGGCACGGGCAGGTCCTCATCATCGCAACGCGCATGCCGGACGGGTCGCTCCGGATCCGGGAGAGCACGCCATGCGCGTTCGTGCCCCTCGTCGGGGCGCAAGCGTGGCCGGACTGAGTCACGCGGCCGGCGCGCCCTTCTTCCAGGCTTCGTCGGGGAGAGTCTTGTACAGCGGGGGCTCGTCCGGCGCCGCGTGCTCAGCCAGGATGCGGTCCAGGTCCGCCTCGTTCAGGGACCAGTAGAAGATCCGCCAGTTCCGGCCGTCGAGGAGCGGGACCGTCTCCCAGAAGCTCTGCAGCATGCCGGCGTCGTGGAGCGCGTAGAAGACCTTGCGGTCCGGCGGTTCGATCGCGTTGTCGATAATCACGCTGCGGAACCCGAAGTAGCTCATCACAACGCGGGCCTCCGCCATGGCCTCCGTGCTCGTGCCGCCGAGTCGCTTCTCAATGGCGTCCGCGAGCTTTCGGACGGTAATCATTTCTCCTCCACGTCCTCAGGTATTATTTGCGCCCCCGTCCGCCTTATAGGTTTGCCGCAATGTCGCCCGGAACCTCGACCACGCGGGACTCGCGCGTTCCTCCCGGCAATTACGCTTATCGATAGTGACTATTGCCGCACACCCTTTAAGGCGTCCGTTGGACGTCGATTCCCTAGAGAGGATTGACGTTATGAGGAAGTCGGGAAAGTCGATCGTGGATCTGGAGAAGAAGGTCTCCGTCGTCCATTTCAACGTCGGGTCCGGCTACCTCACATACCTCGAACAGGACACCCCGGAGGTCGCTCCGCGGGTCAAGAGCGTCGTTATCTCGAAGGAAGCCTTGTAAGGCAAACTTTTTCCCTGCGAGCGTCCGATGGGACGCGCCGTGGACCTCCCCCCGAACGCTGAACCTACCTCTGAGCCTGCCGCAGTTCCGTCTCCAGCGGAACGTCCGGACCTGTTGATCGTCGAGGCGGGCGACTCGCGCGAACGGCGGTGCATGGACTGCGGTCGTCGAACGGCGACGTGGAAACCGGTCGTCCGCCTCGGGGTCACGGTCATCCTGTGCTCGGATTGCGCCGCGAAGTCCGCCGCGACGTCGGCCGAATCCGCGTGTCCGTCCTGCGCTGCTTCCCTCGCAGCCGAGGACCGCTTCTGTGGTCGGTGCGGTCTTCGGATCGAGTACGCCTGCCCGAACTGCACAGCGCCGGTTGATGCGGAAGACATCTTCTGCGGCAAGTGTGGATCCCGGCTCTCTTGAACCGGTCCGATACGGCATCGCCGTCGACGTGGCAAGCTTGAAACAAGGACGATCGAATCGCGGGACGTGCCCGTCGAGGTCATCACGGCTCGGCCCTTGAACGCGGAGACGCCACGGGACGCGCTGCGCGCGACGATCACACCCGCGGATTCCTTCTTCATCCGGAACCACTTCGACGAGCCGACTCTTGCCGCGGAGTCGTACCGGCTACGCATCACCCAGGGGTCGGCAGTTTTGCGAGAGTTCGCGCTCGCGGATCTGGAACGGCTTCCTCAGGAGCGGGTGACATGCGTCCTCGAGTGTGCCGGCAATGGACGCACGCACGTGGTTCCCCGGCCTGAGGGCGTTCCGTGGGGCGATCGGGCCATCGGTTGCGCGACCTGGGAGGGTCCGTCCTTGTCTCAGGTCCTTCGTTCCGTCCCCCCGAGCCGAGACGTCGTCGAGGTTGTTTTCGTGGGCGCGGACCACGGGATCGCGGCGAACGTTGAGTCGTCGTTCGAGAGGTCGATGCCGGCGGATGCCGCGCTTCGTTCCGGGCCAATCCTCGCGCTCCGCATGAACGGGGCGCCACTCCCGAAGTCCCACGGCGCGCCGCTTCGTCTCGTCGTCCCCGGATGGTATGGGATGGCGAGCGTGAAGTGGCTCATCGAGGTGCGGTACGAGTCCGCCCCGTTCACCGGTTTCTTCCAGAAGACCGAGTATCGCTACGACGAAGCCACCCCCGTCACCGAGGTCCGGACGAAATCCCTCTTGCTCCGGCCCGCACCGGGCGAAGAGGTCGCGGAGGGTCGCGTCACGCTCGAAGGCCGCGCCTGGAGCGGCCGAGGGATTCGCGAGGTACACGTGCAAGTCGACTACGACGCCTGGCGTTCCACCGAGCTCGGCCTCGGGGAGGGACCGTTCGATTGGCGAACCTGGCGATTCGCCGTCGAACTGACACGAGGAACGCATCGGATCCGGGCGCGGGCCCAGAACACGAGCGGGGAATGGCAACCGCTCGACCCCGTCGCGAACCGCCGTGGCTACGGGTACAACACAGCGGACGCCGTCGAGGTGGTCGTCGGAATCCGACGATGACGCATCGCGGTCGGAGTGGACCGAGTGGGGGCCTGGGCTTGTGGTAGTTCAAATCTCAACGCGTCAGGAAGCGCCGAACGAGGGCGCTGTGCTTTCCGAGCAACCGCCGCCCACCCCGGAGGCGGAGACAAGCACTCCCGCGTCCTTCTCGGGCACCCTATCGAAAGGACCGCACAGCCTACATTCGGCCAGCGAGCCCGGATGCCTTCGGTGCTGGTGCGCCATGCCGAGGATCGCGCCGGGAACGCGCAGAGCCGCGCATGCGTGAACCGCGTTGTCAGAGAAATGCATCCACGCGTGTGATGGAACTGGGTTCAAGGAGGGAACTTGCGGACGCATTCGGGGAATTCGGGTTCGGCATAGATGCGGGCAATGTGTTCGCACGCGATCGCGTCGCGTTCCCGTCCCAGGTCCTTCAAGACCCGCGCGCGGAGCCACCAGACACCCGGGTAGTCTGGCTTTCGGGACACGAGCCGGTTCAGCAGGTCCAGCGCGTTGACCTGGTCTCCTACGATCTCGGCCCAGGCTGCAACCGCGAAGAGTGCATCGGGATCTCCAGGATCCTCAAGGAGTCGTCGCTGCGCGGCCTGCACGACCTCGCGGTCGGAGGACGCCGGGATGATCTGGACGTTGTGGCGGACCCCGAGTTTCGGAAGCTCATGGGATTGCATGGGCCTCACCGGCGCTCCAGCGGGCGGGAGAGGGGTTCTTCCAGGAACGCCGGGAGGTTGATTGGGAGCTTGCGTCGGGAGCCGTCCTTTGTTCTAGGCGGATCAACGAAGTGTACGACGACGTTCGCGCCGCCGGTTTGGCGATGCGAGCGGGCTTCGAGAGCCCGAACCGATTCAGACCCTTCGATCGTCGTCATCCATTCGGAAATGGTCGGCGTCGCGCCGATGTCCACCTCAATTCGCGTGCCAATTCGGTCGTCCTCCAGGGACACACTGATCGATCGCAAAGCAGACCGATACCAGCGAGAGGACACTCGACTCCCGACCGGGCGGCGTTCCCGCGAGACGAGGAACCCGAGGGATTCAAGCTTACGCAACCAGCGATAGCATCGGGCGATTGGCATTCGGCAGCGCCGGCTCAGCTCGGTCGCACGGATCTCTTCCGTTGAACTTGCCCGGAAAATTTCTAGCGCCTCGCCATCCAAGACTGTGTGCGCGAGCTTCAGATGGTCCCAATCGAAGCTTTGGCGGTTTTCACTCCAGGCAAATTCACGGGCACGGAGAGGTCGCATCGAGGGGCCTCCGGATTGGATCGTTTTCGAATTCGATGCAGGACCGCGCAGAGTCCCTCTGCGCCTTCCAACGTGGCGGACCGGGTGGGTCATGCGCGCGATCCGTAAGGCGGCGGAGCCGCCTAGCAATTCACGTTTGCATCGTATCACCTTGTGCGCGTTTGATGCGTACAATCGATAACGATAATCGCTTGCAAACCTACTTGACTCCCTCCAGGCTGTTCCCGATCCGCGGGGGATATCGATTGCAAGCTCGTAGGACCAGGACGCGAGCGTTCCGGATCGACGAGACAGTCGACGAGCAACTCCGCGAGTGGGCCGAGCGGGAAGGAGTCAGCGTCAGTTTTCTGGCAAACAAGGCTCTCCGTCGGCTCGTCGAGTGGGACATGTACGCCGACCGGTTCGGTTTCATCGCGATGCCGAATGAGGCACTCTCCCGAATGATCGATCTCCTCTCCCTGGATGAGGTGCGAGAGCTGGGCCAATGGGTGGGAGAGAACGCCTACCGAGCGTTCACGACGTTCGTTTTCAAGCACATCGACATGGAGACGGTCTTGGAGGTCATCCCAAAGCTCACCTCGAAGTACACGAAGGCCTTTGAGTACGAAGTAAAGCGGGAGGGTTCGCGAACGGTGATCGTGTTGAGACACGGCCGCGGGCGCAAGTATTCCATCTTCTATGAGGAGGTCGCGCGCGCCATGTTCAGGGACCTCGTTGGCCGCGGCATCCGGACGGAGTCTCAAGAGAACGCAGTTGTGCTCGAGGTCCCTAATGTACCTCGGCTCGCCGCAACGGACGAAGTGCCGATCGGATCAAGACGCAGTCTTCCACCGACGGTAGAGGAGTCCACGCGCCGGCGAAATGCCCTGACCTAGGGAGTAGACCATCGGCAAGTATCTACGGACTGTCTCAGCCGCGAAATGTGCCGCCAGCGTTCCTCGGAGACCGGGCGGGTCTTCATCCGATCATCCACAGCGTCACTGAATTCGCGTCGCCCTGCCATCGTTCGCACGACGTCGTGGTGGCCGAGGATTTCTGCTTGTTCACCTACGCGAGGATTGCGTCGCACCCGTGAGGCCTCAACGAACGGGTAACAGGTCCTCCGAGGTCACGCCCATCCGCTCAAGCGCAAGCCCCATCGTCCTCAACTATTTGTCCGAGGTGCTCTTCGCGATCTTCGCGTTCGCGGTCTGCCGCGTGCTACATCCTCGTCTTCCAAAAGAACCCTGTGATTGGGTTCCGTCGTCCCATGCCACGCGGGCATCGACATGGACTTGCTAATAGATTTGTCCTTACGGTAGGATGGACCGAGTGGGATTTGAACCCACGGCTTCCGCCTTGCGAAGGCGGCGATCTTCCGCTGATCTATCGGCCCAGCGCGTCGTGCACATCGGCGCGCGGCATATAGCTTTCGTCCGGAGAAGGTGCTCGACAATGGAGAACGAGGCGGCCCGCGCAAGATGGCCAAGGACTTAATAGCGCGGCTCCCGTGCTCGCGGTCGCGCGACGATGGATCTCCGGTTGTACAACACGCGGACGCGGAGGAAGGATCCGTTTTCTCCCCGCGTCCCCGGCGTCGTCAAGATGTATGTGTGCGGTCCGACGACCTACGACTTCAGCCACCTCGGCCACGCCCGCTCCTACGTCGACTTCGACACCGCGCGCCGCTATCTCGAGTCCCTCGGGATGCACGTGACGTACGTCCAGAACTTCACGGACATCGAGGAGGTGATCATTCGCCGCGCCGCCGCGGTCGGGAAGCCGCCGCTCGAGTACGCGCAGTTCTACATCGACGCGTTCCTCGAGGACATGCGCGCGCTAAACGTCAAACCCGCGGACCACTACACCAAGGTCACGGCGCACATCCCCGAGATCACCGCGGTGGTGCAGCGGCTCATCGACCGAGGGTACGCCTATCCGGTGGACGGCGAGGTGTACTTCCGCACCCGGAAGGCGAAGCATTCGTTCGGCATCCTGACACATCACAAGGTCGAGGACATCGTCGTTGATCCGTTGCCCCCCGGCAGCGGTCGAGAGGACCCGCTCGACTTCGCCCTCTGGAAGAAGTCGAAGGAGCACGAGCCGTCGTGGCCGAGCCCCTGGGGAGACGGCCGGCCCGGCTGGCACGTCGAGTGCAACGCGATGGCATACAAGTACCTCGGAGCGCCGCTCGACATCCACGGAGGCGGCGTCGACCTGAAGTTCCCGCACCACGAGAGCGAGGCGATGATCGCGGAAGGCGCGTGGGGCGGCGACTGGGCGCGCTGGTGGATGCACAACGGCTTCGTGACGCTCGAGCGCGAGAAGATGTCGAAGAGCCTCGGGAATTTCGTCACGATCCGCGAGGTTTTGCAGGACTTCCCCGGCGAGGTCGTGCGACTCTGCTTGCTGAAGGCCCACTACCGCCAAGACGTCGAGTACGACGCCCGCGGGTTTCCACGGGCGCAGCAAGAATACGACCGCATGCGAGACGCAATCCGCGTGGCGCAGGCCGCTTCGGGTCAAGGCACGGGCGGCAACGTCGACGCCATCGTCCGGCAGGCGCGCGACGCGTTCCGACAGGCGATGGACGACGATCTGAATACGCCCGCGGCCATTGCGTCTCTGCTGCGCCTCACGAAGGCCCTCGCCGGACTCTCCGAGATCTCGTCGGACGAGGGGCGAGTAATCGTCGACGTATATCGGGAGACCGGTCAGATCCTCGGTCTCTTTCCCGACTTGACCCCGTAGGTTTCTGGCTTCGTCGGGAACGAGAGGACGCGGGATTCGCCGCTTCGTTCCCTTCCGTCGGAACCCTTTTATTGAAGCCGCGCATGGACGAATCTCTCATTCAGGCGGATGCATGGCGGAGTTCAAAGCAGTCATCGCCGACCCGAAGTCCGGGAAGGCGTACAAGCGGGACATCACGGGGCACTATGCGAACGCCCTCCTTGGGAAGAAGATCGGCGAGGAGCTCGACGGCCTGTACGTCGGCCTGCCGGGCTACAAACTCCAGATCACGGGCGGGAGCGACAAGGACGGTTTCCCGATGCGGCCCGACCTGCCGGGGCCGCGCCGGAAGCGCCTCCTCGTGAGCGGGGGCGTGGGCTTCCATCCCGTCCGACCGGGGATGCGCAAGAAGAAGACGGTCCGCGGGAACACGGTCAGCCCGGACATCCTTCAGCTGAACCTGCGGATCGTCCAGCGCGGCCCGAAGTCCGTCGAAGACGCGTGGCAGGAGCAGGCGCGATGAAGGTCCCGGGCCAGCCGGAGGTCAACATCGGCGTCGTCGGCCACGTCGACCATGGGAAGTCGACGCTCACGGAGCGGCTCACGGGGGAGCGGACGGACCGCCACTCGGAGGAGATCAAGCGGGGCATCTCGATCCGCCTCGGCTACGCGGACATGGCGATCTACAAGTGTCCGCAATGTGAGGAGCCAACGTGTTACTCGAACACGGACACGTGCAAGATCCACAACGTGAAGGCGGAGCTGCAGCGGATCGTGTCCTTCGTCGACTCGCCCGGCCACGAGACGCTCATGGCGACGATGCTCAGCGGCGCGGCGATCATGGACGGCGCCCTCCTCGTCATCGCGGCGAACGAGGACTGCCCGCAGCCGCAGACGAAGGAGCACCTGATGGCGCTCGGGATCATCGGCGTCAACAAGATCGTGATCGTCCAGAACAAGATCGACATCGTCGACCCGAAGCAGGCGGAGGAGAACTACCGCCAGATCGAGGCGTTCGTGAAGGGGACCGTCGCGGAGGGCGCGCCGATCGTCCCGGTGAGCGCGCACCACGACGTCAACTTGGACGTGCTGCTGATGATGATCCAGAAGATCATCCCGACCCCGCCCCACGAGGAAGCGAAGACCGCGAAGATGTATGTCGCGCGCTCCTTCGACGTGAACCAGCCGGGGATCGTGCCGCAGAAGATGGTCGGCGGCGTCCTCGGAGGGAGCCTGATGCAGGGCCGCATCAAGGTCGGCGAGGAGATCGAGATCTCTCCGGGCCGCCAGGTGACGCTCGGCAACAAGACGGAATGGAAGAACATCACGACGAGCGTGCGGTCGCTGCAGACGGGCGGCTCCGCGAAAAAGGAGGTTCGTCCGGGCGGCCTCATCGCGATCGGCACGAACCTCGATCCCGTGTTGACGAAAGCGGACGGGCTCGTCGGTCGCGTCGTCGGTCCGCCGGGAAGCTTACCCGAGATTGTGATGAAGATGTCCGTCGAGGTCAATCTCCTCGAACGCGTGGTCGGCGTCGCGGAGGACCTGAAGGTCGAGGGCATCAAGACATCCGAACCGCTCATGGTGTCCGTCGGGACCGCCACTACCGTCGGCGTTGTGAGCTCGGCCCGCGAGAACCGCGCAGACATGACCCTCAAGATCCCGGTCGTCGCAGAGCCGGGCCAACGCGTCGCCGTCTCCCGCCGCATCGGGGGGAAGTGGCGGCTCATCGGCTATGGCGTCATCAAGTGACTGCCCGCGCGGTCACGCATCGATAACAGCGACGCAATCTGTTCTGAAGTCGACGATATCCAGAAATACAGTCGCCCTCCATGGCCTCCGACTAGATGCGTGTGTTGCATCGCGACCCGAAGACGGGCGAGATCAAGCTTCGGGTCGAGAACGCGGACGACCTCTGGCATCTCCACAATCTGGTGCAACCCGGAGACCTCGTCCGCGCCTCGACATATCGCCGCGAAGACGTCAAGACGGACAAGGTGCGGCCGGAGCGGGGCGAGAAGGTGCGCGTCACGCTGACGGTCCGCGTGGAAGGCGTCGAGTTCCAGGCGTTCTCGGACCGCCTCCGGATCACCGGCGTGATCGTCGAAGGACCGCAGGATCTCGGGAGACATCACACGCTGAACGTCGCCCCGGAGGACGTGCTGTCCATCATCAAGACCTGGAGGCCACACGAATTACGGCGGATCGATGAGGCCGTCGCCGCGGCACAGAAGCCCCTCGTCTCGTTCCTCTCCCTCGACGACGAGGAAGCGCTCCTGGCGCATCTCCGGCAGTACGGCGTGAAGGAGCTCGCGACGATTCGCGCGCCCGCCCACGGGAAGATGTTCCCGTCCGGGGACACGGCGTCCGTCTTCTTTGACGAGATTCTCGAGAAGCTCCGGCTCACCGAGATTGGAGAGGCGCTCGTCGTCGTTGGCCCTGGATTCACTCGAGACACGTTCGGCGAATACATCAAGGCCCACGACGCGAACCTCGCCGCGAAGATCCACGTCCATGGGACCGCGCACGCGGGGATGCAAGGGATCCAAGAAGCCCTGAAGACCGGCGTCGGCGCCAAGGTGTTCGGTGAGAGCCGCGTCGCGTACGAGACCCGGCTCGTCGAGAAACTCCTCGAGTCGATTGCGACGAACCTGCCTTGCGCCTACGGCACCGCGGAAGTCGCCGAAGCGGTCGAAGCGGGGGCCGTCGAGACGCTCCTCGTGAGCGACGCGATCGTCCGGGATCTGCAAGTCGAGGAACTCATGCGGTCCGTCGAGTCCGCGCGTGGCACCGTCGTGCTCGTGAGCCGCCACCACGAAGCCGGCCAGAAGCTCGAGGCTCTTGGAGGGATTGCCGCGCTGCTCCGGTTTCCGATCAAGTGACGCTCTCGCCTCCTACCTGCTCGCGCAAACCGGATAGACTCCTTCGAGACTCGCAGGCGCGGCCGCGGCGATTCTCACGCGCGGCCGTGGGACTCTCCCCGCGCGATCCCTGCGGCAATCAGATGGGCGACTCGCAGCGGCTCCGGTAGGACGCCTCGGACGGTCGTGAGAGCGAGCGCTTCTTGCACCTCGGACCGCCCGGTTCCGACGTACGTAACCCAGAGCGTCCCCTGCCTCGTGCGGACGGCCTCGATCGCATGCCTGCGAATGACCCGGAGGCGCGCCTCCCAATCGTCGAATCTCCGGCGCAACGCCGTCTCGATCGCCCGCAGGTCCGGCTTCTTGCGGGTGACCGTGACCACCGGTCGATTGATCGAATCGTGAAGCGCGTCGATATCGACGACGTTGAACCCGCCTACCGACGTCCCGTCGAGGAGGACCATCGCGAGGCCCGCGCGGTATCGAGACGCTCGGATCATCGCCGCAATCCGGTCCGTCGCGTCGCGGCCGTCGACCTCCGCGAGGGTCGTCAATACGCCTTCGATGTACGCGGGCGCCTGCACGACCACGCCGACGATCGGCACGGATTCGTCGGAGAACCGGAAGGGCGCATCGTCGATCCCGAGGAACCGGGATTTCGATTTCATCACATCAGCTTGAGGTGGCCCGTGACCGAATCAATGATTGCATTCGGTCCCGGACCGATTCCGAGGCACGTGACCGTTCCGGGAGGCAGCTCGGTCAGCCCGGCGTCCTCGACGAGGGCCGTCGGAAGCCGCATCGAGCGCGCCTTCGCCTGCAGTCCGCGGACGTCCGCGAGGGTCCCGCCCCGCACCACGACTTTCTTCTGGCCCTCCGCGAACCATTCGGAGAACCACTTGCGGTGCTTCGCCTTCGCCTCCAATGCCGCCATGACGGACGCGTGGGCGACCTGGACCGCGAGCTTGCCCTTCGACAGCTCGAGGTCGGAGCGCACCGCGACGACCAGCTTGTACTCCATTCAGTACAGCTCCGCTGCCCGCTCCTCTTCCAGTTTCTTCAGCTCCGCCTCGATCGCCTTGAGGTCCGCGCGCGACTTGTCCCGCGCTTCTTCGTAGTGCGTCTTCGCATCCGCGGACCCCAGCCGCATCCGGCGCTCCGCGTCCTTGATCGCGCGGCGCAAGGCCTCGCGTTTCTCCGCGAGACCCTGCAGTTTCATGCGGGTCCGATGGTCCCGCTCCTCCTCCGTGAGAAGTTCTCCAGGGCCCGGCTTCGGCACCCGGGTGAGGCGCGGGTGGACGCGCGCCATCCAGGGATACGCGCCGCGCCACCAACCGAGGACGAAGAAGGCGGCCGAGAGGCCCAGCAATCCGCCGGCAATGTTCGGCGCGTTCACGTCGCCCAGGCCGGTCGACGGACTCACGCCGAGGGAATTGAGGAAGAACGACCAGAACACGGTCACGGCGATCGAGAGGACGATGCCCAAGGTGAGTCGATACAACGCGTCGTACTCCCGGTCGAGCTCCCCCTTCCTCGGGTAGAGCGCGTTGATCAGCAGCCAGCCCGGGAGGAAGAAGAGGAGCACGAGGGCCCCGATGAGACGGAGCGTCGCGACAACCGCGCCGAGTGCGTCCGCCAACGCGCGACCGAGCGGGCCGAGTCTATTTGAAGATTGTGCGGAGGTGAAGCAGAAGGAAAAGGCTTAGGCCCGCGGGCCCATTGCTCCGACCTCGGAGGCACTCCGACGGACCGACCGCGCATCAAGACGTTCGTACGGGGCTTCGACGACATTCTCGGGAGCGGCATTCCGGAAGGATACATCGTCCTCGTCAGCGGCGCGCCGGGCACGATGAAGTCGTCCCTCGCCTTCTCGATCCTCTATCAGAACGCGCTCCGCGAGGGCCGCAAGTCCGCGTACTTCACCCTCGAGCAGTCGAAGGACATCACGCTCGAGCACATGGCGTCCCTCGGCATGGCCGACGAAAAAGCGTGGGAGCACCTGACCGTGCTCGACATGGGGAACATCCGGAAGAACCTGAACTACCTCCAAGGTCGCGGCACCTGGCTCGAACTCTTCAAGATGTACTGCAACAACGTGATGAAAGCGGATCGGATCTCGATCCTCGTCGTCGATTCGCTCGATGTGCTCGAGACGATGGCGAAGATGCAGGACCGCCGATCCGAGTTGTACTTCCTATTCGAGTGGCTTCGGGATCTCGGCCCGTTGACGCTCCTTATCTCGGAGAAGTCCGTGGATCTTGCGCCCGGTTCCCACGCGCCGGACGAAGCGTATCTCGCGGACGGCATCGTGTCCCTCGAGATGCATCCGACGTCGGACGTGTACGTGCAGCGACGCCTGCGCGTGACGAAGATGCGCTCGACGAAGCACGACCCGGGTTCGTTCGCGCTGTCCTTCGACGAGGGCGAGTTCGAACTGACCCGCGCGGTCGGCGGGCCGTCGTAGCGATGCCTCCACGCAGTCGGAAGCTCACTCGCCTGGAGGGGCTAAACCCATTTCCGCGAATCTCTCCGGCAGGCCTTTATACCGGCCGGGGGGATGATTTTGGGTCCGCGCGGGCGCGCTCGCCCGCGCCGGTTCGCTCGCCCACCGATTCCCATGGCCCAGACCGCCGCCTCCCGGGTCGCGCGGGTCCGGCCCGCGGCCCCGTACGCCGTCCTCGTGATCGACGGCAACGAGGAACACCAGATCCTGAGCGTCACGGCGCTCGGCCGGAAAGGGTTCCGCGTGACGAGCGCCGAATCCGGGAAGGAAGGCACGAAGCTCGCGCTCGACCAAACGTTCGACGCGATCGTCCTCGGCCACAAGCTCAAGGACGCGACGGGAATCGAAGTCCTGAAGATTCTCACAGAACGTCGCCCGGATGTCCCGAAGATCTTCGTCGTGCCGCCGGAGGGCGAAGAGGCGGCGTTGCGCGCGATGGAATCGGGGGCGCAGTTCTACATCGTCAAGACGCCGAGGTACAACGAGCTCCTCCCCGCGATGGTCGAGGAGCTGATCCAGGACGCCGCGAACCGCCGGCGCCTCGCGGAGACCCAGGAGGCCCAGGCGCGCGTCGTCACGGAACGTCGGTCCGCGGAGGAGAAACTGTCACAGAGCCAGGCGCGCCTCCGCATGATCCTCGCCCAGGCGCCGGTCCTCCTGTGGAGCACGGACACGCAGCTCCGCGTGACGTCGGCCACCGGCGCCGGCTTCCATCTGCTCGAGGTCGACCCGAACGTGCCGAGGGGCCGCACCCTCTACGAGTACTTCAACGCCCGCGACGACGACGTCGAGCCGATCGCCTCCCATCGCCGGGCCCTTGAGGGGGAGAGCGTGACCACGGAGATCGAGTGGGCCGGCCGGACGTTCGACGCACACGTTGAACCCCTCCGCTCCCCGGACGGCGCGATCCTCGGGACGATCGGCGTCGCGTTCGACGTGACGGAGCGCAAGCGGTCCGAGGAATCGTTGCGGCGCAGCGACCAGCGGTTCGTGGTCCTCGGGCACGCGACCCACGACGTCGTCTGGGACTGGGACCTCGACACGGACGGCATGTGGGTGAATGAGAACCTCCTCACGGTCTTCGGCTACGCGGCGGAGGACTTCGAGCCGACAGGCACCTGGTGGAAGCGGCAAATCCACCCGGACGACCGACAGCGCATCTCCGCGGGCATCGCGACGCTCATCTCGACCGGCGAGACCGCCTGGTCCGCGGAATACCGGTTCCGGCGGAAGGACGGATCCTACGCATCGGTCGTCGACCGCGGATACGTGCTGCACGACAACGCCGGGCGTCCGATCCGGATGATCGGCTCCGCGATGGACGTGACGCGCGCGCGGCGGGGGGATGCGATCCAGTCCGCCGTCTACCGGATCTCGGAGGCCGCGAACGCGACGCAGGACCTGCCGGGGCTGTACCAGGCCGTGCACAAGATCATCGGCGGCCTGATGCCCGCGACGAACTTCTACATCGCACTCTACGATGCACGAACCGAAACCCTGAGCTTCCCGTATTTCGTCGACGAGGAGGAAGGCCCTCCGCCGCCGCAGAAGCTCGGCCGAGGCCTCACCGAGTACGTGCTGCGGACGGGCCACCCGCTCCTGGTCTCCCAAGCCTCCTTCCAGCAGATGGTCCACAAAGGTGACGTGATCTCCGTCGGGCCGCCATCCGTCGATTGGGTCGGCGCGCCGCTCGTGAGCAACGGCAAGACGATCGGCGTGATCGTCGTCCAGAGCTACAAGGAGGGCGTCCGGTTCGGGGAGGAGGACAAGGCGATCCTGAACTTCGTCTCGGAGCAGGTCGCAATGGCGATCGACCGCAAGCTCGCGCAGGAGAGCGTCCACGAGAAGACGTCCGAACTCGAGGCGATCTTCCGCGCGGTGCCGGACCTGTACTTCCGGCTCGGCCCCGACGGGACGGTCCTCGGCTACTACGCCGGCCGGTTCGCGGACCTCTACGTGCCGCCGGATTCGTTCCTGGGCCGGAAGATCCTCGAGGTCCTGCCGAAGGAGGTCGCGGCGCCCTTCGGGAAGGCGATGCGTAGGGTCCTCGAGACCGGGTCCCTCGGCACGATGGAGTACGCCCTCGACGTCCCCTCGGGGAAGAAGCAGTTCGAGGCGCGCATCTTGCCGCTCTTGAACGAGCAGGTCGTCGTGGTCGTCCGCGACATCACGGACAAGCGGGCGGCCGAGGAGGCGCTCCAGACGTCCGTCGAGCGGTACCGACCCCTGTTCGAGGCGAACCCGAATCCGATGTGGGTCTTCGATCCCACGAGCCTGCGGTTCCTCGCCGTCAACGAGGCGGCGGTCCGCCAGTACGGCTACACGCGGGACGAGTTCCTCGCGATGACGATCAAGGACATCCGCCCGGCGCACGACGTGGCCGCCCTCCGCCGCGAGGTCGCCAAGCCGCGGGACGGCCTCAGCTCCGTCGGCGTGTGGCGTCACCGGAAGAAAGACGGGATCGTCATCGACGTGGAGGTCACGACGTATCCGCTCGAGTTCGACGGGCGGCCGTCCCAGCTCGTGCTGGCACAGGACATCACGGAGCGCCGGCGCGCGGAGGCCGCGCTGCGCGAGTCGAACGAGGCGCTGACGGCCTTGTTTGAGGCGTCGCCTCTGGCGATCATCGCGACGGACCGCGACGGCAAGGTCCGGAGCTGGAATCCCGCCGCGGAGCGGATCTTCGGCTGGAAGGCCGCCGAGGTCGTCGGTCGACCCATCCCGATCCTGCCTCCCGGGAAGGACGCGGAGACGAAGGAGACGCGCGAGACCGTCCTGCGGGGCGGGAGCGTCTCCGGCCTCGAGACGCAGCGCGTGCGCAAGGACGGGTCCCTCGTCGACGTGCGCGTGTCGTCCGGTCCGATGCGCGACGCGCAAGGGGACATCCGCGGCACGATGGCGGTCTTCCAGGACATCACGTCGCGGAAGGCGATGGAGCGCCGCCTCGCGGACACGGAGCGCCTGGCCACGATGGGCCAGCTCGCCGGGTTCATAGCGCACGAACTCAATACGCCCCTCACGAGCATCTCCCTCCTGACGACCTCGATCGCAAGACGCGTGAAGGACGACGCGGTCCGCGAGAAGATCGAGAAGATCAACGTCGAGCGACGGCGCGCCACCGGCATTATCCGAGAGCTCCTGAACCTCACAAAGGACGGGCAGTTGGCGGCGCTGCCGACCGACCTGCGGCCGATCATCAAGTCGGCGGTCGAAGGGGTCCGCCCGCACCTCCGGAAGGGCGTGGCGCTCGAGGTGGACGTCGGCGAGACGCCGGCGCGGGCGACCGTGGATCCGCTGCAAATCCAGGAAGTCGTCGCGAGCCTTGCGGCGAACGCCCTCGACGCGACGGAGCACGGCTCGGTTCGCGTGCGACTCGAGGCCCGGCCAACGGCTTACGCCATCGTCGTCTCCGACACGGGTTCGGGGATGTCGACGGACGTCCGGGAGTACCTGTTCGAGCCGTTCTTCACGACGAAGGCGCGGGGTGAAGGCATCGGCCTCGGACTCCTCTTGTCGAAGTACGTCATCACGGCCCACGGGGGCTCGATCGAGGTCGCCTCCGAGCCCGGCCAAGGCTCGACCTTCACCGTCCTGCTCCCGCGGGGGGACGCGGTCTGAGGATCCTCGTCGCGGACGACGACGCGACCCTGCGGTCCGAGCTGAGCGACCTGCTTCAGGGGGATGGCCACGCCGTCGTCCCGGCCAGCGATGGAGCGGAGGCGATCCGCCTGGTTGAGCGCGAGGCGTTCGACGTGGCCCTGCTGGACCTCCGGATGCCGAAGGCCTCCGGGCTCGACGTCTTGCACCGCTTGCGCGTGGTGCGGCCGGAGACGGCCGCCGTCATGATCACGGGCGAAGGCACGATCGACGCCGCGGTGGAGGCGATGAAGGCGGGAGCCGTGGACTTCGTCGAGAAACCGTACGACCTGGACGCGCTCCGCCGCACGCTGAAGGCGGTGGAGGAAGAGCGACGCGCCAAAGCACTGCTCGGCGAATCCGGCGGTGCCGGTGTCGGTGCGGTCCTTTCCGAGGCCGCGGGTCGAGGCGCCTTACTCGCGGTCCTGGGCGGCGCAGCAACCCCGCCACCGGGGGCTTCCCGCGTGCTCCGGATCGACGAGGAAGGACGCCCGCCGGACGTCTTCTCGCCTCGCCAACTTTACCATCTGAACGCCGCGATTGACACGCACATCCGCGACATCGATCGGCCCGTCGTGTTCGCGTCGGATGTTTCCCTGCTCGAGGCGACCCACGGACGCGAGGACGTGAAGGCGTGGATCCGCCACGTGAGCGGGAAATGCGGCGCGAAAGGAGGCACGTTGGTCCTCGAGCGGATCGAGCCCGGTCTCGCGGCCGAAGTCGAGGCGGGTTTCTCCTCAGACGCTCCGTCGGAAGCGCTCCAGGGGATGCTCGAATCCCTCGCCAATCCGATCCGTCGAGCGGTCGTGGGATTCGTCTTCGCCTCCGGGCCCGTGGCGTATTCGGCGATCCTCAAGAAGAACTTCGTCGATTCGTCCTCGAAGCTCTCGTTCCACCTGGCCAAGCTCCAGACGGACGGCCTCCTTGCGAAAGCGGACGCCGGCCGATATGCGGTGACGGATGCAGGGCAGCGCGCGTGGCGGGTCGTGCGGGCCCTCTCGGAGCGCCGCCACCCGTCCGTGTTGTTATCGAAATCCTGAACGACCGCGGTTCTGGTCCACGCGGATCGTCGCTTGTCAACCCGTCTTAACTTGACCGTATATATGCCGGGCGGACGCTCCATCGTCGTGAGAAGGATGATGACCCTGACTCAAGAGGCGAAGCCGTCTTTGCGATCCATCCTCATCGTCGATGACGACGACGGCGTGCGAGAGAACCTCGCGGAGCTGTTCGATGTCGTCGGCTACCGAGTGATTACCGCCGCGAACGCGAACGAGGCGCTCGACCACCTCGGGCAGGAGAGCGTCGACGTCCTCCTGACGGACTACCGGATGCCAGGCCCGAACGGCGTCGAGTTGATCGAGGCCGCGCGGCGCGCGAAGCCGGGACTCAAGGCCGTCCTGATGACCGCGTTCGGCGACAGCTTCACCGAGATCGAGAGCGTCCGCCGCGGCGCGATCGGATACCTCAACAAGCCCTTCGAAGCGGACGAGGTCACGGGCCTCGTGGACCGGATCCTCGCCCTCAAGGTGGAGTGATCGCCGTGCTGCCCCTCGAGATGAGCCAGACCGTGATGGATGAATACGCCGCGCGAATTCTCCTTGGAACCTTCGATCGGCCCGTGTCCGCGCTCGAGCTGAGCCGACGCTTCGGCATCCCGATCGCCGCGTGCTACCGCCGGATCAAGGACCTCGAACAGATCGGCCTGATGTTCTGCGAGCGTGAGTTGCCCTCGCGAAACGGCAAGGGCCTCCAGCTCTTCCGCTCGCGGCTGAAGTCCGTTCGGATTTCCCTCGAGGAAGGCCACCTCCGGGCTCGCGTCGAGGTCGGTCCGCCCGGTATGCTGTCGGCGCCCGAGAACGAGGTCACCGAGCAAGTCGTGAATCTGCTCCTCCCGATCATCCACGCGTAGGCCTTTGTACGTCCCAGGCGATCCGCGGCCATGGCTGACGCCGCAACGACGGTCGGGGACCTGCGGGAGCACGTTCGCCGGTTTGTCCACGCCCGCGAATGGGAAGCGTTCCACACACCGAAGGACTTGGCCATCGCCCTCTCCGTCGAGGCGTCCGAGCTGCTCGAGCGCTTCCTGTGGCGGGAGTCGGACGCCGCCAAGATGACCGCCGAGGATCGGACCCTGGCGGGCGAGGAACTCGCGGACGTCCTGATTTATGGCATGAGTCTCGCGGACGTGCTCGACCTGGACCTCTCGGAAGCCGTGATCGACAAGCTTCGGAAGGATGAGGCGAAGTACCCGACGAGCCGGTTTCGAGGCCGGGCACCCTGACTCGCAAATCTTTGCATGTCAAGCAATCTTGTCCGATACCCTTTTACCCCCATCGATGGACCCCTTCCTGCCGTCGCCTGCTGAGTGGACGGTCCGAAGGAGTCGCATGGCGCCCGACCGCCCCGCCGTACCGAACAATTCGAATCCGCCGGCGGACCCGCTCCGCGTCCTCGTGATCGATCCGAACGAGGACCACCAGCTGCTGACCGTGACCGCGCTCGCGCCCAGGGGATACCAGGTGAAGGCCGCATCCGCCTCGCGCGAGGGCCTCCGCCTCCTCGAGGGCCCACGGTTCGACGCGATCCTCGTCGACGCGAAGCTCCGGGACATCGGGGCGTTGGAGATGCTCGCGATTCTCGCGGAGCGGTGCGGCGACGTACCTCGGATCCTGCTCGTCCCGGTTGGCGGGGACGAAATCGCGCTCAAGGGCCTCGAGGCCGGCGCCACGGCGTTCGTCATGAAGAGTCCGAGTTACCGCGTCGTGTTGCCCGCGGTCGTGGACCGCCAGGTTCGGGACGTCCGTTCGCGGCGTCACATGACCGAGGCGCTGGCCGAGAGCCAGCGCGTCCTCTCGACGTTGATGAGCAACCTGCCCGGGATGGCGTATCGGTGCCGCAACGACCCGCCTCGCTGGACCGACGAGTTCGTGAGCGACGGTGCGGAGGCCCTGACCGGGGTCCCGGCGGAGGACTTCGAGTCCGGCAAGATCACGTACAGCGAGATGGTCCATCCGGACGACCTGGAGTCCGTGAACCGCGCGATCGCCGACGCGGTCGCGGGGAAGCGCCCGTTCCAACTCCTGTATCGAATCCGCACGGCCGCGAAGCAGGAGAAGTGGGTCTGGGAACAAGGTCGCGCGGTGTACGGGCCCCAAGGGGATCCCGTCGCCCTCGAAGGGTTCGTCACGGACATCACGGAGAAGAAGCAGGCCCAGGACCAGATCGAGCGCTCCGAACGGATGTTCCGCGCGATCTTCGAGGACGCGGCGGACGGGATCGTTCGGATCGACTTCGAGGGGCGCGTCCTCGCGATCAACCCGACCGGCGCACAGTTCCTCGCTCGGGAGCCGCGGGAGATCATCGGCCACCTGCTCGGAGAATTCCTCCCGCCGGACGAGGTGCCGCGCGCCCGGAGGTACCTCGCGGACCTCATCGAAGGCCGCCCCGTGGCGGATCCGTTCGAGATCACCGCGGTCGTGCCGAACGGCACGCGCCGCGTGCTCGAGGCGCACGGCCGGGTCAACCGGCCGAACGACGGCGCCCCGGACGTCGAGGTGATCGCCCGCGACGTCACCGAGAAGCGGAGCCTCCTGCGCAAGATTGCCGAGTCCGAGCGCCTCGCGTCGCTCGGGCGACTCGCGCTCTACGTCGCGCACGAAATCAACACGCCGCTCACGAGCATCTCGCTGCTCACGAGCTCGATTGAGAAACAGGAAAGCGACCCGCGGATTCTCGCGAAGCTCGAGCGCATCCATTCGGAGCGGCGGAGGGCGGCCGCGATCATCACCGGACTCCTCAACTTTTCGCGTCCTCAGAGAATCGAGGGCATCCCCACGGACCTCCGCGTCCTCGTGCAAGCTGCGATCGAGCACGTCGAACCGCTCCGTCAGCCGGGCGTCTCCCTCTTCGCCCAGTTCGCGGACCGGCCGGTCGTGTCGACCGTGGATCCCGCGCACATGGAGTCCGTTGTCGTGAACCTCCTCCGGAACGCGCTCGAGGCGACCGATCACGGATCCGTCGCGGTGATGCTCGAGGACCGACCGGATTCCGTCGCGATCCGCGTGACGGACACCGGCACCGGGATCCCGCGGGAGGTGCTCGAGCGGATCTTCGAGCCATTCTTCACCACGAAGAAGTTCGGCCATGGGACCGGACTCGGCCTCGCTTGGAGTAAGAAGATCATCGAAGGCCATGGCGGCACGATCGACGTGATCACGCGAGTCGGAGAAGGCACGACCTTCATCGTCACGCTGCCGAATGTCCGGGAGGCCGGCCCTCGGCCCGCCGCCCCGCCGGGCGAGCTGACTCCGTTGGTGTCCGCGAGTCCGCAGCCGTCATGAGCCTCTCGCGCGCGTGACGCACCGGGGACAGGCGGTCCGCGGTGACGAAACCGCCATCGAGGCAAAGCGACCGCAGTCCATCGTACGCGAACGCAGCAAGCGGCTCCAAGTTCACGACGTCCTCCATGTTGTACTGGAGGAGGAGATCCAATGCCTCCGCATGACCGGCCCGATGGGCCCGCCACAGGCCGACGGCATCGAAACCGCTCAACCCCGCGGTCTCCTCGCTCCGGTGGATGCCGAGATCCTGCTCGATCGCCTTGAGCCCGCCGAAGAAACCGAGGCGGCGGAGCGGCCCCATCACGTCGAGGTGGATCTGGTCCAAGGCCATGCGGGGGAACGCTTTGCGGAGGAACGGCACGTCGAACCGGGCGCCGTTGAAGGTCACGAGCAACTTCGCCCGCGCAAGCGCGTGCGGCAGGTCATCGAGGTTGTCTCCCTTGACGAAGCTCCGTTCTCGATGGCCATCGAACACGCCCACGACGGTCACCGCATCGCGGCCGAGGGAGAGCCCCGTCGTCTCGATGTCCAGGAACGCGACATGGTCTCGGAAGTCCGCCCAGGCTCGCCAATGCTCCCGGGCCGGCAGGGTCCGCGCGAAGTAGCGATGGCGGCCTCGGTGCAGCGCCTCCATCGATCGCTCGAGCTCCGTCTCGATCCGTTTCCCGAGGCGCGGTCCGATCCGCGGCGGCATTCGGCGGGACACGACATCGTCCCATCGACGGATGCCGGACCGCCACAGACGCTCTTCCGTCCGATAGCCGACGCCGGGGATGTGGACGAACGTTTCCTGGAGCATCCGGGGAACACGAGCTGGCCGCGCCGAGATATCCCTTGCGGCGAGGTGGCCGAACCGCGGAAAAGCACATATTCGAAGCGGTCCCATGGCCGCGCGTGTTCGAGATGCGGGACCGCGACGGACTCGCCCGCATCGGGACGTTGGATACGCGCCACGGTCGCGTGACGACGCCGGCGCTCCTGCCCGTCGTGAACCCGAATCGCCCGATCATTCCTCCTGCGGAACTCGCCTCGCGGTTCGGTGCGGAGGTCCTGATCACGAATGCCTACATCCTCGGGAAGAGCCCGCAACGGGACGACATCGTGCGCAAAGGCGTCCACGCGTTCCTGAATTTCTCCGGAGCGATCGTGACGGATTCCGGCGCCTTCCAGTCCCACGTCTACGGGGACGTCGATGTGACGAACCCGGACGTCGTCGCGTTCCAACGGTCGATCGGCTCGGACCTCGGCACAATGCTCGACGTGTTCTCGGAACCGGGCCACGATCATGCCCGCGCGGCCGCCGACCTCGAGGAGACGATCCGCCGCGCGCGCGAAGCGGTCGCGGCCCGCGGGGACATGGCCCTCGTCGGGGCGGTCCAGGGAGGGCTCCATGAGGGCCTGCGGGAGCGATGTGCGCGCGAGGTGTCCGCCCTGGACGTCGCGGTGGGCGCGATCGGCGGCGTCGTCCCCTTGCTCGAGACGTACCGGTTCCGGGATCTCGTTCGCGTCATCCTCGCGTCGAAGCGGGGCCTCGATCCGTCGAAGCCGGTGCACCTGTTCGGCGCCGGGCATCCGCTCGTCTTCCCCCTGGCGGTGCTCCTCGGATGCGACCTCTTCGATTCGGCCTCGTATGCGAAGTACGCGCGCGACGGGCGCATGCTCTTCCTCGATGGGACGCGGCGCGCCTCGGAACTCCGCGAGAGCAGCTGCCTCTGCCCGGTGTGCACGTCCCACCCGATCGAGGACATCGCCGCGAGCGAGGCGCTGCTCGCGGAACACAATCTCCACGTCTGCTTCGGCGCCGTGCGAGAAGTCCGACGCGCCATCGCCGCCGGAGACCTCTGGGAGCTCGTCGAACGACGCGCAAGGAGCCACCCGGCTTTGCTCGATGCCCTGCGAGAGTTGCGTCGGCACAACGATTTCCTGGAGGAGTTTGAGCCCACGTCGCGCACCGGAGCTCTGTACTACGTCGGACCGGAGACCGCGCACCGGCCGATCCTCCACCGATTCCGGCGACGGATGCTCGAACGGTACGCCGCGCCACCCGCCCGAGGATTGCTCGTCCTCCCCGAAGGTCCGCGGCCGTTCTCGGAGCGAAACGCAAGGCTCGTCGAGCGGACTCTCGAGACCGCCGACGTCCATGTGGTCGTGAAGTCCATCTGGGGTCCGTTGCCGCTCGAGCTCGACCACGTGTGGCCGATGTCGCAGTGCGTCGTCCCGGAATCGGTCGACATCGAATCGCTCGAGGCCGCGGAGGTCTTCTTCCGGGAGTGGGTCTCGGGCGCGGGTTATCCGTTCGGGGTGCTGTGGGATGGCGGGCCTGCCCTCGACGAGATCCGGTCGCGTGCCGCGGGGAAGCGGTCCGTCGATTGGAACGCCCTGCGGGTCCGCGCGACCGCGGACTTCCAGTTTGGTCGCGCGGCTTCGGAAGCCCTTTTCCACGGCGACGTGGAATATGCGATCTCCAAGAACACCGGGAAGGTCCGGAACGTCTTCGTCGATGGGGAACACGTCGTCTCGCTGCGGGCGGAGGACGGCCTCTTCACCCTCAAGGCGGCGGGAGCGCGGCGCCTCCAGAAATCCTTCTCATTCCCGGCGCTTCGGATCGTCGCGGATCCGGATGCAATCCCGTTCCTCCGCGAGGGCAAGAACCTGTTCGCGAAGTTCGTGCGCGATGCGGACTCGGGGCTCCGGCCCGGGGACGAGGCGCTCGTCGTCTCGCCCCAAGATGAACTGTGCGCCGTCGCCCGGACGGCGATGAACCGACGCGAGATGCTCGCGTTCAAGCGCGGCGTCGCGGCGCACGTCCGCGAGGGCGTGCCTCCCGCGCGGTCCGTTCCGCCACGCCCAGGCAGCTGAGATAGTCGTCCAGCGTATGCAGCAGGCGGAGCGTGCCGTCCGCGTTCGCGACCGCGGTGATCGTGCGTCCGCGCCGGCTCGTGCGGATGTATCCGTCGTCGTCGAGCGACACCGACTTCGCCACGGCTTCCGCGGTCGCCGTGTCGGCGAAGGTGAGGACGATGCGTGCGCGGGCCTTCATGCGGATAGCCCCGGGCAGATTCGAACTGCCGTCGCAGGTTCCAAAGACCCGCATGCTTGGCCGCTACACCACGGGGCTGTGAGCATGGATTCCTGCGGGCGTATAAAGCTCATTGGAGCCGGCCTACCAGGGAATTCAACGCGCCACGCCGGCCATCGATGCGTCGGCCCCCGCGGCGCTCGGCACCGGCCCGATCGGATGGGCGAACAAGTCCGTGGCCCGCGCGCGGTCGATCCGGACGCGCACGAACTCCCCGAGCGGGGCCGTTCCGCCGAGTACGACCTGGCGGTACTCTCCCGTCCGCGCGATCGTCGTCCCGTCCTTCCCGGGCTCGGTGAGGAGCACGTCGACCTCCGAGCCAACGAAGCGCTCGTTAATCGCCTGCGCGATCTCGAACCGGAGGCGTGTGAGCCGGCGAGATCGCTCCTTCACGCGCCACCCGACGATTGGGTCCGGCATCGTCGCGGCCGGCGTCCCGGTCCGCGCGGAGAATCGCGTGACGTTGACGATGTCGGGTCGGATGCGGCGGATGAGATCCATCGTGGCCTCGAACTGCGCTTCCGTCTCTCCCGGAAAGCCGACGATTACGTCGGTCGAGAGCGCGACGTCCGGATACGATTGTCGGAACATAGCTACGATTTCCTCGAACTCGGCCACGCGGTACTCGCGTCGCATCGCCTCGAGGATGGCGTCGTCGCCGCTCTGCACCGGGAGATGGAGGAACTTGAAGATCTTCTCGGATGCGTACGCATCCACGAGGTCATCGAGGATCGGATGCACGGTGAGCGGGTCCGCCATGCCGACCCGGACGCGGAACGCCCCCGGGACGGCAACGATCGCTCGGAGCAGGGCCGCCAAATTCGTCCCCGAGTCGAGTCCGTACGCGGCCGTGTCCTGGCCCGTGAGTTTGATCTCCCGCGCGCCTCGTTCCACGTGGCGCCGGACCTCGGCCGCGAGTCGCTCGATCGGATAGGACGCGACGCGGCCTCGTGCGACGCGGGTGATGCAGTACGTGCACCGACCGGCGCATCCCTGGGCGATCGGGACGATCGCATCGTGCCAGCCGAGCGACGCCGACTCGACTTCCGCCGCGCGGTCTCCGCACGCCGTGCCGGAGCCGATCAGATCGACGATCTGCATCCACTTCCGCGGCGGCAGGAGTTGGGCGCGCGGCACGACCGCCCGGACCCGGTCCTTTTGCGCGGCGGCCATGCATCCCGCGACGACCAGTGGCTTGTCGTACGCGGCGAGTTCCTCCATGCGCCGGACCATCTTGCGTTCGGTCGTCTCGATGACCGTGCAGGTGACGAGGACGTGGGCGTCCGCGTCCGCCTCCGAGGTCGTGAGGGCGTGGCCGCTCCCGACGAGCGCCTCCTGCATGAGCCGCGCCTCGCCGTAGCTCTGGGTACACCCGTGGGCCTCGACGAACACCTTCACGGTCGACCGCATGCCGAGCCCGCTCTTTTGCCTTCGCGGGCCGACATCCAGTCCGCAACTATTATGGTCGGTCGGGCCGTTCGTGGCGTCCATGGAGCCCGGTGACGACAGCACGCCCCCTCCGCCCGAACCCGAACGCCCCGTGTTTGCGCGGACGCCGCCGGCCCGGGCGCCGGAGCACGAGCTCCGGGACCGCGCGAAGGCCGCGAAGTTGCGGCACAAGGCCGCGAAGGCGCGGATGAAGGCGAGCCGGATGACCGAGCGCGCGCACCATCTGAACGAGAAGGCGTCGCATTGGGAGCGACGCGCGAACGATCTCGATGGCGTCGTCGCGTCTCAGACGTCCGGCGGCGGGTGAGTTTTCCGGCCGGCCGCGGGCAGATCGAGGTTCGGTCGGACCGCGTAGCCGCGCGCCATGATCGCATTCACGTACTCGGTCTCGAGGTACCACGAGAGGACGGCACTATCCGTCTTCGTCAGCTTGCACATGGCCCATCCCGGCCCTCGATGAGCGGTCATCCTCCATAATCGTTTGTCAACGAGGCCGCAGAAAGTTCATGACGGGACACCGTGCTCGCCGGCGCGGTGGTGAGGATGCCGCGCGCGATCGTATATCCGGAGATTGACGAGTACATCGATGGGCTCGCGAACCGCGGGGACGCGGCGCTCCGGTCCGTCGAGAAGCAGGGCTTGGATGAAGGATATCCCATCGTCGCGGCGGCCGAGGGGAGCTTCCTGCACGTCCTCGCGCGCTCGATCCGCGCGAGACGGATCCTCGAGCTCGGCACCGCGATCGGGTATTCCGGCACATGGCTCGCCCGCGCCTTGCCCGACGACGGAGAGCTCGTGACCGTCGAACACGACCCGGAGACCGCGGCGATTGCCCAGAAGAATCTGGAGAAGACCGGCGTCTACCGGAACGTGAAGGTCCTCGTGGGATCGGCGCAGGAGATCATCGCGGACCTGAAAGGCCCGTTCGATTTCATCTTCAACGACATCGACAAGGCCGGATACCCGGCAGTCCTGGAACCGTGCATCGCGCGGCTGCGGGTCGGCGGCTTGCTCGTGACGGACAACGTCCTCTGGGGCGGCGACGTCGCCCGCAAGGGGCGATCCGCGGAAACGGCGGCGATTCGCACCTACAACGAGAGGCTCTCCAAGGATCCTCGGATGATCGCCGCCATCGTGCCGCTCCGCGACGGAGTCTCCGTCGCCCTCAAGGTCCGCGAGTGAGGGCGGCGGCGCCGCCTCGGTGACCCTTAATACGGCACATGGGCATGATTGGCCGATGACCCGGAAGCGGGACCGCGAACACGTCTACGTCGAGACGGATGGGCAGGTCTACTTGGTCCGCGACCGCGGTCGGTTGCGCTTCCCGCGCCCCGGCGAACGCCTCCCGTTCCGCACCGAGCCGAACGGCGTCATGGACTTCGGTTCGGACCGCGTGATGAAGCGCAAGCCGGTCCTCGATCATCATCCGGAGGATTGGCTCGGGCGCGACGCGATCTTCGAGCGGACCGACGTGGACCCGCTCGTCAAGCGCGCTCTCTACACGACGATGATCCGCTGCGTCTCCGAGGTCGTCCTCGCGAAGGGCCCGCGGGTCCTCATGGTCAAGGCGGTCCGCGGATTCTCGAAGGGCTACTGGAACGTCCCCGGTGGGTTCATGGACTACGGCGAAGGGCCCGAGGCCGGCGTGGAGCGCGAGGCCGAGGAGGAGATCGGCGTGGACATCGTCCTCGACTCCCTGCTGAACGTCTACGTCACCGGGTTTCCTGGAAAGCCCGCATACACGCTCGGATTCGTGTACCGAGGCCTCGCGGCCTCGGAGGACTTTCGCCTGAAACCGGACGAGATTGAGGACGTGGGCTGGTTCACCGTGGACAAGGCCCTCACGCTCACGCGAAATCCGTTCGCGAAGTGGGGCCTCGTCGAGTTCTTCGTCCAGTCGTCCGACGCCCGGCGCGCGCTGCGGGTGAAGCGACACGGTGTGGCGAAGAAGGCGACGCCCACCGATCGCCCGACCGTCTTCCTTGATCGGGACGGCGTGATCAACCGCGGACGCCCGGGCTATGTGCGGCGTCCCGACCAGTTCGAATTTCTCCCGCGGGCGATCGACGGCATGCGGCTCTTGCACGAAAACGGATGGCGGCTCGTGATCGTGACGAATCAGGACGCCGCGGGATGGAAACTCCTCCCGGAGCGACAGCTCGATCGGATTCACGCCACGATGCTCGCCACCTTGGAGAAGGAGGGCGTTCCGGTCGCCGAGATCTACTACTGCCCGCATCACGTCCTCTCGGACTGCGCCTGCCGCAAGCCTCGGCCGGGGATGCTGCTCGCCGCCGCTCGCGACTTGGGTGCTCGGCCGCGACGCGCGTGGATGGTGGGCGACAAGCCGCTGGACCTTCAGACGGGCCGCGCGTTCGGCTGTCGGACCGCCTGGGTCGGCCCGGCCCCGTGGCGGAAGCGCTTCGCCGTCGAAGCCCGTCGTTCGTCTCCGGACATCGTCGCGGGCGACCTCCTCGCGGCGGCTCGAGAGATCGTGAAGCGCGGCTTCGTCGAGGATCCGCGTAGCGCGCCCGCGATAAGGTCATAGCCTAGCCTCGCCTTTCTTTCCGCGGGCGCGCGCGATGGTCCAGGAATACGGCCTCTTCATCGGTGGAAAGTGGCGCAAGTCGGAGGGCAACCGGTTCGAAACCCGGAACCCCGCGACGGGCGAGATTCTCGCGACCTTCCCCAACGCGACGAAGGAGGAACTCGGCGAGGCCGTGCGAACCGCCAAGGGCGCGTTCGAGAAGTGGAAGAAGACGCCGGCCCCGCGACGTGGCGAGCTGATCCTCGAAGCGGCGCGAATCTTCCGACGGAAGAAAGAGGACCTCGCGCGGGTGGTGACCACCGAGATGGGCAAGGTCATCGCGGAAGGCCGCGGCGACGTGCAGGAGGTCATCGACTTCTACGAGTACGCGGCGGGCGAGGGGCGTCGCATGTTCGGCGAGACGGTGCCGTCGGAACTCCCGAACAAGATGTGCCTCACGGTCCGCATGCCCGTCGGTCCGGTCGGACTCATCACTCCGTGGAACTTCCCCATGGCGATCCCCGCGTGGAAGAGCGGGGCCGCGTTGATCGCGGGCTGTACCGTCGTCCTGAAGCCCTCGAGTCTGACGCCACTGTGCGCCGCGAAGTTCGTCGAGGTCCTCGACGAAGCGGGGTTTCCTCCCGGCGTTGTGAACCTGTTGACCGGGAGGGGCTCGGTCGTCGGCGACGGCCTCGTGGCCCACCCCGACATCCGAGCGATCTCTTTCACGGGCGGCGTGGACACGGGCAAGCACGTGTATGAGAGCGCCGCGAAGAAGATGATCAAGGTGGGCCTCGAGCTCGGCGGCAAGAACCCGATCATCGCGATGGACGACGCGAACATCGAACTCTTGATGGACGGCGTGATGTTCGGCGCGTTCGGCACGGCGGGCCAGCGATGCACGGCGACGTCCCGGCTGATCGTGCACCAGAAGATCTACGATGAGGTCGTCGAGGAACTCGTCGAGCGGGCGGAGAAACTCCGGGTCGGCAACCCGATTGACGAGAAGACGGACATGGGCCCCGTTGCCTCCGCGGACCAGGAGAAGAAGGTACTGGAATACATCGCGATCGGCAAGAAGGAAGGCGACGCGCTGCTCGCGGGCGGGGAGAAGCTCAGAGGCGGCGCGTTCGATCGCGGGTTCTTCATCGCGCCGACCGCCTTCGCGGTCGACCGCCGGAAGCGACTTGCGATGGAGGAGATCTTCGGTCCGGTCCTCAGCGTCTTGAAGGCGAAGGACTACGAGGACGCGGTCTCGATCGCGAACTCCGTGAAGTACGGGCTCAGCTCCTCGATTTATACGAACGACCTTCGGTGGTCGTTCCGGGCGATGCACGACCTCGAGGCGGGGATCACGTACGTCAACGCGCCGACGATCGGCGCGGAGGTCCAGCTACCGTTTGGCGGCACGAAGGAAACCGGTCCGACCGACACCCGAGAGGCCGGCACGACCGCCCTCGAGGAGTTCACGTACTGGAAGACGATCTACGTGGACTACTCCGGGCGTCTGCAGAAGGCGCAGATCGACACGGAGAAACTCGTTGGTGGGTAGTCTCCGGGTTCCGAATGCTCGCGATAGACACGCAGGTCGTGTCCGGGCCGCCGACCTCACAACACAATCTTGTACCGGACGAGTCGATTGTGCTCTTTGAAACCGGCCTTCGCGTAAACCCTCCGAGCGTGCCCATTGAAATCGTCGGTCTCGAGATACATTGCGGAGAATCCCGCTTCTCGCGCTTGACGGACGGCCTCGCGTGCGAGTCGCGTCCCGATTCCTCTGTTCTGAAACTCAGGATGGACGTGAAGCTCGTGGAGTTCCGCCCATCGCTCAACCGCAGGATCGAACCATGGGCGCTCGAACGCAGGCGCCCACAGGACCACTCCGACGACTCGACCATCCGCCTCCGCCACCGTGAGCCTGCCCCCATGGATGTGGATCGCGTTGTCGACGAAGAACATCGGGTAGATGCGGCAGATGTCCGCGGCGTCGTCGATGCGGAACGGCCTAAGATTCGCTCGGGAAGCCTTCCGATGTGTCATGTCGCGTTCGGAACACCTCCCTTGATCGCGGATGTACGAGTCCACGGATAGCTGTTTCGTTCACCCGGCGCGTTACACTCGATCCTTCACCCGGATGACGAGCTTGAGACCGGACCACGTCTCGTCGATTGCGGCGACCTTCACATCAACCAGCCCCGTCTCAATTGCGACCGTCCGAATCACGTCCTCCGTGAGGTCCGATGGGACGCCGGACGCCTGCTTCGGCCACGAGACCCAAATCATCCCGGTGGGTTTGATGTGCTTCCGAAGATCGCGAAGCTGGTCCACGAGCGCCCTCCGATCCCGCACGAACAGCTGGACGAAATCGAGGTTGGTCGTGTTCGGCCCCGGGTTGCGGACGTCCGGAGGCAGCGGACCAAGTGTCTTCCGGTATCCGGCCGGCGCCCCGATGATGGCGATTTTGTCCCCCGGCCGGATCCCAAGTTTCTCGACGAGCGTCCGGTGCGAGTATCCTGCGCGGCTCACGGTCGGGGCCGTTTCCGGTCCTCTCCCATCTCCGCAGTTCGGGTCATCGCCTCGAGGTCCTCCAGGCGGAACTCGTATTCGCGGACGACCCTGCATGCCTCGACCCGATAGAAGTCGTAGAATTCGTCGCGACCGCGCCGTTGCGCGTCGCGGTGCTCCGGTTGGGCGCGCCACCGTTCCAAGGACTCCTCGGACTCGAACCGGACGATGTCGATTGTGTCCCCGTCTTCTGAGGTGTACCCTTTGATCGAAATGAACCCCGGGATCCCGGCGACGAGTTCGTGCATCCGTCGAGAGGTCCGTTCGTACGCGGCCACGTCCGCGCCGTCCCGGAGATGCGTCTTGAACAGGACGACGACGCCTTTCGGATTCTTCACGCGCCGGACCGTCACCCGCCACCGCCCCCGAGCATGTCCTTGCTCGGGGCCGTGAGGTGCCTCGGGTCCAATACCTTTTCCGCTTCCTCGGCGCTGAGGATTCCCTTCTCGATCACGAGCTGCTTCACGGTCTTGCCGGTACGACCGGCTTCCTTCGCGATCTCGGCGGCCTTCTCATAGCCGATGATCGGGTTGAGGGTCGTCGCGATCGCGGGGCTCGATTCGGCGTAGCGCTGCAAGACGTCGATGTTCGCGGTGATCCCGTCGATGCACTTGTGGGCGAAGACGCGCGAGACGTTCGCCAGGAGCTCGATGTTCTGCTGCAGGCGCTGGGACATCACGGGCATCATCGTCGACAGATCGAGATTCGAGTGCGTGTTGGCGGCCGCGATCGCGAGGTCGTTGCCAATCGCCGTCACCCCGACCTGCATGACCGTCTCCGGAATGACCGGGTTGACCTTACCCGGCATGATCGACGAGCCCGGCTGGACCGCGGGCAGATTCAGCTCTCGCAGGCCCGTGTGCGGACCCGATCCGAGCCACCGCAAGTCGTTCGCGATCTTCATCATCGACACCGCTACGGTCCGGATCGCGCCGCTCGCCTCGACGAGGGCGTCCTGGGAGGCCTGCGCTTCGAAGTGGTTCTCCGCGACGCGGAACTTTGTGTTCGTGGCGGTACTGATTTTCTCGACGACCCGACCGGGCAGGTCCGGATGCGCATTGATCCCCGTCCCCACGGCGGTCCCGCCGATCGCGAGTTCCGCGAGGGCCGCGCGCGACGCCGAGATGCGGCGGATCCCGTGGTCGATCTGCGACTGGTACCCGGAGAACTCCTGGCCCAGGCGGATTGGCGTGGCGTCCATCAAGTGGGTCCGTCCCGACTTCACGATCGGGTCGAACTCCTTCGCCTTCTTTGCGAGACTCTCCTCGAGCTCCCGTAATCCGGGCAGTAGGTTGTGGTCGATCTCCATCAGCGCGGCCACGTGGATCGCGCTCGGGATCACGTCGTTCGAGGACTGGCCCATATTCACGTGGTCGTTCGGGTGCACGGTTCCCTTCTCCCCGAGCGGCACGCCGAGGATCTCGTTCGCGCGGTTCGCAATCACCTCGTTCGCATTCATGTTCGTCGAAGTGCCGCTCCCGGTCTGGAACACGTCCAGCGGAAACTGCGCGTCGAGCTTGCCGTCCATGACCTCTTCGGCGGCCTTCACGATCGCCTTGCCGGTCTTCGAGTCGAGCAGCCCGAGCTCCATGTTCGTTTCCGCGCAGGCTTTCTTGATGAGGCCGAGGGCGTAGATGAACCGGCGGCCGAAGCGGATGCCGCTGATGGGGAAGTTCTCGATCGCCCGCTGCGTCTGGACGCCCCAGTAGGCGTCCTTGGGGACCTTGAGTTCGCCGAGGAAGTCCTTCTCCATTCGGTAGTCCGTCATACGAATCCGCTGCGCATGACGGAGGTGCGGGGCATTAATGTTGCCAATGTGTCGTACTCATCGCGCTCGACAAACAGACCGCGCACGGCACTCCGCACCCTGTTTCAGGCGAAGGACCTCGGGTCGCCGTCGGACGACCGATTTCGGGCGTCCTCGAAGCGTCACTGGGCTTTAGGACATCCCTCGTCCTGCCGAGGGCTCCCAGCCTCCCGTCCCAGGGCGGACCGCCGAAAGTGTCACGAGCCACGGTGACAAGGTATAATATAAACGCGTTATATTTCTAGGTTTGTTCCCCACCGGAGGCCGGTCGGAAGATCCATGCCGACGACGACGTCGGCGGATCCGGTTGTCGAGGAGGACCGGATCTGCCCCGAATGCGGCAGCGAGCACCTCGTGCGCGACTACACGCGCGGTGAGCTCGTCTGCGATTCTTGCGGTCTCGTGATCAGCGAGAGCGCGATCGACGAAGGCCCCGAGTGGGCCGCGTATTCCGTCGAGGAGAATGACCGACTCGCCCGCACGGGCGCGCCGCGCAGCTACGTCGCCGGTGCGTCCGGCCTCACGACGATCATCCCGCTCGCGAACAAGGATGCGCGCGGCAACACGATCCCGCTCCGGGAGCGGGAGAAGTTCTACCGGATGCGGAAGCTGCAGCGGCACTCCGGGCACTCGCGTCCGGGCGAACGGAGCTTGCCCGAGACGATCCGATCCCTCGATCGCGTCGCCTCTCTTATGGGCCTCCCGCGTCCCGTGAAGGACGAGGCCGGGTTCATCTGCAAGAAGGCCCTCGAGCGCGGCCTGGTGCGGGGCCGCTCGATCGAGGCGATTGTCGCCGCCGCGGTGTATGCGGCGTGCCGCATCGATGGGGTGCCGCGGACCCTCGACGAGTTGCAGCAAGTCACCGGCGTGAGGAAGAAGACGATCGGGAAGGCCTACGGAGCCTTGCTCCGCACGCTGACCTTGCGGGTGCCGCCCTCCCGGCCCACCAACTACGTGAGCCGGTTCTGCTCCCGCCTCGGGCTGAGCAACACCGTCGAGGCGGAGTCGCACAAGATTCTCAAGGAACTCGAGAAGATCGACAGCTCGATGTCCCTCTCCCCCGCCGGCACCGCCGCGGCCGCGATCTACCTCGCCTCCCTCGCGTGCGGCGAGCGGCGGCCGCAGAAGGCGATCGCGAAGGTCGCCGGCGTCAGCGAGGTCACCCTCCGGAACCGATTCCAGTTCATGGAGGGTTTCATGCAACAGCTCGTCTTGCCGCGAGGCCGCGCGCCGAAGCTCGGTGCGTCGACCGGCGTTCCTCCCTGAGGCGCGTCAAGATTCGCGTCCCGCTGAATTCGGAGGAAAGGTTTCATATGGTCCCCTTGCGTGCCAAGACCGTGGCCGAACAGATGTCCGGAAACGATGCGGCGGAAGCCCTAGAAACCGGACGGACGGCCGGTCCGTTCAAAGGGGCCCGCGACGAATTGGTAAATGCCCATGAACGCCCCCGCCTTGGGCCGTGAGGGCAACGTGATCCCATGTGTCCATCGACGGTGACCTCGAACGACGTCTCCTGGATGATCGGCGGCCCGCAAGGGAGCGGCGTCGACTCGTCCGCGAACGTCTTTGCCCGCGCCTGCGCGCAAGGCGGTCTCCACGTGTTCGGCAAGCGCGAGTTCTACTCGAACATCATGGGCGAGCACTCGTACTTCGCGCTCCGCGCGCTGCCAAACGTCGTGCGCTCGCACATCGATTCCGTCAACGTCCTCGCCACGTTCGAGGCGGAGACCCTATTCCGGCACGCGCGCGAAGTAACGGACGACGGCGCAATCATCTACGATCCGTCCCTCGGCAAGACCCGACTCTCGGACGTCCCGACGATTGAGAAGCGGCTTCTCGCGGACCTGAAGACGTACCTGATCTCCCGCGGCGTCGGTGAAACGCTCGACGACATGCTCGGGGCCTCCAAGCAGCGGGGCGTCACCCTCGTCCCGATCCCCTTCAAGGATCTCCTCGAACAGATCGCGGACGAGTTCAAGATCGATCAGCTCAGCAAGATCTCGCGCGTCGTCAACATGCTCGCCGTCGGCGCATCGTTCGGCCTCCTTCAGTTCGACTTCTCCATGATGGAAGCGGCCCTCGCGGAGGTCTTCCGCAACAAGGCGAAGATCGTGACGATGAACGCGTCCGGGGCACACAAGGCGTATGATATCGCGAAGTCCCTCGTGCCCGATTTCGCGTATCGCCTCGAGAAAATCCCTGCGCCGGAGCCGCGGCTGTTCCTGACCGGCGCGCAGGCGACCGCGCTGGGCAAGGTCTACGGCGGCATGCGATTCCAGACCTACTACCCGATCACCCCCGCCTCCGATGAGAGCGAGTTCCTCGAGGAGAACGAGCTCGTCCAGGTGCGGGAAGAGAACGGCGCGGACCCCCCGCCGGGGTCCGTCCTCGTCGTCCAGACGGAGGACGAGATCGCAGCCGTCACGATGGCGACGGGCGCGGCCCTCACCGGCGTTCGATCCGCGACCGCGACGAGCGGACCGGGCTTCTCGCTCATGATGGAAGGGATCGGCTGGGCCTCGATCAATGAGGTGCCGCTCGTCATCACGCTCTATCAGCGGGCGGGCCCCAGCACCGGCATGCCGACGCGGCACGAGCAAGGGGACCTCCGGTTCGCGCTCCACGCGGGCCACGGCGAGGCACCGCGCATCCTCCTCGCGAGCGGCGACTTCGAGGAATGCATCCGCGATGGCCTGATCGCGTTCAACCTCGCGGAACGGTATCAGATGCCGGTCATCCACCTGGTCGACAAGGCGCTCGCGAACAGCTACGCGACGATCCCCGTTCCGGACCTGACCGACCTGCGCATCGATCGCGGCGTCCTCGTACCCGCCAACAACGGCGGCTCATCCGCTCCGTACGAGCGCTTCGATTTCGGCCACGGCCCGATTTCGCCCCGCGCGATCCTGGGCCAAGAGGGCACGATCTTCTGGAACACGGGAGACGAGCACGACGAGCTCGGGCACATCACGGAGGACCCGGCCGTGCGCAACGCGATGATGGAGAAGCGCTTCGCGAAGCTCGATCTGGCGGCGAGGGAACTCCCGGAGGACTTCAAGCTCCGCTACTTCGGGCCCAACGACGCCCCGAACGTGATCGTCTCGTGGGGCTCGACGAAAGGCGCCCTCCTCGACGCGCTCGACCGCCTCTGGGCCGAGGGCGCGAAGATCGGATACCTTCACATCCGCCTCCTCAATCCGTTCCCCGAGGCCGCCGTCTTGGCGCGCCTCAAGAAGGCGAAGAAGCGGATCGATGTCGAGATGAACTTCGGTGGACAGCTTGGCGGCCTCGTGCGCGAGCGGACGGGGATCGAGATGACGCACTCCATCCTGAAGTACAACGGGCGACCCATGTCCAACACGGAACTGTACGACGCCCTCCAGGCGGTCCTTAAGGGAAAGGCGGAGAAGAGGACGGTGCTGACCCGTGGCGCTTGAGCAAGTCCTGAAGCCGTCGGATTTCGCGACGGAGGTCCACAACGACTGGTGCCCGGGATGCGGCGACTTCGGCATCCTGCGGACGATCCAGATGGCCCTCGCGGAGATGAAGGTGGAGCCGCACCGCGTGACGATCGTCTCCGGGATCGGATGCTCCGCGAAGACGGTGCACTACGTAAAGACGTACGGCGTGCACACGCTCCATGGCCGCGCGCTTCCGTACGCGACCGGCGTGAAGCTCGCGAACCCGCAGATCAAGGTCCTCTGCCTGAGCGGCGATGGAGACGGCCTCGGGATCGGCGGCGGTCACTTCGTGAACGCGGGCCGTCGGAACCTCGACATGCTGTACATCATCCACGACAACGGCGTCTACGGCCTGACGAAGGGCCAAGCCGCGCCGACGCTGAAGCTCGGCGTCCAGACAAAGTCTCTCGCCCACCCGAACATCAACGATGCGGTGAACCCGATCTGGCTCGCCCTCGCGGCGGGCGCGACGTGGGTCGGCCGTGGGTACTCGTACGACATCAAGCACCTCGTCGCGCTGATCAAGCAGGGAATCGAGCACAAGGGCTACGCCTTCCTCGACGTGCTCCAGCCGTGCCCGACGTACAACGACATCAACACGAAGGAGTGGTACGGCGGCGAGGACCGGAAGGACGAGGCGTCCGGCCGGGCCATGCCTCGCGTCTATAAGCTCGAGGACCGGGGATTCGATCCCGTCGTGCACGAGCCGAACGAGGTCGAGAAGAAGACGACGCAGGCCCTGGAGAAAGCGCTCGAGTGGGGCGACCACATCCCGATCGGCGTGTTCTACAAGAACGAGCACATCCCCACGTTCGAGGAGCGAATCGCCCAACGGGTCCCGTCATATCTCGAGAGGCCGCCCGCGCTCCAGCCAATCCAGGACGCGAACGGGGAGCCGCTGACGGATCTGCCGAAACTCCTCCGTGGCCTTTCCGTCCATCCAGGGGCCTAGTCGTAGGACTCAAGAGGTACCATGTGATTCACATCCCTGGACTTGCCGGAGATACTCAAGTTTGATGAGACTCAGCTCTTGGGGGATCTGGAGAGGCTTCCAACTGACGCCCGGGTGGCCTTTGCCGCTGCATGTGCAGAGCGGTTGCTGCCATCATACTACATTTTCTCCGCTCTAACGGGCAGAGGAGCTCCCGCAACGCTCGCGACGATGCTCACGCAATTATGGGATGACCTTGCAGGCAATCGCATGTCGGAGCGCAGCATTCAGACGTCGATCGATGAGTGCACGCTGCTCCTCCCTGGAGAACATGAGGGTCGTTGGGTCCCGGAGCAGGATTACGCCGACGACGCGGTAGCCGCGGCTGCATACGCATTCGAATGCCGCTTGAAGGCAGGGGCGCAAGAGGCCGTATGGTCGGGGAGGCGTGCGTACGAGGCGCTCGACAGTTATGTCGGGATCACCGAAAACATAGATTGGAGAGGTGGGCCCGATGAACGAGCACGTGCGGAGTCTCGGATAATTGCGCATCCGCTGGTGCAAGCTGAACTAGCACGCCAGAACCGCGACCTCAAGGAGCTGACGCATGCTGATGCGGTGGGTTTGCAACGAACTATCAAGCAGATCCGGCGTCGTGCGCGTAGTGAGAGCTCAATCTTTTTCCGCTCCACTCTCGGAGATTCAAAAACAGCGAGATGACCTCTCTGCCAATGTAGTGAAACTGTCACAGTCGCACTGGGGTCGGCCTGTGTTGCGCGGATTTCCGTCAGCTCGTCGTGACGGCGGCGCGCTTCACGCCCCGCGAACTCTCGAGGATCTCCTGCGCGGGCTTGCCCATCTCCCAGATCCGCTCGGACATCTCCGACATCGCGTCCGCGATCGCCGGATCATCCGTCCACACGGCAATGTCATCTCCGCGGTAGGACGAATCGTCATCGGGGATCGGGTGGCTCATCAGGAACTCCTTCCCGTCGAACACGTGCATGTAGACGGGCATCATGAAGTCGATATGGCGGACCTCCGCGTGTCGGAGGAGCGACTTCACGTCCTCGCGGTTCTCCGGCGTGAAGCAGAACGCATACTTCAGCCGCACGCCCTGCTTCGCCCGGTCCACGAGGTTCGGCATGAACGCGCCCAAGATCCGGCCGGGACTCTTCGTCGTCCCGATGCCGATGACTTCCCGTGTCGCGGAGTCGTACATCTTCAGGAGCCGCTCGCGCACGTTCTTGCGTCCGTAGATCGCCTCAAACCGGCCCCGTGATTCGGGTTCCTGTTGCGCGTTGATCGCGAACTCGCGCGCAAGGGACTCCACGCCCGCGTCAAGTTGCTTCGCGCGGGATCGAAGGTCGTCGGCGAGGGTCCGCAGGTACGTCGCGAAAGGGACGGCCTTGTATCGCAGCGGGGTCTCCGGGAGGATTTGCACGAGGCCCTTCTCGTGCAGCTGCTGCATGGTCGAGTAGATCCGCGTCCGCGGAACCTTCGACATGGCGGGAATCTGGCTCGCGGTTGCGGTGCCGAGGTCGAGGAGAGTCAGATAAACGCGGGCCTGGTATTCCGTGAGCCCATGGTCCATGAGCCTCCGGATTCGGTCCGCGTTGATGGGCACGGACGCCGTCGAAGACACGGGCCGCCATAAACGTTGTTACGGAGGCCAGTGACACCCGTCTCCGAAAGACGGAACTAGCGGGCGAACGTTCGACGCGTCGCGGCCCCTCCATGGTGAGTGACGCGGACCTCCGGACGGCCCTCGAGGCCGGCCTCGGTCAGGAGAACGTCCTCGTGGACGAGGCGAGCCGCCATGCTTACGCCACGGACGCGAGCCCGTGCGTCGTCGAGCCGCGCGCGATCGCGATGGTGCGGTCGGAGGATGATGTGCTCCGGACGTTGGCGGTCTGTCGCGAGATCGGCGTCCCGGTGACGCCCCGTGCCTCCGGGACCTCGCTGTCCGGTGCCGCCATCGGACCGGGCGTGATCCTCGATACGACTCGCTTCGCCAGGATCCTTGAACTCAACGAGGCGCAGCGGTGGGTCCGCGTGCAGCCGGGCATTCTTCTATCGGAGTTGAATGCTCGATTGCGTGATCGCGGCCTGCGTTTCGCCCCGGATCCCGGAAGTCAAGATCTGTGCCGCATCGGGGGGATGATCGGCCACAACGCAAGCGGCTATCGCAGCGTGAAGTATGGGCAGACTCGAGACCACGTCCTCGGGTTGCGGGTCGCTTTGGCCGATGGCACCGTGCTCGAGGCGAAGGACACGGCGATTGCGGGAGAGACCTGGAAGGACCTCATCCATCAAGCGCCGGCTCTGGAAACGATTCGTCGCGCGATCGAAGGGAATCGAACCGAAATCCTCGCCGCCCGACGGCCGGTTCGGAAGCACGCGTGCGGATACAACGTCTTCGCGATTGCGGACGCGCTGCCCCGCGGTCAATTCCCGCTCGTATCGCTCTTCGTCGGGAGCGAAGGAACCTTGGGCATCGTGACGGAAGCCACGCTGCGCGTGATTCCCCTCCCGGAACGCCGTCTCACCTTGCTCCTGTACCTGGAACGTTTCCGGGACTTGGGGGTTGTCGTCGCCGAGGTGCTCCCGATGGGCCCGAGTGCGCTCGAGGCAATCGATGGCAGCTCGCTCCGTCTCCTTGATCGGGATGCGCTCGGGGTACCCGCGTCCGCGGAGGCCATGCTCCTCATCGAATTCGACGAGGGAGACTTGAGCGGTATCGCAAAGTCGATTGTCGATCGCCTATCTCCGCAGTATCGCTTGAGCCGACCGATCAAGGTCACCGACGATCCGGAGCGTCAGGCGACCCTCTGGAAGGTCCGTCGCTCCCTCCTCCCGACGATCATCCAGCGGCCGGGCCGCCGGAAGCCTTGGGGATTCGTCGAGGATCCGGTCGTGCCGCGCGACCGCGTCCCGGAGTTCATGGACTTTCTCGTCGACCTCGCCCGTCGGCACTCGACGGATGCGGGCATCTACGGTCACATCGGCGACGGGAACACGCACTTCCGGCCGTTCTTCGACCCGACGGACCCGGAGGACTTCGGACGGATGCAGGCTCTACGCACGGAGTTCGATGAAGCCGTGCTCGGGCGCTTCCGAGGCGCGCCGTCCGCAGAGCACGGAATCGGACGGATTCGGGCCGAGACGTTGCCGAAGGTCTGGGGCCCCCAGGTCTACCGCGTGATGCAGACGATCAAGCAAGCCCTAGATCCCCTCGGACTCCTCAATCCGGGGGTCCTCCTCTCCGACGAGCCGTGGTGGGCCGCCTGGGGCGGCCTCGAATCGCGCAGTCCGATGTGACGAGCGGCGACACATGTTTAAGCCGACCGGGAGGGTGAATCCTCCGGAGAGACCGCTCTCCCTCTCACCAACACATCGTAGGCAGGGAAGGGTTAAGAACGACCCGGTCATTCGAGACATCCGGAAGCGGACGTCCATCGGTCGAAAGGAGGCCATGAGCCATGATCCAGCGCGCGGAGCAGGCGAACATCGTCGGCCTTCGATCCAAGGATTTCGTGCAGTGGGTCGAGGAGAACATCGACGCGCCGATGAAGCGCGGGCCTGGCGGGGCGCTCCTCGAGAAGATCAAAGGCGGACTCGTCGGCGAGTTCTTCAACTGGGCCAAGCGCAACTCAACGTGGCCGCTGCACTTCGGAATCATGTGCTGCGCGATCGAGATGGCGGCGACGTCGGACCCCCGCTACGATGCGGAGCGCTTCGGGATCATCTACCGATCGTCCCCGCGGCAGTGTGACGTCCTCCTGTTGAATGGCCCGATCTCTCTCAAGCTGCGACCCGCCGTCCGGCGGCTCTACGAGCAAATGGCGGAGCCGAAGTGGGTCATCGCGATGGGGGAGTGCACGATCTGCGGCGGTCCCTATTACGACTCGTACTCGGTCGTCAAGGGATCGTACACGTTCGTCCCCACGGACATCTTCATCCCCGGCTGCCCCGTCCGGCCCGAGGCCCTCATCGACGGCTTCCTCAAGCTGAGCGCGAAGATCAAGGCGGAGCGGACCGGATGGGTGAAGACGCGGAAGGGTCGCCTCGTCAGCGCGCGCGAAGGCCAGCTGATGGACATGCAGAAGGGCGAATACACCTATGAAGTCCCCCAAGTCCGAACCTGAGGCGCGCAAGCGGAAGGTCGGGATCGTCGGCGGCACGGTCCGGCCGCTCCTCGCGACGATCAAGCAGGCCCTCGTCACGATGCCGGGCATCAACCACCTCATCCCGGGCGGCCGCAAGCCCGTGACCCACATGTATCCGTATCAGAAGGTGGAGCTGCCGCTCGCGTATCGCGGCCAGCACAGCATCGACTGGTTCAAGTGCATCGGCTGCGAGCTGTGCGCGAAGGTCTGCCCGAACGAGTGCATCTACTTCGAGTTCTACGAGGTCGAACCGACGTCGGAGTACCTGAACCCGAGCCGCGCCCAGCTCGACGAGATGAAGAAGATCATCCGCCGGCCGGCGGTCGACGTCGGCCACTGCCTCTTCTGCGGGAACTGCATGGAGTACTGCCCCACGGACGCCTGGAACTTCACCCAGGAGTTCGAGCTCGCGGACTACGCGCGTGAGGACCTCTACTACAAAGCGGACGAACTCCGGATGCCGAAGGAGAACTCGGACAAGGAGATCGTCCTCATCAACCGCATGGGCGAGCATCCGATCCTCGAGGTGGACGTGTGCATCGGCTGCCGCAAGTGCGAGCGCGAATGCCCGACGCGCTGCATCGACATGCTCGACGGCCCGAACGACCGGAAAGGCAAGCCGATCGTGATCCCGGAGTTCGACTACACGAAGTGCATCGGGTGCCAGCAGTGCGTGGACGTCTGCCCGGTCGACTGCCTCCACATGGAGGAGATCGGGTACAAGGACCTCGAAGGCTTCTACCACATCAACCTGCCCGGCGAGGTCAAGCTGCTCGAAGAGCAGGTCGAGAAGTAGCCGATCGGCGTCGACCGATTATTCCTATCGGCATTGCAACCCTTTTATCCTATTCCCATTATCCACACCGACTCACGGCCATTCGGAGGCTGCAATTCATGGTCCGCACCACGGTCGTCGGCAGCTATCCCCGTGTCGGGGACACCCACGAGGAGCAATCGCTGCGCCGAGCGATCGCGCGCGTCGACAAGGGCGACGCGGACGCCGCTTCTCTCCGCGATGCGGAACGGGAGGTCATGAAGGCCGCCCTACGGGAGCAGAACGATGCCGGGATCGACTTGGTCACGGACGGCCAGATCGGATGGTACGACAGCCAGAGCCACATCGCCCGGTCCTTCGGTGGCATCGAGACCAACGGCCTCGTGCGCTACTTCGACACGAACACGTACTACCGCCAACCCGTCGTCCAAGGGGCCGTCGCATGGAAGGCGCCGATCTTGGTGGACGACTGGAAGTTCGCGACGGCGAACTCGAAGGCTCCCGTGAAGGCGGTCCTCACGGGCCCGCTGACCCTTGCGTCGCTCGCGCTCGACAAGCACTACGGAAAGAAGAAGGCGCTCACGCTCGACCTCGCGACCGCCCTGGGAGAGGAAGTGGGGGCGCTCGTCCGTGCGGGCGCGTCGCACGTGCAGATTGATGAACCGGCGTTGACGCGATACCCGAAGGATCTCTCGCTGGCCGTCGAAGGCCTCGAGCGGGTCCGCGCGCGCAAAGGCAACACCCCGCTGACGCTCTTCACGTACTTCGGAGACGTCGCAAGAATCTACGAGGACGTCGTCCACGCCCCGGCGGACCTGATCGGCTTCGACCTCGTCCAAGGTGCCGCCACGTGGACGTCGATTGCGAAGCAAGGATCGAAGAAGCCGCTCGTCCTCGGCGTGATCGACGCGCGGAACACGAAGCAGGAGGCCCCCGCCGACGTCGCGAAGAAAGTCTTGAGCCTCAAGGACTCCGTGGACCTGAAGTCCTCGTACCTCTCGCCTTCGAACGGGCTCGAGTTCCTCCCGCGGGATCGCGCGCGCGAGAAGTTGCGGATCCTCGCCGCGACGGCGAAGAAGATCGGGGTGGGCGGATGAGCGCGCTCCTCACCACGAGCGTCGGATCGTTCCCGAAGCCGGACTATCTCATGCGCGCTCGGACGAAGGCCGCGAAGGGTGAGCTCACCGCTGAAGGCCTTCGGGACCTCGAGGAGAAATCGACCGGCGAGTGGATCCGGTACCAGGAGCACATCGGCATCGACATCCCCGTCGACGGCGAGCAATATCGCGGCGACATGGCGACGTACTTCGCGGAGAACATCGAGGGGACGGAAATCTCGGGCCTCGTCCGGTCGTACGGCAACCGATACTACAAGAAGCCGATCATCGTCGACGAGCTCCGACTCCGCGGACCGATCTCCGTCGACTGGTTCAAATTCGCACAGGCCCGCACGAAGAAGCCCGTCAAGGGCATGATCACCGGCCCGTACACGATGATGGACTGGTCGTTCGACGAGTTCTACGGCTCGCGGGAGGAGGCGTGCCTCGCGTTCGCGAAGCTCCTGCACCAGGAGGCGCTTGCCCTCGAGGCCGCCGGCGCGAAGATCGTGCAGGTCGATGAGCCGGCGCTCTCAACGCGGTTCGACGAGTTGCCGCTCCTCGTCCAGGCGGTCGGCGAGGTGACGAAAGGCCTCGAGGCGAAGACGATCCTCCACACCTGCTACGGCAACTACAACGAGATTTTCGAGTACTTCAACAAGCTCCCGGTCGACCAACTCGACCTCGAGATGTCGAACTCGGGACTCGACCTGCTCGAGCGCTTCAAGCGGGAGCCGCTGAGGAAGGAGATTGCCTTCGGCGTGGTCGACGTTCACAGCCACGTCATCGAACCGGAATCGCTGATCCGGGAGCGCATCGAGAAGGCCCTGACAATCTTCGAACCGTCCAAGCTCTACATCGATCCGGATTGCGGCCTCAAGACCCGCACCGTCGAAGAGGCCCAAGCGAAGCTGGCGAACATGGTGGCCGCGGCCCGTGCGGTCCGGGAAGCCCGCCACCTGACGTAGGGCAAAGTGTAATGTCCTTCGGGAGCGATGAAAGACTTCGAGGATTTCGATGGGTGGACCCGCCGACCTCCGCATGCATCCGTACGCGCCCGTGCGCTTGTTCAATCAGAAGGAGGCGGACGCCCTCATCCCGACCCTCGAGCAGCTCTTCCGGCGGCTCGATCCGATGCTTGCCCGATTGCGGGAGTTGCGGGACCTCGTCGATGACGCCGAGTCATACTGGGGCGAAGGCCTCGTCGCCGCGCCGGTGGAGGACCGCGATCCGTACGCGAAGGCGCTCGCGGAACAGCTCGACCTGGAGCAATCCGTGCAGGCGCATCTCGATGAGATCCACGCTCTCGGGGTCGAGGTCAAGGACCTGCACCGCGGCCTCGTCGACTTCCCCGCGCGGATCGGGGACGAGGTTGCGTATCTGTGCTGGCAGCGGGGCGAGGACCGCGTCGCGTGGTGGCACCCGCTCGAGTCTGGCTTCGCGGGCCGCAAGGCCCTCGCTCCCGAAACGGAACGTTAATATCGGACCGGGTCCGTAGGAACGAGCGGCGATTCGACATGGCGACCAAGGACGAAGTGATCGGCGTGCTCCGGAAGTGCTACGATCCGGAAATTCCGATCAACATCTACGACCTCGGCCTCGTGTACAACATCGAGCTCAAGGGCGAGGAAGGCAAGGTCGACGTCCGCATGACGCTCACCGCACCGGGCTGCCCGGCGTCCGCGTACATCCACCAGGATGTGAAGCGCAAGCTCGAGCAGTTGCCGGGGATCAAAGAGGCGAAGGTCGACATCGTCTGGGATCCGCCGTGGACCCCCGAGATGATGTCCGAGACCGCGAAGAAGCAGTTCGGTTGGGGCATCTGAACGCCCCTCCGAAATGCCCTCAACCAAGTACCAAATCTTGATATTCTCTCTCCCGTATCCAGCCGAATCGGCGTTGGGGTGGCGGGGGTACTTTGACCTCGAAGGGCGGGCACGAGTCGGGCGCCCTCGCGCGGGCGATCGGGGCCGTCGTCGAAGGGCTTACGTTCTACGACCTCGCGAACGCGGCGGTCGCCGAGGTCCGCGTCAAGGTCGCGTTCGAGGAACTCGGCCGGCGGAAGCGGGCGCAGCTCGCGCGGCTCGAAGCCGTCACCGGTCGGACCGCGAAGGATGCGGCCGTCTTGCCGGGCATCTTCCCGATGGACGCGGTCTCGAAGGTCGAGTGCTACGTCTGCGGGTACACCACCGAGACGAAGTCGATGCCGAACCAGTGCCCGAACTGCGGCGCCGCGCGGTATGCGTTTGAGAAGGAGATTGCTCTGACGAAAGCCTGGGAGATCGCCCGCGACTCGGGCCGAAAGTCGGCCGCGTTGTTCCGGGAGGCGGCCTCGAAGGCGGAGAGACCGGCGCAGGCCGTCTTCGAGGAGTTGGCGCGCGACGAGGAGTCGGAGGTCGCGCACGCGGACCGCCAGCTCGCGGAGCTACGGACCTGAGCGGGCAGGGGGATCACATGGCCCGTCTCACGAAGATGCCTCCCATTCAGGAAGACATCCACGCCTGCACGATGTGCGGGTATTGCGTCCCCGTCTGTCCGGCGTACCAGGAGGCTGGATGGGAAGGGGCATCGCCGCGCGGTCGCATCTTCGCGTTGCGGCAGTACGAGATGCGCGGCCCGCTCGACCGCCTCCTCGGCCGCCACGTCAAGCCCGGCGAGGACTTCGCGCGGAACGCCTGGGAGTGCACCGGGTGTGGCGCCTGCGAGGCCATCTGCCCCGTCGACATCCCGTTCGACGGCCTGTGGGACGACGTCAAGGAGTGGATGGTGAAATCCGGGTACGAGCGGCCGCAGCTCACGCCGTATCTGGAGAACGTGCGGGAGACGCACAACCTGTTCGGCGAGCCCGCCGACCGGCGCACCGCGTGGATCCCACCCGAAGCCGTCCAATCCGAGACGCCCGAAGTCGTGTACTGGGTGGGCTGCGTGGCGAGCTACAAGAAACAACAGATCGCCCGGGCCGTCGTGAAGATCCTGAACGCCGCCAAGGTGCCGTACAAGATCCTCGGGACCGAGGAGTGGTGCACGGGCGCACCGCTCGCGCGGATGGGCTACCAGCAGTACACGAAGGACGAGCTCATGCCGCACAACGTTCGCGCGGTCCAGGAGACCGGGGCGAAGGTCCTCGTCACGGCGTGCGCGGAATGCTACCGCTCGTTCGCGCGGGACTACAAGCAGTGGGGCGGAAACCCACCGTACAGCGTGTTCCACGTCGCCCACTACGTCGAGAAGCTGATTCGGGAGAAGCGGATCGCCTTCACGAAGCCGCTCCCGCAAAAGATCGCCTTCCACGACGCGTGCCACATGTCCCGCGTCTGCAACGTGTACGAGCCGCCGCGGCAGGCGCTGAAGTTCATCAAGGACCTGAAGATCCTCGAAATTCTCCCTTCGAAGGAGGACGCGCTTTGCTCGGGCGCGGGCGGCGGATTCCCCGCCGTGTTCCCGGAGCAGGCCGCGGGCGTCGCGCAGCGGCGGCTCGATGCGGCCGAGGACACCGGCGCGACGAGCCTCGTGACGACGTGCCCTCACGCGGAGATGCATTTCGACGACATCGCGCAACGGCGCAACATGCAGATCGGCATCGTCGATCTGGCGGAGATGCTCGCGAACGCGCTCTGAGCGCGGCTCAGATCGTGAAGCTCAGGCCGCACGAACACGAGTGCTTCGCGTTCGGGTTCGAGATCTTGAACTGCCCGCCGAAGAGGTCTTCCTCCCAGTCGAGCTTCGAGCCGCGGAGGTACGTCATGCTCTTCGGGTCCACGAACACCTTGACGTCCTGCTCCGCGACGACCAGGTCCGTCGGCCGCGCGGCGTCCGCGAGGTCCATGCGGTACTGCATCCCGCTGCACCCGCCCGCGATGATCCGCAGACGCAGGGAGGCCCCGGGCTTTTTCTCCTTCTGCTGCAGCGTGTGGATGCGCCGGACGGCGCCATCCGTCACGACCAGCGGCAACTCTTGGGGGGCCATCACGCGGATCGTCTCTCAATCCGTTCGAACGCGGGCCCTCGTCTTAAGACTTCCGTCACGGGTTCGTCGGAACGGGTCAAACACGTCCGCTCCAGGAGGGAACCACGTCATTCGTCTCACGAACGACCAAAGATATATATAACAACGTTATAGTGTCCATTCCGCTTCTCGAGAACGGGAGGCGTCTCCCATGGTCACCAAGAGCGTACTCCAGGAGCAGATGGCGAAGCAGGAGTACAAGTACGGCTTCGTCTCGGACCTCGACGAGGAGACGGTCCCGAAGGGCCTCAGCGAGGACGTCGTCCGGCTCATCTCGCAGAAGAAGAAGGAGCCGGAGTGGATGCTCGACTGGCGTCTCCGGGCCTTCCGCCACTGGCTCACGATGAAGGAGCCGAAGTGGTCGAACGTCACGTATCCGCCGATCGACTACCAGAACATCATCTACTACGCGGCCCCGAGGCCGAAGAAGCCCGTGAACAGCCTCGAGGACGTCGACCCGGAGATCCGGGGTCTGTACGAGAAGCTCGGCATCCCGCTCCTGGAACAGGAGCGCCTCGCGGGCGTCGCGGTTGACGCGGTGCTCGACAGCGTGTCCGTCGCGACGACGTTCAAGGCGCGCCTCGCGGAGCTCGGGATCATCTTCTGCTCGTTCTCCGAGGCGGTCCAGGAGCACCCGGACCTCGTCCGCAAGTACCTCGGCACGGTCGTGCCCTTCAACGACAACTACTTCGCGGGCCTCAACAGCGCCGTGTTCTCCGACGGGTCCTTCGCCTACGTCCCGCCCGGCGTGCGGTGCCCCATGGAGCTGTCCACGTACTTCCGGATCAACGCGCAGGACACGGGCCAGTTCGAGCGCACGCTGATCATCGCGGACGAAGGCGCGTACGTGAGCTACCTCGAAGGCTGCACGGCCCCGATCCGCGACCAGAACCAGCTCCATGCGGCGGTCGTCGAGCTGATCACCCTCGACAACGCGGAGATCAAGTACTCGACGATCCAGAACTGGTATCCGGGCGACAAGCAAGGGAAGGGCGGGATCTACAACTTCGTCACGAAGCGCGGCAAGTGCCTCGGGATCAATTCGAAGATCTCCTGGACGCAGGTCGAGACGGGCTCCGCGATCACTTGGAAGTACCCCAGCTGCATCCTCCAGGGCGACAACTCCCAGGGCGAATTCTACTCCGTCGCGGTGGTGAACAACTACCAGCAGGCCGACACGGGGACGAAGATGCTGCACATCGGGAAGAACACGCGCAGCACGATCATCTC
>Ga0137379_10000123_pt1 | contig 62111 bp, 56 predicted proteins | sample SagtaG_18_FD_104812 | JGI IMG/M metagenome (GOLD analysis project Ga0137379, IMG submission 104812) | Vadose zone soil microbial communities from Sagehorn Ranch, Mendocino, California, USA - Sage2_L_80_16 metaG | ecosystem: Environmental > Terrestrial > Soil > Vadose zone | place: USA...
AGACCTAAATGTGGGTGCGCGCCGACAGCACCGAGGAAACGGGTTACCGTATTGTACCCACCCCCTCCACATACCCACATATGGAATCGCTGGATCGACTTGGGTCCAGAGGCACTGTTCTGGCCCCCCACTCTCGCTCATCGGATCTATAACGTGAAGGCCATCTACATCACGGAAAACGGTGCCTCAGCACAGGGCACCATCACCTCAGACGATCACGTGTGGGACATAGGCCGTGTGATGTATCTTCGGAACTATATTTCGCAGCTTCATCGCGCCATACATGCGGGAGCGCCGGTCAAAGGCTACTTCCTCTGGAGCCTGCTTAATAACTATGAATGGGCAGACGGTTACTCGAAACGTTTTGGAATCACATTTGTCGATTTCGAAACTCAAAAACGCATACCAAAGCTCTCGTCACAGTTCTATAGGTCCATCATTGCCGCGAATGCGGTCGCGTAGCGGTGGCGGTCGCCTTGAACCGAGACTATCTTATTAAGGTCAATCTGGTATTTGATCATGCCTGCATTTTGCTCGTGGTCTTGATGTGTCCGTCTTCATCACCATCGATGTGGTCCTCGAACATACGCGTGTTTGGCTCGTGTCCGATCCCCAAACAACATAAACTCCACCGCCAATTCCGAGCGCTCGCCCGTCTTGCTATCGACGAGCCGCAGACCGCGAACACCCCTTTTCTTCAACACCCAGTGCTTCCACTACAGTGGTGTTGGTAAGAAACGCAATCTGTTTCTGTCTCGCTTCGCAAAGAAGGCGTCGGTGATCAACCTCAGCGATGTCTTCCGTGCCTCCTACATCACTCTTGAACGCGCGATGTTTTCAACGGAGTACGAAGGAATCCGAGATCGTTTTCGGAGTGCTTCCGGCACGCAATTTGGCGAAGAATTTGGCGAAGTTGTTCGCCGAGGTTGATCACTCGGTCGGCCCCTCGTAATTGGGCTGGCCAAACCCGCTTCTGGAAACCTGGTCGTGGACAGAACGGCGAATTGAGTTGTACGACTCGGCGGAATCTTTGTCAGTTTCTCAGGGAGTGAACTGGCGATCTTCGGAGTAATGAACGTGGACAAGACGCCACATTCCATCCTCCTTGCGGTAAATCTGAGTCTCGACACCGTGCGTGTTTACGGCCGAGCCGCCCTTCCGCATTGTGGCGTGAAAATCCCAGTGGAACTCTGACCATGCTGAGTTACCATTCACATAGATCATCACGTCATGCATCTCGAGATCGCGCGCCGAAAACATTCCACCCATAATGTTCTGGAACACATGCTGTTCAATGGCATCGAAGCCGTGCTCCTCACCCAACGGATAGATGAATGAGACGTCGGGCGAGTGTGACCAGATTTGCGCGAGCAGCTTCAGATCAACAGTATCGACAGCTTTGGCATATTGTCCGAGCAGACGGTGAATCGCCACACTGTCGGCCACTGGAGCATCGGCGCCAGCTTGGCAACCTGCATTTGCGGGAAAGAGACAGGCGAAGGCAGCAATCAGGATTCGGACGCGCATGAGTCGCCCTCATTCTATTCCCATCGAGCACGAACCTTGGTTCCTTGGAAGCATCCCCTCGATTTGAGTAAATAAACTTCGATGGCTTGTCGTGAAAAGCGCATCTTTTCGCCACTTTATATATAGGGAAAGCTCGATCTAGCGCTCTGATTTTAGTTGAGTTGTCTCCTCGCAAGATTGCCTACACCATAATCCAAAATTTGGCTCCTTGCATATTCGCCGTTTGTTCGCCTATATTGGCGGAGTGTGGAACCTGCCTGAATCCCGGTTTTGCGACTTCACGGTCAAGTGCAAGGGATGCGGAGAGAACATCCCGGCACCGGTTCAGACCATGCCGGATACCTGGATCATTGCTGATTGTCCCTTATGCGGTGAGAGCCGGGCGTACCTGCCTCCGGACATTTTTCGGGGCCGGCTCTCATTCAGGCTGAATCGCAAACCCGTCAGGTCAGAAACAGGGGTGCGGCGATGGGCGAAATGAAACGGGCGATCGCATGGGAGAATCAGCAGCGACAGAAGCAGGATCGATTCGCCTCCACGCTCATAATCTCCGCGGCAATCATCGCCGCCGTTCGCCTGGCGCGCGATGACATCAGCAAACCGTCGCCACGCGTGACTTCAGTTATTGCCGACAGCATCTCGCTTGCGAGAATGATCCTGGACAGAGTGGTGCATTAGACTCTGCGGGTAGAGAGCGAGAGCATGTGCGGACGGTACGGAAGGCGAGCGGACAAACAGCGCATCGCGGAATGGATGCAAACGCACAATACGAATGTGTTCGATGATAATTATCTTGCGCCATCGTTCAACATCGCTCCGCAGACTTTTCAGCCAATTGTTCGGCTCGACCATGAGGGTCAGCGCGAACTCACTGTGATGCGATGGGGTCTCGTACCCTACTGGGCAAAAGATTCCAAGATCGTATTCAGCACGATTAACGCGAAGGCTGAAACCGTCGCGACCAGCCCAATGTTTCGCGAAGCATGGAAACGGCGCAGGTGCCTTGTGCCTGCCGAATGGTTTTACGAGTGGGCGAAACTGGACGCGAAGACGAAGCAGCCTTACGTGATCGCGCTCAAGGATGAGTCGCTGTTTGCGTTCGCAGGGCTATGGGAGAAGTGGAAGAACAAGAGTACGGGTGAGCAGCTTCACACCTACTCGATCATCACGACCGATCCGAATGAACTGATGGAGCCGATTCACGATCGAATGCCGGTGATCCTCCATCGCAAAGATTACGAGCGATGGTTGGCTCCCGCAGATCCGGCGTACCTGCCTGTCGATTTGCTGCGGCCATTTCCTGCCGAGGAGATGACAGCGTGGAAAGTGAGTAGTGCGGTCGGAAACGTTCGGAATGATGATCCGAGTCTTATCAGACCTGTTTGAGCTTGCAAACTACGGATAGAATTCTGGGTGAGCTTTGTGATGAGCATGGTCAGCATCAACCGCCACAATGTTGGCAGGATCGCCGAACGCATTGTCTCGAACGAACTCGAGTCGAGGGGATTCCGTGTGAGCGACTTGAATAAGGAAGGCACCTCGGCAAACGCAGATTTGCTTGCGGCGAAGGACGGCAAAACTTGGCAGATACAAGTGAAGGGTGCCACAGAGGGTGGAGTCAGCTGGTGGGTTAACTATGGATTCGGAAATCAGCAAGTCATCGACGGCCAGAAAACGATGTACAACTCCGTGGAAAGTTTCTACTGTGCTCAGGTGGTGGTGCTGGTGTCGGTGAAGTCCGCGTCTGAATACAAGTGTGTCGTGCTCCCCGTGAATGAAGCCGAAAGAGCAGCGCAGATTAACCTTGACCATTCGTATCGCAATTCTAAGAAGGACGGCTCAAAAAAGAAGCCTGGCAAGGTTTGGGTTTCTCTGGAGTACATCCCAAAACCCAAGGATGAGTCCCGCCTGCCGCTATTGAAGGCTGAACAGGAGATTCTGAAAAAGTACATCAATGTATGGAACTTTGAGTCCTGAGACTTACCGACGCATTCATGAACAGGCCTTGTACAGCGCCGTCCCGAGGCTTGTGACGGAAGCGTATGCAAAGATCGGGCGCCCGCCAAAGGTTGAGGAGGCAGGCGTGATACATCCGAGCCGGCTGAGATTGTTGATCGAAATTCCGACAGCATCGGGAATTGGTTCTCCGGCACCCGACGCTTCGTCGTGCGCAACCGCATGGTCGGGCAAGTTCCAGGTCTCCAGTATGGGAATGGCGACCTTACCTCGAAATTTCTGGGAAGCGTCCGCCATCACAGAAAGGTTTTTCACGTCGAACGCCGACATACCTTTCAGAATTTCAACGTATGCAGTTCGAAGTTCCATTTCAGTGGCAGCATCGCCTGCATTTACCAACAGCCGCGCCCATGTTTCCTGCAACTCGTCATTCTCCTCCAGTATTGCGGAAGTCAGAAGCGGAATTACGAAATTTGGCGGCAGCATACGAGTAGGCGCCCCGAGCCCGCGTGCACTCATCAGCGCTTCCCACCTGTCCGAAAGTTTCAAGGCCCTGCGCGCCGCTATGAACTGAATCTCTCGTTCAAGCATCTTCCCAGTCGTATCCAGCGCCCCTTTGAACGAAGAGCCAAATCTGCCTGCGAGCCTGAGGGCAGTATTGGCGGTCTTCGCGACCTCGCCAGTCGCGTCCGCCATTTTGCCAAGCGTATCTTGATCCATACCCGCGGCCTCGAATTCTGTTTTATGTCAATCAATCTGGTGGTAATAATTGCCTTCGTAGAGTTCGATATGACGGGGCTGACCGAGATCCGTATAGCAACTCAAGAACCCTGCTGCAAAGGATGGTCGGTAGATCGGAAGGCAAGAATCCCCGGCGAATCGCTCGAGCTTCTGCTTCAATTGCGCCGGTATGCGCAGGATGGCCCCGTATTTGTGATAGATATTGAATGCCGTGATCCACATCTCGATCTCTTCCCGGGATTCGCTAGTCACTAGCCTGCGACTCGATTGATCTGTCAAGAATTCAGGATTGGCCTCAAAGAACCAGCGTACTTCGCCGGTGAGGAGATCTGCCAGTTGCAGGCCAACCTCGTCTTCGGAAGAAACAGAGTTGTCCATACCCTGGTAAAACGCAGCTTCGTGAGGGGCAAGCGCCTTCAGAGGCCCACTGAAGACGGCATCAATAGCGTTTAGAACGGCTCTGTCTTCTTTGGCTTCACGTGGGTCGCAAAGGATCTGGAACGGACATTCGAATTGGCTCATGAAATGCGATAGCCCCAAAAGGGGAATTCTCAGTATGGACGCGATCGTGGCTGATTGCGCTTTGCCCGCCGCAGCATCCTCCTTAAGCTCTCTCGCCGCCTCTGAGTAAAGCGAGTCAAATCGCTCTGGAACCTCGGCCATTTCTCCTACAAGATCAGAACGGAGATGCTCCATAATGGCACCTTGCGTCCTGATGTAGAAGGCTGTCACGAAACAGCCATAAGTTCTGAAGAGCTTCTGGAGTTGCTTGGCTAAATCTTGGCGCTGATCGGCCGGCAGGGATCTGAAGCGCTCAAATTTGAACTCCTTCAGATGAACATCGGGATCGCCGGTCACATACTGTTCGTATTGGACAAAGATCTTAGCGGTGGATCGCTTCAAATATTCGTATTCTTCATCAGGGATTCCACTGCGGCATAACAGAGGTATCCGGTCGGCACGTCGAAACTGAAAAATGAACGAAAGCTCTCATCGACAAATATCTTGTATAGCTTTCTCCTGTAACGACTTAGGATGCGCGAGATCCGCGCATTCTCCATTGGCATAGGCACAATCTCTCTAGGTCCGTCGCAGAAGCGCAATTCTCGTGGCATGCAGTCATTATAGAAACCCGATGTTCGGCCGCAAAACAGCGAGATGCCTGATTTCTGGGATGCTCTCATGCTCGATTGAGCGCTTCGGATAGTCCGCACCTCAAGAAGTGATCGGAGGTAAAATTAATGCAAGGCGGTAAGGTGCCCTCTTTCCCCCGGAGGTGGCGCTATGTTCATCCTCGTTCCCTGGAAGCCTGTCGCATTGATTGTCGGCATTCTGGGCGCTCTCGTCTTCGTCGGCTACGTCGGGTCGTCGCTGATGCAGGGCAGAAACCCTTTCGGAATGCCGGCCGCCCAATCCCAGGTCATCTCGTCGAAACCAGGGGGCGCGCCCGCGAATTCGGCGCATCGGAATCTGCACAAGGCCGAGCATTCCCCCGGACAGTGATCTCTGATCCAGCGGCAACGCTTAGTTGTCGTTTTGCGGAGGCCGGCGTTTTGTCTTCCAGCGGTGCAGCCTGTGCGTGTCGAATACCCCAATCGGAGAGGACTCCGACAAGGTTCACGACGGCCAGACCGATTGGCGCGGAAATCGTGTATTCGACATGCTTGATCTTTTCGCTCAGGTCGGTGCGCACGATGATTCCGTCATTCTCCAATTCATGCAACTGCTGAACGAGGACCTTCTTGCTGGCCCGAGGAATCAGTCGCCGCAACTGGCCCAAACGAACCGGCCGATCGATCATCTGAGCAAGGATCGCTATCTTCCATTTGCCGCAAATCACGCCAAGTGCCGATTGCGCCGATGAGACGATCCTCCCTCGATCCCGGCCTAAAATCTCAAGCGCGTTTCCCTCTCCGTCGATTGGCTGGAATGCCCTGGCGCCACTCCCCTCCAATGCTCCGCCCGCGGTTCGGTGGCCATTCCGAACCGGGGCGATCGGAGTCACGGTTGAGAGCGTCTGAGCCAAGGGTTCCTTCGGTAGCGGAAAGCGCCAGGCGATCGGGGCACTGTCCGCAGTCCTCCTCTACCCTCCAAAGGCATTTCCGAAGGCAGTTTGGGACAGTTCGATTGAATTTTTTTTCCCCGGTGTGGCTATACTACGGGTAACTGGTAGTCATTAATTCCCCTCCGGGCAGATGCTCGCGAATGACTCCAAATGGTCGTAGCTGGCAAGTGCTGACGTGGAGTTGGGCCTGTACGACCGGGTCCCCTGCTTCTGATCAGATTTTGGAGGCCGCTGCTAACGCAGCATGGCCGCACGCTCTCTTGTGCGCTTGGACATTCCTATACGATCATGCTTCTGCTCACGACCTAATGGATCACGCCGCCCAAAACGCCTCTGAGTACATAGCCCGTCATCCCGACGTGCCCCTGCACAAACTGACCGCTCGCATCAAGAGCGAGCTTAGACGCCGGGCCAAACAGCTTTCGGCTTGGCGGAGGCATGAGTTCCCCTGCGGTTCGATCTTCGATCTGGAACATCTGCTGATGTTCCGGCCGGAGATCGAGCAAGGGATTTACGCGAGGGACCTCTTTGAGCACCTGTCGCCGTTTGCGCAGAAGATCGCTTACTGGCGTTCGATTGGCTATTCCTGGCGGAAGATCGAGCGGACGTTGGAGATGGACCACACGTTGGTAGAGCGTGCGTACTTCCGTGAGGTGGAATCGTTGCTGCAAAACCTTTCCCGGCCCGGAGACTCCCAGAGATGCGATTAAGCTGGCGCCGGTCCTCGGACGCCAAGGACCGTCTTGAGAAATGGATCGCGCAGCAACATCAGCGACGGGTACTCGCCGGGGAGACGACTCCCTCCGGGCCATGTCCCGACGAGACATTCCTCCGGGCACTTGCCCGGAGGTCGAATAGCATCGATCTCATGGACCCGCGAGTCGATCATGCTGCGACCTGTGCGAACTGCATGGATCGACTGCTGGCTTTCCGGAGGGACTATCAATCGCAGAGGCGCAAGCTGGCCTGGGTACTTGCGGGAGCAGCGTGCGTTATTGTTGCTGCCGGGCTGATGGCATGGTCTCGTTACGAGAGCCGACAGAAGATGCTCGCGCAAGCGCCTCCTGTCCCCGAACTTGTTGATTTATGGAACGCAGCAACCTACCGCGGTCAGCAGCCAAGTCAGTTGCAGTCTGTATTACTCCCCGCCTCGCGCATTCGTCTGACGGTCATCCTGCCTCAGTTCAGCCAGGCTGGCCAATACCTCATCGCGGTCACCCGTGATCAAAACGGAAACGGGCTTATGGCGGAAGGCACCGCAGGCACGACCGCGAGCGGAGTTCAAGAAAGAGTGACCGTCGACCTCGATCTGCGCAAGGTGAGAGCGGGCGCATATTTCCTTTCGACCACGCACGAGCAGAACCAAGCCGCGTACTACTTCCCTCTTCAGATCAAATGACGATTCTGTGTCATCGACGAGTGACTTGGCCTAGCTAAAGCCCAAGAGGTCACCGTCCAACCGCGAGATCGATGGATACTTGCCGCCTTTCCGTTCCTAATCCGTACGGAGGATTGCACGCTGCCATCCCTGGCCGACGTTGCCACTTGACATCGTACAAATCGTGGGTCATATTATTACCTGAGGTGGACGCAGATATGGCCGACGTCGGGTTTACCCCATTTACCAAGCCGGAGATTATTGCGGCGTATTTGCAACCAGTCTTACAACGCCTTGAAATCGCCTTTTCGGAAGCTTGCGACCGGACCTCGTTGAGCTTCGTGGAACGGAAATGGTCAACGGATGCAGCCTTGGCGGCCTATTTGATTCGCAAAGAAGTCCTTGAAGACCTTAAATCTGAAGGGACACAGATCGAAGAGGAAGATGTCGAAATTGAGCGGAAAGCTCTGTGCGGGTTGCTGCTCACATTGCCCCTCGTACATCTCAAGATTAGGAAGAGCAAAGACGGAGAAATTCCGGCGCCAGGTAGCCGCCAATCACTCTCGTTCTATAACTGGAATCTTCTGGTGTTTCCTCAAGGTGAGGCTGATGAAATCCTCCCCCTACATCTTCTCCTGCTTTGGAATGACAATCAAAAAGGTGAATTGGCAACCCTGCTGCTTGTTTGTGTCGAGGGAACCCAGTGGCGCTGGCGAATCCCGGTGTTTCAGCGAAGCGATCATATGAGAATTGATCTCAACACCGCGCTCTCAGAACCTTCGCAGGGCCCAAGTATTGAAGATTTTTCAACGGCATTCGATTCTGCCAATGAAGATTTACCGCTGAAATTGACCGCACAAGAAGAGCCTCCTCTGAAGTCGGAGGACGAAATTAAGGCGGTCGAAACCGGCCAAGAACATGATCCTAAGAAGAAAGCGCAATGAATCTAAGCTTCAACTTCGTTGATTCCGGGGTCGTGAACGGTTTGCGAGTGAAACAGGCTCGGGAACAAGCCTTGTTGACGCAAGCTGGTCTTGCAAAAGCAGTCTCGGTCAGTCAGCCAATGATCGCTCACATCGAACAAGGCCTTAAGCAATCATCCCCGGAGTTGGCGGATAAGATTGCAACCGCAACCAGCATAAAGCGCGAATTCCTCTTTCGGCCTTCAGGACCAACTCTACCGCTCGGATCGATGCTCTTTCGGGCGCGGGCAGACGTTACCGCACGTAAATTTGCACAAACACATGCTGTCGCTAATAACGTCTTCGAAATGTTCTTGCATTTGGCGAGAAATTTCGAGCTCCCCCCGGTCAAGTTGAAACCAATCGACGGAACGCCCGAACTCGCGGCATCTCATACTCGCCAAATGCTCGGGCTAGATAAATCCAGCCCTATCCCGCACCTGATGAGAGCTTTTGAAAAGGCGGGTGGAGTCCTGTTGTCGTTGCCGGAGTTATTGGGAAGAGAGGCGTTCGCAGTCTGGGAAGTTAGCCGACCCATAGTTGGAATAGGTCCTTCATCCTGTGGTGACCGCCTTCGATTCAGCATGGCGCATGAAATTGGGCACCTGATCTTGCACAACGCTCCCACTGCGATGGTTCAGGCAGAAAAGGAGGCGCATAGATTTGCTGCGGAACTACTTGCTCCTCGGGAAGCAATCGCAAAGGATCTGATCGGGCTCCTCACTTTCGAAAAACTAGGCGAGCTTAAGCGAAAGTGGGGAATTTCGATGGCTGCAATACTCTTTCGAGCCAAAGAATTGCACCTTGTTTCTCGGCGAAACCATGATCGGCTGATCATCGAATTAGCGCGCTTCAGAACTCAAGAGCCACCAGAGTTCAATGTTCCCCTAGAAAAGCCTCGTGGACTTCGTCAGATGGCGGAAGTGCTATTTGGGTCCAGTTTGCAAGTTGAAAATCTCGCAGCTGATTTGGCTCTCTCAAATGATTTCGTTCAGGACGTTCTGGCGCGCTATGCGAGCGAAGATGAGATAGCCGCCTCAAATAGAAGACGGAAAGTTATCAACATTCAAACGGGCCGAAGGCGTCGGGAAAAGACGGACATCGCTACCAACCACGTCGCAGGAGCCGAGCGTTGAGGCCTAAACCTCCTTGTTAGCGGCCCAAAGTATGTCCGCCAAGTTTTCAGTCCAATCTCGGGCGCAAGCCGATCAGCCCGATAAACGCCCATGTGTCCCCTAGCACCGAAAGGGCTAACTGGCTTTGATCATCGATGTCCTTCGTGGCGCCTCCATTGCGTACTCGAGTTGTCGATCCTTGCCGCCCCGTCGAGTTCGCCAATCAAATTCAACGGCCAGATCCGGTTCAATGGGAGTTCCTTCGAGAATGGAGCCTTTCCAAGTATGATAAGCGCCTGTCGGCAGTGCGAGGCGAAAGCCATTGCCCACCTTGACCGATGTGGCAGAGAGCAGCCGGCCAGCAGTCTTTTCTCCAATGATGGTTGCGAGCTTGTTCTCTCTCGCGAAGGCGACAATCATCTCCGCCGCGCTGGCGGTATGGCGATTGACGAGCAGAATGATCTTTCCATGGAACGGCTTCGGGCCCAGTCCTTCGGTTTCGAGCACGATGGGTTTCTTTGTCAGCATCGGACTAGCGAAACGTAGCGCAAGCGGCCAGAGGTTCTTTGTCGAGGCCGGAATTCGAGAGAAGCGGGGGAATCTCAGCTTTTCTGATTCGATGTTGGTGGCTTCTCGCCGACGGTCCAGCGCGAACCCCACTGGAATTTTGTCCGGCGTCAACATGCTCATTACCCGCAGCGCGCCGATGCCGCCGCCCGTGTTCCCGCGAAGATCTACGATTAGCCGGTCAATCTCTCCCAAATTCTCGACTGCGCCGGATATCTGATTAGCGACAACCACTCCCACCATGCCGGGAAACATCGCGACCTTGATGTAGCCGGTCCCGTTTTCGACTCGGCGCGCTTCGACAAGCGTCGGCTCGATGAAATGGAGCTTCTTTCCTTTGGGCCGAGCCACATCTACAAATACGGTTCGTTCTCCGTTGTCATTAGGAATGATCTCGACTTTCGTCTGCTTCCCCATGGGAAAGACCGGATGCTCGGGAGGAACAATTTCCCGGCCATCGACGCGGAGCAAGATGTTTCCAAGTTCTATGCCCGCAATCGCCGCGGCGCCGCCGGAGTGGACATCCTGAAAGACCCATCGCTTGCCATAGTCGGTGTCGTCGGCAAGATACGTTGCGCTGAGCGCTGCACGGCTTGACGCCCGCCTGGCGGTGCTGTGAAAGAAGCCGAGATGGGAGGTCTTCAGTTCGGCCAGGCAATCACTGATAGCCTGTTCAAATGCGTCCGCGGTCGCAGCGGATTCGATGATCGGCCTGTGGCGGTCAACGGCCGCCTGCCAATCCGCATTCAGCTTTTCGGGCGCGTAGAATCGCTTTCGCAAAGCAGCGAGCACGTTCTCGAAAATTGAGTGCCGGTCTTTCTCTGAAAGTTGAACTGACAACGCGGGCATTGTGACGGTCGCTGTCGTCATTGACCACTCCTAAGATTGGCGTTGGCTTGCGTTTCGGGGAACAGGGCTGTGCTTGGCTCTCCGACGAGTTCAAATCCTGCCCAGAAGTACGGCGGATCACCGGATCGAAGCAATTCAAGTTGGGCCTGCCGGAGGGCTTCCGCCTTTGGTTCTTTCCGGCTTAGATGCTGGTAGAACGAGACCATGAGCTGCGAGGTCGTGCGGTCTTCCATGTCCCATAGCGTTGATACGACGCTTCGCGCTCCCGCCTCGATGAACGCATTCACAATGTTTGCAACCCCCTCTTCACCCACTTCGCCGATTCCCGTATTGCAGGCCGAAAGCGTAACGAGAGCCGCATTCAGTGGGAGCTTCCTTATTTCTCTCACCTGAAGCATGCCGTCATCTGTCGGCGGCGATTCGGGCTCAAACACGAGCGCAGAGCGATCTGAGAATTCGGGATCTGCGTAACCGTGAAGTGCAAGGTGGATCACGTCGTAACGAGTGAGCGGGAGATGTTTGAAGCTCGTCTCCGTCGCCTGGCCGCCAAGGAGAACCGTTGAGGGTTTTGGAAGGTCCGTAGCAATTGTTTCCACCTCGTGCTGGCTCTGGGGCAACGCGACGAGATCGCTGCGTTTGGGGCCGGACATCGCGCGCGTGATCGACGCGAGAAGGGTGGGCTGCGGAGCGTGGGATATCCATGCTGCGACACCGAGGTAGGGCAAGCTGTTCTGGTTGGCCGAAGAAGTACGATGGCGCAGCAGGTCGAGCACGGTTCCCGACGGCGTCGCGCTAATCGTATGGGAGTTCACGACATATTGGCCAGAGGAGACGAGAGCAGAAAACGGCAGCATGTGGAGTTTCCCGTCAGGCACAACAATCACGTCGGACTTCTCTTTGAACTCCGGCACTGCACTGAGCAACTGGTCAAAGAGCTGCTGTGCCAATGGCAAATCCGTCTTCTGCTTCATCACTTCAGCGCGATATCGCGACGCTTCCTGTTCCAACTTGTCTTTTGCCGGGAGCTTGTATCGGTGGACGGTATTGCGGGTAACAGCAAGAACGTGAGAGGAAGGGTCATCGAGCACGTATTCGAGAAAGAGCTCTGACGGGCGCAGGTCGTGCTGCAATCTGGCGATAGCAATCGGCTCCTCTGCGGCCGGCGGCGGATCATCACCGAGCTGCTGTTCGGTCGCATAGATCGCATTGAGGATGCTTCCCCGCCGAGTCGGATCATTAGCATCAAGCAACTGCAGGTTTAGGCTCGTCAGCCGTAGCTCCGCTGGATTCGGCTGATGCGGCTTCACCACCTCGTGATGTGACAGGGCCTGCGCCTCAATGCGACCGCGCGCGCGCTCGATCACGGCGAACGCCTTCGCCATTTGTCCCTGATCGCAAAGAGACGTGAAGTACCCGGCGTAGACAAGGCTCAAATCGCTCAGAAGGCGCCGCTCGACGTCCGGCGTTGGAACTTTATTTAGGAACGCGTCGAATAGGTCCGCACTTTTCTCATAGAGGCTGTTTGATGCCTTAGTGTCCCCGAGCCGGGCTAGGATTTCTGCCTTGATTCCGAGATTCCTGGGAACGAAGTACAGCTCGTCGGGGATATTCTTGTTGGCATCAATTGCCTCGTTGATCGCGGCCAGCGCCGGCTGCAGCGCACCCTTGTGGAGGTACGCCTCGGATAGGAGTCCGTCTACCTGGACCAGCCCGCGCCAATAAGAGAGCTGCTTTGCGTAGCGAACCGACTCCTGTAAATCTGCGATCGATTTATCCCATTGGCCCATTCGCTCAAAAACGTCGGCTCGTGCGTGATATAGCTCGAAGAGATGTCCGGCGAGGTGGTGACCAGTTGCTCTCTGCATCTCGTCAGCCACAAACGACAGAGCCTGTTGATTGTCGCCGAGTGCGCTCAATGCTTCGATCTTGGCGTAAATGGCAATGGTTGGGTGAGCCATGTCGCGAGTCTTATCAGCGATCCGAATCGCTTCATTCAACGGTCCAAGAGCTTCTCGATATCTGTGCTGTTCCACCTGTCCGGTGCCGTACATGCTCGCGTACCGCACGCGAGCGGCGGGGTCGGCGACCTTTGCGACCAAGTACGCCTCGTAGACTTGCTTCTTGGCAGTAGCAACGTCGCCGAGCAGATATGCCGCGATACCCTGCTCGCCCATTGCGCGCGAGGCCAGCAGATAATGACCCCGTTGCAAAGCTAATTGCCGAACTTCACTCCAGGTCTCGCGCGCCATGCCGCCGTCGTAATTCGTTTCGAGCATTCCGAGAATGGTGAGAATGCGGAGACGGGTTTCAGGATCGCGTGCCTCCGGCAATTCAAGATCCTGCCGCAGTGTCGCAAGCTGGTTTGGGATCGTGGTCGAAGATTCAGCTTGAGCCGGAATCTCGCTCACGCGCGCGTAAAGTGCCTTGGAGAGATTGTGTTTTTGAAGGAATTCGAGTTCGGCTCGGTGGTAAAGGGGTTCCGCAGCAATCCAACTATTGAGCCATGAGAGATCATCGGCTCGCTTCAGCAGCGCCTCTGGAGCCGAAGACGTGTGCAGGAAGACTTGATACCCGACAATGCTCAGCAGGGCACAGAGAAGCAAACCGGCAGCGACGCGAAGGCTGGGGGAGAAGGCGATTCGCATAGCACCCGATCACTTTGTCGTCCATCATGCCAGATTTTGGCAATTTGAGGCAATTCTCAGACAAATTCTGGCCGTAGGTATCCTTGCTCATGTTGCTTTCCCAATGAAGCTGTGTCACTCTCTTGTTGGTAACCCAATGAAGATGGGAGTTTGCTGGATCGCATGAAACAGAAGAAGGATGTTCAGCAGGGGACACTCGCCCTCATGGTGCTCAAAACCCTTGATGTCCTAGGACCGTTACACGGCTATGCCGTCGCTCGACGAATTGAGCAGATCAGCGGCGACCTGCTTTCGGTTAATCAAGGCACGCTCTATCCCGTTCTGCTGAGGCTGGAACAGGAAGGGGCAATTGCTTCTGATTGGGCGACTTCGGACAACAATCGCAGGGCTCGCTTTTATCGTCTGACACGCACGGGACACAAACTGCTCGAGACCGAGAAGCATGACTGGGAACAGACGGCGGAAATCATCGCGCGGTTTTTTGAAGTGAAAGCGGAGGACCTGGCATGAGAGTTATGAGGAGATTGATTGCCCGCATCCGGAATTTCGCCACCGGCCACCACGGCGATGAACGGCTGCGCGAGGAGATGGGACAGCATCTCGCGATGCAAACGGAAGAGAACATCCGCACCGGAATGGCCCCGGAGGAAGCTCGCCGCCAGGCACGGCTGCAGTTTGGGGCGGTGGAGACGATCCGGGAACGATACCGCGCAGAAGAGAGTCTTCAAATCATCGAGGCTTTGCTACGTGATATGCGGATCAGCGGCCGCACTTTATTGCGCTCGCCGGGCTTTTCAATTATTGCCATACTAGTAATGGCATTGTGCATCGGTGCTACGACCTCGCTGTTCACTGTAATGCGGTCTGTCCTGCTCAGACCGCTTCCGTTCCGTGATCCGGATCAGCTCGTGATGATCTATGAGCATTTCCGCGACCCCAGCAAGAATGCGCAGCAATTCAATTACAACTCCGTTGCTCCGGCCGACTTCTACGACTGGCGCGCGCAAACCCATGGTTTTGAGGACATGGCGGTGTGGCGCTGGTGGCAATACAACCTGACCGGGCAGCACGGAGAACTGCCTGAACTTGTAAGCGCACGCGCGGGGAGCTGGAACCTGTTCCCGCTGCTGGGCGTGCAGGCCGCGATTGGCCGCACGTTTACAGAGAACGAAGATCGTGCGGACGGAGCCGCGGTAATGCTCACGTGGAATATTTTCGAGCGACGCTTCGGTGGGGATGCATCGATTGTAGGAAAGCAGATCCACCTTGATGGCAAGCCCTACACCGTAATCGGCGTGCTTCCCAGGTGGTTTACCTATCCCGACGCAAAGGTGCAGATCTGGGTTCCATATGCTTCGGGAATGTCGCCGGAACTGCTCGGCTATCACGACCATCACTTCAGCTATGTGGTCGCGCGGCTCAGGCCGGAGGTGAGCCTGGCAAATGCACTTAGCCAGGTGGGCGCGGTCCAGTACCGGTCGCATATGCGGTATTTGAACGATCCAGTGGCCGAGGACGTGGTGTCACGAACACTCTCGAAGGATCTTGCGAAAGATGTAACGAAGCCGTTGGTGGTGTTGCTTGGCGCAGTGGCTTGCATGCTGCTGATTGGCTGCCTGAATGTGGCCAACCTGCTGGTGGCGCGCTCTGCGGCGCGGCAGAAGGAGATATCGATCCGCAGCGCACTGGGTGCGCAGAGGGTGACGCTGATTCGCGCGCAACTGATGGAGAGCCTGCTGATTTCGATTGCCGGAGGAGCCGCCGGAGTGATGTTGTCGTTGGCGGCAACGCGGTGGCTCGTGAACACATGGAAAGATCTTCCTAGCGCGCAGGGTATCCACGTGGATGCTGTCGTGATGATTTTTGCCTGTGGGCTGGTTTTTGCCGCGGCGCTGCTGGCAGGGCTACTGCCGGCGATCTCATCCACTGGCAAGCGGGCAATTGCGGCGCTGCAGGCTTCGGCGCGGAGTGGGACCGGCAGTCAGGCGCGCACGGCGCTGCGCAAATCGCTGCTGACAATTGAAATTGCGGCGACGGTGGTTCTGCTCATTTCAGCCGGTCTGCTGCTCAAGAGCTTCTGGCGGCTGCGGACGACGGATGTGGGCTGCGTGACCGAAAACGTCCTGACCATCAGCTATAACCTTCCCGCAAAGAAATACGAGACTCCCGAAAAGGCCAACGCATTCAACGAAGGACTACTGGAGCGGGTCCGCAACCTACCTGGCATACGCGCCGCGGGGTTGGGCTTCCTCGTACCTGGAGCGGGGCCCATGGGGGACGACGCCTTCACGATTCGCGAGCATCCAGCCATCCCGCCCGGCCAGGAACTCCCTGTCGCACTCTACGCAAGAGCCGACCCCGACTTCTTCACCACACTACAGATACCGCTCCTGAACGGACGCTTCTTTACCAAAGACGACCGCGCCGGGCATCCAGAAACAGTTATCGTGAGCCGTCAATTGGCGCAGCAGTATTTACCAGGGGAGAACCCGCTGGGCAAGCATCTCCATGTCGGTGCGGTAGGCGGCGACGCGAATTACGAAATCGTCGGCGTTGTTGCCGACACACTGTACCAAGTGGGTAAACCGTCGGAGGCGACGATATACTTTCCTGCTCTTGGCGGAAACCCGTTGGGGGGCATGCTGGTGGTGCGGACGGCATCGGACCCGCTGGCTTTCTCCGTTCTGGTGCAGAAACAGATTGCGGCACTCGATCCGGAGATGCCGGTCCGCGACGTGTTCACTTTGCAGCAGATCATCGAGCGGTCACTGGGCAATGCCAGCCTTAGCGCCAGCCTTGTGCTGGCGTTTGCAGTTCTTTCGCTGATGCTGGCGTCTGTGGGATTGTACGGTGTGCTCTCGTACCTGACCACACAACGCACCGGAGAGATTGGCATTCGCATTGCGCTCGGTGCACAACGCGACCAGGTCATGCGGCTAATGCTGGGCGACGGCATGCGCCCCGCTCTTTATGGGCTTGCGCTTGGCCTTGCAGCCAGCGCCGGTGCAGTTCGCCTTGTCCAGTCAATGCTCTATGAAACTCAGCCGCTCGATCCTGCCATCTTTACGGGCGTGGCTACAACGCTGCTTGCGGTGGCAGCGCTGGCCTGCATGATTCCGGCGTGGAGGGCGTCGCGGATTGATCCGATGCAGGCACTGCGATCCGAGTGAGGAGATTCGGGATGAGGACTCTGAAGAGATTGTTTGCCCGTGTCCGGAATTTCGCAATCGGTCGCCGCGGCGACGAACGGTTAAGAGAAGAGATTGAATCGCACATAGTTTCTGGCAGGTCGGCATCGGACTGGGGATCGGGATTCCGGCAGCAATTGGAGCAGGATATCTGACGGCCAGTCAGCTTTATGGGGTCAGACCGTGGAATCCAACTTTGCTGGGAGTGGCCACTTTGTTGCTCGGATCAGCAGCGTTCGTGGCGGCGTGGATTCCAGCCCAGAGAGCGGCGCGCGTAGAGCCGATGGAAGCGCTGAGAACGGAATGACAGTGACAACGATATAGACGGGCAGCCAACAACACGGAGCCTACGGTTGTAGGCTCCGCACGAAATTGAGAGCGCGAATTAGCCGCTGGCTGCATAAAGGAATATGCCCAGCCTCAACAGCCGATTCGCGATTGCCACTGGACTGACCCAGAATTGCTTGGCGAGGAATTTGATCGCCTCATCATCGTCTAAATCCAGATCACGATTCTTGATTTCCTTCTGAACGAGACTCTTCGGCATCAATAGCGCAGAACCAAGCCGGTAGGCTTCCGCTTCCTGACGCTCGACCTTAGCAGACGCTACTTTGCCAAGCCGGGACATTACGTGTTCATCGATGAATAGACGCGGCTTCTCATTTGGTTGCGCGTGGAGGGCGAAGTGCGCGATTTCGTGAGAAATCGTGAACCGCTGCCGCACACGTGCATGCATCGAGTTATAGCCGATCGCTCCTCGATCGCCTCTGACGATCAGCATTCCAGAAATCTTCCCAAGCGGAAGTGCCTCAAGCGTCAAATTGAGATGCTGAGCGACGATATGGATGGGTACGGGCACGCGGTAAGTGTCCGTTTCGCGCAGCATTATCTCAGCCTTGTTTTCAAGCTCTTCTGTGTTCATGATTTTGAAACCTCCGATGTTGCGGAGCTTGCAAGCGGCTTGCAAGCTCCGCGATTGTGTTTGCGGATTGGCCGGATTCACGCTGCTGCCCGACGGTTTGTGCCCTTCGCTTGCTGTTTGGGTGTTGCCTTCTGCGTTCCCTTGGTCGCGTTCTTTGATTTGTCTTTCGCTGAGAACTCTTGCTTAACGCTGGTAGAGATGGCGTCAACGTCCACTTTGTAGACCTGCGCAGCATCGCGAAGAGTCTTTGCCGCGTCGGTCTGGTTATGCATGGACAGAAGAACTGCCGTCTCCAGCAAAATACGGCCAAGCCCGCTTTCCTCGGCCTTCGATAAGAAAGCTGCCAGCAGTTTCGCCGGGGCCTCACCATCTTTCACCTTGCCCATGCTGTGCTGCCGGATGAGAATGGCGATTTTGCGTTCGTCCAGCATTGCTGTTAGGCGACTGGCGAGGAACAGCAGGTCGCGTTTCATCAGCCGGACTGGAACCGCATCGCCGATGGCTTTGAGCACGCGCATCCCGGTGGTCTGCGCGATGGCCTCCTCGCGGCGGCGCTTCTCCTGCTCGACTTTGAAGGCGGCATCCGCATGGTTGCGCTGTTGCTGCCGCTTGGGATGATGGACCTGGCATTCGGGATTCTGGCAAATCCGTTTCAGTTCGCCCTTTTCACTGCCTTCCGTGACGATTGCTTCGGCAGTATACTTGCACGTTTTGTATTCCGGCCAATCGCGTTGTTCCTTGCGCTGCGGTTTATCCTGCCGGATTTCAACGTACTTGTTGCGCGGAATGACCGGGCTTCCATCGGCCGGTTTACCGTAGGCAGTGCTGATCTGTACCAGCTTCGGTTTGGCGGCGACGGTCTGCTTCACGTGCTCCTCAAGTTTCGCTTGGAAACATTTTGGGTCGCTGCATGACTGAGGTTGATTGAAGCAGACCTCGGCGAAAAGTAGTGGATTGTGGCCGGTGCGCTTCGGGCAATCGACGCAGGAACCGGCCTCGGGCAAAAGCTGCGCATCCTCTTTTGAAAAAGGTGCAGTGGCAAGGTCCAGCAGGATGTTGTGCTCAATCCACTGCTGGAGATGGCGGACAGGGAGCAGGATGCGCTTTGGCTTACTGCCGTTGGTATAAGTTTCTTGATAGCAGGCGGCGAGTGCTTCCTCTTGCTGGCTGGGCTGAATCTTCGATAGCAAAAGAGCATGGCCCACACCGATCTCGTCGTTGGCAAAGGCTTCGGTAACGGCGGGCGCAAGATCAGCGAGCCTGCTTCTGCTGAGCACATAGCTAACTGATTTGCCCACCTTGGCTGCGATCCGCTCCACGCTGTAATCAAGGTGCATGAGAGCGACGTAGCCGGTCGCCTCATCCAATGGGTGCACTTGGCTACGCTGCAAGTTTTCGATAATGCTCACTTCAAGGGCCTGGCCATCGGTGAGTTCTACGATGCGCACGGGCACGGAATCGAGTCCGGCGAGTTGCGCCGCGCGATAGCGCCGCGCCCCGGCCACGATCTCGTAAGTGTTGCCTTTGGGCCGGATCAGAAGCGGTGAAAGTACGCCTTGGCTTCTAATCGAGTCGGCCAATTCGTTAAGACTGGTTTCGTCAAAGGAGCGGCGTGGGTTCGCCGGCGACTCGATGAGGCTGAGAAGCGGTAAGTTGCGATACTCGGATTGCATTTCAACTGCGGTCGTCATGGGAAATAACCTCCTGTGGGCTGTCGAACGTGAATGGGAGAGTGGGCACACCCTGAGCGTGCCCGCTCAAGATGTGGCCTTTAGCTGGCCGCTGTGAATGGTTCCGTTTCTGCTGGTTCCTCCAGACGGATTGCCCGGAGGATGATGGAGGCTGTGCGCTGGATGGCTTCGAGGCTTTCCGCTAGTAAAGCCGCATTGCCCGCGTACATTTGTATGTAGTCGCTGCTGGCTCGACCCATCTCAAGACCGACGGCCTGGCCCACGATAAACGCCACGGCCTCGGCCTCTGTTTCGCGCACAGTCGCCGTGGTCATCGTGCGGCGCTCGGACTTATGCAAAAGTTCATGTCCAATTTCGTGGACTAAACTGACGAATTCTTCCGCCTTTGACTGGCCGGGAAGCAATGCAATCTTTCCGCCATAGCTGACGCCAAGGGCGGGCGCAATGCGCTCGTTGTATTCGAGCGCGATGTTTTGCTGGTTGAGGAAGTCAATGAGGCGGTCACGATGGCCGCCCACATCGCCGCTGATGGTGGTCTTGAATTCAGGAAGGTCCTGTCCGTGGGTCTGGCTGACGTCGAAAACCGTTACGATTCTGAATCCGATCAGCACAGACTGCGGCTTCGGTTCCTGTTCCGGTTCTGCTTCATCGTTGGTGTTCCGTCTGCGCCTGTATCCGATCATCGGGGCGAGAATCTGGATGCCCTTCTCGCCCTTGTTCACGAATCGGCCAAGCTCATTCCAAGTGCGAATTCCGGCCACTCTTTGGGCGTCATGCTTTTGCCGTGCAATGGCAAGAATGTTGCCAAAACTGTACGAATGGAAGCGCGCCATTGCTGACAAATACTCGGTCAAGGCTTCGCTCTTTCCGGCCTCAAGCTGCCGGATGAGATGTTCCACAGCTTGCTTGATGAGTAGTTGGGTGGGATTGTCGCGTAGCGTCCCACGCTGTTGATAAGGTGACTCGCTGCGGTTCCGAAGCGCCGCATTTTTCCTGTGCGGCGCGCCGTTGCGGCTGCGATTTGCGCCATTGCTGGAGGTGTTGGCTGCTGTGGTTGCTGCGATGGGGAATGGCATATCGATGCTCCTCTGTTGCCCGCTGTGGGGCGGATTGGCGTCCAAAATGAAAGAGCACCCAAAACCAATTTTTTTCGTTGAGTGCTCCCGCTTCATGGCTTTTTGCAACGGGCGGAGGCGGGGAGGTTCAGTCAAGGGCGGGTGTTCGATGCCCGTTCATCGGAGCGCAGCGGAGACCCTTGACGGGTTCTTCCCGTCTCAGCTAGACCGTTGCCTGAAGCGGGGGCACTTGACGAAGGAAGAAAATGGGCAGATTGAGAGATTGAGACGTCATTGCGGGACATCAGTGAAATGAACTCGGCATGGTTCGGGCGATCAGCCAATGCGTTGGTCGTTGGTGCGCGATATACTTGCAACTATTTCCGAATCAATGGGCGAGTCTGTTTCTGCCCGACTGAAATCAGTTTTCTCGCACCGAGGGGTGACTGTGCGGAGTAATGCGTTTCCGAAGGGACAGACGTGGCACTTTGAATGTGCAAATTGGCCGACGCCGGCGCCATCTGGAGTTCACCTGAACACACTAACGCTGACGCCTGAAATAGGCCCGGAAGCGGTGCTGATCTTACGAGAAGAACGAAAGTTCATGAGCGAATTGAGGGAGTTTGGACCGTTCACCTTGAACATAAAGTCCGGCGCAGTCCGTACGAGTGCTGGCCCTATCATCTTCATGATGTGGTGGTTTCCGCCCATCGTTGGTCAAACGCCCTATGCAAGCTATGAATTACTGCTCAGTCCATTGCCACCACCTGGTATCTCTCAGGTAATAGAGGAAGTCTCGCGACAGACTCACTTACACATGGTCATCCTTGACGAAAATCATGAGGTCTTCGACGTTGTGGAATTCAAGAATGTGTACGATCTCGGTGGTCTGCTCAGTGTGGCACGCGAGATTGGCGGTCATCTAAAGAGCTACGACTTCGACAAGGCGAAGGAGGCGTTCTTCCACGAATGCTCAATGGAGCAACTCATGGCGTTATAGCGGAAGGGCCGAGAGGCGTTTCTGGGGTGAAGTAAATGAAGTGCTATGCCTATACGGACGAGTCCGGCAATTCAGGACTGAAACTTTTTGGCGACGCCCAGGATACTTTCTGGACGGGAACGATGATCTCGTTCTCAGATCTAAACCAAAAGTGCGCGAGCTTCCATCGCGAATTACTTGAGTTGGCAGAAGTGCCAGAACTGCACGGTAATGAATTGGGATTTGGAAGGATCGAAAAGGTTGCTGGACGCTTGGCATAGTTCATTCGAGAGAAAAAGCTTCACTTTTCGTTTGTTCGAATCTTTAAACCATACCTTGCCACGACCAAGTTCTTCGACCTCGCATTCGATTCGGGCGCGAACCCGGCCGTTCCGCCGCAGGTCATAGTCACGGAAAGCTTCGTGCATTGCTTCACTCCAAACCGAATGAGAGCTGTTCCTATTCCTTTGTTTTCAGCTTCCCCTCGTTGTCTCGAATGAACTTCTCGATCTCGGGAGCCGCGGCCAAGACTCGAAGCCATTGTTCTTTGTAGAGGGTGACGGGAAACTTGCCCATTCCGTACAGCGATACCGCGCCCTTATCGCTCACCTTCAGAGTGATCGCGCCTCTTTCCTTGTTCTTAAGCTGGGCGTTTTCTGCGCGCAGGCGCTCAAGCTCCGCTTTCATTTCCGCTTCGTTCATTTGTATCTCTCCTGTTTCCGGCTGTTCAAAGCTGTTCGTGCTATTCCTGGTGTCCTGGCTTGAAGGATCTTCCACCCTCCGCTCGTCTGGAAAGAGAACGTGCCTTGTGGTTTCGGTGTGTGATTTGATCTTAGCGTCGACCATCGCAGAAATGTCAGATCGTGTAAAGCCGAATTCGCCCATGCTGGCCGCCGCGTTCTGCAGCATAACGTCTACAGTGTCCTTTGCCTTCTGCACTCTCGCTTGCAGTCCACAGTTTTCAATCTCCTGCGAACTGAACATGGCGGGCAGAGACACTAGATCCAAAACACTTGCATCGTTAGGGATGTCGATCACTCGCCTGGCACCTGTCGCCTCGGAAGCACTTACGCCGATTGAGGTGTTCTGAAATCGAATCCGGCCGTCCACAATTCGAATACGCACAGGGCCTGCCTTGTAGGTTGCGCTCACCTTCTTCAGCTTGGCCAGATCGCCGACCGTAATGCTGACGCTCTCTGAAGCATCGCTCGTAACCGGGATCTCAACGTTCGTGCCCATAGCCGCCAGTGTCAGCATCGATCGCTCCACTTTGAGATCAACGAGATCTTCGGAAGCACCGCTCCGACCGAACAGAACCTGCTTCATCGCAGAGTCAAGAGACCTTTTTTCGATGACGAAGTCGATCATCTGATTATTTCCTTACCGGTGCTACTCAAACCGAAGATTCCCCACAGCGTCGATTGCTGCTTGGATCTCAGGCTTTGTTACGGGCTGAGTGATGGAGTGGCTCAATGGATTGAGCACAACTTTCCTAGCGCCTTCAACGGCCTGGAAGAGTGCGGTCAATATTGGATGGTCCGCCGGATTGCTGTTTTGTGCTGTGGAAAGCGACCGCGTCTTTGCTGCCTGCCAAAAGGAATCGGCGGTGATATGGCGCGCTTCTTTCTTGAAGGGGACTGGAACCGAGCGTTTGTCGCAATACCCTTTTAGCTTAACCTCAAATGCAGCTCTCGTATACACAGCAGACGCGCGATCATCGTTGGCAACGAGGTGCTGCCGTGCTCGCGACAGGAAGAAATCGGGACCTCCATCCCTCGCCCGATGAATAGGCGTGATGCCGTCCTCGGCTAACCACAACTCGTATCCCCTCCACTGATTGAAGGTCATCTCCACCTGCACCATCTCGTACCAAACGCGGTCATGGGTGAGGAGAACGATCTGCCAATCTGCGAAGTACTCCTCAAGGATCTTCAATACCGGGAGTCGGTTGGCCATATCCAACCCGATTAAGACGTCGTCAAGGACGAGCAGCTTCGGGAACTGCGAAGTTCCGGGAACTGTGATCAACAGCCCGGCCAAGTACACAACTAGCCCGATGGCCGACAGTCTCGCCTCGTTCAGAATGTTGTGATGGTCTTGAATGTGAGTTCCTGATCTGTGAACCGAGAGAATTAAATCAGTATTCCTAAATACGCGGCTGTCCCTGTCGTAAGCAACGGGTTGGGAGGCCGCACCGAGTGTAAAATCTGGATCGTTGAACCGCTCCAAGAGCTCGCTTGCTTTGTCGATCAATGGTTGAATTAGCGGTTGAAATCCATCGTTGAATCGCTGCAGAGCACGGTCGCAGGATTCGAGATAGCTTTTGTAGTGGCCCTTTGAGGAAGGGTTCGACGAATCTGCGGTTCGCCAGAGCTGGCCAATCCTGTAAGAGCGTCCTTGGATTGCAATCTCGATGTTGGGTACCAAGTGGGTCACCGCTATTTGGAAAAGATTGACGTTGTTTCCACGCTGCGTGAAGTTGGTTTCCAGTAAGCTCCGGTAATCGAGGCATCCAACCTGCAAGGCGGTTTGAGAAGCTGGTGGCTGGCTGACGGGGCGGTCGCCGCCATGCTGCCATGCTTGTGTTGTTTGAGTTGAGCCATCATCGAAGTGGACGGTGACGTGTCCAGTTGTGAGAGCAGGATCGCAGGTGTTCTTGTGGTCAGCGAATGGTTTCGCGCCTCTGTTTGTGTTGAAGAACTCTTGGATGGCGCGGAAGAGGCTCGATTTGCCGCTGCCATTTTCACCCCAGATGAAGAGGCTGCGCGCCTGGCCAAATTCGAACTCGTAAACAGCCGGTCCCGGAAAACCTCGGAAGTCTGACACCTCGATTTTCGCGATCTTCATTCGCGGCCCTCGATGATGCGAACTACTTCAATACCGTTCAATGCAAAGAGGGCGGCGTAGATGGGGTGATTCACGTCAGAAACTCTCTCGTGGAACGCTTGCCAGTCCGATTCTTTCGAGGAGTTTGGCAGCACCGTGTTGGCTAGAAGTTCGAAGAAACGAACGTTCAACCTATGGAGATCTTCCGGGAAGAAGATCTCGTAAATTAGACCATTAAGCAAGCGTTCGAAGTAGTGTCCAGATGGACCGCCACCTTTTCTGGAGATCACCGCAGTAGTAAGCTGCTCAATCAGTCCTCGTTGCGCGGCGGCCACTTCAGGAATGGGCACGTGGCGCATGTAGTCCGTGAAGGCCCTAAGATATCCACCTCTCACTTTGTTCGATATTTGCGAGTAGAACCATTCAACTACCTCCGAGTTCAGCAGAGCGCAGAGCCACTTTTCGGACGTTGGGATAAAGTAGCAAGTGTTCCCACCGTAGTAGCCGAGGTCATCCCACGCAAAGCTTTGGTGCTCGTAGATGTCGGGATAAATTATTTTTGGGCGGTCGAATTCTCCCCAATAGGCGCAAGAGCGAAGCTCCCAGTAGTATTTTCCTTGATCGCAACGCTCCTTCAGTTCTGTGCGCTGGGACTTCATAAAGGCGTGAATCGCAGGATATGTTTCAGCGAAAATCTTCTCCGCCTTGGCATCCGGCTTCCCGGACCAAGGATGTTCCACATTCTCAGACGACTCAATGCGGATCAGGTAATGCTCTTCGAATTCTGCTCTCCAGCGCTTAACATCCCGGCCCCGGAGAAAAGGTTTCAGAATTTTTGCAGATGACGGATGAACGTCAATGAGCTCGTCGCGCTTTTGGCGTTTAACGACAAATGCTTCATTTAATCCAGTCTTTATTCCGTAGTAGAAGTGCCCACCTATATAATCGCCAAGCGGCGCGCCAGCGTTCCTGATCCGATCCAGGAGTTGCAGTTTAGTCTTTGACTCCAAGCGCCACGTACGAGCGTCCAAATCAGACTGCAACATTGGAAACATATCTGCGGCGAGATGTCGCGTGACGTCTTCCACACTCCATTCGTCCTGATTCCATTTCAAAGCCTTGAAAAGGCTATCCGGCGTCGCCACGCCTTTCTCAAGAATGGCGATGCACGGGTAGGCTATGGCATCAAATATTTCCGCATCCCCGAAATCAATCAATCTACGCACACGGGTCTTGATTTGAAGGTAATTGCGCAGCTTCTCTCCGTAGCCGGAACGCATCCATTTGTTCGATGTGATGAAGCTGAATACTCCACTGTCATTCAACAGCTGGATGCCACGTTCATAGAAGTAGACGTAGAGATCAGCTGCTCCTGAAAAGCACTCATAGAGCTTCTTGAATTCTGGTTTCTGCTCTTTGATCTTTTCCTGTCTCACGTAGGGTGGATTGCCAATGACGACGTCAAAACCGGAAAACTCCGCGGGCGAGAGAGAGAACATCCATTCAGGATCGAAAAAGCTGGCGTGGCTGTTCTGGTCGTATGGATTCCACGATGCAAGCAGTCTGGCTGTGGTGTTCGGCATTCCGATTTGCTCAAGCTCGACGGACAACCTGGCGCGAATTTCTTCATCCTGCTCCCTATACCGCTGCTTCGCCTCCGGCGTACGGGCGTTGAAGTGAGCGTGGCGTACTCGGCGTAACTCTTCTCGCAGTGTGCTGACTTGATCTGACCCGATAAAGAGCTGGTGCTCCTTCGCTTTTTCAACCGGGATAAGCGTGTTGGCCGCGACGATTCTCGTCTCTAGGTTGGGCAGTGGCCGAAGCAGCTTTTCGGACTTCTGGTCAACAAGCAGAGAAATGAAAAACCGGAGCTTGGCAATCTGGCAGGCGATTGGCTGAATGTCCACTCCAAAGATGGAGTTCTCAATCAGGTACAGTTTGCGAGCATAGTCGAGGTCGTGATGCGTGGTATCGAAGGAGGCCTCGATATCTTTGAGCCGCGATTCCACGTCCTGGATCGCCGCCTCGCGACTACCTGACTCCTCCATCGATTCAGCTTTTTTACGATCACGCTTGGCGGCTTCAAACTGGCGATGCTTCCATTCAATGTTATTGGGATCAAGCTTGGAGAGAAGATAAACGAGGCGATGCAACGCCCCCATCGGGAAGGCGCCAGAGCCGCAGGCCGGGTCGAGGATTCTGGTCTTCTCGATCGCAGCAATGAGCTGCTGAGTCTCGACTTCATTGCAGGGATTGTCAGCCTGGTCTGAGAGTAGCGCCCGGAGCTTGGACTGTGAGACCACCGGCTCGAAATGAAAGATGAGAGCCTCATCCACCATGTAGCGGACAACATCGCGTGGCGTATAGAAGGCGCCGATCTTCTTACGGGCAATCGTCTTTGTGTCATCATTGTATGACGCAAGAAGATTCTCAAACACTTTGCCGAGCAATTCTGGATCTAGTGCAATCTCCTGTTCGAGCGGCGTGTTCTCTTCTACAGTGAACTTGTAACGCGCAAGAATCTCTATGAGCGGGCGGACCTTGATAGCCGCTTTGCGCTCGTCGTCAAACTCTTTGCTCAGATCTACAGTCTGGTCGGCGCCGAAAAAAAGGTCCGTCGGGAGCGTAAGAGACTCGCGTGGATTGTCTGAGAAACCATCGAGGCGGACGGTCGGCTGATTCTCTTTTTTTCGATATACGTCGTCCAAACAATCGAAGAGTCCGCCGTTAACAAAAGGCACTTCTGCCAGAACCTTTAGAAGTTTCGCGCGGTCGGTGAGCAACTCCTCATAACGGTACAGAGTCGTGACACCTCGATTGTCATCGTACCGGCCGTTAACTGTCTTGACCCGAAAACCGCGCTTGTCAATTTCACGATTCAGAGTTGCAAAGAATAGATTCTGGAGGATCGCCTTGTAATAGGCTCCTGAAGACAGTGATTTTTCTTTCAGAAGCTCGCTGACCTGACTCCATATGAAGAGCCGGCGTGGAATGAGTCCCTTTTCCTGAAGAAACCAGCAGAAAATGAGCCGCGTCAGAAGGCGAATGAAGAAGATCGACCGTTGTTCGTCAGATTCTGCATCCACATCGCGTGGAAGTTTAACTCCTTGGTGATTCTTAGCCCAGAGATACCAGTAAGAGATGTCCTGAAAGAATTGTTTGTTGAGGTCCGTGCTGTCGAGCTTTTTGGCCCAGGCCTGGTGCAATTCAACGAAATTTCGGAATGGCCGCCATGTGTAAAGGACAGGTATGGAAAGCTCATAAAGAATTTCGATGTGGGCCCGCGCTGGATTATCCAGACGGATGTCTTTGATTAACGTTACCTTGCGAAGAACATCTTTTGTGCTGTCGCGCTTGTTCAATTCACGGTCAATTACCGCGAGGCTAATGGTTTCGCCATGCCTAAATAGAATCATGACCGGCATTGGAAAAAGCTTGTTGATTTCGCGGGCTATCGAGGCTAGCCGCGTGCGTGTATATTGAGTACCGGTCAGTCGAATCCCGAGGAAAATATAGGATTCGATTACTGATCTATCGACAGATCCAGTCGAGAATGCGAGTCGGTTCCCTATCTCCTCATCAGTCAATTGAAACAAGAAATCGACGCTACGCCATTCCGATGTCAAAGCCTTATCCAAATTCACGGCCCCAAATTGGTCGGCAAAGCCCTGTGCAGTGTTGGGTACAATATCGATCCGGCGGTCGCTTGTATATCCGAGAACCGCGAATAGTTGACGAGTCGAGTCCGCAAATGTTCCTGTTGCAATCCTCGCCAACGCTTCTTGGATCTCGACCCTGGGTCCAATTGAAGCCATGTCTGCCATTTAGCGCACCACCAGCCAGGTTATTAATTCGAAGTCAGTCCGATTGTTGACCTGATCTTGTGCAACGGGAAGAACGAAACCCCGCCCCGACAAAAGGCCTGTTGCTGCGCGTCTTCGAAAAGTGACGGCGATAGAGTCAACCGCTTTACGCAAAAGTATTCCGTAGAGTTCCATATTCGAACCGTGATTAGTCTCATGATCAAAGAGGTTGCAGAGCTCCGAGTAGGGAACGTTCTTGCCGGAGCAGAGAATACGGTAGATTTCAAGGATCTGCTTAGGTTGAGCAAAGCCGAAACGGACGTTGCCGTCGTTCAGCGCGTAAACCAAGAAGTATGGCTGAAGTGGATTGATTCCATCGCTGGGTCCGGTGGCCGCAATAGGGACCTCTGGCGTTGCCATCTTTTGACGAAGGCAGAAGATCACTCCAGGAGCAATTGCCCTATATTCCTGGCCCGGCGGAACAACGCTATAGAGGCCGAATGGCGCATCTTCAAGTGCTTCCCGGTTGGCCTCGATGTACTTCATCAACTCAATTCGGAAGTCGTCGAGGGTAAACTCCGTAAGCGAAACGGTGTCGCCAAGGTCGTCTAGGTCCAGGACTTCATCCCTGAGTTTGAGAAGTTGTTTATCTCGGTACTTGAGATCTTCATTGATGAGATCTTCGATTTCTTCATTTTGAAGAATGTTGTCTTCAAACGTAGCGGCGATGTCTACGAGAGCCATGCGCGCTTCAACTCGATTCTTGAGATTGATATATCTGTTAAGGTCCTCGGTCGGCCAAAAATTGACCAGTTGCACGGCCTTGTTCACGCTACCGATTCTGTCGATACGTCCAAATCGCTGAATGATGCGAACTGGATTCCAGTGAATGTCGTAATTGATCAAGTAGTCGCAATCCTGAAGGTTCTGACCTTCAGAAATGCAGTCCGTCGCGATTAACAGGTCGATCTCTCCGTTCTGCGGCATAGTTGGAATCTTGTTGCGATTCTTGGACCGCGGAGAGAAGTTCGTAAGAATCTCGTTGAAGGCGGTATGACCGAAGGTGGTACGAAGATCGCCGCCACCACAGACGAGCGCAACGTTGATGCCCAAGTCGGTCTTGGCCCACTTTACCAAGTTGTCATAGAGGTACATGGCTGTGTCGGCGAAGGCTGTGAAGACGAGAAGTTTCTTGTTTTCGTGACCAAGCTTGTCGTGGGTGGGCTGGAGAACTTTGGCGGTAATGAGCTGCTTCAGTACGGCGAGTTTAGCGTCCCTTTCGACCGTGATCTTTTGAGCAGCCTGGAACAAGCCAGTCAGCTGGTCTTTATCCTTTTTTAGGTCTCTGAGCCAGTTCTTCCCGTTATCAAGTTCAAGGTGACCTAAACTGTACTTAAACTTGCCACCTACCAATGTGGCTTCATCAATATCCTCATCTTCCTCGGAATCACCTAGATCAAGATCGAATTCTACATCTTCTGGCCCAGGCTTCTGGGGAGACTGCAGATAGTCGTTGATCTTCTTTTCCAGAGCTTCAATCTTCGCAATGGTGCGCCCCATCGTGATTTCAAAAGACCTTACAGAGCTTTCAAGACGCTTTAGAAAATTGACTTTCATCATCCCAATGAGAAATGTCTCGCGATCGGCCTGGGAAAAAGGATCGTGAGTCGGAATCGAAGCCGTGTACACATCCCTGAATTTCTCCTGGACGTATTTAGACGGGTTAAACAGAGAGAGCTTGTATTGATTGATCTCAGAATTGAGTTTGTCGTAGGAAAGGAACAGCCCTTGAATATCAATCTCCGGAAAGAGTGATAGTGGCTTTTCGCGCACAGGAAACCCACCCAGTTGCGCGATAGTCTCCTTGTAGTACTTTTGAATGTGCTTACGTGAACGCGCAATCGTTAGTTCATCGAGGAGCTTGAAGAATGCAGCGCTGAGTTTTTCTAAGAGGTCGCTGGTCTTCCGGTCAGACCCCTGCTTCCTCGCCCATGTAGAGAACACCTTCTGAGCTGCTGTCAACGTGTCCTTTACGCTTTCGATTCCTAGATTCTCCGCAAACGCTCCGTCGTTCTCGCTTCCTTCTGTGAGGAAGTAGATCTGATTACGGAGATCCTTTAAGTCATTGTTCACAGGCGTCGCGGAGATAAGCAGCACCTTGGTGCGGACGCCGGCCTTCACAATGTCGTCCATCAGCCGTTGATAACGGCTCTTCCTGATAATTTCGCCGGACTCGTCGCGCTTGCCGAGGGTGTTGTTGCGGAAGTTGTGGGACTCGTCGATGACAACAAGATCGTAGTTGCCCCAATTCAAGGTTTCGAGGTCTATGTCGCCCGAATAGCCCTTCTCTCGGCTGAGGTCTGTATGCGAAAACACGTCGTAACGGTATCGATCCTGCAGAAATGGGTTGAGGCTGCTGTTCGCTGTGTAAACTGTCCAGTTGTCTCGTAGCTTCTTGGGGCAGAGGACCATCACGCGTTCGTTCTTTAACTCAAAATACTTAATGACAGCCAGAGCTTCAAAAGTCTTTCCCAGACCAACACTGTCGGCGATGATACAGCCGTTATAGCGGATGATTTTGTTAATGGCGCCCTTGACGCCATCTTTTTGGAACTCGAAGAGTGCCTTCCAGGTTTCGGTTTCAAAGAGGCTTGTCCGGCCTAAGTCCGCGTCTGTTTTACCGCTATCTTCCAAGAACCGTTCGAAAATGTGGAACAGGGTCTTGTAGTAGATAAATTCTGGCGGGTGGTTTTCGTACAGCTGTTTGAGATACTGGAGGACCTCTTGCTTAACGTCCTTAACGAGACCGTCGTTTCTCCAAAGTTCGTCAAACCACTGCTTCAGGTCCTGGCGGTCCCGATTGCCGTCAACAATTAGGTTTAACTCGATATTGTTGTTTTCAGTAGCAAGTCCGAGGCCGCGTACAGTGAAATTCGAACTGCCAAGAATGGCATCCTGCACGCCGGCTGTTGCTATGTGATACATCTTGCCGTGGAGCAGATTGGACTGCTTTATCGTCTTTATTTTGACCTTTTTTTCAATCCACTCGGCGCATTCTTTCGCAACTCGTTTTTGCTGAAGCTTGTTTGCAAGTTCCAAGCCGCCAGCGTCCATGATGAAGGCCTTCTTCTCCGTTTTGCTCGGGTCCAGGCGGTTCACGAATGAAGGCTCACCGAACAGGAAGTCCAGGTGCTGAATCCGGTCGAGACTCTCTTTCAAAGCGTCGTATGCATAGATCGTGAAGTAGGCGGAAACAATTGAGAGGGCCGATCCATCCTGAATCTTTTCGCTCAGAAATGAGGCAACACTTCCTCGCGTGTGGTTGTCGCGAATGCCTGTATCCTTCTCTGAATGTGGCATTTAACCAGGGTCCCCTTAACAACGAACGATTCGGACAAGATTCATTCGCACATTGAATTTTGTACCAGTGTACGCTCGCGGGGTCGGGGGGATCTCTAGCTTAGCAAACTTAGCAAAACGTTGACCCACCTCTTCGCTCACTTCAGGGGACTGGTGGCCTGTTCGCCGGTTCGCTGCTTCCGCTCCTCCAGGTTTTGCCGGGACTTCTCTAGTTCTTCCGCGATCAGTTTTTCGTCAGGCAGGATGGTTTTATATTCCGCTGCTAGAACCTTATTGGGGAGATTTTCGAGCGCGTAGTGTGCTTCGGCAGCACCTCTTTCGGCACAGAGAATGAGGCCAACTGGTGGATTTTCACCGGGCTTGACCCAGTGTTCGCAGGCATAGTTCAGGTACAGGTGCATCTGCCCGGCATCCGTGTAGCTAAATTTCCCAACTTTGAGATCGATTACGACCAGGCAGCGAAGGCGGCGATGAAAAAAGATGAGGTCGATGCGAAACCAATTGTCGTCAATGCGTAGACGGCGTTGACGGCCAATGAAGGCGAAGTCATCACCCAATTCCAAGAGGAAATCGGCCAAGTGGCTGATCAGGGCCTCCTCAAGTTCCGTCTCTGAATATTCGTCTTTGAGGTTGAGGAATTCGAGGACGAACGGATCTTTGATGGCCTCTTCCGGCGTCATCGTATCGCCGGGTTCGGCATTGGCAGCTTTTTCGAGCATCGCCGCCTTATTCTTGGAAAGAGACGTTCGTTCGTAGAACTGGCTTTGAATCTGACGGTCAAGCTGGCGAACAGACCATCCAGATCGGAGGGCCTCGGTTTCGTAAAAGGTCCGAGCCTCTGGCTTTTTCACGGTGATCAAGCGGACGTAAGCCGACCAGGGCAGTGAAAAGCGTGCAGCAAGTGCACCGATCCCTGAGGAACCCGGGTCTATCACATTGATGAATATGGGACTTGAAGATTCGTCAGACGGTGTCTGACGAATCTTCTGTTCGGGCCATGCTAAATAGAATGAACGCATCTGCTTGAGGTTCGTTGAGCCGAACCCACGCCCAAATTGCCTTGAGAGGTCGGTGGCAAGTTGCTCGATCAGTTGTTCGCCATAATCGGCGCGGGCCTCGCCCTGTTGCTCAAATTGGACAATCCGCCTACCGATCTCCCAATAGGCCGCAGTCATTAAGCTGTTGACATTGCGGACGGCCATCTGCCGCGCAGACTTGAGAAGATCGACAATCTCATTGCGAATCGCTGGGTAATTCTCTGGCACTTTGGTGAGTGTGTCCTTTCGGCTCCTGTTCTTCATCGTATTTCCCTTCACAGGCTCATGCCCGTACTTTGCTCGTGAATTGTTGAATCGTTTTGGCCTATTTCAAATGCAGCGGTCTTGCTGACTTCAGTTGAGAGTTGCTGACCGAGTCGATTCACGTCGTCCGTGAATATGGTGGCCTCGTGGCTGGCGCGGGAGACGGCGACGTAGCCGAAGCGGGAGCTGAGCAGATCGGGATGAACGCTAGTATCGGCGTGGACGAGCACGCGCTCGGCGGTGAGTCCCTGGGCGCTGTGACTGGTAACGGCGTAGCCGTGGTCGAAGTGCCGGTGTTCGGCCGCATTGAATTCGATCTGGCGATTGTCGTCCAGCCGGGCGCTGATCCGGCCTTCTGGCGTGATCTGCTCGATGACAGCAAGATCGCGGTTGGCGACGCCCAGAGACTTGTCCGGCGCGGTGAACTGGATACGGTCGCCCACCGCAAATTCGTGGGCGACCTCGCGATACACACTGACCCCCGAAAGGCGACGCGGGTCATAGGTGACGGATTTTCCGGCGGCATTCTCCGCGGTGAGTAGGTTGCCCGAGGGGTTGATGGCACAGACTGTACCGTAAGAGCCGCTTTCGATACCAAGAGCCTTGCTACCCCGCGCGTAGCGCACCACATCTCCGATTTCATAATGGTTGGCCCAGGCACGATCGGCTCCGGTCATGTCTTGACGCTGAATCAATACGGAGAATGAATGATCGTCCGGCGCCAGCGAACCGACAGGTCGCAACTCCTGCCGAACCGCAAGATTCAATTCTCGCCGGGAAGCATTGTCGGGAGAGATTATGAGCGCTTTTTCAGGTGACTCCGCGTACCGCCGCGCGACGGCACGAATCCGCTCTTGGCGCCCCGGAATCTCCTCAACTCGCCCCTGATTTCGCAATTCGATCAAAGCTGCGGCGCTTCTGCCGCGCGCCAGCAACTCTACTGCGGCCTTGAGAGACGGGTCTTTCTGGCGGACAATCTCGTCAAGTTTCGCTGTACGCATTCCAGCTTGCTGGAGCTGCTCAAATGGACGGCCTGCTTCCACACCTTGATGCTGGCGGGTGTCGCCTATCAGAATGACCCGATCTTGATGGCCAAGGCGGGCGAGGAAATCCCGCATTTGGCGAGTGCTGGCAAGACTGGACTCATCAACGAAGTAGAAGCGTTTCTGAGCGCCATCCGCCTGGATGGATCGCGTCAGAAAGCTCTGAAGCGTGCCTGCATCAATTCCTGCTTCCCGAAGCTGTTTGGCCGCACGCGAGGTAGGGGCAAAGCCAGTAACATCATACCCGTGCTCGGTAAGGGCTCCGCGGATGATGGCCAGGGTTGTCGTTTTGCCCGCGCCGGCCACACCTTGAATCCCATGGATGCGGTCCGGGGAGCTGAGGACATCTTCGACAACATTTCGTTGGGCGCGGTTCAGGTGTTGGCTCTTGTCGGCGACGGCATGTGCGAGCTGACGTGAAAGAACCGGCGCAAGCTGATTCTTCCCCTGGCGCATTCGGTCGATAATTTCCTGCTCCTCCCGTATCGTATTCGCGGTGGTGAACGGGCGCGCGGGCGTGTTCCGGGGCTGCGCTACAGTGCGGAATTCGCCATTCTCCGTTCGAGCTTGGAGATTGGCGCGAACCTGGGAATAGGTGACTTCACCCATGCCGCGCCGGAGGGCGTCACGCATCAAAAGCCGCTCGTCAACAACGGCTTCGCGTTCGAAATTTTTATCTCGCGCAAAAGTCAGCGATTCCCGGACCCGTTCCAGAGTGCGGCTTGGGGTCATCTCTTGGCGCTCATGTTGCACGCGCTCGCGGGCGCCCCGTACGACTGCTTCAGCCTGATTGCCGAAGTCTGCGGCGAGCTTCCGGTGCGCGGCCATGACCTCCGCCGTCGAATGGATTTCTTTTCGGTCGCGCGTCGCGTGTGCTGCAATCTCGGTGGCTTCCTTTCCATTCTTTCCCGTGCGCTCCAGGTATTCGCGTATCTGCTGACTGCGGGGGCTTGAAGCGTCCAGATACTCCTGCGTGTAGCCTTTGATCTCCGGCGCCCCGCTGCGCCCAGCGGTGATCTCGTACCCAAGTTGGCGCAGTCTATAGGTCAACTCGGATTGATAGATCGCAGTAGCGTACTGCTGTGTTTGGAAAAAGCTGCGTTCCTGGATAGCGCGGTATTCGCCGTTCTCCCGTTGGGTCATATTGAAGATGACAACGTGAGTGTGGATCTGCGGTGCGACATAACCATCCACGGGCCGAGCTGTGTCATGCTCAAATTTGGCAGCGACGAATTGGCTGGTGATTTCGGGCAGGTGGTTCCCGCCCATCCGAGCTTGTGTGTAGGTTTCGAGTTCATTGAGCGCGGCAGTGACTGCTTCGCGATGGGCTTCGCGGACGCGAGTGTCTCCCCCGACGAGTGCAGTCAGCGAGACGGACTTGGGCGCGGAAAACGTGGCATCCCACCCAGCGCGATGCTCCATCGTCTTAACCGCCTTTCCATTGCTGTCTTGGTATTGGTACGAAGCACGCTGCCGGACAAGCTGTTCACCGGTTTCGGGGTGCCGGCCCTGGCTCAGTCGTGCGAAATTCTCCTCCGCCACTGCCCCGCGAAGTCCGAACTTCGTGGCCAGGCTTCCCTGCCATTCGCCCGCGATTTGACCGCGCTGCGACCAGTAATTCTGTTCGCGAGATGTGAATTCCTTCTGGTGATAGCTCTGCGCCTGGCCTGCAGAAAGCGCCTTCGAAATGGTCAGCATGGCACTCTACTCCATCCGATGTCCCTGGTATCCGTCTGATCTTTCACCGACGGGAACTTCTCTTCTTTCATCTTCGTCCGGCTCTGAATTCGTCTCGACGAGGGCTGGCGGCACAATAAGATCGTCCATCTTCCGTTCCACGAATGCAGGGTGCTTCTCCTCCAACGCGATGTAGGGAAACGAGAATCTCGCCACGTGATTCCCATATTTGAGGAATCCTCGAAGGTCCTCTAGTCCCGAAATTTCCGAGGGCAAGACCAGCGGCTCGGTTTGCCGATCAAGGGCGAAGTTCCGGCCAGCCCGTGAGCCCTCGTAGTGCGTTTCGCGCAACCGCTCGACCTCGATTTCGCCGATCGCTTCGCTTACCCACTTGGCAGCGCGCGGCTCGGTGGTGCGAAGGAAAATCTTTGTCGCCGGCTGCGAGAGCATAGCTTCCGCGTCTTCACCGTAACGTGCTTCCATCTGGCTTCGCCCCTGGAAGCCAAGAACTACCGGGTTTTGTGACTTCCGATTTTCAGTGATCGCAGTGTGAAGTTGCGGCAGCCGCTGGAGGCTCGCCAGCTCGTCGATGACGAACCAAACAGGCTTTTGGCCGGGATCGGGTTCGTTCAGCAGTCGCAGAACAAGGAGGTCGATCCACAAGCTAATCAGAGGGCGCAGAGCCTCCCGAAGCGTCGGACGCGAAGTGATAAAGATCCATCCTTGGCGGGTCTCAGACCATTTAGTCGCGGTCCATGAAGAGGTTGTTTCCTCTTGCCTTGGCAGCAGGCGAAAACTGTCGGCGCTCATATTGAGGGAACCCAGTACGCCCGTGCGTTGATGCGGAGCTTTGCGGTCAATAAGCGCCCAATACTCCGTGGTGCGAACACGCTTGTCGATCTCGTCTGGGTTCGACATCCAATAGACCAACTCCGTTGGCGTTGGAAGGAATGTGAGCAGGTGGGCGAATATCTTCTGCGGCGCTTCCACAAAGAAGCGGTTGGTCACGCCCTCTGGCTGGTACAACGAAACGGCCAGCGCCTTCGCTTCTGCCCGGCGCCGCAGTTCCAGCGAAGGGCTCCAATAAGGCATCCGGGCATCAAGCGGATTGAGGACAATGTCGCCCCGGTGCGGATCGTAAAACTGCTTCACAAACTCGCAAGCTGGGTCGTACACGATGGCGCTCTCACCGCGCCGTTCGACCTGCTGGAGCATCTGGCGGATGACACTTGTCTTGCCTGCGCCAGTATCCCCGACAGTAAGAAAGTGCTTATTCTCAGCGTTGCGCGGAATACGCAGCGGGTGCTTGTGGTCATTCGTTCTTATGCCTATGCCGTCCCCGGCAATTGCCCGATTGAACGCCCGTGCGCCCAAGAGAAACGGCCCTTTGAGCCGTCGCCCGTACCGAAGATCTTTGAGACGGCGGATGTCTTTGGGAATGGAAGCTGGGAGCTGAATCAGGAATACACAAATCCCAAAGGCGAATTGCCACATGAACAATTGCCAAATTGGACGGTCGCCGTAGGCCCAATGGGCGATCCAGATGTGAAGAGCTTTGTTCGAATAGCTGTGCGGACGTTCCGGAAATAGCAAATTGAAGCCATGCTCGCGAGCATGGTCTGACAGGGTCAGAGGAAGTGGCTTACCGTCTGACTGCGGCGTAGTGCCGCGATCAACATCATCTTCGAGAGCGGGACGCGCGGGGGGATTTCCGCCCGAAACGAAGAGCAGACGGTAGGTTCCAGTTGGATGCAGGGTACCGACCGTCTCCGTCCGGAGATAGTACCGGAGGTAGTACCGTTCGAGGGGTTTCAGTCCATATTCAAACCGAAGCCACGCGAAAAACCCCGTTGCGGCGAGGGCTACGAGGAGCGCTACCAATGTGTATGGATACCCTCGCGGCGGCCAGATCAGCGACTCACGTCGTCCCCACTGTTGTGCTTTTCTCATGACTGCTTCTCCTGTGTCTGCGTGCGCCGCGACAGCAGTTCCTCTGCCTGAGCGGCCTTGCTCTTTTGCACCTGACGGAACCGGGCAGCGATCTCTTCCCTCGTTAGTCGTTCTCCACAGAGCAGGGGCTCAAGCGTTCCCATCAGGAGCATCTGAACCCCGACCAGTTCGGTGAACATGTGCCGTTCGATTTGTTCCCGGCCTTCATCGATGGCGGTGCGCAGCAGAACTTCGCGTGCCCATTCGCTTGGCGCCTTCCCATCCGCCTCGGCTGCTGCGACGATCCTTTTCTCTTCTTCAGGCGTCAGTTTGGTGCCGATGCTGCGCGACCGAGCAAGGCGACCTCGCAAACGCCGCAGATGATTTCGATTCCCTTCATTGCCGCTCTGCATTGCTCCTCCACTAGCTTCCTGTGAGTTTCCTTCCTGTAAACCGCGGTTCCTTGTAAGGAACGAAATTTTGCGAAGAGCGCCTGGATTCAATAGGTTCGCAGCGAGGAACCGGGGTTCCTTGGCAGTACCCTTTCAGGGATGGAGTGTCGAAATAAACCCGGTGCGGAGCACCGGACTCACTTACTCCATCCCTGGCTGGGCCTTTGCATTGCGCGAACCCGCTGCTGACGCGGGCACATTAACCTGCTTTCCTGTACCGTTTCCAGACTCGTTTGCTGAGCTATTCTGACCGAGACGGCGCATCCTAAGGCGCGGCTGAACCCGGCCGGCTTCGGGCTTCTGAAGCCACTCCTGGAAGTCTTTATCCCTTGCGAAGACGTAGGCTAAGGCCTTGTCCACGACCTCGTCGGGGGTGGTGTTCATGAATGCGGCGTATTGGTTGATCCGCTGAGCTATCGTCTCTTCGATGCGGACCATTGCGGACACATAACGGCGGTTCTGAGCGATCTCAAGCAACGGCATAATGAGTCTCCTTCGGGTCGGAAATTGGATCGGAATTAACCACGCTGGTCAAGGCGTAGGTGACGAGAATCCCAACGGCATACGCCCGGCAAGCACCAGTTGGAAGATCAAAGCGATGGCGCACTTCAAGCACAGTGAGCACGTCATCAAAGGGCGCACCACTGTCGAGCCAAACTTCAGCGAGAACCGTATCCACGAAGCTGACAATCGCCTCTTCTTCCGGGTACTTCGCCGCCAGCTTGCGCGCCACCTTGCCGGCGTCGGCGCCTTTCTCAAGCTCTGCGTAGACGTGCGCTCTTTCGTCTGCAAGACCGGGATTTTGGACGGGCTTCAGCATGGCTTCTCCTCTGCGAACGCACGATCCTGAACCGGGAACAAGTGCTCGGTTTCGAATCGCTCGAGGCTGCGGTTGTAGCTGATGAGGCGCAACACCTCGCGGATGAATCTGCGACCTGGTTGGCGCTCAATGTGGACTACATAATCGACGGCTTCAGCAATCTCTGCTTCAACGTCGGCGTAACTCATTTGTGAATGACTGCGAAGAACGAGGTTCGCGAATCGGCGCAATGCTCTCTCCGCGGAGTTAGCGTGAATCGTTGCGAGAGATCCGGAATGACCAGTGTTGAAGGAATCGAGAAGCGTCCTTGCTTCGGTCCCGCGCACTTCGCCCACAATGATCCGGTCGGGGCGGCAACGAAGGGCCACCTTGAGCAATTTGTCGAACGAAACGGGTTCCTTGAACGTGTCTGTCTGGCATTCGAATCCGACAATATTTGCCTTGTGAATTAGGAGCTCTGCGGTGTCCTCTATCGTCACGATTCGCTCGTCTTCGGGTATGGCGTGAGCGAGAACATTCAGCAGTGTCGTCTTTCCAGTGCCCGTGCCGCCGCTGATGAGGATGGTCTTCGCGGCGCGAATCTGGTCGGACAGGAAGTCGGCCAGTTGCCGCGTGAGCGTGCCCCGAGTGATCAAGTCATCGAGCGTGAAATGTCGCCCCGTGAACTTGCGGATCGTGAGGCCAGGAGCAGGCTTCACGGCCGGGGGAATGTAGGCACAGATCCGGCTACCATCGGGGAGCTGTGCCTCCAGCACGGGGTTGTCTTCGTCCAGGCGTTTGCCGAGATTGTTGGCGATCACTTCGAGCCCCGTGCGCAGGCTGCCAGGAGGGAATGAGATGTCTGGCTCGAGGAGCATCTGCCCTTCACGCTCCGCATACCAGGTCGTGTTGGGATTACCCATGATTTCACTTACTTCGTCATCGAGCAGAAGGGGCTCGATGGGGCGGAGGAACGGACGTATCAACTCGAAGCTCATCGCGACATTTCCAAGCTGAAAGCCCAGCGTCTGCCGGGCTTCAGCGGGTGAGGAAGAGGCAGCCTATGCCGCCTCTTCCTCCGGGTTGAAATCGGCGTCATCGGTCTCTTCCGGGCTGGCCTTCTCGGCCCGGTCGAGCTTTAGGATCGAAGTGACTCGGATTTCCCACACACGCTCTTTGCGGCCGGTCTTCTTGTCCGTGCGTTCGCGGCTCCGCAGCTCACCTTCGACGGCCAGGTGCGCACCCTTCTTCAGGGTCTTCGCGTATTCGGCCAGCTTGCCCCAGACGATGCAGCGGTGCCAGTCGGTGTGACCGTTGTACTCGCCAGTCTTCTTGTCCTTGTACGAGTTCTTCGTGGCAAGTGAGAGCACGGTGAAGCTGGCGTTGTTGGCGGTGTGGATGCTGGCGTCGGCCCCCAGAAACCCGATGAGGTGTACCTGATTCATGAACATTTTCAAAATCTCCTTGAGTGAATTCCCGGATTGGCCGGGTCACCCATTGGCGAAGCCTGAGCGAGAGGCCCGGCTCCCAAGCGCCGCAGGTCTGCTTTTTCGGAGGGTGCCCACTGGGAGGAACCGAAACCCGAAGGGCGTTCGGCGCAGCGAACGAAGCAGAAGACCAAGTGCCGCCGGGCGCCGGATATGACTCGAAGCGAGTGACCGGACAAGCAAGGGAGAAACCGAGGAGACAACCGTCTCATGAATCGACTCACTTCAGGGTTTCTGGCGGTGACGTAAGCCACGGCTACGACACGGAACCTGCTCCCCGCCACGAGTACATGGACGGGCCGGCGGCAGCGTTCACGTCCACCGATCCGCCGCTCTTTAGAAGGGCGACGGCGGCGAAGAGCCGAAGGGCATCCTGACTGGATTGATGTGCGGCGGTGGGACATGAAGATCGCCTCGCAATGGGAAATCACTTCGATCACTGGAACGCCTGGTCGGCCCGGAAGCGAACGATAGTCAACCCGAGCGGGTTTACGGCCAGTTCGTTGTTCTTTACCTGATCACGGAAAACATAGGTCACGCTGGCCGTCCATTGCTCCCGCTTGAGCACGGACTGATCGGCCGGATTCGTGGACACCTTTTCGAACTCGATTCGCGCTGAATATGGAGATTGTCGGAGGTCGTCGAGAACGATGTTCTTTACCTGGATATCCACGAAAGGGAGAGAGCCATCCTTCAGGTAGTTGGGGATGATGTTATCCTTGCGCTCCTGGTCGATCACGGCACGCTGCACATCGCCATTGAGAAAGTAAAGGGCGCTGGTCTGGTCGCGTTCGATGGTGAACCGGTTGCGGCTGAAATACAGTTCTGCCCAGCGCGTTAGGTAATACTTGTTCTCGGCTTCCTGCGGCTTGTACTGGAAATTTCGGTAGTCAATCACGTCGGCCCGGCCTACGTCATTGATCCTCACGATGAACGGCCGCATCCCGGCCAGGGCCTTCTGACCCCTCCACAGAAGGCCGACGAGCGCGAGGCAAACGACGGCAAGGACCAGGATGGTCACCTTGAGGTACGTATTCATGACCAGTGGGTCGCCGTACTGTTCGAGGTAGCGTTCCGCCGCGCGCGTGATTTCGAATGTTGGCTTCTCTGCAATCGCCATTTTGTTGTACTCCCGGTAGTTAAATCGCTCGCATGATCGCCGAGGTTATAAGGCCCGTGCCGGCGTCATGACCGCCGGAATGTCCTGAGAAAATTGTTGCTGTCATCGCCGGAATCTTCAACAGGATGAATCCATTCACCATTACCAATAAAATGAGCAACGGAAGCTGTTGCACCATCGTGATGGGATCGACAAAGCCTGCCATCAGCGCGTAGTAGTGAGCGAGTAAATGGGACAGAACGCTCAGGGTGGCGGCTGCCACGACTTTGTAGAACGAGAATCCCAGGAAGGCACGGAGCCAGCTCCAGAAGAGAAATTCGAGCTTGTTAATGACCAGGAACGGGATGAAGATCGGGCCCAGAAGGCCAATGATCGAACTGGCGACTGCGCCGTAGGCAATGATCACGCTAATGAGGGCCGAAAGCGCAGCGATCAACACCTGAATCAGGGCAAAGATGATCGCGTTATAGGGATTCACGAGGGTGGACATCATGCCGGGACCTTCTTTCGATTCCGCCTGCCGGAGCGTATCCAGAATCGACGCCGCACTGTCTGTTCCGATCAGGCTGACCAATTGCTGCGCGCCGCCATTGATGAAGCCCTTGAGGGAGTATCCGATTCCTGGAACGGCGGTGTCGTAATACCTCACGAGCACGTAGGCGAAGGTGATGAGTATGAAGAAGCTCAGAAACTTTCCAACATGAAACCCCTGGCCCCCGCTCGCCGATGCAAGAGCTTCTTGCGCGCCGAACCAAGCGAGCATCGCGGTGGCGAGTGCGATGCAAATGTGCAACCCGATCGCATCAACAGATGGAGCAACCGACGCGGTCAGCGAATCGCAGCTTTGCGTTAGCCAGTTCAAAAGGTCCATCTCTCACCTCGCGTGTCAGTAGCGCATCGCAGCGGCTGCGCCTGCGTAGGACGGGGCAACAGTGTTGTATCCGCCGGTAAACTGGTTGGCCTGCCCGAAAGTCATCTTGAGTGAATCCTGCTGCTGCTTCTGGGAAACAATCTGCTGGAGCGTGTATGCCTGGCTGATCTGATTCGCCTCTTGCTGTTCCTGGAGGAGCAGGACCAGTGCCTGATTGATGCGCTGCAGGGTTGCCATTTCCGTGTGCTGCGTGGGGTCGGCGGACTGCGAAGCGTTAACAAGCGCATTGATGTCCGCTTGCCGTCGTTCGGCATTCGCGCGGATCGTTCCAAGCGTCTGCATGTCGCTGACCGTTACGGAATCGTTAAGGTCAGCGGTCGCGCCTTGGGCTGCGATCTGTTGCTGGGCTGGTGTGCTGAGGTTGCCGTATCCGGCAATTTGACCGGTGCGAGGCACGGACGCCTGTTGATATCCATAATTTGCTCCTACACCGGAATTGACCGCGGTGGTCCATTGCTGCGAATTTCCGTACGTGTTCGCGGCCTGGTTTACGGCCGTCCAATATGTCGAAGGCGTGAGGTACGGCTGATACAGGCTCTGCGGAGCTAATGCCATCCGATATGCAAGGTTGTAGGTCGCAATTGCGTTATCGGCGATTTTCACGGTGTTGGTGAAAAGCTGCTGGCCTTGACTGATTTGTTCGATTGCGTGCGCCGACTGCGTCGGGTCGTACACGATACCCGAACCGAATAGCTGTGCGTGGGCCAGTGCACCGCCGGAGAGAACTGCAGCGAGGGCGATTTTGACAAAGCAATTCTTCATGGCATTTCTCCTTCGAGAGATTCGCGCGACAATTTCAGATTTGAAGTGCGTTATTGCGAGGCGGCTTCGAGCTGCTTCTCAAGCTCTCCAGCGTCTTTGGCCTCCTGGACACATTTTTGTTGCTGTGCGGCCGTCTGCTGAGGTGTGGGCGGCGTGGCCGCCGTGCCTCCCAACGCAGCAGAGGCGCTCTTGCCCCCATAGGCCGGGGCAATGCAGTCGTTGTAGTACTTCTGGTGCGCTTTGTTGTAAGCGTCTTGGAGCTTTGCAGTCCTGGCCTGCTTGCTTTGGCACCCGCTGATGGCGGCCAAGACCAGAAATGCGATCACGACGTGTACACGCATATCAGGACTCCTTCAAAATGACTGCGGAATCGTGTGGTTCTCGTACGCGGGCAACAAAAGATCTTGCATGAAATAGACTCTTACGCGGTTTCCTTCCCGAATGGTGATCGTAGGAGGGATCTGAATAAAGCGATCGAGCACAGTCGTTGCCGATTGAGAGACGCTGGATGCGGCTCCGGTTGTGAACGCCTGTGAACCACTTGTTGTGATCGTCCCGCCGCCGGCTTCGATCTGGCTTGCCCCGGCGATGACGCCCAAAGCAATCGATGTTCCGAATATCTCAAAGTAATGGTTGTTGACTTTGTCCTTTAACCCTTCGGCCCCGGACTGATTGAGTCCTTGGAACTGGTCGAGATCGATGGAGTAGCCATCCGGCATGATCATCCGGTGAAACACAACTGCCATGCGTCGCTGCTGCCCAAATCCTGCCGCCCCGATCTTTTTGGCTTCGCCAAGCACGACGGTGCCTTCCGGGATCAGCACGTGCTGGCGGTCGTGCGAGTAGATCGGGTTGGAAACGAGCACCTTCACGGGTCCGGGCGCGTCGCCATCGAGTCGATTCATCAAAACTGTATCCAAGGTCGTTCCCTCATAGATGACGTATGGCCTTCCCGTTGCCGAATCGATATTGACCTCTGGTTTATGCTCCGCCTGAGCCTGGGTACCGGCTGGCACGGGCGGGTCGCTTGCCGGACGTGCCGAAACCAGATTGGTCGCGGACTGGTCCCGCCCGGCTTGGAGAGCCGAATCTTGCCGTGGGCCGGTTGCGCCCGAACTATTCCCCAAGGCCCCGGAAGATGCCTTCGAGGAAGGCTGGTCCGGCGCTCTCGTATATACGAGATTCGATGCAAACCTTGAATTGTAGGTCAGTTCGCGATCCTTTGCCGCAAGCTGCTGCTCCTCCTGTTGCGCCGGAGAAATTTGCGACTGCGCAGAGCTGCTCTGTTGAACACACGGCTGGCCAGGTACACACGGAGCAGCTTGGCCGTTTGGACCGTAACTAGCTGCCGCTGCCTGCTGTGCCGGCGTCATCCCTCCCCCAACTTGATTCGACGGATTCTGCTGCGCTGCCTCTTGCGCCTGCTGGATCTGCTGCTTCGCGGCTGCGAGCTGTTCCTTCAGGCTCTGGACATTATTGTCCGTATTGTCCTGAACGACCGGCTGCGGTGGCTGATGACCGTTAGTTGTCTTTTTCGCCGCCGTTTTGCTTTCTTTTCCGCTGAAGATCGCAGCCGCAATTACCAAGGCAGCCGCTAATAGATACATCAGCGCCTTCAGGTTCTTCTGAATGACACCCTTTGGGTCGCGCCACAAGCGCCGCAATTTCGGCTCTTCGGCTATGATCTCCGGCGAACCGCTGATGGACTCCGGCATACCCATTACCCCTTTCGCGTGAACTCAAGCCGCTTTTTGCCCAGCTCTACATAGCCCGAATCCATCACTTTTGGGATGACGTAGGTGCCGTTTTCGAGCTGATAGGTGATGAGGTTCGGCTTTCCGTCTCGCATTTCGTAGATCGAGAACTTTTCCGGCGCATTCGATTTGATGTACGTGAACTTGTCGTCGTGATAGATCGCTTGAATATCGAACGGCGCTTCGTTCGGGTGGAACGTGTAATCAAACTTGAGTGACACAGGGTAGGCGCTCTTGTACTCGTCCACCGCCTGCGCAATGTGCGCTTGGACAGCGGCTAGTGACTGCTGCGACTGCTCCAACTGCGCCGCTGGGACAAACTGCGGCGGGCCGCTGGCCGCAACGATCGCGGAGTGATCGGCAGGCTCGACAATCACTTTCAGATCGGGCGGCGGGTCCGATGCACCTGTGGCGGCAGACACGTCTTGCAGCGTAAAGCTATAGATGTTGCCCTTGTCTGTGATGAGGTTGAGATTTGAACTGATGCCGGCTTTGGCCGGATGCACGAAGCAAAAGTTCCCGACCACATCGACGATCCAGAATTCTTTGTCGCCCGTCGCGGCTTCCATGATCTTTTCGGTGGCCGGAAGTTCGATCAGCGTCGTGTATTTCAACTTCGCATGGATTGGCACGATGTCCTGAGAGTGATACTGCACAGTACGCGCCGCGGCGTCCTGCGCTTGCGGCGCAAGCGGCGTGAGCGCGACAGCGAGCAAAGCGATGAAGATGCGTTTGTGAATCATCAGTCAACCTCCACGGGGATCAGCGTGCGTGTTTCGGGGCTTTCGTTAATGCCAAGCGGGAAACTGTCGGCCAGATACCGAAGACCGTCCACCACGCCATAACGAGCGAAATACTTTCGCCTTCGCAGATTCTCTTCGGCGCTGTTGACTGCCATCCAATGCGTCACGGAATCGACGTAAAGGTGGACCTTCTTTGAGGACTGCGCCTTGCGGATGAGCATCTGGCCCGGCGGCACTAACCCGGCGATGAGATCGATTTCTGTGTCGTTCAAATGGAACGCGTTGCGATACAGGTCAATATCCATTTCCGGGTTGGCAAGGAAGATTTTCGTCGGGCAACTCTCTGCCACAATTTGCAGCAAGCCCGATTCGTGCAGTTCCTTGACTGACTGCGTGGCGAGGATCATGGCCGCGTTGTGCTTGCGCCAGGTCTTCTGCGCTTGCACGATGTAGTCGCGGATTACTTCATTCCGCATGAACAGCCAAGCTTCGTCCATCAGGAATGCCTTGAAAGTGGCAAGCCGCTGCGGATCGCAGATCTCCTGCGATGCCCGGTGAAGGACGTAGAACAGCAGCGGCTCCAGCAACTCCGGCGAGTCACTCCAGCCTGTGAAGTTGAAGGTCTGGAAGCGGCGGAACGTGAGCGTGTCGTTGGGATTGTCGAACAGAAATCCGTACTGGCCGGCGCGTGTCCAGCGGTAAAGCCGGTCCTTCAATTCGCCGACAATTCCAGCGAGGTTGGAGAGCGTCCGTTGCTCCTGTGGGAGCATATAGATGCGCTCGATCCCGTTCCACAGTTTGATGTCATCCTTGAAATCGAGCCGGTATCTCTGGCCGTCGCCCTCGATGAGCACGCGCAACAAGCTGAATAGGAACTGTTGGTTTTCTTTCGTCGGCGCAAGGGAGAATGGGTTGATCGTGAAGTCCCGCTCCTCGCGGCCAACATTGAGGTAGCTACCTCCGAAGATGTGCGTCAACGCTTCGAAGCTGCCGCCGATGTCGAAGATGAACGTCAGTGGCTGGTATTTCTGCGCGTTCTGCAGGAGAAAGTTGCAGAGGTATGATTTTCCAGAGCCGGTCATTCCGAGGAGTAGAGTGTGTGGCACCTGACCACAGTGCAGGTTCAGGTAGTACGGCGTCTGATTGTCGGTTTCGAGAACGGCCAGGTACTCGGTTCCCAAGTAGCTGTTCACCTTCTCCCCCGGAAGGATCGTGAACAGGAAGCTCAAATCGGCGTAGTTGGTGTTCAGCAGAGCCAGGCGGCGTAAATTGAGCGCATAGTTGCCGGGCACGATAGCGAAATAGGCGTTGAGCTGGTTGTACGCTTCGGCTATGAGCGTCCCATCCGCATTCGTAAAGATGCCGGAGAACTCGCCCACGAGCGAATCGACCGCTTGCCGTCCCTTACCGTGGAGGACGATCGTTAACGAGAACTCGCCAAGCTGTTGGCCGTCGCCGAGAGCGCGCAGGCAATCTCCGAGATTTTCAATGTCAGCCTGCTTCGATTCGTCTACAAGCACATCGCGAGGGTTGGTCTTTGCAGGATCATTGCCGATTTGGGATACGAAGCCGGTCTTCGAGACGTTGAAGTGCCGGCGCCGTTTGTTCACCTCTTTACGTGCGGCAGCGGTCGAAAGCGGGACCCACTCCGAGACCGCGGTGAAATTCGCAGGAATCTTAAGAAGCGCATCGAGCGCCAGTGGCCGAGTCTCACCGATGGCCTCCTTCATCGTTAAAATGCGGACGAAGTCATCTCCGACGCGGAGATGATCGCGCTCCGCGTTGATGTCGGAGTTGCTAACCTGGTCGCACAGGAACTGCGAGTGTCCCGGTTCTCCCGCTATGCGCCAGGCGTCATAATTCAAGAGGCGGCGAAAGAACCGGAACTGCTCGCGATAATCGAGTACTTTGATTGGCACGAAATCGGCGAGTTGGCGCACGAATGCCTGCACACGCTGCTCCAGCCGCGCCAGATCGCGCTTGATCTGCGACCTGAGCAGTGTTTTCATGCTCTTGTTGCTGAATTGGGCCTTCAGCTCGCTCAAGCCACCAACCGGATCACTGAAGAGCCGCGCCAAGGCGGCGCCCACGCCGGTTTTTGATCGTGAACCCTCAATCAAAACGCAGTAGTAAATCTCGATTTCGAATAGCCGGTCAGCTTTTCCGGCGAAAAGTTCCTGCCTCCGATCCTGACCCGTCTGCACAATCGGATCTTCGTAGTGAGCGAACGGAATCTCCGGATTGTTCGCTTTGAAGAGGTATTGATAGACGTGGAAGCCCGGACCGAAGTTCTTGAGCGCCGCTTCCAGCCGCTTCACGGCATATTCTTGCTCCCCATAATCTAGGCTTTCGTAATCTACGCCCGTCACGCGGAGCACGATACCCAGGTCGCCGCTCTTGGTCAGAAACGCCGTCTCGTTCCAGAAGCCGTATAGGCTGATGTGCGCGCCGAGCGCGGCAGAATCCTTCCACGGCTTGATGATCTTGTCAATTCGCAGCATCACCGCACCTCCACGCGCGGAATGGTCGTTTTCGCCGCGTCATAGCGGATCTTGTACTGCCCGGATTTTGCGAGAATGCGCAGGAATGCCGGATCGGTGTTCGTCGCCCAATGACCGAATGCGTAGCCTCCGATGAAGACGGCAATCCCGGCGATCAGGCTGTTGAAGAGGTTGAACGCTCCGACAGCCGCAACGCATACGAAAAAGAACACTGTCCGCTCTACTCCCAAGTAAGTGAGGGGCTTGTGCAGGCTCTTGTAGACCCGGTTCCTCCGTCCCGGTGCGAGGCTTCCCGCCTTCCCCCAAGGGGCAATACCTGCCCGTCGAGAATCCGCGCCGGAGACTTTGGTTCGTGGCCGGTTGTTTGTGTGTGTCTGCATCGCGCCCCTCACACCCGAAAACTCAGTGGTTGGTGATTGCGGTTTTTGTTCCGAAGGAAACAAAGATCGATCAGATTCCCCAGAGCCAGGCCAGTATGTTGGTCGCGAGTACAGCGATGCCAGTTCCGGCCGCGACCCCCGCTAATGTTTTCTTCGCGCCGGGCTCTCCGTGCGCGAATTCGTATCCGCCCACGACGATCGCGATCAGGCTGGCGACTTTGGCGACGGTCCCGGTAAAGAGGGTCTGGAGTGCGGTGAATCCCGTATCGAAGGGAGAGCCGCCGGCCTGGGCCAGCGCCAAAGTCGGGAACACAATGAGGATGAGGATCAGATTGAGCGGTCGACTGAAGCGACGCAGCCGGCGCCAGATGGCGACCCTACGCCGTTCAGAAAGATGTGGGAGTGAGTTCATCGGCACCTCCGGTGGCAGTTCTGCCGCCATGTGCCGAAAATAGCGCCGTTATTTCGGGGAGTCCAAGACTTCGTACCTATGGCGCTATAGGCGTAAACGATGAACGAATTTGAGTGCTGCCGCTCAAGGAGCCGAAAGTCGAGCGATGTCAATCCTTGAGACTCTCCAACCCTCGGGTGTACCGCTGCAAAGGGAGACGACAAAATCGACTGGATCTATGTATGATCTCGCGCCTGCGAAAATCGTTCAGTGAGCGTCTGACGGAATTGGTATCTATAGGGTGTCGGTCTTATGGAGCCGGAATCGCGTCCAGTTCAGCGGGGACCATTGACAAATGCAGAGGGTGCAGTATGGTGCAAACGCCCAGCTTCGGTGCCGCCAAATCGGTGTGGGTTTGCTCATATCGACAACGACATGTCCAGCAGACACTCAGAACGGCTAAAACATTAGGACGAGAACATCCTTTCAACAGCGTTTCTAAGCTCCGCAGAGAACGTTGTCGTGTGCGGCGGGAGACTCAACCAATGATCTTGAACATCGTAGCGCTGCTGCTTCCCATGCTTCCAAACATCCCTGCCGGCAATGAAATCCACCAACTCGTGTCGATACTGCATCGGGGCTGCGCTGTGGGGCTCGCGGATTCCGGTTTTCAGCGGATTCATAATTGAAGTGAGCTCGTCAGAAATGACAAATTCCTCATAATGAGTCATCGTCTCATCAAAGAATCGATCATAAAAAGGCAGGTCTAAATCTAGACCTATGCGTTGCGCCCTCATGCAGTCGAGCATGGTTAGAAGGGCGACGCGGCCAATAAACACCCCGCCCCCGCTGCCTCCAACATCGCTATGTACGCCGGGCATCCAAATTTGAACGAGCGACTGACGACCTTCTTGGAACCTGTGCCACATTAACGGCTCGAACGATGGTATGCGCCTGTCATCGATCGAAAGCAGATGCACTGCGGACTTGACGCGTGATTCGAGATTCAAATCCCTGATACGCAGTTCTGTAAAGATCCTTTTCCTATCCCAGTTGTAGCCGGGAACGGTATCAAATACTCCAATGAATTCGACCTGCGCGGCTTCTTTCCCAGCCCAAAGAGAATCCTTGAAACCGTCCCAGAGGCGCGTCATCTCGGTCTGATTCGGCGAAGATTCCTTTTGACTCATGAAATATTTCCAGACTTTAGGGAACTCTTGCACCAACCTTGTATCCTTCAGCAGGCCCGCCCTGGATATCAGCGAACTCAACGCACGAGCTGCCGTAGCTCCGCGGGAGAAGCCAAAGAGGTATATCTTATCGCCGTGAGAGTAGTTTGAAGCAAGATTTGTGTATGCATCTACCACAATTTCATCAAGACCTTGTCCTGTGACTGCCGATAGATGATCGCCGTGAGTTCCTACTCCAGAGAAATAGAAAGATATTTGAGCATTCTCAGTTCCATTGGAAATCATTTGATTGAGGTGATACATATTCGTAGGCACGACGGCATCGTCATTGGGGCTAATAACGGTATTGCTAGATCCGTCGAACAAGAAGATCAAGCTGCGGCCCATCGATCGTTGCCTCAAGAATTGAGTTGACTCAATATACGAGCAAATCCGGACTCTGGCAATGCAAATATCCCTAGGCATAGGGCATGTATCGCGAAAACCTGCCAGCCTGATGTCCGTTCCCGTGAACAGGCCGAAGCACTCATGGCCTTTCTGTCACACGTGCAAATCCGCCGAGCGGGCGCGTGATTACGTCAGCAGCTCCAACTGAACTACACTCTGATCCTTCTTGCGTTGCTCGGGTCTGCGAGGTTTGTGATTGCTGCCTTTCCGCAGATGACGAGCAAGAAGCGACAGTGCGAGATGGTCGGCATCGGCGTGATGAACGAAAGCCGTGTCCGCAGTCCATGTGACCCCTGCGACGCCTCGCGTGGTCAGCGACGTTTCCAGCTTCATTTGACCGTCGATCAGCGCCAGTCCGAAGCCCTTCCGCACCATCCATTGCACGTCTGCGGGTGTCGCGGCGGCGCAGGAAACCTGGGGCCGGACACCACATTCCGCAAGCATTTCGAGCAACCGCTTGTGCGCGGACGGGTGGCTCTCCGGATCGCGGAATACCCTGAGCCGATCGGCAATTTCTGCCAGGCGAATCTCGGTAAGCTGCGCGAGAGGATCGTCGGTTCTCATGCAAACGACCAAGGGCGCGCTATCAATCTGCAGCACTGTGAAGTCGTCTCCCGCCACCGGCAAGGGAAGCAGCGCGCAATCCAGCGTCTTGCGTCTCAGCCGATCCATGATTTGTGCTGGATCGCCTCCCGCCAGATGAACCGGGCAAGCCGGGAAGACGCTTTCGTAGAGCCGCTGAAATCCTTCGAGAACTGAGGTGGGCACAAAGCACGAAAAGCCGAGGCGCAGAGGCGGCACCTCACCCTGGTGAATCGCACGGGCCGCCTTCACGATTTCGTTGCGGGCGTTAACGGCTTCCTTGGCGAAATTGACGAGAACAAGGCCGGCGGGGGTGGGCTCCACTCTTTTCCCACTCCGGTCGAAGATCTCGATCCCGAGCCCCTCTTCGAGATTGATGATCTGCTCGCTGAGCGAAGGTTGGGCAAGGTAAAGCTTCTCCGCAGCGCGTGTGAAGTTGCCGGTCTCGGCGATCATCGCGATGTACTTCAGCAAACGGAACTCCAGTAAGTCAGACACGGCAACGACCTCCAGGGGGAAACCAGGCAGATGGTTTGAATTAGCTTGCAGTGTCTCGATCCTGAATACGTGTCGATCTCAGGTTGCGTCGATGAACCATCAGCGTCAATAGGTCACTTTCTGGTGACCTGAGCGCGCCGCGCGCAAATCCGCAATCGGTCCCACCTATGGCGCTATAGGTATGAAGTCTTGGACAGCGGAGCGGCTTCGGCAGACGCTGATGAAAACGTGGGGCGAATCCGCCTCTGGCGCAGTTCGGCTCAGGCGTGAGGGCCCCTTCAAATCTCCTCTACGAGGTAAATCATGGCCGCCTCATTCGTACAGAATCGGTATCCCCTGGAAGCGCCCTCCGCATCGTCCGACGCTGAAGATGAGCCCCTAATGAACGCCCGACAGGTTGCCACAAGGCTAGGCGTTTCCGAACGGTGGGTCCGAGACCACACTACACGGCGCTGGCCGCGAATCGCTGGCGTCAAGCTTGGCCCCCTGATGCGGTATCGTCGCGAGGATGTTGATGCCTTTATGCGAGAACTAGATACGTCCACCCCTTTCCGCAGTCCTCGCCGTGGTGTATGAATGAATTGTTCTCCACGACCAGGACCAGAAGCAGAAAACGGAGAACGAAATGGCAATGAAATACCAGCAAGGCACCGTCTACCTTTGCGGGAAGAGGGTGAAAAAGTGGTATGGAAAATATCTGATCTATGGTCGGGACGCCGACGGAAAGGAGATTCGGAAATACCGCAATGTTGCGATCTGCCCAAAGGCGGGAAACCCGAAATGGAAGGCGGAGCAACTGTTGCGGGAGACGATTTTGAAAGAATGCGGCATACTCGCCGAAATGCCGGCAATTCCTTCAGATGACTCGTTAACGTTTCGCTGGTTTGTGAAAGAACGATATATTCCGATGCGGCAGGGCAAATGGAGCCCGGCATACCGCAAGACGAATACCTACCAGCTTGATCATTATTTGGTCTCGAAGTTCGGAGACTTGCCGTTGAAAAAGCTGAACACGTTTCAAATTCAGATCTGGCTAAACGGCATGGCTGACAGTGGCTATTCGGAATCGGTGGTTCGCTCTTGCTTTTCCAACATACGGGCCATCACTCGTATGGCGAAGAAGCACAAGTACATCACTGAAAACCCAGGAGAGGATGTGACAATGCCTCAGGCGAAGATGGCGGAGAAGCCCCTAATGTCGGGGGAACAGATCCTTGCCCTCATTGGAGCCATCGAGGACATGCATGACCTGTGTCTGCTTTGCGTCGGGATCTTCTGCGGACCGAGAGCCAGCGAGGTAATGGGACTGCAATGGAAGTCCTGGACCGGCGACGCTCTTCTTCCCCACGGAACGGCCTACGAGGGACGGCTTTACAAAGGCCGGCTGAAGACGAAGCAGAGCAAAACCCCGATCCCGGTAGCGGAGCAGGTTCGCCCGGTGATCGAAGCCTGGCGGAAGCAGACGAAGGATTCCTCGCCGGAGGCTCTGATGTTCCCCACATTCGGACGGGGGGAACGGAAGGGACAGGCGGTGCCGCGCTGGGGGAAGAATTTCCTCCGGTGGCGCATTCGCCCGGTTTCTCGAAAGCTTGGAATCCCGGATCGTCTCGTGACCTTCCAGGTGATGCGGCGGACGCTGGGAACAGACATGCAGCAGCACGGAACACTGAAGGACACGCAGGGCATGCTGCGGCACGCGAGCATCAAGACGACGGGGGACGTGTACGTTCAGACGATCGAACAGAGCGTTCTCGCCGCCGTGAACTCGCGCACGTCAGCGGTGCTCGGCGACTGGAAGATGCCGGAGAAGAGTTTGGGCCTGAAGGGGAGAAATCTCAAAGGTCCGAATGCAATTTGGCGAAGTTTGGCGAAGCCGGATGGAGAGGAAGCTGCAAGTGCTTGAAAGATTGGCTCCTCAGGTAGGACTCGAACCTACAACCCTTCGGTTAACAGCCGAATGCTCTGCCATTGAGCTACTGAGGAGTGCCTGGCGATGAATTGTCCTCTATAAACTTAGCAGACTGTAGGGGTGGCGTCAAAAAGTTGACGCCGCGATTAGCCGGGATCTTAAGGCCCATTTTCCTTTCCTTGACCAAGGTGCGAAACCGCGAACACAGTCGAATCGAGCCCGGTGTGGACCGGCTCCCAACATAGCGCCCCGATCTCGGGTGAAACCCGAACCGGCCCATGCAAAGGCAAGGCGTTGAAGAAGGCAAAGTCGCCACATCTTTGCGGTCGAGCTATTCTGGTGGTTCACAGGAGGCGCAATGTCTCGGATTTCCAGACTCGACCGCAGCGAAGTTACGCCCGATATGGCGGCACTCTACGACAAGGCTTTTGCCCAACGCGGCAACGTGCCAAATATGTTCCGCGTCATGGCGCACCGGCCGGAAATTTTCGCCACGATGCAGGCGCACTTCGGTGCGGTGCTGAACACTGGCACGGTTTCAACGAAGCTGAAAGAGCTGATCATCGTTCGGACCAGTCAGGTGAACGTGACACCCTATTGTCTCGCCAGCCACACCATTTTGGCGAAGGGACTGGGTTGGTCGGAGGATCAGCTTGCGCACTTGGCCGAATGGCCGAAGCGCGACGATTTTACACCTGCGGAGAAAGCGGCGTTGCGGCTTGCCGAGACCGTAACGCGAGACGCGCATGGCGTGACCGATGAGCAGTTTGCGGAGCTGCGCAGCTTTTATTCCGAGGGCGAAATTGTGGAATTGCTCTGCGCCATAGGGCTCTTCAACTATTTCAACCGCTTCAACAATGCGCTCAAAATGGAGCCGACCAAGCCGGGCGAAGGTGGCTGCGTGGCAGCTACTGAAACGGTCCAGGCTCGTTGACTTGACTCTCGCGATTTGACTGGCACATTGAGTTGCCCAAAAATTCCCTGCAGTATTCGCGCTGAGTCTGGCGCAACACCAAATCACAAGGAGCCTATCTACCGCATGAAGCTGAAACTGCCCACTGGTGACTTCCGCGCCTATCTCTTCGACTGTGATGGCACGATTGCCGATTCAATGCCACTGCACTATGTGGCGTGGAAGAAAGCGCTCAAGGTTTGGGACTGCGACTTTGACGAGAATCTTTTTTATAGCTGGGGCGGAAAACCGGTGCGGAAGATCATCGGCGATCTAAACCAGATGCACGGGTTAAGCATGCCGATCGAAGCGTTAGCCGCACGCAAGGAGAGCTACTACCACGAACAGCTTCCGCAGTTGAAGGCAATTCCTGACGTGCTCGAGCATATTGAAGCGGAGCATGGGCGGATTCCGTTTGCCGTTGTTTCAGGCAGCCGGCGTGCGTCGGTGGTGGGTTCCCTTACGGCGCTCGGCCTGCTCGACAAGTTCGACACGCTCGTTTGCGCGGAGGACTACAAACACGGCAAGCCCGCTCCGGATGGGTTCCTGCTGGCCGCATCGAGGCTTGGCATTGCGCCGCAAGACTGCCTCGTATTTGAAGACACTGAGCTGGGAATTGAGGCGGCGACGGCGGCGGGAATGGCCTCTGTGATGGTTGCGCAGCAGCCGCAGCCAGAATGACATTTGCCGAAGCTGCGGAACCAGGGCTGGTCGCAGCGCGAAGAGGCTGATGAGGATACGAATGCAAGGACTGAGTGTGTCCACCGCCGGCAGCGATGAGATGAAAGGCAGCGCGAATGCTCCTTATCGTGCGAGCCTGCTGCCAGTATTGTCCATTGCGGCTGCAGTCGCTGTTCTACATATCCTGACCAACGGCCGCTACGGTTTCCATCGCGATGAACTGCAGTTTCTCAGCGACGCCCGTCACCTCGCCTGGGGATTTGTCTCTTATCCGCCCCTGACGCCTTTTCTCGAACACATTGGATTGGCTGTCTTCGGCGTGTCACTGGTCGGGTTGCGGCTCTTCTCGGTCATTGCACAGGCAGCGGCCATTGTCGTCGCCGGACTCATGGCGCGGGAGCTTGTCGGCGGGCGACTTGCGCAGATTACAGCCGCGCTCGCGGTGGCATTTTCGCCGCTTCCGCTCTTCAGCGGGACGGAGTTTCAATACACGAGTTTCGATCTTCTGTGGTGGGTGCTGATCGCGTACTTCATAATCCGATTGCTCAGATCGGAGGATCCGCGGTGGTGGTTGGCGATCGGCATCTTCGTCGGTATCGGACTGCTGACCAAGTACTCCATCACGTTTTTCGTTGCCGGAATTCTGGGCGGTGTTGTGCTTTCGTCGGCACGGCGATATCTCAAGAGCGGGTGGTTCTGGGGTGGAATCGGTATCGCGCTCTTGATTTTCCTCCCCAATTTTTTGTGGCTTGTTCGACACGACTTTATCTCCTACCACTTTCTGCAACACATTCACACGCGCGACGTCGGCGAGGGCCGCGCGGATAATTTTCTAATTCAGCAGTTGTGGATCTGCATCAACACTGCGGTCGTTCCGCTGGCCGCGGCCGGGCTCGTGCTTTATCTGCGCGACGAACGCTATCGAATGCTTGCATGGATGTACTTGATCCCATTTGCACTGTTCTGGTTTGGAAAGGGCCGCGGCTATTACGTCTCCGCAGCGTACCCGATGCTGCTGGCGATGGGCGCGGTGGGCGGCGAGCGCTGGCTGAGACGCTTACCGAAATGGGGCCGGCGAACGGTGGAGGGCGTCTTCTTCACTGGACTCGCCGTGGGTGCGGCGTATGTTTGCGCCATCATCATCCCGCTTGCTCCCTCTGGCCCGCTGCGCGATTTTGAGCTCGCAAGGAACGGCGATTTACGAGAGGAGTTTGGATGGGATGAGTTGGTCAAGACAGTCGCCGGCATTCGCGATTCGGTTCCCGCCGCGCAACAGGCGAGTTTAGGGATTCTGGTGGGCAACTACGGTGAGCAGGGTGCAATTGAGGTGCTGGGGCCGGTGTACCATTTGCCTCCGCCGATCAGCATGACCAACTCGGCATGGCTGCGCGGTTATCCGGCACCACCACCGACTACGCTTATCGTGATCGGGTTTTCGGCCGAGGGTGCTGACCGTGCCTTCACCGGTTGTAAATGGGCTGGGCACAACGGAAACTCGCTCGGGATCAAGAATGAGGAGAGCGAAGATCATCCAGATATATTCGTCTGCGGTCCACCGCGCAATGGCTGGCCCGATTTCTGGCAGGATTACCGGTCTTACGGCTGAGGCTGCGAAGGTTCAGTACAACAGTACTGCGACGCGATACGCCGTAAACGTACCGTCAACTCCGGTCGGGCTGCAACTGCCGATGGCAGCCTGGTGGTATTGGCGTGAGCCAAGACGTTCCACCAAATTTTTGGGAAGACTTGTCAGGTCAGAATCCTGCCAGCGCATAACGAAGCCCGGCGTTGCACCGCTGGCCGATCGAGGCACACCGCTTTCCATCTTGCATGCTTCACGAGCCATTGCGGGATTGGCAAGGATGGTTAGCCCGCTGGGACGAATCAACTCGGCGACCCGCTCCTCAATCTGTGTTGCCGTCAAATCCAGCACACCTTTGCCATAATCCGCAGTGGCATACAAAACGCCGCGGCTCGCCACCACCGCGATGCCAACTCGATCAACCCCGGGGCTCAACATGTTCTTTCGATGACCAGGCGAGTTCATCCACTCGTCGTGAATCTCGGCCGGAGTCGGTCCGACGGCTACGTTCTCCTCAATCACGCTGAAATGCGCCCCCGCCTGCCCGGCTCGCTCGGAGAGATCGAGTTCACCGGGGTATCGATGCGCAATGGGGCCCTCGGCTGCCATGCGAAGTGTATGCTTGCGCGCGGCAGTGGCCAAAGCGCCATCCCATTTGAGCGGAGGGGCCCCTGCGGCGGCACGCGCCTGGTTCGCCAGCGCAAGAATTTGCTCGGCCTCAGGCTCCAACTGCGCGCGCGTTTCGCTCGGACCCTGCGACCATGCACTAGTCGCGAGCAAAAAAAGCGCAAAACACGGGAAGAGGTATTTACCAAAAATGTTCACCATCTCTTATAACCCTAATTCCAATCGCAGCCGAGCTATCATTATGATCGTAATGGATCTCCCTGCGACCGGAATTCTCCACGGGATCCGCACCCGCATCCGTCGTCAGCCGCTGGCGGTTGTGGGAGCCTTGTTGCTCGCTATTTTTGTCGTGGCCGGAATTGCGGCGCCCTTCCTCGCTCCATACAGTCCAGCTTCCATTGACCTCGTTCATCGCTTACAGGGCCTATCCACGGCGCATCCGGCCGGAACGGATGAACTGGGCCGCGATACGCTTTCGCGCCTGCTTTGGGGAGCCCGGATTTCCCTGGCCGTTTCGGTGAGCGTGGTGTCTGTTTCGCTTGCTCTTGGAATCACGGTTGGAGGACTCGCCGGATACCTTGGCGGCTGGATCGATACGGCGCTTACTACATTTGCGATGAACACATTTCTGGCGCTTCCCGGCATCCTGCTTGCGATTGCGTTTGCAGCGTTTCTCGGACCGGGGTTCTCGAACCTTGTGCTGGCCCTCGCAATTGGGGGCTGGGCCGGCTATGCGCGGCTTGTCCGGGCCCAGGTGATGACGGTACGCAATCGCGAGTATGTAGACGCGGCTCGCGCGCTGGGAGCGAGCGGAATCAGAATTTTCTTCCGGCATATTTTGCCGAATATCGTCCAACCTATATTTGTGCAGGCGGCGATTGGCATGGCCGGAGTTATTCTGGCCGAGGCAACACTCTCGTTTCTGGGTCTCGGAATTCCTTCTCCTTCCCCCAGTTGGGGCGCAATGCTGAGTGACGCGCGCCTTCATTTATTTGATTCACCTCATCTGGTTTTGTTCCCTGCTTTGGCCGTGGCCGGAGCTGTGCTTGGCTTCAATTTCCTGGGTGACGCGCTGCGCGATCAACTCGATCCGCGCACGCGCCTAGAGATGGGATTGTGAGGCGTTTATGGCTATCTTGAAAAAGGGCGATTGCGAACATTGCCACCGCATCTATCGCTATTCCCTGTGGCACTCGGGCTTTGGCGATAACTCCTATGCATACTGCGATCAGTGCGGCATGCTGGGTACACTGAGCTATTCAAACCCTGAGGTAGCTGGTTTTCCGCCAGCCTCAGTGATGTATCAGGAGATCGATGAGGCATGGGAGTCGCTTTTGCGACCCTGCGAGTGTGGCGGACACTTCCGCCAAGGCGCAGCCCCGCGCTGCCCGTTTTGTCATGACGTTCTGTCTCCCACTTACGCCGCCGGGCACATGGAAAAGCAGGCCGTCGGTGCAGTGAGGGGCTGGCAATGGCAGAAAAACTGGAGTGGTGTGTATTGCATGGCCATCGAAGACCCGCACGACCCAGGCACTCTGCTGCAGATGGTCGACCCGGTCGTCAAAGCTAAAGCGGAAAAGCCCAAGAGCCGCTGGTCTCTCATTTTCAGCTTTGGGCGATGAAGCTCGGCGTCATCAGCGATACACATGGACTGCTTCGACCGGAGGTCGCGCCTGCACTAGCCGGGGTGGAACGGATTCTGCACCTGGGAGACGTTGGCAATTCCGCCATTCTCAAAACCCTGGAGAAAATCGCGCCAGTCACCGCGGTAAGAGGAAACGTCGACCGCACCGGAGCTTGCAGCCGCCTGCCCGAGACAGATGTTCTGCTGCTCGAGGGCCAATATATTTACATGCTGCACGATGTGAGCACGATTCACCTTGACCCCGGCGCGGCAAAATTCGTGGCGGTGCTCTACGGGCACTCTCATGTGCCGAGCATCAAGCGCCACAAGGGCGTACTCTACTTCAACCCTGGTTCATGCGGTCCGCGTCGTTTCGAACTGCCTGTCACGATCGGGTTCCTGACAATCGAGAACGACACGGCCCCGGAAGCCCAGATATTCGATCTGGGAATTTCATCAGCGTAGATACTTCTCCGGCCGCTGCGCGTCGGGCGTTCTGAAGCGCGAAATGCCAACGTAAAACGTATTCGCATCCATTCCAGGATTGTGCTGGCTGATGTTGGCATTCGAGAGATGCTGATAGCGGTAGCCAACGGTGATTGCTTGACGTCCATGGCGGAAAAAGTTGAAGCCGGCGCCGTAGTCGATGGTGTACATCCATCGCGACCCTTGCGGGCTCAGCACGTGATTGGAAAAGTAGATGAAGCCGCCGGCGCCTGAAAAGAACGGCTGCACGCGATGCAGAGGCAAAAAATTCCATTGGAATCCCGCCGGACTGAAGCCGCTGCCGTAGACGCGCGTACGCTGGTTGTAGAGAGAGCCTGATGTGTTAGGGGTGGGCCAGTCGATCATAGCGATCGCTGTGATCTCGGGCGCGTAGCGCATTGTCCATGACTCGTGATGGCGGTAGAACTCATAGGAATAACGCAGATCGACCGGCATGTACTTCACATCTTTGGCATAGCCCCAGATGTGGCCGCTGATAAGTGAAACGCCCCACCACGCGCTAATCTCATGACGTCCACCGGGGCCCTGCCAGGCTGGCGAATTCGACAAAACTGCCGGATAAACGGCTGCCCCGCCCTCGGACGCGGTCCCGCCATATTTGCCGGCGTATTTCATCGCCTCCTGGGTGCTGGCGGAGAGACCTTCTCCTGGATCGCTCCAGAAGCTGTCGGCTTTCACAACGCGCGAGTCGCGATACCACGGCGGTCGAAAGCGCAGGATGTTGGAAAAACCCCGTGCCGGAGTTATGAATTGATACACGGTTAGGACTACGGGATTGCGGCTTTTCTCTTCGAGTGCGCGCACGGCGTGCCCGTCGAGATAATCCTCTGCAATCGTCCAGCCAAGGCCGCCCACCGGTGTCGTAACCAGTTCAACCCAGCCGGTTTCGTTTGTCGTTATGCCGTGGTCATAGATAACGTGGTCCCCGTTGTGACCTATGCTTGCCTCGCCGAGCGGACCGAGCTTCCACTCGAAACTGTAAAACGTAGACCAGGCTGCGGCGCGGAGACGGCTGTGCCAGTATTCGCGATTGCTGCCAAACTCCAGCGTCATGCCTTTGGGGTCATTCTGGATCCAGATGCTGTTAGTGATTGCGCCCATCATTGGATGGGCCACGTAGTCATCGAGCAGAGGATTGTCGTCGGACCAACGGTCCCAGCGCCACTGTGCAGCCGACGCGACGTAGCGGTTCCACCACTTCCCGTGCATCGTCTCCCAGCGATACCAGAAGCCGGTATAGAGATTGCCCGCGTTCTCAAATGCATTGAACGCGGCCGACTCGATCAGCATCGGCTTCCAATGCATACGGCATTCGCTCGCTCGGGTCTCGTCGTAAGGGCAGTCTTTCAGTTCGATGTGGGGCCGGGCCGTTGCGGGTTCAATGCCGGGTACCAGTGGGGGCGCTAAATGCCGAACTAAAGTCGCGTTGGTTGTGCTTGAACTGTCTGGTATTGATTGAACGGCGGGGATTGGCGCATCGGGAATCTCGGGACTCGAAATCGCAGGGACTGCCGGCATCGCTGGCTTTTCGAGCGCACTCGCAGACGCTGGTGAGTCCGAATGACGAGGTTGCGCCGGAGCCTGGACGGCATACCAGATCATCGCCGCGCTCAGCAACGACATCCCTGCTCTTTGCCACCAGTCAATCGTTTCTGTATCAGAGCCCGGCTTGTTCTCTTCTAAATGTCTGGCCGTCCAGCGAACGCACTCTGAATCCCTTCGGCGCGAACGTTCCTGAGTGAGTTTCATTGCAATGAATGCCTCCGGCAGTTCCCTTTTTCTTTCGTCAGGGCAACGAAGCGCATGGCGCCCTCGCCGGCGAGGGGCCTGACTCTGCCGGCGGCAGAGTGAATCAACCTGGGATGGATTTTGTGACGCTTTGAAATCTCTGTGCTCTGAAAGAGATCTCCACCATGGATGGGCGAAGAACAGTGTTCGCCGGAAGGGCCTCAGTCTGAAAGGATTGGATGCAGGATGAGGCTACGCTCATGCCTGCGTGAGGCCCAATTTTTCGGCCGGATTCTGAAGCCCGCTTACCGCATCCGGGGATTCACCCAGCGATAGACCACGTCGGTAAGTAGATTTACGAGTATGTAGGTGAGCCCTACTGAGAGTAGGCAGCCCTGCACCAAGGCATAGTCTCTATTAGAGATAGCTGTAACCACCAATCTGCCGAGGCCGGGCCAGCTGAATATTGTTTCAGTGACGATGGCTCCGGCCAGGAGGGCGCCGAATTGAAGTCCAACCACTGTAACGACGGGTACCAGCGCATTGGGTAGAGCGTGGCGGCAAACCACCGCGGTTTCACTCAACCCTTTGGCCCGCGCGGTGCGGATGTAATCCTGACCAAGTTCCTCGAGCATCGCCGTACGGACCATCCGAGTCAAAATCGCCGCCAGCGAGGCGCCCATCGCAACCGATGGCAGCACCAGATACTCCCACTCAATTCCGTGGCTTCCGCTTCCAGAACTAGCGCCTGAAACAGGGAGCCATCCAAGAACGATCGAAAACACCAGAATCAGCACTGGGCCGAGCACCAGTCCCGGGTTTTTTTTTAATAATACGGCCACCACCGAGAGAGTTTGATCGACCCAACGTCCCCGGCGTACTGCA
>Ga0137379_10000124_pt1 | contig 62108 bp, 64 predicted proteins | sample SagtaG_18_FD_104812 | JGI IMG/M metagenome (GOLD analysis project Ga0137379, IMG submission 104812) | Vadose zone soil microbial communities from Sagehorn Ranch, Mendocino, California, USA - Sage2_L_80_16 metaG | ecosystem: Environmental > Terrestrial > Soil > Vadose zone | place: USA...
ACACTCCGTTTGGGCGGTTGGGCGCAGTCCTCTGCTGGGAGAACTACATGCCTTTGCTACGAATGGCCATGTACTCGAAGGGCATCCAGATTTACTGCATCCCAACCGCCGATGGGCGGGAAACCTGGCTCTCCACGGTGCGCCACATCGCGCTGGAGGGCCGTTGCTTTGTGCTTTCCGCGAACCAGTTCTCGAGGCTTTCCGACTTTCCTCCGGACATCAAGAACGAGCTCGCCTCAAAGCCAGACGATGTAGTTTGCCTCGGCGGAAGCTGCATCGTCGGACCGTTGGGCAGTGTGCTTGCCGGTCCTGACTTCAAGGAAGAGACGATCCTGTTCGCCGACCTCGATCTCGCTGATGTAGCGCGCGGGAAGTACGACTTCGACGTCACAGGTCACTATGCCCGACCGGATCTATTTCGGCTCGAGATCAACGAACAAGCTCACAAGCCAGTCGTCGCGAGCAAGCCGGACACGTAATCGACATCGCGGGCGGATTGGACCGAACTTAGCTCCAGCTCGGCACGATGGTGCTCGCGCAGGGAGTCGAACCCTGAATCTTGGGACTAAGAGTCTCCTAATCCGGTCGCAGCGTCTTGAGCTGGCGATAGCCGGGGATTACCGTGAGCAAGCTCGCTGCCAGATCACGCACGCATGGTTGGGTGCCCGTGATTTGAACCGACAGCCCACGGTCCTTCCCTGTGCGTCCTCAGGCTTGCAGCCTCTGGGCACCACTGATTGCTTGCGAGCGAGTTCGGATCGGCTGACGACAGTCACTACTGCACATCTCGGTTGCGACAGCTCCGCGGGAAATTGTGATCCGGCTGTGATCCGTAGCCCTGGCTGCACGAGCCGTGATGCCGGGATCGTGTTCGGATTTTGGTCGGGGGCCCGGGATTTGAACCCGGGGCCTCACGGTCCCGAACCGTGTTGGTTGCATGTCCTCCAGTGTCCCGGCGGCTCCCCAGATGCCCGCCTGAACTCAAATTGCCACTCCTTGGTTTCCGTCTGTGTCCCCCTAGGGCCGCCTGGTGCCGGGAATCCGTGCCCCGGCTGTGCCCCGGCGCGTGCCTCAAAAGGAGGGGACCGGCGACCACCTCGCACTAGCAAGTGGCATTTACAGGAGCAAGCGTTGACAACACGGTTCAGTGCGTTGACCCAGGGGGCCGCGGTGGACTCGAACCACCTGCCTCCGCGGTACCACTGGGCTGAGCGGTGTGCAGATGGCCCATGGGACTTCAATCGGCCGCAGCGCAATGTCCGGTGTTATCAGGCGTGTTTGGCGCTCATGATTCGAGGAGACGCCACGGCCGGCGCCCCTTGACCCATTGAGAACTTGGACGGGCGCTCGAATAGGCCCAAAACGCGCGAGTAGACTCGCCATCACCACCGGCTCGACCTCGTAAGAGACGTACTTGCGGCCGGCCATTGATGATGAGGAATCTGCTGCGGCGTAGCTACCAAGTCGTTGCCTGGCTGGTGGTGGCGGCGATCATTACACAGTTCCTGCTGGCAGGACTTGGGGTATTCGCGACGGTCCAGGTCGGTGGGTTTGGCCCCCACCGCTTGTATGGGGCCACCGCGGTTCTGTTCGGCATCCTGCTCTTGATCGTCTTCTCATTCGTGTCCCGAGCTCCCTGGCGCTACACCGGCCTGGCCGGGCTGCTCCTCCTCCAGTTCTTCCTGCAATACGTATTCCTTCAGTTCTACTGGAATGCCGGCAGCACCATCCCCGGTACTTCCTGGTACGTCTCACCGGACCTGCGGCCCATCGCGGCCCTCCACGTCCTCAACGGATTGGTAATCCTTTGGGTGGCGCTCCATATCGCGGACCGGTCGACAGCCGCACAACCAACACCTGGCTAGACCCAGCCGGCGTCGCAACCGGCGGGGCGAAAGTCTCTTGGCTTAGAGCACACTCTCGGCGACTGATTCGGCCGTCTCCCATGCCGCCTGAGCATGGCAATGCCCCTTCCTCCGGCAAGTGTTCGCATTGTGGGGACGTTGGTGGCCGCGGTGGACTCAAACCACCTACCTCCGCGGCAATTCGCCCTGAGCGCTGTGCTTCAAGATCAGAGAGGCCGGGCGTGAGGCGGGGTGGTTATGTGGCCTGACTCGCCCTATTCACAGATTCCGAAGACGCCGATCGCGGAGTCTGTTCGTACGACCTGAGCACACGCATGGCCCGGAGGGTATTCCACCGGCTCGGTCTGCCCTCGCCATCGTCCAACGCGAAATGCATGCGGCCGGGATGGGGGTTCTCGAGGGACCAGCGGCCCTCCGCATCGCGCTTGGACTCGACCAGGTGGATCGCCTCCGCCATCCGCTCGTCGGGAGCGGCGCCGGCGGCGCGCATGTAGTCGAGACCTCGGAGCACGTCGTAGTGCCAATAGGTCGGGTAGGAGAACCGCGTGAAGGCCGGGTCGATCACATCACCTGTCGACAGCCTGCGCAGCATCCGCCGTTCGAGCAGGTACTCCTGACCGCGGAGGCGGGCGGCGCTCACAAGGGGTGTGCCGCCCGTGGCTCGCTCGTACTCGAGCAGGCCATCAAGCACGTCGATGGTCGAGTGGAAGGACCCACGGGTCGACCCGTTCTCCTGCTCGCAGTTCCACCCGCCGTCACTCATCTGCTCACCGAGGAGCCGTTCGACGATGCCGTGGACGTGCTCGCCGAAGTAGGCTCCGAGCGCGACGACTTTGCCGTTGATGCAAGGCTCCACCTCGCCCGCAAAGAAGGGCTCGCCATCGTGCTCCCACGCAACGTGCTCGCGGACCCGGCGGACGGCCTGCCGCGCTTCCACTCCGGCGGGATCGAGTCCGAATGCCCGCAACAGCATCAGGCTCCACGCGGTGGAGGTCCATTCCGGAAAGAGCGTGCCTTGCCTCTCGGGTGGCAGGGACTCCCACCAATTGATCGCCTCAGCCGACGTAAGTCTGGCGGGAGTGCTTTTGTCCCAGTGGCCATCCTGCCTCTGCAGGGCCAGCAACCGTGCGCCCCAGCCCTCGGTAGCGACTCGAGCACGCTCCGCTGCAACATCGTCCTCGGGTATATCCGCCAGGTCGCGCATGACCTGCCAGCGGATCGCCGGGTCCGAGTCCAGCAACCAGTCGACGACGTCCATTCGCTTCAACCTCTGCCAGGAGAATAGGTCTCCCGGTGTGGCTAAAACCGCAGCGCCGGCGAACTCTGGTGGGCTGTGGGTCCCGTAACGCGAACCATCCAATGGCTGTCGGCCGTTGTATTAGCCTCCGCGACCCCGACGGTAAACGTCGGCGCGATGGGCGATCGCCGTCACGGTGATCGTCTCAGCCGAATCGTCGATTGAATAGATGATCCGGTACGGACCGCGTCGGGCCGACCATTGACCTTTCAATTCAAGGTGCAGAGGCTTGCCCATGCGGCGAGGATCCGTTGCGATCGAATGAATCGCCTCCAGTGCGGCGGCGGCGGCTTTCATCGGTAGGCGGTCGATGTCGCGGGCGGCAGGCGAGGCGATGACTACTTGCCATCGCCGCGAGCTCATCGCGCCTTCAGACGCGTTTCGACGTTTTTGATCGGGATCGTGTCGCCGCCCCTGGCGGCAGCAATGCCAGCCCGGATTTTCCTCATCAGCCGTTTGTCCGACAGAATCGCCAGCGTTTCCTCGAGCCCCTCGATGTCGTCCAGGCTGACGATCATCGCCACGGGCCGGCCGTTGCGCGTGATTGTCACGCGATCCTGTTCACGCTCTACGCGATCGACCACCTCTGAAAGCTTGGCCTTTACCAAGGCGAGAGGGATGGTCTCCATAGACCAGAATTATAGTCCAGCCAAGTGGTGGGCGACCCGGGACTCGAACCCGGATGGGTTACCCCACACGCCCCTCAAACGTGCGCGTCTACCAGTTCCGCCAGCCGCCCTGCTGCGGCGGTTGATTTTAGCGGGCGTTTGAGTCGTCCGCCATGGCGAGCAGGGTCGTGACGGTCGTCCAGTTTCGAGAAGTCGCCGCGATCCCAAGTGATTTCGACGCCAGCCTCTCCCCCAGTGGTGTCCGTCCGATCCCTTCGGGGTACCACGAGTAGACCTCCCGGCCGATGATCTCGAAAGCCTCCTGGGTCGCCACCGCACGGAGGTCGTCGGCGAAACGTGGCGGCAGCTCGGTCGACAAGAAGGTGACGATGTAGCCCTTTGGGTTCACCGCGACTGTCGCGAGCGGGTTTCGGCGCACGACCGTCGCCAGCTCGGCGTGCGATCGTACCAACACGGTGATGTCAAACCCAAACCGTTTTTTAATGAGAGCGTTAACCCGTTTTGCGACCCGCTCGGGTGACGCCCGGCTCGAAAGCACGACGTTGCCGCTCTGGACGTAGGTCTGGACGTCGCCGAATCCATCGCTCTCGAGCGCTTCGCGGAGCTCAGCCATCGCGATGCGATTGCGCTTCACCAGGTTGATGCCTCGCAGCAGGACGACGTGTCGCGCCATTCAGGCGTTAGGCGCGCCTTACTGACGCGCGGTCAGGGCGACGGTGTACCGCGAAGGGTCCCGGCAAGCATCGCCCCACAGGCACCGAGGACGATGAAGGCAAGGATCCACACAACAATGCTCGCAATAGCCGCGCCCCAGAACCCGAAGAAGCCGATCTTGAAGGCGGTGCCGGCTGAGACAACCACCTGCTGCTGCCGTGGCGCGTTCACCGGTGGCACAGGTAGCCAGTTGGCACCGTCCCACCTGTAACGGCCATCAGGGGACAGATTGCCAATCCCAAGCGGAGCCAATTGGCTCGGTGGCTGGCTCACCGCCCGGTAACGATTAGTGACTTGTTCATTCGGCGGGCTAAGAGTAGTTGCTTTGAATGCAATTCACGCGCGCGTGACCGCACCAAGATGGTGATCTCGAAAACCGAAGCTTCGCTTTATCACGGCGTTCAGTTTGAGACCAAATTCGAGACCGTTTGAGATCGCCTTTGATACGGCACGCGCGAGACAGTTGCCGCCATGAGCACAACCGCGATCCGCTCCGCCAGGCTCGAGCGTCCGACCACGGGAATGAGCCTCGGACGCCTGACCGCAACCAACGCCATGTGGCTGGGCCAGGGGGCCCACTGGCCGCCGATCACCTTTTCCCTGCTGCCCGCCGCCGCGCTCATGATCATCGGCTCGACTGCGGCCGCCGCGCTGTTGATCGGCCACGTTTCGGCCGCGGGCAATCTCTTTGCGCTGCTGGCTCCCATCCTCGCAGGCTGGCTGAGCGACCGGACTCGCACTCGATGGGGTCGACGAAGGCCATGGCTGGTGGCGGGTACCGCGGTGAACGTGGTCGGTCTCGCTGTCCTCGCGATGGCTGGGACGCCGCTGATCCTCGCGGTCGCCTATATGGTCGTCCAGCTCAGCTTCAACCTCGCCGGGGGTGCATATGCCGCCGTCATCCCCGACGTCGTCCCGGCGGCAGACCGCGGCCGCGCCTCGGGAATGCTCGGGATGATGAACGTCGTCGGGTCGGTGGTCGGACTCGCGGGCGTCATCGCCGCTCTCAAGGTTCTCGGTGAAAACCGCATCGGGATCGGGGTCGGGTATGGGTTCTTGATCGCGATCCTGCTCGTGACGACCGCCGTCACCGTGGTCGCGGTGAAGGAACCGCCCGCGCCCGCGACTCGTCCTAAGCCGCTCGCGCTTTCGCCGCGGGGCCTGGTGGCCATCGCGGCAGCGGCGATTGCCGCGATCGCGTGGCTCGGATATCTATTGGTCCCGCTTGGCGCGTGGGTCTCCGTGGTCGCGGGCACCGGCGTCGGCGCGGCCGCGGTCGCCGCATTCAGCGCAATTCGCGTTCCGGCCATGCGCGAATTCTTCGCCGCGTTCCGCAGTCGTGACTTCTTCTGGACCTTCGCTACACGCGCATTCGTGATCATGGGCATCAACACGATCCTTCCGTTCCTCGCCTTCTATTTCAAGGATGTCATCGGCGCCAAAGACCCTGGCACTGAGAGTGGTTTGTGGGGACTCGCAGTGCTGGCGGGCGCAATCGTGCCGGCGATCGTCGGCGGACACCTGTCCGACCGTTTGGGCAAGCGCAAGTTGTTCGTCTACATCTCAGGAGGAGTGCAGGCGCTGGTCGCTTCCGTCCTGCTGTTCGGCCTCGTCCAGTCGCTGCCGGTCGTCTATGTCATGGGAGTCGTCTTCGGCATGGGCTACGGCATGTACTACGCGGTCGACTGGGCGATCGCATGTGACGTGTTGCCGGACCGCGAGAAATCGAGCGGCCGCGACATGGGCCTGTGGCACATCGCTTTCACGCTGCCGACGGCTCTGGCTCCGGCGATCTTTGCCCCGATCCTGATCGCATTCAACGAGCCGCATCACGTCATCCTGGGATTGGCGACCGGCAATCACCTCGGTTTCAGGCTCGTTTTTGCGGGCGCGGTGTTCTGGTTCGTCCTGGGCACTGTGTTCGTCAGCCGGATCAGAGCTGTGCGATGAAAGCGACCGCGATGCGGCGGATGCTTGCCGTGTTCATCGATTTCTTTGTGATTTACGGAGCCTGGGGCGCATTCGGGCCGTTGTCTCGGGTTTTCTCCTTTTACTACGCCCTTGGATTCTTCTTCGTCCTGGATGTGTGCTTGACCGCGTTTCGCGGCGTTTCGCTCGGGCGCTGGCTCACCGGCATTCGCGTGGTCAAGCTCAACGGCGGCGAGCCGGGACTCGGTGCCGCGCTTTTGCGCACTGCGATTGTCTTCTTGACCGGCTGGGTCGGCCTTCTCATCTTCCTGGTGACAGCCTTACTCGCCAGATGGGGGTTCGAAGGTTTATTTCCTTCCCGAATGTGGTGGGACGCCGCGGCCGGCACCCGCTTGGTCTCGGCGAAGGCTCTCCTACCTGAGTAAGCCACCCGGTCGTGGATTGAGTACGATCCAAACCATGGCCAGCGAACCACCGCCCGCGCAACCCGCGGGCTCACCACCACAGACGGCCGCGCCCCCAGAACCTGGCCCTGGCGCATCTCGCGACGAGTGGCGCAGGTGGCGGCACCAACAGCGCGATTACTGGCGCGCGCAGGGACATCCGGGCGGCTGGTACGGGCCAGGGCCGTGGAACTGGTGGGGAGGCGGCTGGTTCTGGGGAGCGGCGCTGCTCGTAGTCGGCATCTATTTGCTGCTTCAGAACCTTGGTCTGCTGACGCGGCTTCGTGGCGACGTGCTGTGGCCGGTGCTGCTCATCCTCTTCGGCGTCTATCTGCTGGTCCGCCGCGGCCGGTGGTGGCGACCCTAAGAACGAGAGCGTGGTACCCGCTGCAAGACTCGAACTCGCAACCTCCTGATCCGAAGTCAGGCGCTCTATCCATTGAGCTAAGCGGGCGCCGCCGGGGCGCGCGCAGGGCGCACTTCCCGGAAATCAGCCTACCGCGTACCGCTGGTGGTTCAATCCCCAGGCCGCGTACCGCATCAAACCCATGGCTCGGTAGCGGCGCCGTCCCGCGACGGTGGAAGCATTCTCGATCGCCGCGCGCAGCGCTTTGGGCGTCCTGCCCGCAAACTCCGTGAACGCGCGTCCCATCGCGTCGAGGATGTGCGCGTCGGAGCCACCCAGCTCGGCCGACCCAAGGCCCATGCTCATCCGCCGAGCCAGCTGATTGAAGACATAGAAACCAGGCGTGGCGTTCTCGACCTCGATCGCGTCAAAGTCGAGCTCGGCCGCGAGCCATCCGACACCGTGGACCGGCGCTGTGGGGGTTCGTCGCTGGGTCCGCCAGAAAGGATGCACGGCGACCGCGAGGCCGCCTTGCTCATGGATCGCATGCACGGTGGCCGCGGCTGACATCCCGGGCCGGATGCGCCGCTCGATGAACAGACCCACGATGTGTCCGTTGCGGCTCGAAACCTCTTCTCCGATGACCACGTGCAGTTTCGAGAATCTCGCGGCGTAGTCGGCGGCGCGAAGCGCGCCTTCTATGGTGTCGTGGTCTGTGACGGCGATCACATCCAGCCCGGCTGCGCGCGCGTGATCGACCAGCTCGTGAGGCTCAGGCCAGCCGTCACTGGCCGTCGTGTGCATGTGCAGGTCGGCTCGACCCCGAGCGGGCATGGGTGTGCATCCTACCGCCGCCGGGCTTACCATCGACCTGCTAAAGCGAGCCTCTGGGGTAAAGATAGGTGGAGGTGGCAGTTGTGGAAGGCTTGATGCAGGACTACGAGCTCAGTCTGCAGCACGTGCTGTGGCGGATTGAGCGACTGCACCAGAAGAAAGAGGTAGTCACGAAGCGCGATGAGGGGATTCACCGCATCACCTATGGCGAGATGGTGCCCCGCATCAACCGCCTGGCCGGTGCGCTGAAGCGCCTGGGCGTCAAACCCGGCGACCGCGTGGCCACCCTCGCCTGGAACAACAGCCGGCACCTCGAGCTCTACTACGCGGTCCCCTGCATGGGGGCCGTCCTGCACACGCTCAACCTCCGCTTGTTTCCTCAGCACCTCGAATTCATAGTCAATGACGCGGAAGACAAGGTTTTATTTGTCGATCAGTCGCTTCTTCCAATCCTGAAGCCGCTCGCCGGCAAGATCCCAAGCATCAAGACCATGGTCCTGATGGGCGACGGCGCGCCCGCTGCGATGAACGAGAAGGACAACGGCATCGCGGACATGCTGGACTACGAGACCCTGCTCGCCGCCGAGAGCGAGAGCTATCCCTGGCCGAAGCTTTCCGAGCGCATGGCCGCCGCCATGTGCTACACGTCCGGCACCACCGGCAACCCGAAAGGGACCGTCTACTCGCACCGCTCGCAGTTCATCCACACCATGGGCGTGCTGCAGGGTGACAGCCTTGGCCTTACAGAAAGGGACGCGCTCCTGCCGGTCGTCCCCATGTTTCACGCCAACAGCTGGGGCCTTCCATACGCCGCCGGGATGGCCGGCTCAAAGCTTGTCTTCGCCGGCCGTTTCTCGGCCGATGCGGAGTCGATCGTGGAGATGGCCGAGCAGGAAGAGGTGACCTTTCTGGCCGGCGTGCCGACGGTGTGGATCGGACTCGCGACCTATATGAAAGAGAGCGGAAAGCGGCTGCCCAAGGTCCGCACCGTCGTCTGCGGCGGTTCGGCCATCCCCCGCTCCCTCATGGAGGCCATGGACAGCGTTGGTCTGCGCATGCTGCACGCGTGGGGCATGACCGAGACGTCCCCGCTCGGCTCGGTGGCCCGGGTGGCCGCCGGCACCAAGCCGGATGACGAGCTGCGCCTGCGCCTGACCCAGGGCCGCGTCGCGCCGGGGGTCGAGATCAGGATCAGCGACCCCGCTTCGGGCGAGGAACTGCCGTGGGACGGGGTGGCGTTCGGCGAGATCCAGGTCCGTGGGCCGTGGATCGCCCGCGGCTATCACAACGGTTATGACCCGGGCAAGCTGACCGAGGACGGTTGGTTTCGCACCGGTGACGTGGCCAAGGTCGACCCCGACGGCTACATCCAGATCGTCGACCGGACCAAGGACGTGATCAAGTCGGGCGGCGAGTGGATCTCCTCTGTGGAGCTCGAGAACGCGGTCATGGCCCATCCGAAGATCGTCGAGGCGGCCGTGATCGGCCTTCCGCACCCGAAGTGGGACGAGCGTCCGGTCGTCTACGCCGTCGCCAAACCCGAGTTCAAGGGCCAGGTCACCCAGGACGAGGTGATCGAGTTCCTCAAGGACAAGGTCGCCAAATGGTGGCTGCCCGATGAGGTGAGGTTCATCGACGAGGTGCCCAAGACCTCGGTCGGCAAGTTCGACAAGAAGGTCCTGCGGGCAAGCGCCGTACCCATCTCGGAAGGGGCAACCCAGGCGGCGCGCAAGTGAGCGCCCACGCCGGCGTTCGCGAGCACCGAATCGGTCGCGACAAATTCCACTACAAGTGGGACAACGCGCTCGAGCCGGCGGTCGAGCTCGATCCCGGTGACGTGGTGCACTTCGACACCGAGGAGGTGAGCGCGGGCCAGCTCCTGAAGGGCGACCCGGCCTCACGTCTCGGCACGCTGGACTTCGACCGACTCTATCCGCTGGGTGGGCCTGTCTACGTTCGCGGCGCCGAGCCCGGCGACGCGCTCGAGGTCGAGATCCTCGCTCTCAAGCCGGGGTCGTGGGGCTGGGCGGCCATTCTGCCGGAGCTCGGCTTGCTGGCCTCTGACTTCCCCGACCCTTACGTGCGCTACTTCGACCTCGACGACCGGACGTCCGCCGAGCTGCGCCATGACGTGCACATCCCGATCGCGCCCTTCTGCGGCACGATGGGCGTCGCGACCGACGAACCGGGGCGGCACGACGTCCTCCCGCCGACCAAGGGCGCCGGCAACATCGACACCCGCCACCTGACCGCCGGGACAAAGCTCTACCTGCCGGTTTACGTGCCCGGCGCGCTGTTTTCGGCCGGCGACTGCCACGCCGCGCAGGGAGACGGTGAAGTCTGCGTTACCGGGATCGAATGCCCGATGACGTTCTCACTCCGGTTTGGAGTGGTCAAGGGCGGCTCGCCACGCCCCTGGAGCTACCATTTTGTGACGCCAGCGGCGCCGCTCCAGCCGCGCAGCGATGCCGCCGGGTATCACTCGGTCTGCGCTTTGGGCCCCGACCTGATGGAAAACGCGCGCAACGCGGTGCGGTACACGATCGAGTGGCTGCAGGCCGACCATGGATTGAGCCGCGAGGACGCCTACATCCTGTGCAGCCTGGCTGGAGACCTGCGGATCAGCCAGATCGTGGACCAGCCCAACTGGGGAGTCTCGTTCTACCTGCCTTTGAGCATCTTCAGCTAGACCAACGCCCCCACCCGGCCTTCGGCCGGCCTCCCCAGCGAGTGGGGAGGTGAATCCTGTCCTGTCGGGCATACTGACAACCCCATAGACGCCAAGGTGAGCACAACACAGTTAGGGCGGTACCCGATCGAGGCCGAGCTGGGGCGAGGCGCCATGGGAGTGGTCTACCGTTCGACCCATCCGCGGCTCGAGATCCCGGTTGCGATCAAAGTCCTCTCCGACCAGTACTCGAGCGACCCCAGCTTCCGCCAGCGCTTCCACCGCGAGGCCGCCACCGTGGCCTCCCTGAACCACCCCGGCATCGTCCGCGTCTACGACTTCGACGAGGACGGCCCCGTCCTCTTCATCGTCATGGAGTGGGTGGACGGGCGCTCGATGCGGTCGTGGCTGGATGAGTACGGCCGGTTCAGCGTCGACGTCTCGGTCGACCTGATCCAGCAGCTGCTGTCGGCGGTCGGTGTCGCGCACGACTACCAGGTCGTCCACCGCGACCTCAAGCCGGACAACATCCTGATCTCGAACCGTGGCAAGACGAAGATCCTCGACTTCGGGATCTCCAAGCTGATCGACGACAAGCACCGGCTGACCGCCACCGGCAGCATGGTCGGGACGCCCGCCTACATGGCGCCCGAGCAGGTCAAGGGCGACCCGATCGACGCCACCGCTGACATCTACTCGCTGGGCATGATCCTCTACGAGCTGCTCCATGGCGAGCCCCCGTTCACGGGACAGCTGCCGGCGGTTCTGCACTCCCAGGTGTTCGACAAGCCGCGTGCGTCGACCGCGATTCCCTCCCCGATCATGGAGATCATCTGGAAGGCGACCTCCAAAGACCACGAGCAGCGCTTCCAGACCTGCGAGGCGTTCGCCGGCGCCTTCCATTACATGCCGAAGGCCGCCATCGCCCATCCGCCCGCGGAAGCCATCTCGGCGGAGGCCGAAGCCGAAGAGGAGGAGGGCGAGGAGCCGAAGCCCCTCCCCGCTCGGACCGACGGCCTGAAGCCGGCTGGCGTCTGCACGTACAGCGATTGCAACGAGCGCCGGGGTTGGTCCTGCGCTTACACGGACATGACCGGCCGCAAGTGCAGCAGCTGGTGGTGCCGCCGCCACATTCAGTTCATCGAGCGCACGCCTTTTTGCCCGCGGCATGCGAGCGTGATCCGTGCCCTGGCGCCGACGGCCAACACGATCTTCGAGATCAAGAACCGGCCCGCGGTGGATGACCGCGCGCTGCCCCTGGCGGCGCTGGTTGCCGAAGACGTCGACAAGGACGTGACCGAGCTGGTCCGCCGCCGCTACCAGAACCGCAAGGACGTCACCATCGCGCGCGACCGCACGGTCCGTCAGACCTGGTCAGGGCGCAACGAAGTCGCATGGGAGCGGAGCTGGGCCGCGCTGAAGAGTCAGGGCTACATGATCCGCATCGCGGTCCGCGTTTCGGCGGACGAGCCGGACTTCGTCCAGCTGCTGATCGGCAACACGGTGGTGTTCAAGGAGGTGCCGGACTGGATCAGCCGGCGCCGCGAAGGCGAGCCTCCGGATCACGCTGACCGGGCGCGTTTCGGCAAGAAGCTGTTCGCGGCGATCCTCGAGCACGTCGACGCGCCGCGCCCAGTCCCGTCGGCGGTGCCGGCGGCGGCGCATCAGATCGAGCCTCCCCCACCGCCTGAGATCAACCGTGTGCTCATCGAGGGCATGGTCTTGCGGTTCGCGGGGACGGCGACCCGCGTCACCGGCTTCGAGGTGGCGGAGACCCTGGCGCTGCCTTTCAGCGCGATCGAGCCGATCCTCAAGTCGCTGACAGGCTCGAACTTCCTCGACGCGCTGGGCCTCGCGTCGGAGCAAGGTCCGTGGCTTGGCCGGCCGCTGCCGGAGCGCATGGCTTACGCACTGACCCGGCAGGGCCGCACCCGCAGCGACGAGATCGCCGACGCGAGCACCCGGTACATGGGACCCGCGCCCGTCTCGATGGCGGAGTACAAGGCTGTGCTCGCCGAAGCGGCGAAGCCGGGCACCCTGGATCTGGTCAAGGTGAGCCTTGCGCTGAGCGGGATCGAGCTCGCGCCTGGAGTGATGGAGGCGGTGCGCGCGGCGGTCAACTCGCGCTCGTCCATCTTCATCTATGGCGCGCCCGGCAACGGAAAGACGACTCTTGCCCGCCGGATCCCAAGTCTGCTCGGCGGTCCGATCGTCATCCCGGTCGCCCTCGATGTCGGCGGCGGTGAGGTGATGACGATCTTCGACGGGGCCGTGCACCGCCTGGAGCCGAACCAGCCGGCCGACCGCCGATGGCGTCGTGTCGCCCGGCCGCTGGTGCAGGTGGGCGGTGAGTTCCAGCTCGAGATGTTCGAGCCGACGTGGGAGGACGGGAGTCGGGTCTATGGCGCCCCGCTGCAGGTCAAGGGGAACGGTGGAGTGCTGCTGATCGACGACCTCGGCCGCCAGCGCGTGTCACCCAAGCAGATCCTGGACCGGCTGCTCGTGCCGCTGGAGCAGGACACCGATTTCTTGAACCTCAGGGCGAGTGGACGCAAGGTCGAGATCCCCTTCCGCGCCCAGCTCGCCCTGTCGACCAACCTCAAGCCGGCCGAGCTGCTGGACGAGGCGTACCTGCGGCGCCTGGCTTACAAGGTGTTGATGCCGGACCCGACGTGGGACATGTGGTGCCGGATCTTCGAGCGCGAACGGGAGCGGTTGACCATCCCGCCGCAATCCGCGGCGCTGGAGATGATCCAGGGTATGTACGGCGGCCGGCCGTGCCGCGGGAACCATCCGCGCGACCTGCTGGAGCGTCTGGTGGACGTCTCGTCGGCGCGAGGGGTGCGGCCACAGCTCACCCCCGAGCTGGTCGAGGCCGCATGGAACACGCTGTTCGTCGCGAGCTAGCAGCCCTTTTCGTTTGACCCGCCGAAAAGCAACGCTTTTTCATTCGGCGCCTGCGCCAGCGCTGCACCCCATCGAGCGGGAATGCCCGGGTTCGCGAGCTGCGCCCACGCCTTGCCATCCCAGGCCCAGGCTGCGCCGGAGGGATTGGGGCAAGGCATCCCGAGGAGCACAACGGCTCGCTTGCCTCCTCCATCCCAAATCGCGTTGGCATAGGCGAGCCGTCCAGGTCCGGAGCCGTGGAGCTCGGTCCATCTACCTCCGGACAGGGCCCATGCATCGCTCAGCGGTATGCCTTGAGCTCCAGGGCCGGCTGTGGCGTTGATTCCGCTACCTCCGAATACCAGGAGCGAGGAATCAACCGCATCCCAGACAGCCGCAGAGTTGCCGCGGCCCGGAGGGTCGGCTCCGACATCGACTCGAACCCAAGCACCGCCGTTCCACGACCACGCGTCGCCGTAATAGGTTTGGTTGCCGGAGTGACCTCCGAACAGGATGGCTCGATCGCCGGCCGCGGTCAGAGTCTGCCCTCGACGTCGCCCAGGCGGCCCTGGACCTGGGTCGACCTCGGTCCAGTCTTCGCCGTCCCAGGTCCACGTATCGCCCTCCTCGATGCCTTCCGCCTGATCAGGCACGAGGCCGCCATAGAGAACGACGACCCGATGCGCCGGGTCGTATCCCATCCCGGCTGTGCGGCGCGGCGACGGTTTGTGCGCCGGGGACATATGCTTCCAGGCCCTGCCATCCCACGTCCAGGTCTGGTCCGAGGTGCCCTTCGCGGTCTCGCCACCGAAGAGGACGTAAACGTGGCGGGCGGCGTCATAGGCGAGGGCGGCGGAGTAGCGGGCAGACGGTCCGGCGGCCCTGGCGCGATGCCAGGCAGCACCGTCCCACGACCAGGTGTCAGCGAGTGGTCCGGCTTTTGGCGGGCTGGGTGTCGGCTGTGCCGCGGCCGGCGAACCGCCGCATGCGGTGAGCAAAACCAGTGCCCCAAGCCACGCTGTTTTCATCGACGTGCGCATAGCTTGAGGCCTGGCTGGGCTTCAGCAGCGCGTGGGTATACTGACCCTTCGCTCCAAGTTGCGGCGGTGGCGGAATGGCAGACGCGCTAGTTTCAGGAGCTAGTGTCCGCAAGGACGTGGAGGTTCAACTCCTCTCCGCCGCACCACAGATGAGATGAGCCGCTGATGCCGAAAGCTCCCCTGCGGGCGCAGATGACAATCGCTTTGGTCGCCGTGCTTGTGATCGTCTACGGCGCAAGCGTCATCCATCTCACCGAGGACTCCAGCGGCCATCGACGGGCCGTGCCTGGGCAGCTCGTGGTGGTGAGGATGCATTCAACCTGGATGTCGCTCGAGAGCTCTGACGCGTCGGTGATAGCACCGATTTCCGTGTCTCTATCGCCGGTCACGACCGGCTACTTCCTGGCATTGAAACCAGGCAAGGCCAGGCTACGCGCCTACGACAACCCTTGGCCGGTTGACGCTTTGCATCGATGCATGGCGCCCGCCCGCTTTTGGTCGACCGAGATCGAGGTCTGGCCCGGCTAGCGGCTGAGGACCTTCTCCAGCTGCTCTTTGTTCATGCGCGACCGACCTTTGATGCCGCGCTCCTTGGCCTCGTTGCGCAGCTGGTCGTAGGTCCGGCCGCCCGAGCCGCGGTGGGACCGAAGCCCGCCCCTGCGAGCAGGAGAGATGTCGTGGATCGACGTCGGGCTCGCCTCTTTAGCCTCGCCGTGGCGGGCGCGCTCCTTGTTCACCGTCCGGGCCGCGATCTCCTCCGCCTTGTCCTCGTCCGAGCCGCGCTCGAGCAGCCCTTCTTTGATGTGTTCGTACTGTCTTTCCCGTTTGTCGCTCCACGCGCGTTGTGGCATCCGGCCCTACCTCCTTTGTTTCTGCCTTGACAACGCGCAGGCAAATCCATTCGACTGAGCGGACTTGGGCTCCGTCACCGACAACCAACTGAGGACTCTGTACCGCACGCTGCTGGTCTTTGCGACCGTCGGCGTGGTCATCCTTGCCATCGGCCTGATCCAGTTCGCCTACTTCGAGCGGCCGGGCGAAGCCAGCGGCGTGAAGGCAAACATCGTCGGGGTGTACAAGCACGACCCCGCAACGGGGCAGACCACGGGTCCTGACCGGGCCGAGTACGCGCGCAACGAACAGTTCGCGGCCGTCGTCGAGTGGTCGTCGATCCCGTCAAACCTCACCGTCGACGCGCGCTGGTACGACTCGTTTGGATCGATTGAGGGCGAGGTCGGCCCCGGCACGCCGGCCAATCTTGCGAACTACAAGACGGTGCCGGTGCAGGTGCCCGAGGGCTATCACTACGTGCTGCCTGGCCGATACACGTTCGTGGTGGAACGGTTGCAGGACGGAGTGCCGGTTGAGGTGCTCGGCCGACGGTTTGTGCTGGTCGACCGGACATGATCACATCGACACACCCGCCGGCCGCCGACCCCGAATCGAAGCTCCGGCCGTCGCGTTATGGGATTGCCGTCGCGGTCTCCGCGCTGGTGATCGTGGCGCTGATCGCGAGCTCGATCCTGAACTACGTCTTCCTCGACACGATTCCGGGCCGGACTTCCCTGTACGGCCTGCTGGCGGTCGCGTTGATCACGCTCGGCACGTTCATCCTGGTTCGCGCCTACAACCGGGATCGGGCCATGCGGCGCGTGCACCTGATTCGCGCCGCGGTCCTGATCGGCATCGGCGTCCTGTTGTGGCTGCTGGTGATCGACGTCTTCCTGTACACGCAGTCCGCGGGTCCGGGCGTCGCGGCGATTTGCGCCCTGGCCTGCCTCCCCACCACCGCATTCGGCTTGTGGGTCGTCCGCCGCATGGACCGCAACCACAAGGAGCCCTGGCGGCTGGTGCTCGTGGCAGCTGCGTGGGGCGCCATCGTCGCGACGAGCCTTGTGGTCTGGGGCGAGACGATCTGGGAGTCGTCGGCGCAGCACACGCTGGTTCCCGGTCCGGGTCTCGACACGTCGCTTGCTTTCATGGCCGGCCTCCTCGAGGAGCTGGCGAAAGGCCTTGCGGTTCTGCTGCTGTTCCTCGTCATGCGCAACGAATTCGACGACGTGGTCGACGGGATCGTCTACGGAGCCGCGGTGGGGCTGGGATTCAACTTCCTGGAGTCGATCAGCTACATGACCAACCTGTACTCGATCTTTTCACCCGAGGGTTTCGGCGGGGTTGCGGCCGGCATCCAGTGGTATGGGCGGCAGGTGCTGGGACTCTTCTTCGGCCACGCGACCTACACGGCGTACATCGGCGCCGGGGTGGGCATCGCGCGCCAATTGCCGAGCATGCGCAGGAAGGTGATGGCCATCGTGGCCGGTTTCATCATCGCCATCGCCGGCCACTTCTCGTGGGATGCGTGGGCAACGTTCTTCCCGATTCAGAACACGTTGTTCGGCCTGGTCGAGATCCACCTGCGGACGCTGATCATGACCGGCCCCTTCACGGCCGGTTTGATCGCGCTCCTGCTCTTTGGGATTCGCTATGAGGGCCAGAACCTCGTGGACCAGATGCAACAAGAGGCCGCCACCGGGCAGGGCGCGATCTTGCCGAACGAGGTGCCTATTCTGGCCAGTCCATGGCAACGGCTGCGGCAGCGCTTTCAGGCACTCAACCGTGCGGGGCTGTCCGGTTACCTCAGAGTTTCTCGCCTCCAGACCGCTCAGCTCGACCTGGCGATGGAGCGGTGGCACCGCGAGCGCAAGGAGATCGACACGCCGTTGGAGGCGGAGCAGCGATTGAGGGACCGCGTGATTCAGCTCCGGCACTGGGTCGCGGCTTAGGGCCGCCTCTTCTCTTGAAACTTAGCCGGTTGACCGGTGTGGCCTGGATTACGTTCTTTTTGCGCAGGAAACGTCTTTCGCGTGATTAGAAAGGAGTGTTTTGCGCAAACCGTACGGAAATTTGTTAGCGACGGGCAAAGGCCACGTTTCCTGGTCGGTGCTGCCCGGAACGCGTAGCCCGTTAACAGGCTGGGTTTCGGCGCGGAATTTGTTCTGCTTGAGTTGGCGCCACGGAGAGTCGGTTTGGGGGTGGGAACCGGCGGGAGGAGGGTGGGCCCGCAAAAGCTGGGCCTAGGCCGGCAGGCGGCCGGCCAGGACTCTCGCCAACCCAAGCGTCAACAGTGCCGCCGCCGTGCCCCAGGTGATCGCCGACACGACCGGGTCGCTGAAATCGGTGCCGCTCAGCACGGCATGCAGGAAGACGAGCGCGAACGCCAGGTAGGAAAGGCGATGCACCCACACCCACACCTCTTTGCGCATCCGTCGTTTCAAATACGCCGCCACGGTGACCGCGACAAGCACATCGAAGGACAGCGCACCGACTCCGATCGCGAGTGTTCCGTAGGTCGAATGGAACGGCAAGAAAATGTCGAGCACGCCGATTCGCGCGGTGACATCGAGGAGCAGCGCCACGATGTGCAGCCCGGCTAGGGGGATCCACAACACGATCGTGAACTCGTGGAGTGAGCGGACCAGCCGGTTGCTGCCCAACCAATCGAACACCGCCGTGCGCAGCGCGATGCCGGTGACCAGGGCGATGGCAAGCGCCGCATAGGAGCTGAGCCCAGCAACCCGCGCGAGCACCCAGAAAAACTGGTCAGTCGTCACGGGCACCGCCCAGCCACCAGGCCATCGCGTGCGCTGCGCAGTAGGTGGGCGCGAGCGCCGGTCCAAGCAGCAAGGCCGTCTTCGCCACAACTTCGGCCTCGAACCCGGACGCCGCCACGACCGAGACTTCTTCCAGGCCCGAGGTCGCCGGCAGACCGCTGCGCGGATCGATCAGGTGATGCAGCTCGCCCCACCGACGTCGCCGCACGCTGCTGGTCGCGGCTCCCTGGTCGCGCAGCATCAGCGTCTGGCCGGCAACGCCAACCGGCCAGCCATCGCCGCGGGGACCCAAGCCGACAGCGCTCAGGTCGCCGCCGAGATTTGCCACCGCGCTCGGTCCGAGCTCCCGCGCCACGAGATCCGCCATCCATCCTTTGGCGCCGCCCCCGAGGTCGATCCCCGACCCGCGCGCCACCCTGGCCTCGCCATCGCGAACCTCAAGCACGTCAGGCAATGGTCGCAGCGGTCGTGCCCCATCGAGCGTGGCGACCGACGGCCCCTGGGCGAGTGGACGCGTGTAGCCGATGGCGTGCATCGATGGCAGCACCGCGACGTTGACGAGTCCCGCGCTCATCGCGTACGCGCGAAGCGCGGCGCGAAGGATTGATTCCAGGTCGCCGCTGATCTCCATCCACTCGCCCACGCATGTGTTGAGGCGCGACAGCTCGCTGTCGGTGCTGAATCGGGTCAGCCGCGCGCCCAGCCGGCGGACCCAGAACTCTCCCTCCAGCAGACGTCCGCATGGCTGATCGACAGCGAAGAGACTGCAGCTGGTGCCCAGCGCCTCGAAGTGATGAGCTTTGACCGCGGCTTCAGGACGCATAGGTTGAAGTCATAGGCTCGGCGCTGCTCGGCTGCACCGAAGGACCGACGGTCAAAGTGCCGTCGGCGGCGGTCGAGCTCGCGCCGTTGCCCGCATTCAGGACGGCCGGCTGCAAGGGTGCGGCCGGGTTTTTCAGGTGCGCCGTCACAAAAAGCGCTGAGGCGACGGTCGCGCCAATCGTGAGGGCCGTGGCGACGGCTTTGATCAGAAAAGACCGCACTCTCAGACCGCGACCGGCGCCTTCAGGAATGAAACTCGATCAAACGTCGCGCCCAGGATCTTGTTCGCATCGGCGCCGAGGTGACCGCTCAGGATCTCCTGGTACACCGAGCGGAAGTCGACCGCGTACTTCAGATTCCCGGTGCTGTCGAGGGTGGTCAGGCTTGGCTCTTCCCCGTACAGGCCGCCGGTGACCGGATCTCCGATCAAGAGCAGCGGTGCGGCCGCGCCGTGGTCGGTGCCGCCGCTGGCGTTTTCCTTCGGCCGGCGACCGAACTCGGACCAGGTGGCGATCAGCACCTTGTCCGCCATGTTGTGCGCGGACAGGTCCTGGTAGAAGGCGGAGACAGCAGAGTCGAGGTAGCCCATCAAGTCGTCGTGGCGGTTGAGCTCCGTGTAGTGAGTGTCGAATCCGCCGAGCGTGACGTGGAGCAGCTTGACCCCTGTGCCGGTGACGATGAGCTCGGCTGCGAGCTGCAGCGCCGCCGCCAGCTGGTTCTTCGACGAGTACACGAGCTTCACCTTGTCCGAGTAATCCGCCATCGGCTGATAGCTCGAGGCCGACGTGCGCAACGTGGCCATGGTCTCCGTGGCGGTCGCGATCGCAGTGTCGAAAAGCGCGCCGTAGATGCCGGGCGTGCCCTTGTAGAGAGCGCCCACCGCGGCCTCCACCTCGCTGCCGCCCGTGAACCCAAATTTCTTCTGGTCCTGGATCACGGTCAGCGTCGCCTGCAGATCCCGCAGCGCGCCTGGCGCGTCGGTCGCGCCGCAAGCGCAGCCGGTCAGGGGATGTCCGTTGGAGTCGTAGCTGGTGGCGAGCGTCCGGCCCAGCCAGCCGTCGACCTGGCGCCGCGTCGGGTCGCCCGTCTCCCAGATCCGGATCGATTCAAAGTGGGAGAAGGTCGGGTTCGGGTAGCCGACGCCCTGCACGACGGCGACCTTGCCTTTGTCCCAGAGCCCTTTGATCCCGGCGAGGTTGTGATTGAGGCCGTACTGCGAGTTCAGAGGTAGCGCCTGCGAAACCATCGGTCCGGCCAGCTTGGGCCGGAGGTCGTGCAGCGTGGGATCGGCAATTGGCACCAGCGTGCGCAGGCCGTCATTCCCGCCCGCGAGCTGGATCATCACGAGGATGTTGTCGTTGGTCATTCCTTCTTTCTTCGCCGCGTAGACCGCGCGAGCGAACGCGTCCGGGACAGCCGCGTATCCGGCCGCGAGACCCGAGGCGCCGGCGCCGAACACGAGCCCCGCCTTGAGGAAATCGCGCCGCTTGAGCTGGTTGATGCCGGCTTCTTCAGTCATCCTTCGTGCACCTACTTGAGCTGGAATTCCGGGGAGGCCAGGGCGATGAACCAGCGAGCGCGATCGTCGGCGGCCTGGTTGAACAGGCTTGCCGTCTGCGGGCTCAGGACACCATCGAGGTGCTGGTGCACCGCGTCCATCGGCGAGGGCAAAGAACTCTTCACCTGCGTGACGGCGGCCGTTGCGTAGTTGACCCGCTCGACCACCGTGTTGGACGAGATCCACGACTCGTTGTTCGGCCATCCGTTGACGTCCGGCGGATCGAAAAGGCTCTGCCCCATGCCGGAGCCCGAGCCGGCGATGAGCTTCGACGGCGACGAAACCCCCAGGGCGCGCGCCCCGTGGACCATGAACTCGATCGGAGACTTGACCAGGCTGCGGTAACTCGCTTCCGCTGTAAATTCCGGGCTGGTGAAGACTGCGCGCATCAGGGTCTTCATGTCGTACTTGCTCCGGCGGAACGTGTCGGCGAGGCTTTTGACGTAGCTCGCGCTCGGCCGCGCCGCCACGAAATGCATCGCGACCTTGTTGGCGATCAACGACGCCGTCGCGGGTTGGGCCAGGATCCGGTCAAGCACTCCTTGTGTGTCGAGCGGGCCGCTCTTGCCGAGATACGTGACGCCGCCTTTGTAGGCGCGGCGAGTATTGAATACACCGTTCTTCTGACCCGAGTAGACGGGCAGTCGCCGGGTGACGTTGTTGGCTTTGTCGACCACTACCGTGGCGTAGGAATCGGGCTGCGGTTCCTGCCAACCGGCGAGCGCCTTGGCGCTCTCGCGCACGTCATCCTCGGTGTAGTTGCCCGCGCCCATCGTGAAGAGCTCCATCAGCTCGCGCGAGTAGTTTTCGTTTGGACTCTGCCCGGTCGAGGTGGCGAGGTCGAGGTACCGGAGCATCGCCGGGTCGGCCGTCACCTGGATGAGCATCGAACGCAGGTCGGTCATGGCCATGCGACGCCAGGTCAGGTTCTGCCAGTACGTGTAGGTCTCGTCGGCGACCTTGCGGTAGTCGCTCGTGAAATGACCGTGCCAGAAAAGGGTCATGCGCTCCGCAAATGGCGTTGGGGTAGTGAGCATGTGATCGATCCACCACTGCTGCAGCTGCGCGACCGCGAACCGACCGCCTGGCGTGTTGGCAGCCGCGAGAGCCGGCGGCTCGGCGGGTTTGGTTTCGATCAACCGGTCGACCGTCTTGCTGAATCCGTCCGACAACGAAGACTCGAGCTGGGCGGGCGTGTAGCCGAATGACGTTCGCCGAAGCAGTTGCATCACCCGCGCGGATTCCGAGTTGAGCGGCGACACCCAGTTGGTGGCGGATGCGGTTCGCGGGCCGGCGATCTGTTGCATCGATCCCCCGAGCAGCCGGACAACGCCGACACCGACGCCTGTGGCAACCGCCGCCGCGAGGGCCTGGCGGCGAGTGATGCCACGGGATCGAACCCGGGGGAGCGTGACCTGTTCTTCGGTTGGTGCAAGGCTCACGAGGTCATTGAACCCCCGTTCGCCGGGTTCGGGCATTAGCTGGTTGTGATGAATTCGTAAGCGCCGGCGGCATCAGCCCGGGCGGGTCTCCCCACCCTAACCCTCCCCAGCAAGTGGGGAGGGGAAGCATATTACCTGGCGAATGCTAGGATTTTCGACATAATGCCTAGTTATCGGCTCGGGCAGGCAGCCAAGACCCTTGGCGTCAGCGTCGACACAGTGCGGCGCATGGTCGACGACGGCCGGCTTATTGCGGTGCGCAGCTCAGGCGGGCAGCGCCTGATCGACGGCACGTCACTGGCTGCAATCGCCAAGCCGAAGCGTGACCGGCGTGAGGTGGCCGTCAAGCAGTCGGCGCGCAATCGATTCCCGGGCATCATCACGCGCGTCATCAAAGACCGCGTGGCGGCCCAGGTCGAGATCCAGGCCGGCCCGCACCGCCTCGTGTCTCTCCTGACTCGTGAGGCCGTCGACGACCTGGATCTCAAGCCGGGCATGCCCGCGATCGCGGTGGTCAAAGCGACCAATGTCCACGTCGAACTGCCTCGTGATTAGGGTCGCGGCCCTTGCGTTTGCGCTTGTGACATTGCCGCTATCGGCCGGGTGCGGACAGGGTAGCCCTTGCCAGGGGTGCGCGCAGCCAACGCCGAGCGCGACCATCTTCGCGGCTTCATCACTGAAACCAGCGTTTGACAAGATCACAGTCTCGATGGCGGGCGCACTTCATACGACCTTCAACTACGCGGGCTCACAAACACTCGCGAGCCAGATCGAGCAGGGTGCGCAAGCCGACGTATTCGCGTCCGCTGACACAGCCCACATGAAAATTCTTCAGGACGCCGGTCTGCTGGCCGGCACTCCTCGGGTGTTTGCCCACAATCGTCTCGAGATCGCCGTCGAGCGCGGCAACCCGAAAGCCATACACGGCCTCGCGGACCTTGCACGGCCCGGTCTCGTGATCGTTCTCGCGGATCCATCCGTGCCCGCAGGGAAATACGCGCAGCAGGCGCTTGCCAAAGCGGGGGTCAGCGTCAAACCGGCAAGTCTCGAGTTGCAGGTCACTTCGGTGTTGACGAAAGTTGCGCTAGGTGAGGCGGACGCGGGCGTCGTCTACGTCAGCGACGTCGTCACCAGCGGCAAGGTCGATGGGATTGCGATACCCGACGCTCAGAACGTGATCGCCGACTATCCGATCGCCAAGCTGAGCTCCGCCCAGAATGCCAAGGGCGCCAACGACTTCATCACGTTCCTGCTTTCATCCAAAGGACAGGCGATTCTCTTCGGGGCCGGATTCGAAGCGGCGTGAGCCACGCAAGAATCCCGGCGCCTCTGATGGCGCTGGCGGCGGCCGGGCTTCTCCTTTTTCTTTTGCCCCTCGCCGGCTTGGTCATCCGCGCACCCTGGAGCCAGGTCGTGCCGGCGCTGGTCGCGCCCGAGACCGCAACCGCGCTTGGCCTGTCGATCTTCTGCTCGTTGAGCGCAACCGCACTCGCGCTGGTGTTCGGCATCCCACTCGCCGTTGTGCTTGCGCGGACGAAAGGAACGCTGCGCAGCGTCCTGCGCGCGCTCACCACGCTGCCCATGGTCCTGTCGCCAGTCGTCGGCGGCGTCGCGCTGCTGCTCGCGTTCGGGCGGCGCGGATTGATCGGCGCAGCGCTCCACCAGGCTTTCGGCATCCAGGTCCCCTTCACCACGGCCGCCGCCGTGATCGCCGAGACATTCGTCGCGATGCCTTTTCTCGTGATTGCGGTGGAAGCCGGGATTCGTGCGATGGACCACCGCTACGAGGAGGCCGCGCGCGCCCTCGGCGCGGGCAGCTGGCGAGTTTTCGCGCGCGTGACTCTTCCTTTATTACGGCCGGCGATCTTCTCCGGCGCGGTCCTTTGCTGGGCCCGCGCACTTGGCGAGTTCGGCGCCACCATCACCTTTGCGGGCAACCTGCCGGGCCGCACCCAGACAATCCCGCTGGCGGTCTACGTCGCGCTGGAGACGCAACCTGAAGGCGCGATCGCTTTGAGCCTCATCCTGCTCGCTGTTTCGCTGGCGATCCTCATCGGCATGCGCGACCGATGGCTTGGATCGCTGTGAGCCTCCACGCCACGATTCGAGTCCAGCGCAACGGGTTCGCGCTCGACGTCGACCTCGAGGTCGGCGCGGGTGAGACCGTCGCGGTGCTGGGTCCCAACGGCGCCGGCAAGACCACGTTGCTGCGGGCCCTGGCCGGCCTGGTCCCAATCGCAGGTCGTGTGGAGCTGGATGGCGAGGTGCTCGATGATTCGGCCGCCGGCCGCCACGTCCTGACCGAGCACCGGCGTGTCGGTCTGGTCTTTCAGGACCACGTCCTGTTTCCACACATGACGGTTCTGGATAACGTGGCGTTCGGGCTGCGTCGCGACTCGTCGCGAATCGCGCGCGAATGGCTCGCGCGCGCGGGCTTAGCCGACAAGGCAAACGCCATGCCCCGCGAGCTGTCCGGAGGCCAGGCGCAGCGCGTCGCACTGCTCCGCACGCTGGCCACCGAGCCGCGACTTCTCCTCCTCGACGAACCACTGTCCGCGCTCGACGTCACGATCCGCGCGGAGGTTCGGCGTGAGCTCTCGCGCCAGCTTTCCGGATTTCAAGGAGTCCGCATCCTTGTCACCCACGACCCGCTTGAGGCGATAGCGCTCGCGGACCGGCTCGTGGTACTGGAGGACGGAAAGATCGTCCAGGCAGGCTCCCCCGCCGACGTAACCGCACGGCCCCGCTCGCGCTTCGTCGCCGACCTGGCAGGTGTGAACCTCTTGCGCGGCCATGGCCGCGGCCGTCATGTCGAGCTCGAAGGCGGCGCGATGCTGACCGCCGCCGAAGCCGGCGAGGGCGACGTCTTCGCCGTCATCCATCCGCGAGCGGTCGCGCTCTACCTGGCCAAACCGGAGGGGACTCCGCGCAATGTGTGGCGCGCCCGCGCCGAGGACCTCGACCTCCAGGGTGAGCGCGTCAGGGTCCGCCTCAGCGGGACGGTGCCGCTGGTCGCCGAGGTCACCCCATCCGCGGTGCGCGAGCTGCACCTCGACGCGGGCTCCGAAGTCTGGGTCGCCGTGAAGGCCACGGAAATCTCCGTCTATCGCGCGTAGGATCGCGACACGGTGCCAAGGCTGGTTCCCATGTCGAGCGTCGACGCGGCGTGGTTGGGCATGGAAGACCCGACCAACCTGATGATGGTCACCGGCGTCCTGATGCTCGACGGCAAGGCGGACGTCAAGCGCCTGCGGACCTTGCTCGACAAGCGGCTCGCACCGTTCGAGCGCTTCCACCAGCGCGTGGTCCGACCGCGCATGCGGGGCAGCCTTGCGCACTGGAGCGAGGACTCCGGTTTCGACATCGACAATCACGTGAGCCACATCGCGCTACCCGCGCCAGGCGGCGACAAGGGGTTGCGGCAGCTGGTGAGCGAGCTCATGAGCACGCCACTCGATTTCACGAAGCCCCTGTGGCATGTCCACCTCATCGACGGGTACGACGGTAGTTCGGTCGTGCTCGTCCGCATCCATCACTCGATTGCGGATGGCATCGCTCTGGTGCGAGTCATGCTGTCGCTCACCGACTCTTCGCCGGCAGCCTCGCCCGCGAAACGCCGTGCCGAGGATTCCAACCACGCGGGCCCGATCAACTGGCTGCCCGCAGCGATCAATCGCAGCGTCGCGGCGGGACAGACCCTGCTCGACAATCCCGGCAAGATCGCCGACATCGCCCGCCTTGGCGCGAAGGGGGCATTCCGGCTGGGCCGCATGGTGATGCTGCCGCCTGATCCCCCGACCGCGTTCAAGGGCGAGCTCGGGCGGCGCAAGCGCGCGGCGTGGTCGAAGCCGGTGCCGCTCGACGATTTCAAAGCGATCGGCAAGGCCTTTGGCGCGACCGTCAACGACGTGCTGGTCGCGACCGCGACCGGCGCGCTTCGACGCTACCTCGAGCAGCGCGGCGATTCCACCACGGGCCTGTCGATCCGGGCGTCCGTGCCGGTCAACCTGAGGCCTCTCGATGAGGCTCACCGATTGGGCAACTCGTTCGGCCTCGTGTTTCTGACCTTGCCAGTCGGCATCGCCGACCCGATCCGGCGCCTGCGAGCCATCAAGAAGGAGATGGACGAGCTCAAGCAATCTCCCGACGCCCTGGTCGCATACGGAGTGCTGAACGTGCTCGGCTTTGCCCCGGTCGAGGTGGAGAGGCTCGGGCTTCGCTTCTTCGGCAGCAAGGCGACGGCGGTCCTGACCAACGTGCCGGGCCCGCGCGAACCGCTCTACCTGGTCGGACGCAAGTTGGAGAACGTGATGTTCTGGGTGCCGCAGTCCGGCCGGCTCGGGCTGGGCATCAGCATCCTCAGCTACGCAGGAGGCGTGATGCTGGGCGTGGCGACCGACGAGGGCCTCGTGCCTGACCCCGAGCGGATCGTGGACGGCTTCGAAAAGGAGTTCAAAGAGCTTCGGACGAAGGCCCGCGTTTAGATCTTCTGTTACTTGGTAATCTTGTAAGCACCATGGCGGAATCAGTGGCTGAGGAGCAGGCTCTCGACGCCTACTCGTCAATCGTCACCTCGGTTGCGGAGAAGGTTCTCCCTTCTGTCGCGAGCCTCCGTATCGGCCGCGCCGGCCGCGGTTTCGGCGGCGCCGGCTCCGGTGTGGTCATCACTCCTGACGGCTTCCTCGTCACCTCCGCCCATGTCGTTGCCGCAGGCAACTCGGCCAGCGCGTCGTTCCTCGACGGCACCGAGTACGACGTCGACGTGGTCGGGGCCGACCCCCTCTCCGACCTCGCCGTGGCTCGTGCCCGCGCCGACGGATTGAACCCGGCGCGCGTCGGCAACGCCGACCAGCTCCGGGTCGGGCAGCTGGTCGTCGCGATCGGCAACCCGATGGGATTCTCGGGGTCCGTCACGTCCGGGGTCGTCAGCGGGTTAGGCCGCTCGCTGGCGACCGCGGACGGCAACGGGCACCGGCGCTTCATCGAAGACGTCATCCAGACCGATGCCGCGCTCAATCCCGGCAACTCGGGAGGCGCGCTCGCCGACTCGCGGGCCCGGCTCATCGGCGTGAACACCGCCGTCGCGGGCATGGGGCTTGGTCTCGCGGTGCCGATGAACGGCACGACGCAGGCCATCCTCGCCGCGCTGATGCGGGACGGCCGCGTCCGGCGCGCCTACCTTGGCATCGCCGGCGGCACGCGAAATCTTCCCCCCGTGATCGCCGAGCGGCTCGGCCGCAAGGCCGGAGTCGAGGTGCATGAGGTCGTGACCGGAAGTCCCGCGGCGGGCGGCAAGCTGCGCGGGGGCGACATCATCGTCTCGGTCAGCGAGGTTGGCGTGAGCAAGGCCGGCGACCTCCAGCGGCTCATGGTCGATACGAAGATCGGCGCGAAGCTGACGCTGACGGTGCTGCGCGGCGACCAGCTGCTGAAGCTGGACGTGGTCCCGGTCGAACTGACCTAAAGACGAAATACACTCGGGGCCGTGGCCAAGAACAGCGTCCGCGACATCCTGCGCGCGCAAATCCACGACGGCCGTTCCCGCATGGTCGACGTCGACCCCGACTCGCGTCCTGGTCTGAAGGGCGGAGACAAGCGGGCGCTGAAGGAAATCAAAGCGCACCAGGATGAATTGTTCGAGCTCCACGAGCGCCTGTACGCGGAGCACAAGCGGTCTTTGCTCGTGGTGCTGCAGGGCATGGACACCTCCGGCAAGGACGGCACCGTGACCCACGCCATGCGCAACTTCAACCCTCAGGGCGTCCTCATCAGCACCTTCAAAGCCCCCACGCCGGCGGAGAAGCGGCACGGGTTCCTCTGGCGGATCCGCAAGCGACTGCCCGACCCAGGGACGATCGGGATCTTCAACCGCTCGCATTACGAAGACGTGCTCATCGCGCGCGTCCACAACCTGGCGGAGCCGCCGGTGATCGCGCGGCGGTACGGACAGATCAACGACTTCGAGAAAGGCCTGGCCGGCGGGAGCACCACGGTCGTAAAGCTCTGCCTCCACATCTCCTATGGCGAGCAGCGCAAGCGGTTGATGGACCGACTCGAAGACCCGGACAGGCACTGGAAGTTCAGCGAGCACGACATCGACGAGCGGGCTTACTGGGACGACTACATGAGCGCCTACGGGCTCGCGATCACGCGCTGCTCAACCAGATGGGCGCCGTGGTACGTCATCCCGGCCAACGACAAGGTGTACCGAAACTGGGCGGTGACCAAGATCCTGGTCGAGACCCTGCGGGAGATGAACCCGCAGTATCCCCATCCCAAGCTCGACGTCCCCCGCCTGATCAAGCGCCTTCAGGCCTAGCGCAGAATCGGGATGTAGGGTTTGATAAATTAAAGATTCGCTAAGGTTTCGTTGGGGGGACGGAGATGAATCGCATGCGCCTGGTCTGCGGGCTGGTAGCAGCCCTCGTGGTCGCCGCTTGTGGATCCAGCGGCGGCGGTGGCGGTAACGCGAGCAACGCCTACGCGGGCAAGACGATCAAGCTCGGCGCGGTCCTCTCCATCACCGGGGCCGGCGGCGTCTACGGGCCGCAGAGCCGCGACGGCGCGATGCTAGCGGTGACCGAGATCAACGCGGCGGGGGGCATCAACGGCGCCAAGATCGACCTGACGGTCCAGGACGACGCGTCCGACAAGGCACAGTCGTCCCAGAAGGCACAGGCTCTGATCGAGCAGAACCAGGTGTTGGCGCTGCTCGGTCCCACGCTTTCGAACTCGGCCGTCGGGGTTCACCCGCTGGCCGAGAACCTGAAGACTCCGATCCTCGCGGTGAGCACGACCGGCATCCACATCGTGCCAGACTGCAACTTTCCGACCACGACGCCCTGCCAGTACGTCTTCCGGGACAGCCTTGGTGAGGAGACGGCCATCCCCGACAACATCAAGTCCTATGTCAACGACGCCCACCCCAAGACAGGCGTCCTGCTCGTGGCCAATGACGACAAGTTCTCGAGCGACGGCGGCAAGATCGTTCAGAACACCGTCGGTCAGTACAACATCACGCTGCTCAAGACGATCCCGTTCAGCAAGGCCGCCGCGGATCTCTCGCCCTTCGTGACCGAAGCCGTGCAGGCGAAACCCGACGTGATCTTCATCACGTCCCTCGGCGGCATCCCGGCGAAGATCATGACCACCGCTCGCAACCTGGGCTTTCAGGGCCAGTTCCTGGGCGGTAACGGTTTCAACACGGCGACCGTCTCGGCGCAAGCCGGCGCGGCAGGCAAGGGCGCACGAAGCGCAAGCGCCTGGTACATCGGCAACACGTTTCCCTCGAATTCCGACTTTGTGACTGCCTACAAGAAGGCATACAGCAAAGACCCGGACCAGTTCGGGGCGCAGGGCTATACGGGAATCAAGATCCTCGCCGACGCGGCCAAGCGGGCCAACCTGACCTTCACCGACCTGGCGGGCGACCGCACGAAGCTGCGAGCGGCGATGGAGACCGTCAACATCCAGAGCCCGCTCGGGCCGTTCCAGTTCACCTCGACCCACGACGTCAAGCAGACCGTGTGGATCATCGAGATGGACGGCGCCGGCAACTTCAAGCTCGACCACCAGATTCAACCGAGCTGAATGAGGCCGGGGGAGCACCATCCGCTCCCCCGCCTCTTCTCTGATTTGGCGAACGGCTAATGGATCAGCAGATCCTCAACGCGATATTCATCGGCTCCATATACGCGCTGTTCGCGGTCGGGTACACGCTCGTTTTCGGCATCCTCGACATCCTCAACCTCGCCCACAGCGCGGTCTTCATGCTGGGCGCCGCGGTCACCTACTCGCTGGTGGTCAATCACGGCCAGTCGTTCTTGGTGGCCTGCATCCTCGGCATCGCGGCATCGGCGGTGATGGGCCTGGTGATCGAGCACGTCTGCCTGCGTCCGCTTCGCCGCCGGCAAGCTCCTCCCATCGCGGCTCTGATCTCCACCATCGGCCTCGCGCTCGTCATCGTCGCGGCCGTGGAGCAAGGCCGGGGCGGCACGCTGTTTGCGTGGCTGTGGGTCGACGGCGCCAACTCGGTCGCGTTCCCGGCTAACACTTTTCCCAACCCCATCTGGCACGTCGGGGACCTGACGCTGCAGGCGAGCAAGGTCGCGATCATCCCGATCTCGATCGTTCTCATGCTCGTGCTCGGCTATGTAATGCGTTACACACAGGTCGGTCGCGGCTTGCGGGCGGTGGCCGAAAATCCGCGCGCGGCCCGGCTGTTGGGTCTCGACGTCGACCGCATGATCTCGCTGACGCTGGTCATCTCGTCCGCGCTCGGGGGCCTGGCTGGAATCCTGTTCGGGGTCGCGCTGGGCGACATCAGCCCTTACATCGGCCGCGACAACGTCGAGGTTCGCGGCCTCGCGGTGATCGTGCTCGGGGGCATGGGCAGCATCCCAGGCGCGGTCTTCGGCGGTTACCTGCTTGGACTGATCGAGATCCTCGCCCTCGTCACCCTCGGCAGTGGCGCCAGCGGCGGCGTGGCTTTTGCCGCCCTGTTTCTGATGCTGGTGCTGCGTCCGCAGGGCCTCTTCGGAACGCGGCTGAGGGAACGAATCTAGTTGGACTTCTTCATCTCGATCTTCAGCGACCCCGTCGGATTCTGGAACTCGCACTCGCAGCTGATCTCGCAGATCGGGATCAACGGCACCATCGCGACCTCGATGTTCCTCGTCCTTTACTCGGGCCAGCTCTCGCTGGCAGCGCCAGGTTTCATGGCCGTCGGCGCCTACACCTCGGTGCTGATGGACCTGTACTGGCACACGCCGCTGGTCGTGAACATCGTCGCCGCCGTGGTGCTGGCGGGCGTGATCGGAGTGTTGGTTGGACTGCCGGTGCTGCGCCTGCGCGGTGTGTTCCTCGCCATCGCGACCATCGGTTTCGTCGAGGCGCTGCGGCTGGGCGTGATCCTCAACCTTCCGATCACCGGCGAAGGCCTCGGCCTCAAGAATCCGAACGCCGATCCTCTGGGCGGCGTGACGCCAATCCTGGGGTCTCTTGTCGTGGTGGTGTTCCTCGTCTGGCGCCTGACCAAGGGCCGACTCGGCAACGCATGGTCGGCGATCCGGCAGGACGAGCTGGCCGCACTAAGCCAGGGCATCCATGTAGCGCGCTACAAGCTGATCGCGTTCGTCCTCAGCGCGCTGATCGCCGGTTATGGCGGAGCGCTCGAGGCACACCTCAACTTCTTCGTCGATCCAGGCGACTCCCAGTACGGCGTGACGCGTGCCGTGCAGGTCCTCACATTCGCAGTGCTCGGTGGAAGCGGCTACGTGCTTGGGCCGGCGGTCGGTGCCCTCATCATCACGCTCCTGCCCTACATCTTTGAGGGCGCCGGCGACTACATCAATGTCCTCAGTGGGATCTTCCTGATCGCGGTCATCGTCTTCCGGCCGCAGGGAATCGTCGGCCGGGGCGGGCTTGCCCTCGTCCGGCCCGCGTGGTGGCCCAGAGCGAGGGTGCGTGCTGCTTCACCTGGATGACGTCCGGCGCCACTTCGGCGGCGTGCATGCCGTCGACGGTGTGTCGCTGGAGGTGGAGGAGGGATCGATCCAGGGCCTGATCGGTCCCAACGGCGCGGGCAAGACCACCCTGGTCAACGTACTCACCGGTTATGTGCGCTTTCAATCCGGCCGGGCGTGGCTCGGATCCGACCAGCTCACCGGCCTCCCCGCGCACCGGATTGCGGCGCTCGGCGTGGCACGGACGTTCCAGAACATCCGGCTGTTCAAAGACCTGACCGCCGTCGAGAACGTGCTCATCGGGATGCACACGCGCAGGCGCGACGACACCCTGGCCCAGCTGGGCACGCTCCCCTTCTTCAGGGCCGCCGAGCGCGGGCTGATCAAGGACGCGCACTCGCTGCTCGAGACAGTCGGTCTGCCGGACGCGGTGGGCGCGCGCCACGCGCGGACCCTGCCGTACGGAGACCAGCGGCGGCTGGAGATCGCGCGCGCGCTCGCCCTGAGGCCGCGGCTCCTGATCCTGGACGAGCCCGCGGCGGGCATGAATCCATCCGAGAAGCAGGGCATACGCGAGCTCATCGAGCGGCTCAACGCGGACGGGCTCACCATCCTCCTGATCGACCACGACATGCGCCTGGTGATGGGCGTGTGCAAGCGAGTCGCCGTCCTCAACTTCGGCAAGAAGATCGCGGACGGAACACCGTCCGAGGTGTCGACCGACCCGACTGTGATCAAGGCGTACCTCGGCACCGGTGGCGAACGCGAGGTCACCAGCGCTCCGGGGGCGAGCGGCGTCGACGAGGCGACTGAGGTCGAGGAGGCGGCCGTCTCGAGCAAGGCCGCGCGCGAGCCGGACAAGCCGATCCTCGAGGTGCGCGACCTGACGGTCGCGTATGGCGCGATCGTCGCGGTGCGCGGCGTGTCTTTTGGAGTCGGCGCCGGTGAGGTCGTCGCGCTGATCGGAGCCAACGGCGCGGGCAAGTCGACCATTCTCAATACGCTTTCGGGACTCATCCGCCCACAGTCGGGTGCGGCCGTGTTCGATGGGATCGACCTCACCTCGGCCAAGGCTTCGTCCATCGTCCGCCGCGGTCTGGTCCAGGTGCCAGAGGGACGCGAGATCCTAGCCCGCCAAACGGTGCTGGAAAACATGGAGCTGGCGACCTGGGCGCGTCGCGACGGAGAGAGGACGCGTGTCCAGATCGAGGCGGTGCTGAAGCGTTTTCCGATCCTGGACGAACGGCGCAATCTCAGCGCGGGCTCGCTGTCCGGAGGCGAGCAGCAGATGCTCGCGATCGCGCGCGGACTGCTGGCGCGCCCGCGCCTGCTCCTGCTCGACGAACCTTCGCTGGGTTTGGCGCCGCAGATGGTCGACGAGGTGTTTCGCGCCATCGAGGAGATCCACCAGGAGGGCACGACCATCTTGCTGGTCGAGCAGAACGCCCTGCGCGCCCTGGCCATTGCCGACCGGGCTTACGTGATCGAGACAGGGCGGATCCTGCTCAGCGGCTCGGGCGACGACCTGCTGCACAACCCCGCGGTGAGGCGGGCTTATCTCGGCGGATAAAAAAAGCCCCGAGCCGAGGCTCGGGGCCTTTGTCTGATTCCTGGTTAGGCTATGCGGACGCTCTTCGCGCGCGGGCCCTTCGGGCTCGACTCGATTTCGAACGAAACCTTCTCGCCACCCTGGAGGCCATCGAAGTCACCTTCAGTGCCACTGCGGTGGAAGAAGTATTCCTGTCCGTCCTCGGCCTTGATGAATCCAAAGCCGCGATCCGATACCAGTTTCTTGATCGTGCCGGTCGGCATATCGATCTCCTATCTCTCGAACGGCGGGGCCTACTCAACTAGCGGGCCCGTTCGAGAAGATAGAAGCCTGCGGTGAGCGCCGGCGCTTCGCCGGCTGCTAAGAGTATACCCCGATCCGGCCAGGGCTATTCCTACCCCCTCCAGACCCCCCTCTGCGGCCGGAATCCGCACGTCTGGACTCCTTGAGGCGCGGGCTAGCTTCGGGCGGCTTCGGCCAGCCGACGGGCGCGGGATTGGTCGACCTCGGTGAGGTAGCGCTTGCGCAGCCGGAGGTGCTTCGGTGTCACCTCGAGCAGCTCGTCGTCGGCGAGAAAGTCAAGGGACTGCTCGAGGCTAAGCTTCGACGCCGGCGTCAGGCGGACCGAGATGTCCGAGGTCGACGAGCGCACGTTGGATTGCTTCTTCTCGCGGCACACGTTGACCCGGATGTCGCCCGGGCGCTTCTGCACCCCGACGACCATGCCCTCGTACACCTCTTCTCCCGCCTCGATGAAAGTCGTGCCGCGCTCCTGCGCCCCGGCCAGGCCGTAGGTGAGCGAGGTGCCGGGTGACGATGCGGTCAGCGCGCCGTTGCGCTGCTCGCGAAACTCGCCCACCCACGGCCGATAGCCCATGCCGATCGAACCCATCAGTCCATTGCCTGCGGTCAGCGTGAGGAACGTGTTGCGAAAACCGATGAGCCCGCGGGTGGGGATCAGGTACTCGAGCCGGACGCCGCCCTTCTTGTCGTAGTTGATCTCGATCATCTCTCCGCGGCGCTTGCCGAGTGCCTCGGTCACGCCACCGACATGCTCCTCGCGGACGTCGACGGTGAGGCGCTCGACCGGCTCCATGCGCTGCCCGCCGATCACCTTGATGATGGCCTCAGGCCGCGACACTTCGAACCCGTAGCCCTCGCGACGCATCGTCTCGATCAGCACGGCCAGGTGCAGCTCCCCGCGACCGCTGACCAGGAAACGCTCCGCGACATCGGTGTCGGCGACGTGCAGGCCGAGGTTGGTGTCGAGCTCCTTGTACAGTCGCGCGCGCAGCTGGCGCGTGGTCGAAAACCTGCCCTCGCGCCCCGCAAATGGCGAGGTGTTGACGCCGAACGTCATGCGCACGGTCGGCTCTTCGATCTCGATTCGCGGAAGGGCGTCGGGCGCCTCCGGGTCGGCGAGCGTGTCGCCGATCGAAACGTCCTCGAGACCAGTCAGCAGGACGATGTCACCGGCTTTCGCGGCCTGGACCGCAACGCGGTCCAGACCTCTGTAGACGAGGACCTGCACCACCTTGAGCCGGCGCGGCTCACCCTCGCCGGCCAGGACCGCGACCGCATCGCCGGCCGCGATGCTGCCCCGGGAGATGCGTCCGATCGCCATCGTGCCGGTGTAGTCGTCGTACGCGCGGTTGGCCACCAGCATTTGAAAGCCGCCCTGCTCGACGACGGGGGCGGGCACGTGCTCGATGATCGCCTGGAACAGCGGCTCGAGGTCTGGGCCCAGCGCGTTCGGCTTGAGCCCGGCGCGGCCCTCTTTGGCGATCGTGTACAGAACCGGCGCCTCGAGCTGGTCGGCGTCCTCGGCGAGCTCAAGGAAAAGGTCGTGCACCCGCACCAGAGTCTGGGCGGGGTCGGCGTTGGCGCGGTCGACCTTGTTGATGACGATGATCGTCCGCAAGCCGACCTCGAAGGCCTTGCGCAGCACGAAACGCGTCTGCGCCATAGGTCCCTCAGCCGCGTCGACGAGGAGCAGGCAGCCGTCGGCCATGTTCAGGACGCGCTCGACCTCGCCGCCGAAGTCGGCGTGACCCGGGGTGTCGATGATGTTGATCGTCACGTCGCCGTGGCGGATGGACGTGTTCTTGGCCAGGATCGTGATGCCCTTCTCACGCTCCAGGTCGTTGCTGTCCATGATCAGCGTCCCCACGTCCTGGTTGTCGCGGAAGGTGTGACTCTGCTTCAGCAGGGCATCGACCAGCGTCGTCTTGCCGTGGTCGACGTGGGCGATGATCGCCAGGTTTCGAATGTCATGCCGGATCTCGGTCACTGGACTTGGCAATATACGGGCTGCTCATGAAAAGGATGGCGGCACGACTGGCGGTGCTCGTATTCGGGTTCACCTTTGCGTTGACCGCGTCGGCGGTGCCGGCTCAAGCCGACGAGGGCTGGGTCATCACCTCGTTCGCGTCCAGCATCGACGTCCACACCGACTCGTCCCTTTCCATCGTCGAGGACATCCGGGTCAATTTCGGCTCGCTCCGGAAGCACGGCATCTTTCGGTACATCCCGGTCCGCTACAGCTACGACAGCCGGAATGACCGCTACTACGACCTGACCATCGTCTCAGTTGCCGACGGCGAGAGGAGTCTCCCTTACACGACCTACCTTGACGGGGCCGACCAGGTGATCAAGATCGGGAACCCGAACGTGCTCGTCAGCGGCGCCAATCGCTACGTCATCACGTACACGGTTGCGGGCGCGATGAACGCCTTCGCCGACCACGACGAGCTGTTCTGGAACGTCGACGGCGGCCAGTGGCCTGTCGCCAAACGGTCGGTCACCGCGACCATGACCCTGCCACCTCAGTCGTTCCAGAAAGCTGCCTGCTACGAGGGACCGAGCGGGTCGCATGAGGCCTGCAGCTTCACGACGACGCCCGACTCAGTGACCTTCTCGTCCACCCGCACTCTTGCGTCGGGCGAGCAGATGTCGGCAGTGACCGCCCTCAACAAGGGTGTGGTCAACGTTCCGCCTCCGCTGCTGGAGCCACGCTCGCGTTCGTTCCCCGCTGACGCATTCGACATCAATCCGCTCACCATCGGGGTCGGCGCCCTGATCCTCATCGGAGGGCTCGCCCTCATCGCGTGGATGTGGTGGCAGCACGGGCGCGACCGCGCGTACCTCACGCAGTACTACGTCTCCAATGACCCGCGCGAGCGCACCGAGCCCCTTTTCCAGCACGAGCCGGTGGTCGTCGAGTTCGGCCCACCCCAGAACCTCAAGGCCGCACAGCTGGGTCTCATCCTCGACGAGAGCGCCGACACGAAAGACGTGACCGCAACCATCGTCGACCTCGCGGTGCGTGGCCACATGACGATCACAGAGGTCGACGGCGCGAAGGACTGGCTGCTCACCTGGAAGGCGGCCGATATCTCGTCGCTTCTCCCTTATGAGAAGACTCTGCTCGACGGACTGTTTACGGGCCGGCAGCACGTGAAGCTTTCGGACCTGAAGGGCACCTTTCACGCCACGCTGCACGCCGCGGAAGGCAACATCCTCGACGGTGCCATGGCGCGGAAGTTCTTCACCTCGCGCCCGGATTACGCGCGCGGCCGCTGGGCCTGCCTGGGCATCGTCATCCTCGCCATTGGCGGCTTCGCCACCTATCAGCTCGGCATCAACTTCGGATGGGGCCCGGTCGGCGTCGCGGTGATCCTGGTCGGGATGGTCCTCATCGTCACGGCCCGATTCATGCCGCAGCGCACGGCGGCCGGCCGCGACGTGATGCAGCACGCGCTTGGGTTCCGCCTTTACATGAACACCGCGGAAAAATACCGCCAGCAGTTCGCAGAGAAGGCGGAGATCTTCACCCAGCTGCTGCCCTACGCGATTGTTTTCGGCTGCGTGACGAGATGGGCGAAGGCGTTCGAAGGCATCGACACCAGCGCATCCAACACGTGGTACGTAGGCAGTACGCCGTTCCAGGCGGCGCTGCTAGCGTCCAGCCTGCAATCGATGAACGGCAGCATCTCGAGCGCGATTTCCGCGTCGCCACCCAGCTCGGGCACCTCCAGCGGATTCGGTGGGGGCGGCTTTTCCGGCGGAGGCGGCGGCGGAGGCGGCGGCGGAAGCTGGTAGGTCTTCGCGATCGCTCGCGGACAGTGCTCGACCTCCTGGTGGTGGTATCGGCGGTCGCGTCGATTCTGTCTCCCTGGTCGGTCAGCGTTCCGCCCGCCCACCTCCCCGAGGCCTTCGGGTACGAATCGCCCGCGTGCTGGCTGGTGGTGACCGGTCTTCTAGCCGCCCTCGTCCTCAACCTGAGAGCCGCCGTCGTGGCGCTCGTCTTTGTGGAGGCCGTCCTCGTCACATGGTTTGGATGGGCCACGTGGGTGGTCACGACCCCGCGCTTCACCGACCTCCCCTTTCCGTTCATGGCCACCGACCTGATGGGCCCGGGCTGGTACGCCGCGGCCATCGGGCTGCTGCTCGGAGCCGGCGCCCTGGCGAGGGAGCTCCGGCGCTGCTCCGCCCCATTGCGCGAGGACCTCTGGCTGCTCACCGCAATCCCGGGCTTCGGCCTCATGCGCCTGGGGCGCTGGTTCGCCGGAGCCGCCTGGGCAGGCCTGTTCACCGCCGCCGTCTACCTCGCGTCGGCCGACTCGCCGACGGCGACCGAGCTCGCCGACTACGGCGCGACCGGCAATGTCCCGCCGGCATATCCCCGGGGCGCAGAGTGGGTCCTCCTCGGGCTTGCGGCTCTGTTCTGGGTGGTCAGCCTCGGCGTGACCATATGGCGGCGGGCAAACTTGCAAACCGTTCCGAATTCAGATTGAATTACTCCCGGCTACGGCACGCGTCTTTTTGGGGGAGGCCATGGACGTCTTTTTGGCGTTCCATCAGACATATCAGCCGGTCGTGGGCAGCATCTTGCTTTCGGCCCTGGTCGCCGGCCTGCCGCTCTACGTCCTTTTCATCATGCTGGCAGTCCTGCGCCTGCCGGCCTGGATCTGTGCCCTCGCCGCGCTGCTCACAGCCGCGGTTCTGGGCCTGCTGGTCTGGGGCATGCCGTTTGGGGTGACACTGGGCGCGACAACCCAAGGAATGGCGTTCGGGCTCTGGCCGATCAGCTGGATCGTGCTCAACGCGATCGTCTTCCATAACCTCACCGTTGCCAGCGGCGACTTCGACGTCATCAAACGCTCCCTCACCCGCCTCACCACCGACCGCCGCCTGCAAACCCTGCTGATCGCGTTCAGCTTCGGCGCGCTCCTGGAGGGAATCGCCGGCTTTGGCGCGCCGGTCGCGATCACCGCGTCCATCCTCGCCAGCCTTGGGTTCGAGCCGGTCACCGCTGCGGTGCTGGCCTTGCTGGCGAACACCGCACCGGTCGCGTTCGGCTCGATCGGCATTCCGGTCGTGACGCTCGGAGGCCTGGTGGCACCCATCCTGCACAAGGATGTGACCCAGACCACCCTCGCGCTGTCGGCCATGGTCGGCAGGCAGCTGCCGGTGTTCTCCATCATCATCCCGGCCTACCTGATCGTCGTGCTGGCCGGCTGGCGCAAGATGCGCGAGATCCTGCCGGCCGTGCTGGTGACGGGCATCTCATTCGCGATCGTCCAGTTCCTCGTGTCCAACTTCGTCGGCCCGCAGCTCACCGACATCATCGCCGCCCTCGTCTCGATGGGCTGTCTTGCGGTGCTGCTGCGGTTCTGGCGCCCCAAGTCGGTCTGGCTGTTCGCCGCTGAGACGGCGGCGGCGCCGGCCGGACCGCGCCGGATCATGGGTGCTTCGGGTCCCGCGAGCCGAGCCGACCTGCCGGGGCAGGCAGCGGCCACCGCTGGTCGGGCCGGGGAGGTCACAGATTCGCCTGGACACATCGCCCGCGCCTACGGCATGTACGTGGTGCTCGTGGTGGTGATCCTCATCGGGCAGATGGGCAACCTGCCCTTCTGGTCCGGTCACCCGGTGAACGACCCGAAGACAGCGCTTCACACCCCGGCCAACGTCACCGCCGACCTGAACTGCGGTGCGCCGGCGTTCAAGCTGTGCCCCCTGCCCTGGTTTGGCCCGGACCCGGCCAAGGACCGGCAGGCCCTCAAGTTCCCGGTCTGGAACTTCTTCTGGCCCGGGACCTACGACACCAACTCGAAGGGGGCGCCGGTTTCGAACGTGTTCCAGGAGAAGCCGATCGTCGCCAAGGAGACCGCGTACCAGAATCCCTTCAAGTGGGACTTCCTCGCCGCTGCAGGCTCGCTGGTCCTCTATGCGGACATCATCGCCTTCCTGCTCATGCTCCTGATGGGGAGGCGGCTCAACTTCTTCGTCGTTTACGCGAGGACCGTCCGGCAGCTGGCGCTGCCGATCCTCACGATCGCCTTCATCCTCGGCATCGCGTACGTCATGAACTATTCAGGCATGACGTCAAGCCTCGCGATCGCCTTCTCCAAGACGGGTTTCATCTTCCCGTTCGTGGCGGCATTCCTGGGATGGCTCGGCGTCTTCTTGACCGGCAGCGATACGTCGTCCAACACGCTTTTCGGTCCGCTGCAGGCGCAGACAGCCCAGCAGCTGGGCAACGTCAGCCCGATCCTCACCGCCGGCACCAACTCATCCGGCGGCGTGATGGGAAAGATGATCAGCCCCCAGAACCTTTCGGTCGGAGCGGCCGGCGTGAACAAGGTCGGGGCCGAGGGAGACATCTTCCGGCGGGTCATCCGCTACAGCCTCATCCTCACTGCGGGGGTGGGTGTGCTAGCGATGATCGAGGCCTACGTCATCCCCTCGATCGTGCCGACCCCGTAGACCCGCCCGCGAGCTCGGCGAGCGCGGCCTCGGCCGCGGCGCGAACGCGCTCGATGGGATCGTCGAGCAGGGCGGGCAGGATCGGTTCTGCCTGGGCTATCGCGCGGCGGCGGACCACCTTGGCCGCCATCTCGCGCACCCTCCAGGCCCTGTCGCGGAGGGCCGCCACGATCGCGCCTGAGGCGTCGGGGTCCCACGCATACAGCAGCCCTCGCGCAGCCCACACGCGAGGCCAGTAGTCCTTGCGCCGGGCTTCGAAGCTGTCTCCGTACTCAGCGGCAGCATGACGGCCGCCCAGCCACGTGATCGGCGGGTGGCTCGCATCGTCGTATCTGACAGCGCCGTTCAGAAGCTCCGCGCACCAGGTTGCGACCGACCCCTCACCGATCCTCCCCGCGAGCAGGAGAACGCGCTCGCGAGGCGATCGTGCGATCTCGTCTGGACCCGGCCCCTGAATCCTCGTCTGCAACCTAATGCCTGCTCAGACCGTTCAATACCCATCGTGGTGCCGAGAGCGGGAGTCGAACCCGCACGTCCTTGCGGACATCGGTTTTTGAGACCGACGCGTCTGCCTGTTCCGCCACCTCGGCGCTCCCCCGACTTCCATCAAGGCGGGGCTCGACCATACCATTGGCCGGTGCGAATCGCTCTTGCCCTCGCCCTGGTCTCGATCGTGGCCGCCTGCGGACCCCAGCTCGCCCCCAGCGCAGCGGTCAGCCCCGGTGCGAGCGACCCCTCCGCAGCCAACGCCTCCGGGCCGCGCATCTCGCAGCCCCCGGTGACGCCTCCGACACCGCCCGGGACCAACCTGCCCGCCTTCGCCTGCACCGACGCCACGGGTGGCAAGACCGGCGTCGCCAACACGATCGCGGCGAGGGTCAGCGAGCAGCTGACCTACGACCGGTTCGTCCTCCAATTCGACCCCATCGTGCCGACCTACAGCGTCAAGCGCCAGCCCAAGCCGGTGTTCCCGCTGGGCGGCAGCGGCCAGACGGTGAGCCTCGCCGGGACCGCCGGCATCCTCATCACGGTTCACTCGGCGAACGGCACGACCAGCTTCACCGGCGATAGGGACATCCTGCACACCGAGTACAAGGTCCTCAAGGAGGCGCGCCAGACCCAGGACTTCGAGGGCTACGTCTCGTGGGGCCTCGGTATCAGCCAGCCCGTCTGCATGCGCGTGTTCACCCTCGAGGGCCCCGCACGTCTAATCGTCGATTTGCAGGTTCCGGCCAGCTAACGTTCCGCGGCGATGGGCAGCCAACCGCCCGCTCCGACCTCACCCCCTCCGCCGCCGGCCACCGCTTCCGCGGCGCCGAAGAAGGGCGGCTGCTTCGGGCGCGGCTGCGGCGGCTGCCTGGTGGTGCTGCTCCTCATCGTCCTGCTGATCGTCGGCGGCGGCTGGTGGTTCTTCGTCGTCCAGGCCTCGGCCGCCGTCACCGCCCCCGCGACCCTGGTGGTGATCAACCAGCCGATCACGGTCGATGGCAATCCCGCGACCGCCGGCGAGTCGCTGAACGCCGGCAGCACAGTGGCCACGGGCACCGCCGCGCATGGCGCGATCGATTTCCCGGACGGCTCGTACATGCGGCTGGCGCCGCAAACCTCGGTGCAGGTCACGAACGTCAAGCTTCAGAAGAACGGCAACCTGCAGGCGATCGAGCTTCAGCAAAAGGTTGGTCGAACGTTGACCAACGTCCAGCACCTGGCCAACGGCGCGAGCTTCAAAGTGAATGGCCACGCGGTCAGCGCCGAGGTGCGCGGCACGCAGTTTGAGACGTTGGTGCGCCCCGACCACACGAACAGGTTCTGGGTTTTCGTCGGCTCGGTGAAGCTCACCGGAACGACCACTTTGACGCTTCAGGCCGGCCAGGAAATCGACGCCGATGCCAATGGCAAGCTCTCGAATCTGCGCTCCAATCAGTTCGACGCAGCGGATCCGTTCCCCCTCGCGGTGCAGTGCGCGGGCGCCGTCTCCACCGGCACCACCGCCGGAACCGTGCAGACCTCGACCGGCGGCAGCCTCTCTACCGGTCAGACGGCGGAGGTCGACTACAACTCGCCCGGAGGGACCGTGAGCGTCGCGCTCTGCTACCCCGGCAGCTTCGTGACCCTTTCGCTCATCGACCCCAACGGCTCGGAGCACGCATCGCGCAACGGAGCGTCGCCCGTAACCGGCCACGTGAGCGGTCCGCCCGGCCTGTGGCGCGCGATCGTGCACGGCATCGACGTGCCCGCCGCGGAGGCGTTCGCGGTGGCCTTCGCCACCGACGCACCGTGCTCGGCGGACAACGTGGACACCGGCGGCGTTGTGCGCGAAACCCTGAGCAACTCGCAGATCGCAAACGCGCTCGCCCAATCAGGCTCGACCGGAGTCACGATCTCTGTCCAGGGCACATCCCCGACCTCCGCCCGCATCGTCTATTACTCCGACCTCGGCGGCCTCCCCGTGTCGTGGACGATCGCCTTCTACGCCGCCACCCCGGACCTCGGCGCGGTCATCACCCAGGTCACCGTGCGGGGCATCAACGTGACGACCCAGGTCATCAAGAACCTGAGCTCGTACGGCGGCCAGTCGATCAGCTCGATCCCCTCGGGGTTCACGGTCGACCGGGTCTATTCGTGCGCCTCAGCCAACGGGGACAACCTGATGGTGGTCGAAGGGCACAGATAGCGCGTCCTGAGCTATCTTTCCCGGGCAACATGGCAACCGTAGCCGCCAAAACGATTCCCAAACCACGCCGCGGCGGCCGCCGGTTGCTGATCGTGTTGGCGGTGCTCGTCCTGATCGTCGTGGGCGTCGTCGTGTGGCTGAACGTCGCGGCCCAGGCCGCGGTGGACGCCTCCGCCACGCTCACTGTCTACCAGCCCAACGCCACGATCGCGCACGGCTCGGGCGCCGCGAACGCGGCGACCACGGGAGCCGTCGTCCGCGCCGGCGACACGGTGGCCACGGACGCGAAAGGTCTGGCCGGAATCACTCTGCCCGACGGCACCCTGACGCGGCTCGCGAAGGGCACGACGGTCACGCTGGAGGCAGCGCACTTCACCAAGAGCGGCAACCTTCACGACGTTTCGCTGGCGCAGCAGGTCGGCCGCATCTTCACCAACGTCCAGCACCTCGTCAGCGGCGCCAGCTTCGACGTCCATGGCAAGGCCGCGACGGCAAGCGTGCGCGGCACGAAGTTCGAAGTGCTCATCGCGGCCAACGGCACCATGACGGTCAAGGTTTTCGTGGGGACGGTGACGCTCCACAACTCGTCCGCTTCGGTGACGATCAACGCCGGGCAGCAGGCGACCGCAAATCCAAACGGCACCATCACCCCTGCTGGTCCGATCCAGCCCGATCCCAACGATCCATTCGGTCCCGCGCTGGATGCGTCGAACGCCGTCTCGGGCGGCACAACGCCGGGCACGGAGCAGGACTTCATCGGCGCGCCACTGCACAACGGTGAGCAGCAGAAGTTCACGTACAGCTACGCCGGTGGCAGCCTGGTCAAGGCGTCGCTCGGATATCCGGGCAGCGCGATGAAGCTCACCGTCAAAGCTCCCGACGCCCAGCAGTACACGGCGACGGGCAAGCTGCCCGTGGTCGTCATCAACAACGCACCCGCCGGCATCTACACGATCTTGGTCAACGGCGTGAGCGGTCTTGGCACGAACGGTGAGGAGCCGTTTGTGGCGGTCGCATCGCTCGAGTCATGCGCCAGCGCCGACATCGAGCAGAACGGCGCCGTGCACCGCGGCTACAGCGCACAGGACCTGATCGCCAGTGTGCAGCAGTCAGGAGTTTCCGTGTCGAATCTGAAGTTGACGATCAGCGAAAACTCCGAGGCTGGGGCCATCGTCCTTGCAAGCGGGACCTATGACGGGGCGGGCTGGAGCGGATCGGTCGTGCTCGTCGCCCACAACGGGGTCTTCGACATCATGCCGACCAGCGGCACCGTGTTCGGTATGAGTGTTCCCGCGCAGCAGCTCGTGCAGCAGATCGGCGCGGCCCTCGGGCAGGATCCCTCGAACGTGAATCCAGGATTCATGGTCGACCGGCTCTTCACCTGCAACTCGGTGATGATGGTCGACGGCCGCTCGGGGGCGTAGCGGCTAGCCCACTCCCAGCAGGCGGTGCGCCGCGCGCATCACGAGTGAAAGCCCCGAGCCTTCGAGCAGCCACACCAGCTCGGCAGCACCGACGGCAAACACCACCACCGCGCTCAAGCCGATGCCGCCGCCACCTATCGCTGGCAGCAGCCGGCGCACGCCGTCCGGAGTCCCGTTGGGCGAGGTCAGCGCGGACTCGAGGTGGTCGAGCAGCTCCCCCGCGGTCGCGGGACGGCGGTTGGGGTCGCGGTCCATGGCCTGCTGCAGCGTCGCCGCGAAGGCCGGTGGAACATCCGCCGCGACCTCGCGCACATTCGGCGCCGGCTCGTAGAGGCGGCGGCTCAAGGTTTCGATCCAGCTCTTGGACGAGAAAGGCCGCCGACCAGCGGTTGCCTCGAAGATGACCGCGGCGAGCGAGTAGACGTCAGCGCGTCCGTCGACTTCGCGGCCCACGAGCCTTTCCGGGGCGACGTAATCGGGAGCGACAGCTCCGGCTGCGCCAGGACCGGTGTTGAACGAGGCGACGGTTCCCAATCCAAAACCGGTGAGCATGGTGCGGCCATCGTCGGCGAGCAGGATGTTGGCGGGCTTCACGTCGCGGTGGATCGTGGCCCGCGAATGCGCGTAATCGAGGGCGCTCGCGATGGGCCGCAGCAGGGCGATGACCCCGAGCGGCTCGTAGCGCTGGCCATCTCCGAACCAACCCTCGAGGGTGTTGCCCGCGACGAGCTCGGTGACCAGGTACGGAGATTCGCCGTCATAGGCGAGCTCGTAGAGGCGCGGGATGGCCTCGTGCTCGAGCGCCGTGTACGAGCGCAGCTCGAGGAGGAACCGCCGGGAGAAGCTCACATCGCGCGCAACGCCTGTGCCGATGGTGCGCAGCGCGACGCGGCGGTGAAGCCGTGGATGTTCCGCCTCGTAAACGGAGCCCAGGCTGTCGGTGTCGAGCTCGCGCACAAGGCGGTAACCGCCGACGCTTTGATGCCCATTCGACTCGCCCTTGGGTCGCGAGCCGTTCTCGGGCGGAGGTTGCGCTCCCACGAAACCTGAACTTTAGGCCACGAGACGGGTTGAGGCACCTCCAGCGAACGGAAATTCGAGGCCCGGACCGATGTCCGGGCCCCGCGAACTCAGTCGATTAATGGCAGGCCATGAACTCTGTAATCTGCCCGCTCGCGCTGATGCTGAAGTGATCAACCGCATTGATCGTGACCGTGGAGCCATCGCTTCCGGTGGCCTGAATGTTGAATATGTCGTGCTGAACGGCGTTGTTCTGGTTGATGCTCGCACCGAACCAGATCGCGAAGTGACCCGTATACGTCACGGTCCCGGTGTCAGGGATGAGCGTGAACCACGCTTCCTGTGTTTGTGTGAACCAGAAGTCTCCCGCAGCGTTGGTCGTCGTGTGGATGACCGCGTTGCCGGTGGCAAAAAGCATGCCGCCAGGAGCCGTCCCTCCACACAAGGGGTCGACATGCATCGCGGGGAACGCGCCATGGAAGTTTTGCGTGGATGACGTCGCGGCGGCGGCGGACACTGGGGTGGCAAAGGCGGCGGTCGCCACGAGCGCGGCCATTAGAACGAGCAGGCGTTTGATCATGGATCTCCTCACAGGCCTCAAGGGGGCTGACTAGGCGGGCCGAAATATGGACCCAGTCATCTGCTCCGTCAATCCTGAGTTTTCTTTACAAAGGTGTCGGCGAGAGGATTTGAACCTCCACGCCCTTTCGGGCACCAGCTCCTAAGGCTGGCGCGTCTGCCGTTCCGCCACGCCGACTACGGAAACGATACGGTTCCGGTCCCGCCTCTCCTGGGTGTGAAGTTTTCGATCTCGATCGGCTCGATGTCATCCGCGGTCTCGAAGCCGAAGATCCGCGACAGGAAGTACAGCTCCCCCTCGAACGTCCGGCGGATGTTCTTGTCCTGCCGGAAGCCGTGCTGCTCACCCTCGTAGGCGACGTATGCGTAGGGCAGCTTCTTCTGCTTGCAGACCTCGACGAAAGTCTCCGCCTGGCTGGGCGGGACGACCTTGTCCTCGAGACCCTGGAACAGGATCACCGGCGCCGATATGCGGTCCGCGAAGTAGATCGCCGAGCGGTCGCGGTATATGTCCGCGCGTTGCGGGTACGGGCCGACCAGCTTGTCGCAGTAGTGGGACTCGAACTTGTGCGTCTCCTTGATGAACAGCTCGAGGTCGCCGATGCCGAAGTGGCTCGACCCCGCGTCGTAGAAGTCGCGCTTGGTGAGCGAGAGCAAAACCGTGTAGCCGCCGGCCGATCCGCCGCTGATCGCCACGCGGTCGGGATCGACCAGGCCCTTGTCCACGAGGTGGCGCGCGGCGTTGATGCAGTCGTCGACGTCGACGACGCCCCACTGGCCATTCAGCCGCAACCGATACGCGCGTCCATAGCCGAACGAGCCGCCGTAGTTGACGTCGGCGATCGCGATGCCGCGGCTGGTCCAGTACTGGTACTCGAAGGGATAGGTGGGGCCCGCCGAGCCGGTCGGTCCGCCGTGGCACGCGACGAGCAGCGGTGGCTTCTCACCTGCCGGCGCTTCGAAGTCGTGGTTGCGAGGCGCGTAGTAGAAAGCGTGCGCTGTCAAACCGTGCTCGGTCGGAAACTCGATCGGCTTGGGGATGCTGAAGTAGCCAGGGTCGATGTGGGCCGGGTTGGCGACCTTCACCACCTCCTGGGCGGCAGTGTCGAGGTCGACCAGCAGGACGCGCTCCGCCAGCGTCGACGAGCTTGCGTACATCGCAGCCTTGCGCCCCGAGACCTGCACGTTGAAGAGTGTCGTGTAGAGCAGCTCAATGGGATGCAGGCGCCCGGTGTCGAGGTCGATCCGGCCGAGCTTCGCGCCGCTCTTCTCCGAATAGATGCACACGAGCTCGTCCGGACCGCTGAAGTCGTAGAAGCGCATGCCGAAGACCCACTGGGGCGAGCCGAACTCTGCGGCGCGGTGGCACACGGGCTCGTCGCCCTCGCCGCGCGACCGATAGAGGTTCCACCAGTCGGCGCGGTCGGAGACGAAGTAGAGCTCGCCCCCGGGCGACCATTCCGGCTGGAGCACGGATTCCGTGCGGCCGCCGGCGATCGTGCGCGACGACCTGACGTTGCCGTCGCCGTCCAGCTCCCCGATCCACACCTCGCTGCCGTCCCACGGCATGTTCGGGTGATTCCAGGTCTGCCAGGCGATGCGGCCACCGTCCGGGCTCAGCTTGGGCGAGGAGTAGAAGTCGTTCCCCGCCGCGACCGTGATGGGCTCGCGCTTGCCATGCACGTCGATCGCCACGATCGTGTTGACGGCCTCAGCCGCGCCGGTGCTGTGGTCCTCCCGCACCGCGAAGACGCGCCCGCGCCGCGCATCGATGAGCATGTCGGAGTGGCGGATGTCCTTGGCCGGCGTGATCGGCTGCGGCACACCGTCGCGGTCCTGGCGGAAGAGACGCTGGTCTGAATAGTTGGTGAAGAAGACCGTTCCGTCGTTGACCGCAAAATGGCCGCCGCCGTACTCGTGGACCCGGGTGCGGGCGTTGAACCCCGGCGGAGTGACGTCGCTGGTGGCTCCGTCGGCCGTGCGCCGGCAGACCACGATCCGCCCTCCCTCGTAGGGGCGCAGCTCGCACCAGTACAGGTCGCCGCCGTCCCAGCGCAGCATCTGGTTGCGCATCTGGACGGTGCCCTTGAGCAGGAGGTCCGGGGAGATGGGCGAGGCCCAGGAACCGTGCGGAGAGGTCTGGGGGAAGTGCGCGCTGCGCGCGCCCGGCCGGTCGGTCACCGCTCGGGACGGACTACTATCACCGCAGCCATCCGGGCCAGTGTATTACCCGTTAAGTAAGGCCGCGAAGAAGCATGAGAAACGCGCTGCTGGTGGTCGACGTCCAGGTCGATTTCGTCGAAGGCGGAAGCCTCCCGGTGCAGGGCGGGCTTCAGACGGCGGCGATGATCGCCCGGCACGTTCGCCACTTCAAGTCGGAGTACCAGTTCGTGGTCGCGTCCCGCGACTATCACGAGTCGGCCCCGGACCACATCTCAGACAAGCCTGACTACATCAACACGTGGCCGCCGCACTGCATGGTCGGCACCCCGGGCGCGTCATTCGTGCCCACGATCCAGAACCTCGTGCGCGAGAAGTACATCCAGACCGTCGTCACCAAGGGCCGCAACGCCGCGGCGTATTCGGCCTTCGACGGCCTCGACGTGCGCGGGCACCGCCTGCTCGATGTTCTCAAGGAGAACCGCATCGACCATGTCGACGTGTGCGGGATCGCCACCGACTACTGCGTCCGGGCAAGCGCGCTCGACGCGCGCAAAAACGAATTCCAGGTCCGAGTCCTGGTCAACCTGTGCGCGGCAGTGAACGAGGCGACCGGCCAGCAGGCCCTTGAGGAGATGAAGGCGGCCGGCATCCAGCTCCAGGCCGCAACGGCCCCCTAGCCCCTCCGGCCCTGCGTGTAGCGCTTATCCTGCATGCGCTGCGGGCGCGCCATTGAAGTAGCTCTGCGCCTTGTCCCAGGCCATCTGGGCGACCATCCGCCCCGCGCGCCGACCATCCAGGTCTCCGTCTTCGAAGTGGATTCCGCCGTACCGTCGTGAAATGCCGGCCTGGTCCGCCGCCTGGCTGAAGGTCGCCCAGCTCAGGGTCAGGTCGAGTGCAGGAACTGGTCCTGGTTCAGTCCTCGAGCTTCCCGCCGGCAACCGCACGAACGAGGAACTCGCGGCGCGAAAGCGCGGGCGCCACGGTCAAACATGCTCCAGGTGGAACGAGACGGAGGGCCTCCGAGCGCGACCCTCCGTCCACAGTACTGTCTAGAGTGCGATGAAGACGGTGTTGCCACCGTCCTGCATCGTGAATTCCCCGCTTGCACCACTCCCGAGGACGAGCTGAATGCCCTCCATCTTCGCGGCCGGAGGTGATCCGAGCACGCAGATGATCGTCAGGACCCCGGTCTGGCCATTGCTTAGAGTCACGCGCAGCTTCGTCTCGCCACCCGTGGCGCCAGCGATGGGGAATCCTGCCGGAGCCGGTCCGTAGCTGACGAAGCCTTCGACGGAGGTTGCCGTCCAGGTACCACTTCCTCCGCTTGTCGTGAAGGTGCCACCGCCCGTTGCCACACCTCCTGGTCCGGCCATCAGGGTGCCGTGCCCTGTCAAAGTGATCGTCGACCCGTCAGGGGCCATCGCCGTGTCGGATGTCGTCGTGGCGCCCACGACCCAGATGTAAGCCGCATGGTTGCCATTGGCGTCCGTCGCCTGGACCGGTGTCGCCGCCAACCCTACGGCTGCGATCGAGATGCCAATTGCCGCAAGCTTCCTCATTAGGTCCTCCTGTCTATTTGATTTCAGGATCCGACGCTGATCTGACCGTGTTCGACCGTCCCGGGAAAGTCCATGCCCAGGATTTTGAGATCCTCCTGTCCAGATCCACGTCCGCCGGCAACCACCGAAGCCGTGAACGAGTAAGGCGGCGTACCAATCCTCATTGGCCCGGCCGGCAACCCAAATGGATTGCCATTGGCAAGAGTCACCGTGGCCACTCCTTCAAGGCTCGCCGTACCGCCGCCTATCGCCGTGACCTTTGTCACCGTCGCTTCAACCGTCATCAGTCCCGGCATGAGGCACTCGAAGTGGCCGCTGCCGTCGTGAATGGCAAGAGCGAATCGAGTCATGGTATTGGTCATGCCGCCGCCGATAATGTTCGCCCCACCAGACGCCGCCACCGGCGCGGCGGCCAGGGCGAATAGGCTGACCATCACGCCCAGGCTCAGCGCCAACCGGAGCGCTGCCCGCTGGCTGCGTCTGAATGCCCCGGCTACTTCCATTGGCGCCCCCTGTCGCCTCGGAGTCAGTCATCAGAACGTCTCCGGCCAGGATCAAGACCTCCGTTCCCAGCGCGTTCGCGCTGGCAGCTACCAGATTTAACGAGAGGGTTGAGCGCAGGCTGCAAATCTTCTGCGACCTGCCGGGGCCGGAACACTGGCGAGGATGAGGGCTTCATCCTCACGGTCGATGGCGCCACCGGTGCCTGGAAGGCAAAGGGGCTGCCCGTCGCCCTCATCCCGGCGAACCCCATTGTTCTCCTCCCCGCGACTTGCGTGCGGTTTGTCGCCAACGGCTTGTATGCGTTCTACTGCAGTCTGAGGGCGCAGTCAATGGGACATACGTCGCGTTTCCGACCCATCGGCAGCTAGCGCTTCCTCGTCGCCGTCTTCCGGGAACCACCCTCCGGCACGTACTTGAACGAGACGTTGAGCTTCACCCGGTAGCTCGTGACCTTGCCGTTCTCGATCGTCATGTCCTGCTCCACGACCTCAGCGACGCGTAGGTCTCGCAGCGTCTTCGAGGCTGTCTCCACTGCGACCTTCGCCGCCGCCTCCCAGGACTGGCTGCTGGTTCCAATCAGCTCTGTCACCCGATAGACGCTGTCGGCCATCGCGACCTCCTTTCAAACCACCGGCGGATAGGCCAATTCTCGCGCGATTCAGGAGCGCGCTGCGAGAAGCGCCTCGAGCTTGTGCAGCTCGCTCTCGCGGCCCATCGTCGCGAGCTGGGTCCACCGCTCGTCGTGCATCGCGTCAAACGTCAGGACGAGGCGCACGCCATCTCCCTCCGGGTGCAGCTCCAGCACCGTCTCCACCTCGTACGGCTCGACCCCCGGTATGAAGTCGGCCATGTCGCGGTGGACGAGCCGGCGCGGCGGATCGACTTCGACGAAGGTGAACCGGTGCACGTTGACCAGCGGCATTCCCGCTTTGGTCATGTACTCGATCTGGTCCGGCGCAACTGCGCTCATCTCGTAGACGACTCCACCGCCCGGACGGAGGTCCAGTTCGAGCACGTCGACTCTGAATCCGTCCGGGCCCATCCACGCTTCCATTCCGTCTTTGGTCGTCCACAGCTCCCAGACCTCTTCCATTGAGGCCTTGAACGTTCGCTCGAGGGTGAGCTTGGGACGGTCGGTCACCGTACGGCGCTGCCCTGATACGCCTTTTCGAGCGTGGCGATGTCGAGCTTCTTCATCTTCAGCATCGCGTTCATGCAGGCCTCGGCGTCGCCGGACTTCGGGTCGCTGAGCATCCGGCCCAGCGATTCAGGGACGATCTGCCACGAGAGCCCGAAGCGGTCCTTGAGCCAGCCACAGGGACCCTCCTCTCCGCCGGTCTCGGTCAGCTTGGTCCAGTACCGATCGACCTCGGCCTGGGTCTTGCAGTTGACGAGCAACGAGATGCCATCGGTGAAAAAGAAGTTGCCGCCGCCGTCGAAGGCGAGGTACTCCCGGCCGTCGAGCTCGAACGTCGCGTTGAGCAGCTTGCCCTTCGGGATCGGCCCGCCGTCCGCTTCGACTCGGGTGATGCTGACGATCTTCGAGTTCGGAAACAGCGAAACGTAGAACTTGACCGCCTCTTCGGCGCGGTCCTTGAACGTGAGGCATGGTCGGACTGTGTCAGTCATCGAGCTTTCTCCTTTTCGTGGCTTTCTTCTTACGCCGCCTCTCTAGCTCGGCGGCAAATCTGTCGAGGCGCCCCTCCCAGATGGCGCGATACGCGGTCACGAACCTGGACAGCTCCTGGAACGGCTCCGGCCGCAGCGCGTACAGGCGCCTGCGGCCCTCAGGCCTGACGACTACGAAATTGGCGTCCTCCAGGATCGCCAGCTGCCGCGAAACGCCGGGCTGCCCGATGTCGACCATCTCCACCAGCTGGTTGACCGACCGCTCGCCGTCGCGAAGAGCGTCGACGAGGCGGCGTCGAGTGGGGTCGGCCAGGATCTGGAAAACGTCGGGCACATCGACATATTACTGCAACAACATATATCGTGGCAACGATATTTAGGAACGGACGCGGTCGAGCTTGCGCAGCTCGGGCAGCACCTCGGCGATCTTCTCGGCCAGGGCCACGGGCTGATCCCCGCGAATGTAGATGACCTGCTCTGTGATCCCGAGCTCGAGCAGGCGGCCCGAGAGGTCGATCAGTCCGTCGCGGTCCTTGCCGTCCCAGTCGAACTGGAGCGACCGCCGGATCTCAGCGTGATCCCGTCCTACCGCGCTGCACGCCTCTTCGAATTTCGCGATCAAAGGCTTGATTTCGTCGGGACCGCCTCCTGAGATGTTCCAGACGTCGGCGTGGCGCGCGGTCAGCTTGAGCGTGCTCTCGCCCGATGCGCCGATCCAGATCGGCGGGTAGGGCTTCTGGATCGGCTTGGGGTTCGCGATCGCGTCCTCGAAGCGGTAGTAGCGTCCCTCGAAGTTCGTGCGCTCCTGGGTGAACAGCGACTTGATGATCTGCAGCGACTCGCTCAACCGGCCGACGCGATGGTCGAGTCCCTCGATGCCGTACATCTGGTGCTCGACCTCGGCCCAGGCGGCGCCGATGCCGAGCTCGAGCCGGCCGCCGGACAGATGGTCGACCGTGACCGCAAGCTTGGCCAGCACGACCGGATGGCGATACGTGTTGCCCGTCACCAGGCATCCGATGCGCACGCGCTTGGTCGCCTCGGCCATCGCCGCCTGGAGCGCCCAGCCCTCGTAGATCGGCCGGTCGGGGCCGGCGGGTCCGATCGAGGCGAGGTGGTCGAAGTCCCAGAGGTGGTCGAAGCCTCCCTCGTCGGCGATGCGCCAGACGGCGCGAAGCTGCTCGATGGTGATCGACTGCCCTGATGCCTTCAGCCCGAAACGGAGTGGATGGTTCATGAATGAAACTTGAGCCGGCTCACGCGAATGGGGAACGGGTAGCGCCTCGAGAACTCCTCGGGACTCCAACCAAAGCCTTTCAGGTCGGATCGATACTTGCGGATGTAAGCGGGCACCTTGTGGGCGGGCGGCTGCGACTTCGCAATGGTCGCGTAGCCCTCCGCGCGGACGACCTCGTTGCCCGACTCGTCGGTGTTGAGGTGAACCTGGACGTGGGGATTGGCCCGGATGTGCCGCACCTTGATCCCGGGCTGCGCATAGATAAGGAAGGACTTGCCGTCCCACAGGAACCAGACCGGCACGGCTTGCGGCCGGTGGTCGGAGCCGGCGGTGACCAGCCAGACCACCGGCTCCTTCCTCAGCTTGGACTCGACTTCCCGGCTCGGCACAGCCTCTAGGTTAGAAGGCGAAGCACTCCATCAGGTTGCCAATGCTCCGGTCGGCATCCCGCGGCGGCGCCGGCGGGCCGACCGGGCCGGTGGCCGCTTCGTAGTTGCCCCCGCTCGGTGTTCCCGAATCGAAGAGGTGGTTCGCCGCCGCGAGCGTGGGCAGGTTGTAGACCGTCTCGATGAACTTGAGCGTCGAGGTGTGCTCGTAAACGGTCGGCTCGAGGTGCGCCGGTTTGGCAAACGGCGAGATGATCCACGTCGGTACCCGGATGCCGAGCCCGAATGCGTCGACCCGTGGCGGCCGGACGTGATCGAAATAGCCGCCGGCCTCGTCGTAGGTATGGATGTAAGCCGAGGTCGCCCACGACGACGAGTTGCGCAGCCCGTCGACCAGCTCCTCGACGATGCCCATCCCGACCGATATGTCCGCCGGCGGGTGCTCGTCCCAGCCTCGCGCGAAGCTGGGGATGATCCACGAGACATTGGGCAGCGTGCCCTGATTCAGGTCGGTGAAAAAGTCCTGCTTGTTGGCGTGAGCGCGCGGGTCGTGCGCGAATCGCTGCCAGAAAAAGAAAACGTTGTCGGTGTTGCCGAATGGAACGCTGTCCATCCCGATGTTGTAGACCTTCCAGCTGATGTGGGCGTCCTCGAGCAGGTCGAGGATGATCGGGTAGTCGAAGACGCCGTAGCCCCACACGCCATTGGTCGTGATCCCGCCGGAGGTGCCGGCCGCGGTGTAGAAGCGGTTCGGCCACGTCGGACCGAGCAGCGAGCAGAAGTAGTTCGTGCACAGGGTGGAGGAGTCGTGGAGGCCGTAGTAGAAAGGCAGGTCGCCCGCGTTGTAGTAGCCCATGCAGTCGATGCCGTCGGTCGTGTAGAAGCCGTCCATCGCGCCGCCGTCGTACTCGGCGTGGGTGGCGGACCAGTTGTGGCCGATGTCGGGCGTCGTGAGACTGGTGAAGTGATACGGCGCGATGGTCCCGCCGTTCCCGTCCGGCTGCGTGTAGCCCGCGGGCACTCCGTATGGGTCGACGAATGGCGCGAACCCGTAGTAGTGGTCGAAGGAGCGGTTCTCCTGGAGGTCGACGATGACGTGCTGGATCGGGTTGCGAGCCTTGAGGAAGGTCGCGGCCGCGCCGGGCATGACCGGCGTGACCAGGCTCGCGAGTCCAAGCGCGCCGGCGCCCTTGAGGAACGTGCGGCGATCGAATGGCGACATCTCTTCACCCCCGAATTGGTTTGGCCGTCAAGAGTTGAGGGCAAATTAGCACCGTGAAGACACAGACGGAAGCCGACTGGAAGCGCGACCTCACCCCGACCCAGTACCACGTGCTGCGCGAGAAGGGGACCGAGCGGCCCTTCACGGGCGAGTACTGGGACACCAGGACCCCGGGCGCCTACCTGTGCGCGGGCTGCGGCGCCAAGCTGTTCGAGTCGGAGACGAAGTTCGACGCGCACTGCGGCTGGCCGAGCTTCTACGCCCCGGCCGAGGGGGCGCCGATCGAGGAGACGACGGACAAGTCGCTCTTCATGGTCCGAACGGAAGTCACGTGCGCAAACTGCGGCGGGCACCTGGGCCACGTCTTCGACGACGGCCCCCAGCCGACGGGCCTGCGCTACTGCATCAACAGCGCCTCAATAAAACTAGACCCCAAGTAACTCGCCGCTGAATAGGGGCGGTTTGCGCAAAGCGCTCCTTATTTTTCGACCCAGACGCACGTTCTGCGCAAAACGCACCTAATCCCGGATCGCGCCGGCCTTGATCCTGTAGTGCAGGTGGACGGCGCCGCCGCCAAAGCGGCCCTGATCCACGAGATCGAGGTCGAGGCGGACATCCTCGGGTAGGGCGCGGTTGCCGCCTCCCACCACCACCGGCACGACGATCAGGTGAAATTCGTCGACCAGCCCGGCCTTCATCGCCTGCCCCGCGAGCTCCGGCCCTCCGACCGTGATGTCGCTCGCACCCGCTGACTTCATCCGCCGCACCGCCTCAGGGTCGAAACGCGGCTCGATGCGCGTCCGCGCGCTGGCCGCTTTCTCCAGCGTCCTCGAGTACACGATCTTGTCCGCGCCACGCCAGATCCCGGCGAAGTCCCGGATGAACTCGGGCTGGGCGTCCAGACCGGGCGGATTCTCCCAGTAGAGCAGCGTCTCGTACATCCGCCGCCCGAGGAGATAAGTGCCGAACGGCCGCTCGAGGTCGTTGACGAACCGGTGGATCTCTTCGTCCGGCGCCGCCCAGTCGAAGTTGCCATCCCGATCGGCCACGTAGCCGTCGAGCGACATGATCGGTGCGTAGATCAGCCGGGCGATTGCCGCGCCGCCAGCATTTTTCTGACGATCGGGCTCGCCACTTTCGGCTGCCAGGCCTTGTACGCAGCGCGAAGGTCCACCGGCCACTGGATGTCGAGGTCGACCCTCGCCGCGAACGCCGCCGCCCCCGCCAGCACCCGAAGCGCCAGCTCAAGAACGCATCGCTGCATCACCCGATCGTTCGGCATTCCAAATGCGTGGCCGAAAGGAAACTCGACGCCGACGATTCGCGGCGCGCGCCGCTCCTCAGCCACCGCCGGCATCATCGTCACGACCACGGTCGGAATCCCCGCCGCCTCGATCCATCGTGCCAGCACGGGCACGTTTGAGCAGCAGTCGGGTCAAGCCGGCGCAAGCAGCAGCGCGTCGGCGCCCTGGTCACGAAGATGCGCCACGATCTCCGGCGCCGTCGTGTCGCGCCAGTCGCGAAGGCCGCGGTCTTGGTAGCCCATCACCGCGACGTGGTCGGCCACCGAACCGCCGATCACACCTTCAACCGCCAGCTGATCCAGCAGGTGCATCGGCAGTGCGATTTCGGGATCGGCCAGCAGGTCCTCGTCATTTATATGCAGGTGCGCGACCCCGAGGTCTTCACGCCGCGCGGACGACCGGATCGCGCGCCAGGTCGGGTCGCCCCACTCCTCGTGCACCTGCTCTAGCTCGATGTCGAACGAAGCCTGGCTTCCCTTCAGGTAGAGACCGGCCGAGGTGAGCAAGGCGATGCGCGATTCGGCCAGCCGCTTTTCGAATGGCGTCCACACCGGATCTTCTTCGCCGGGAAAGGGGCCGCGCCCTTCATACAAAGGACGGAAGCTGCGCGGCAGGAACCGGTAGCTGTCGACGATCACTCAACCGAAGTCTGACTCAGTTGACGGAAGCCCCGATTGACGGAAGCCCCGATCCGTGACATGGTCGGGGTGATTCTGTAGGGCCGCAGGCTGGGCGCTCGCCAGGAGGTGCGCGATGGTCAAGTTGACCGTTCTGTACGACCAACCCGAAGATGCCGCCGCGTTCGAGAAGTAGGGCGCTACAAGGTCCTCATCACCGAAGTCCAGCCGGTGAAGCTGGCCGCCACGGCGAGGGCGTAGAAGCTAGAGCAGCTCGCCTTTCAGCACCGGCATCACCGAGCCGCCAACCTCGATGCGGCTCGGGATGTCGGCCGACTCGCCGTAGTCCAGCTCGATGTGCACGAAGCTCTGCCGCCCCATCTTCGTGCCCTGCTCGCTGACGATCGACACCGTCGGCGCGCGTTTCACCAGCCCGTACTTGACCGCGTAGGCGCCCAACGGACCGCTCGCCGATCCAGTGGCAGGGTCCTCCGCGATGTCGGGCGAGAACATGCGGCTGTATAGGCGGTCCGCGCCGACTGCTGCAAACAGGAACACTCCAAACGCGGGCTTGCCGCGCAGCAGCTTCCGGATCCGCCCGGCATCGGAGACCGCCGAGTCGACCGCACGCGCGTCTTTGAGAGCGACGAAGACAAACGGATTGCCGGTGGTCACGACCTGCGCCGGAACGTCGCGGATGATGTCCGACTCGTCGACGCCGAGCGCGGCAGCCACCTGTTGGTGCACCAGGACCTGGCCGAAGCCCACTTTCGGATGCGACATCCAGAAGGCCATCTGCCCGTTGGTCTCGACCCCGCGCACGGCGATCGGCCCGACCTTCTCCTCGAGCGTGAACTCGAGAGTCCCTGCAGGTACCAGCCCTTCGTTCGAGATCACCCACGCCGTCCCGATGGTCGGATGGCCGGCGAATGGCAGTTCGACGGTGGGGCTGAAGATCCGGATCTTCGCCGCATTCGCCGGGTCTTCCGGAGGCAGAATGAAGGTTGTCTCGGAGAAGTTCATCTCATGCGCGATGCGCTGCATCTGATCGGTGGACAGCTCTCGTCCATCGAGCACAACAGCAAGCTGGTTCCCCGCAAGCGGTTTGTCCGTGAACACATCGACGATGCGGATCTGATGCATTACTTCGCGGGCACGATGAGGCACGTCGTCGTGCCATGGGCGAGCAGCTTGCCGTTGCTCACGGCTACGACCTTACCCTCCGACGTCGCAATGGTGGCGCCGCGATAGATGACCACGCCCTCGCATCGCACGCGACCCGTGTCCATCGTGATCGGGCGCACGAAGTTGGTCTTCAGCTCGAGGGTCGTGTAGCGATCGCCTGCCGCAAGCGTGGAGTGGACCGCGCAGCCCATCGCCGAGTCGAGCAGCGCCATGGCAAATCCGCCGTGCACCACACCGATGGGGTTGTAGAGGTACTCGCCCGGCTCACCCTCGAACATCGCCTTGCCCTCTTCGACGTGCACTCCGGTGAACCCCATCGTCACCGCGATCGGCGGCGGCGGGAGGCGGTTCTCGAACACGTCAATGAGGACCTCGAGGCCGCTGCGGCCAAAAGACGCCTTCATGATCGCGAACGGGTCCTCCCACGTGAAACTGCGCGACCGGTTCTTCTGCGTGTCCATTCCTATTTGTGCCTAACCTGAAAAGGCCGAAAGCACGGCCAAAATTCCGAGCAACGCGATGGCCAGGCCGCTGCCGGTGCTGATGCCGCGTACCACGCGCGGCGTGAGGTGCGCTCGCAGCAGGGACGCGGCGATGACCAGGATGCACCACCACGCGGCCGACCCGAGCAGCACGCCGGCCACGACAAGCGCCGGGCGCACGAACGACCCATTGGTGCCAAGACCGAGCGTCGCGGCCAGCGCGGCGAAGGAGATGATCGTGGCCGGGTTGGTGATCGTCAGGCCCACCGTCGACAGGTAGGCCCAGGCCAGTCCGCGGCCGGTCGCAGCGGATGTTGCCTCGGTGCGTGCTCGCTCGAGCAGGATGCGCACGCCGAGCCCGATCAGCACCGCGCCGCCCACCACGGCCAGCGGCCTCCGCCCCGCGACGAACGCGGTCGTCAGCGCGGCAACGCCAAACGTCGCGATCGCTGCGTAGAAGCCGTCCACCGTGGCAACGCCGAGACCCGACAGAAGGCCGGCAAGGCGGCCCTGGACCAGCGTGCGCCTAACGCACAGAAAGAAGATCGGTCCGGGCGATGCGGCGATGGCGAAGCCCAGGACAAAGCCCCGGAGGACCAGACTGGACACCGCATCTCCTCATCGCCCGGAAATTGTATTGGGAATCGAGTGCTACGAGGGAGTGATTCCGAGCGCAACCAGGGCGTTGACCGCGTCCCCGGCGGTGGCATAAACCGTCGATCGCATACCCGTGTCGCCCAACGCTCCACTTGGCGGCGCTGCGACATCGCCCTCGTAGAACCGGTCGTTCGGCGGATCCACGCCCATGATGTCGTTGATCAGGACCCGGTGTTCGCACTCGATGCCGCATATCTGCGCCGCGGCCTCCGCGACGAAAGCGTTGCCCGCAGCAGCGCCCTGGTTCACCGCCCCGAGATATGCGCCGATGAAGATGGCCTCGAGCGCGGCGCCCATCGCGAGCATGCTCCCCTTGTTCCCGAAGGTCCCGGCCGGGAACTTGAACGTGTGGAACGGAAAGTCGGGCAGCCCGAGGCTGCTCAGGGTGGCGAGATGCGACGACTCCTGGTTGAACGCAGCCTGGAAGTAACCGCGGTGCGAGCTGTTGAGCAGGGTGTTGGTGGCGGGGTCCCCGCTCGCCGAATACGGCGAACCCGCGCCGATCGCGTTGCCGTAAAAGGCGATGCCTATCCGCTCGGCGCCGATGGCGGCGGTGACGAAATCGGTCGCCGTATTGGCAAACACGATCGGCACCTTGCTCAGTCCCACAACGCCGGCGGCCGCCGCCCCGCCCGCCAGCACGAGCTTCCGCATGAAGCTTCGGCGGGTCGCAACCGGTTTGAAGAAGTCGACCTTCTTCAGGATCTGTTCCATGTCGGACATGACTGGTCCTCCCTATGTGTGCGGCCGGTTGGCCGCGGTTGAGGGAGGTACGTAACTCGATGCCAGGTCGGATCACCGTCGAGTGGTTCCGGTAGCGTAAGAGCCCTGAAGATCGGTCTCGGGCTTCCCAACTCCGACAAGAGCCTCCACGATGGCCGCCTCCTGGTCGAGGTCGCGCGGCGCGCCGAGGCTCTCGGCTTCTCGACGCTCGGCACCATCGGGCGAATCGCCTACCCAAGCTTCGAGGAGCTGGTCACGCTGGCAGCAGCCGCAGGCGCGACGGAGCGGATCGGCCTGATGACCGACATCCTGCTCGCCCCGACGCGCGAGCCCGTTCTGCTGGCGAAACAGGCGGCGACTCTCGACCAGGTCTCGCACGGCCGTTTCGTGCTGGGCATCGGGGTGGGCGGGCGGCCCGACGATTTTGCGGTCACCGGCTTCAACCTCCACGACCGCGGCAAACGCCTGGACGCCGCCCTCGACCTCATGCACCGGGCGTGGCGCGGCGAGCCGGTGCCGGGAAGCACCGAGCCGGTCACCCCGCGGCCGGTCAACGGCCACTCGGTGCCGATCATCATCGGCGGGCACACGGAGCGGGCGATCGCCCGCCTCGGGAAGTACGGGATCGGCTACACGCTCGGCGGCGGGGCACCGGAGCAGCTGCGCGGGATGATCGAGCGGGTCACGACGATCTGGAACGGCGCCGGTCGGCCGGGCAAGCCGGAGTTCAGGGCGCTGGCGTACTTCGCCCTGGGCGACGAGGTTGCCGCGGAGGCGGAAAGCAACCTGAAGGAGTACTACGGCGACTTCGGACCAAGGGTCTGGGCGGGCACCCTCAAGACCGCGGAAGATGCGTGGCAGCGGGTCAGCACCTTCCAGCAGGCCGGGGCAGATGAGCTGATCATGTTCATGGCGGCGCCGGCGGTGGAACAGGCGGAGCGCCTGGCCAAAGCCGTTCTCTAGCCGGGAGGCAGGTTTACCCCCACCGACTATCCTTCGTTAACCAACCATGGGTCGCCGCCTCGTCGTCAGCCTGGTCGTCGTCGTCGCCCTCATCGTCGCCGTGGTCATCGCCGGCGGCGCCTACACAGCGCTCAAAAGCCCGCTGGAGACCAAGCCGAACAGCAACCTGACGCCCGAGAACTGCTCGCCGGGACCGTGCACCAACCTCCAGGGCTACACGATCTGGATCTCGAGCATTCACATCGACCATGACATCGTCCATCTGACGGTCAAGTTTCAGAACTCGAGCACCTCAACCCATGCGGCGCCCGATGACCTGGTCCTGATCGACTCGGAGCGCCGCCAGTCCGGGCCGGTGACCGACGTGGCTGGCTGCAAGTCGTTCACCCGTCACGACTTCAACAAGGGGGCGATCTACGGTCCGCTCGACCTCTGCTTTCGGGTGACCAACTCGACGCCGCCGTTCATCCTCCACTGGTCGCCCGACCTGGGCGCGTTCTGCTGTCAGCACGACATCACGATCTGGCCTTCCTGATCTGCAGCGCGAGCTCAGGGCGGTTGGTGATGACCGTGGTGACCCTGGGATCGGCGATGAAGCGCTTGAGCGCGGATTCCTCGTCCACCGGCCACACCCACGCCGGCAGGCTGTGATGCTGGCAGTAGCGAAGCACGTTGAAGTCGGCCAGCTGCCACTGAACCGCGACGAAGTCGGCCTTACACCGCTCGATCCGATCATGCGGCAACGCCTCGCTGAGCCTGGCGCGGAGCTTCACCAGCGGTGGCGCACCCGACAGCTCCTCGCCGAGCGAGAGGCCGGCGCGGACTTCTGGGAACTGCTCCCTGATCGCGAGCACGACCTCGTCGCCTGAGGTGATGACGAGACTCTCGAGCACGCCGCGATCACGCACTTTGTTCACGACCTCGGCTTCATAGCCGCCTTCCTTGAGATCCAGGTGAAGGCCGACTTTGTCCGCGGCGATGTCGAGCATCTCCTCGAAGGTCAGCGCCTCGCCGCCAAGCTCCTCCGTCAGATCTTTGTAGGCGAACTCGCTGATGCGGCGGCGGGAAACGGTGCAGTCATCGTGGTAGACGATCGACACGAGGTCTTTGGTTTTGCGCACGTCGAACTCGACGTAGTCGACGCCAAGCCCTATCGCATGCTGGTAGCGCTCCGCGGCGGTCTGCCCGCTGACCACCGTGCCCCCTCGATGCGCGCTGATCAACGGCACACTTAGATGATGGCAGTACGTCATCCAACGGTTGTCGTGACCGGCGCGAGCGGCGCCATCGGGTCAGCCACTGTCGAGGTCCTCAAGCAGCGTGGAGCCCAGGTCATCGCCCTGACGCGGCCGTCGTTGGATCTCTCGTCGATGACATCGGTCCGCGCGGCGGCGCGGGAGCTGTATCGCAACGGCGCGCACATCGACGCCCTGCTCAACATCGCAGCCGTGTTCACAACCCGATTTCAGAAGAGCGCCGACGGCTGGGAGGTCATGTTCGCGACCAACCACCTGGGCCCGTTCCTGCTCACCAACCTGCTCCGCGATCGTCTGATCGGCGGTGGTCGCGTGATCACGGTGACCGCGCCGTCGGCGACCCGGGTGGAGGTCAATCGGCTGCTCGACAAAAGTCGATTCAACGCGATGCATTCATTCGGCGCATCGAAGGCGGCAAATCTTCTCTTCACGTTCGAGCTGGCGCGGCGGGCGCACCGCTGGGAGGTGCTCGCCAACGCGTTCCACCCAGGCCTGGTGCGCTCGGAGCTGATGCGCGAGACACCGAGGTTTGTCCGTTTTCTCACCCGAGCGACCTCGAGCGAACCGTCGCGAGCAGCGCAGGACCTGGTCGAGCTGGCCCTCTCCCCCGCCTTCGCAGGCACCACCGGCTGGCTGTTCAAAGGCCAACGCCGAATCGA
>Ga0137379_10000128_pt1 | contig 61516 bp, 54 predicted proteins | sample SagtaG_18_FD_104812 | JGI IMG/M metagenome (GOLD analysis project Ga0137379, IMG submission 104812) | Vadose zone soil microbial communities from Sagehorn Ranch, Mendocino, California, USA - Sage2_L_80_16 metaG | ecosystem: Environmental > Terrestrial > Soil > Vadose zone | place: USA...
CCACGACGCCATCATCATCGGCGACGGCAACGCGATCATCGACCCGCTCAAGTGCACCGGCTGCAGTCGCTGCATCACCGTCTGCCCAGTCAGGGCGATCAATATCCAGTGGAACGAGGCCGCCGACCTGGTCATGCGCAAGATGGCCGAATATACCAAGGGGGCGCTGACCGGCAAAAGCGGCAAGGCGATCTACATCAACTTCATTACCCAGGTTTCACCCGCCTGCGACTGCTACGGACACTCCGACGCCCCGATCGTCAACGACATCGGTATCTGCGCCTCCACCGATCCGGTGGCGATCGACCAGGCCTGCGCCGACCTGGTCAACGGCGCGCGCGGCAACGAGGGGTCGGCCCTGCGGAGCGGTCATGAGCCGGGGGGAGACAAGTTCCGCGGCTGCTGGCCGGAGATCCCGTGGGAGGTACAGCTGGAGCATGGGGAGAAGATCGGGTTGGGGAGCAGGGTGTATGAATTGGTGAGGGTGTGAGGAGGCGCTGGCAGACAGCACTAGATAAATGTTCCAAATTGGTAGATCACCAAGTTCACGCGCGGGCGCGCGTTTGGGTCGCAAGATGCAGAAGGTATACGCATTACAATATCAATTGGGCAAATCAAACGGAGCAAATATAATGCACGAACATAATACATTGAAAGCAACATCCAACCAGGCGCAGCAGCGGTGAACCCGCTCTGTTCCCAGCCATTTAAACAAATTCGATAAAAAGGAAACATCATGAGCCAGTTGCCAAAATGTCCAACATGCAGTTCAGAATACACTTACGAAGACGGGGACATGTTCGTCTGCCCGGAATGCGCCCACGAATGGGCAAAGGCCGTAGCGGATAACGCGGATAACGTTACCGTCGTGCGTGACGCCTTCGGGAATGAACTCAAGGCCGGCGATTCGATAACCGTGATAAAGGATCTGAAGATCAAGGGTTCGTCAGCGGTTGTCAAAACCGGCGTCAAGATCAAGATCATCCGTCTCGTCTCGGGCGACCACGACATCGACTGCAAGATCGACGGCGTCGGCGCGATGCAGCTGAAATCGGAATTCGTCAAGAAGTCATGAGACCGTAGCTGGTTCGTACCAACAATCCACAAATGAAGAAATGAAGAGGGACTGACCATGAATGAGATGAATGATCTTCAGGAGAGGCTCGATGTCTCCGAGGCCAAAAACCGCCTCAACAACTGGATAGCCATAAGTGTGGCCATCATTTCGGTGTTCATGGCGGTTACCAAGGTGAAGGATGACAACATCGTCCAGGCCATGCTGCAGGCCAAGTCCGACGCGGTTGACACCTGGAACGAATACCAGTCGAAAAAGATCAAGCAGCATTTGGCCGAGCTGGGGCTGAACCAGGTGCAGGCGCTGCAGGTGATGGCGCAGGGGAAGGGAAGCGATGTGCTGTCGTCCCAGCAAAAGCAGTACCGGGATGCCATTGCGCGTTACCAGACGGACGAAGATGCTTTGAGCAAGAAGGCCAAGGGGTTTGAAAAGCAGTACGACGACCTGAACTTCAAGGATGACCAGTTCGATCTGTCCGATGCCACCCTCTCCATTTCGCTGGCCATGCTGGCGATCTCGGCCCTTACCGGGAAACGCAAGCTTCTGGCCCTCGCCTGGCTCATCGCCGGTTTCGGGCTGCTCATGGGGCTGGCCGGGCTGATGGGGCTTCCACTCCATCCAGCCGCCCTGGTTAAGCTGCTGTCGTAACCTGGCTGATTCCTGGGACAATGGAATTTGATAGCGACATAAAGGGCGGGAATAACATGCGGTATGCTGCCGGAATCATGGCGAGAACAGTTACCCTGAATGGGAAAAAGCAATGAAAGCGGTCATCCAGCGCGTATCATCCGCCTCGGTAACTGTCGAAGGCGCAATCACCGGACAAATCGAGCGCGGCGTCATGGTCCTGCTCGGCGTTGAAAAAGGGGACGCCGAGGCCCAGGCCGACTGGCTGGCGGAAAAGATCACCACTCTGCGGATGTTCGGCGACGATGACGGCAAAATGAACCTCTCCGTGAAGGATATCGGCGGGAGCCTGCTCGTGGTCTCCCAGTTCACCCTGGCCGGCAACTGCACAAAGGGAAAGCGCCCCTCGTTCGACACGGCGGCGCCGGCGGACGAAGGGAAGCGCCTTTACGACTGTTTTGTCGCCGCCGCCATGCGGAGCGGCGTGCCGGTCGAGACCGGAATCTTTCAGGCCGACATGCAGGTGGCGCTGGTCAATGACGGACCGGTGACGTTTATTCTGGAGCGGTAATCCTGATCAGAATAAATCATGCATTTATGTTTTAGACACTCCCCTCTCCCTGAGGAGAGGGCCAGGGTGAGGGGGCAGCGATGCCGGTACCACCAGAATTACTGGTTTTTGCCAAACAACTTCGCAAGGGACAGACGGACGCAGAAAAATTACTTTGGTATATTTTAAGAGGACGTCGTTTCTGCGGTTTCAAATTTCGCAGACAGTATCCGATCCATGGATATATCCTCGATTTCTACTGCCATGATGCAGCTATTGCTGTCGAACTTGATGGTGGAGGACATAACGACGAAGAGCAGCGTTTGTATGACAAGGAGCGTACGAAAATAATTGAGGCCGCAGGAATTCGTGTAGTCATATTCTGGAACAATGATGTTCTTAACTCTATGGAAAACGTGCTGGAAGAATTATATACGTATTTAATTGCAGAAAACACCATGTGTAATGCTCCGCCTCATCCGGCCTTCGGCCACCTTCTCCCTCAGGGAGAAGGGTTGGGCAAGGCAACACATATTGCGGAGATATCATGACCAAAGAACTCACCCTCGGCTTCTCTCCCTGCCCCAACGACACCTTCATGTTCTACCCGCTCGTGCATGGCCTGATAGACACGGAGGGACTTTCCTACCGGGAGCGGCTTGAGGATGTGGAAACCCTCAACCGGCTGGCGCTCGCGGGAGAACTGGATGTCAGCAAGGTTTCCTACCACGCCCTGGGGCATATCCGCGACGACTATGCCCTTCTCCGCTCCGGCAGCGCCCTGGGGCGCGGCTGCGGGCCGCTGCTGGTGGCGACGAACAGGATCGACCCGGCCGGCCTGCGCGGCAGAACGATTGCCGTGCCGGGGAACTACACCACTGCCAAACTGCTGCTGCGGTTGTTCGATCCGACGCTGACCGACTTTGTCGTCATGCCCTTTAATGAAATCATGGAAGCGGTGCTGAGCGCCAGTGTCGACGCCGGACTGATCATCCACGAATCGCGCTTTACCTACCAGGGTTTCGGCCTGCACAAGCTGCTCGATCTGGGAGAATGGTGGGAAGCGGAAACCGGCCTGCCGATCCCGCTCGGCGGCATCGTGGCACGGCGTTCGCTGGGTGCGAAAACGATCGCCGCCGTCGAACGCGCACTAAAGGCCGGAGTCGGGTATGCCCGGAGCCACCCGGACGAGGCGGCCCGCTATATCGGCGAACACGCCCAGGAGATGAGCCCGGAGGTCTGCGCCGCCCACATCGGGCTGTACGTCAACGACTTTTCGGCCGACCTGGGGGAGGAGGGGATTCGCGCGATTACCTGCCTGCTGCAACGGGCCGAAGAGGCCGGACTCATTCCGGCATCCGGGACGCCGCTGTTTGCCTGAAGGAGCCGCGTTAAAAACGGCCGGATCTGCCTCCGGCCACAATCCTTCTCCAGCACTTCTGCATCCAAATCACCCCGCATCACTTATTATCCCACCCCGCGCAGGTTTGACCGCTGCCATTCAGCTGGTATACTGGCCTTACCCTGATCGCAGAGGAGGAAATCATGAATCCGGAGATACATCGTGAACCGGCCGCCCATCTACCGCCGCAGTCCGGAACGTGTCCGACGCAGACGCCATGAAGTGGCCATTTACTGAAACATTGGAGTACAAGCGCGACGTCATGATCAGGGAACATCTTCTCGGGCGCGGCATCAGGGATCAGGCGGTGATCGGGGCGATGCGGGAGGTGCCGCGCGAGGCGTTCATCGACGCCGAGCTCGCCGGGCTGGCCTACGAGGATCACCCTCTTGCCATCGCCGGCGGACAGACCATATCCCAGCCCTACATCGTGGCCTACATGACCGAAGCGCTGGAGCTGACCGGAACCGAGCGGGTGCTGGAGATCGGCACCGGGTCCGGCTATGCCGCTGCGATACTGAGCAGGATCGTGACGACCGTTTACAGCGTCGAGCGTCTGGACGTATTGGCGCGGAGTGCCAGGGAGCGCCTCAAACGGCTCGGCTACAAGAACATCATCATCCATGAAGGGGACGGCACCCTAGGCTGGGAGGAGCATGCGCCCTACGACGCCATCGTCGTCACCGCCGGCGCGCCAAGCGTACCGCAGCCGCTTCTTGAGCAGCTTGCGGTTGGAGGACGGCTTGTCATTCCGGTAGGGAGAACCTATGATGTGCAGATGCTCGTCCGGGTGCGAAGGGTCGGCGAACGTGACTACCGCCACGAAGAACTCTGCGGCGTCCGTTTTGTCCCGTTGATCGGTGCGGCGGGGTGGTGACGGGACGGACCACGGACGACAACCGTTTCGAGTCATGCACCGGTCCGAACACGATCGGCGGCACCATTTAAACCGGACTCATAAGAGGAACAGACAATGCCGCTACCTCCCCAGCTGCGCAAGATATCCGACACAATCTGGGAACTCCCCGTAACATTCAAGGAGGGGATGCTGGTGCCGGCGCGCATCATCGCTCCGGAGTCACTGCTGGGAGGCATGGAGGCGGGAGTCTTCGACCAGGCCGCCAACGTGGCCTGTCTCCCCGGCATCATAAACTACTCCTACTGCATGCCGGACGGCCACTGGGGGTACGGCTTCCCGATCGGCGGCGTGGCGGCATTCGACCCGGACACCGGCGTGATCTCGCCCGGCGGGATCGGCTTCGACATCAACTGCGGCATGCGCCTCTGCCTGACGTCGCTCACCGAGGAGGAGGTGCGTCCTCGCATCCGCGAACTGGTGGATGAACTGTTCTTCGCGATTCCGACCGGGGTCGGCTGCACCGGTTTCGTCCGCTGCTCGCGCAGTACATTTCGCCGGGTGATCGAGCACGGCTCCCGCTGGTGTCTGGAAAATGGTCTGGCGCTTCCCGATGATCTGGAGATGACCGAGGAAGGAGGCTGCTTCGAGGGGGCCGATGCCGGCGCCTGCAGCGACAAGGCGATCGAGCGCGGTTACGACCAGATCGGCACCCTCGGTTCCGGCAACCACTACTGCGAGATTCAGGTAGCCCGGCCGGAAAATATCTTTGATGAAGCGACCGCCCGGGCTTTCGGCATCACGGTTCCCAATCAGATCGTGATCATGTTTCACTGCGGCAGCCGCGGCTTCGGACATCAGGTTGCCACAGATTACCTGCAGTCCTTCCTGAAGGTCATGACGGTAAAATACGGAATCAGACTGAATGACCGGGAGCTGGCCTGTGCCCCTTTCCGTTCTCCCGAGGGACAGGCCTATTTTGCCGCGATGAAATGCGCCGCCAACATGGGCTTTGCGAACCGCCAGGTGATCCTGCACCGGATCCGCGAGGTGTTTTCCCGGGTATTCCACCGCTCCCCAGAAGATCTGGGAATGCGCATGGTCTACGATGTATCGCACAACACCGCCAAACTCGAAAGGCACCTGATTGACGGAGTAGAGCGCCAGTTGCTCGTGCACCGCAAAGGGGCGACCCGCTCCCTCGGTCCGGGCATGCCCGGCCTCCCGGAGTGCTACAGAAAGACGGGGCAGCCGGTCATCATCGGCGGCAGCATGGAGACCGGCTCCTACCTGCTGGCCGGCCTGAAGAGCGCCGCTCCGACCTTCTACACCACGGCCCATGGCAGCGGCCGTACCATGAGCCGCCACCAGGCAAAGAAAATGTTCCAGGGCCGCACATTGCTCAAAGAGATGGAGCAGCGGGGGATCCACGTCCGCACCGCCTCGTACGGCGGTCTGGCCGAAGAAGCGGGGCTGGCCTACAAGAACATAGACGCCGTCGCCCAGGCGACGGAGGAGGCGGGGCTGAGCAGAAGGATCGTGAAGCTGGAGCCGATCGGCAATATCAAGGGCTGATTCTAATGGAGTATCCATGCCATACCGTTTTCTGGAAGAGATTGCCACCGCGGATGTCGCCTTCGAGGCCTGGGAAGAAACGCGGGAAGAGCTGTTCACCTCCTGCGCCGCCGCCCTGCTGCGCACCATGGCGGCGGCACCGGAGCTGGTGGCGCGGCAGCAGGAGTTCACGATCGACCTTGAACACGAAGAGCTGGATCTGCTGCTGTTCTCCTTCCTGCAGGAGCTGATCTTCTACAAGGATGCCCGCCAACTGCTGCTGCATGCGGACAGGGTGCAAATAACGGAGCGCAGCGGCATCCACCACCTTGAGGCGCACGTCAGCGGGGAACGGATCTCTCCCGGCCGGCACCGCCTGCTGGTGGATGTCAAGGCGGTTACGCTGCACCGTTTTCAGGTGGCGTTCAGCGATGGCCTCTGGCGGGCGGTGGTGGTGCTGGACGTGTAACAAACCCCGTCCGGCCGGATTCCGGACGATAATTATCCCGGTAAAGGAACCTGAATATGCGGATTGTAACAATCGGAATGCTGCTGACCGTTTTCGTTATCAGCGTATTTCCGGCGGCAACTGTCTCCGCGGAAACCGGATGGAATGAAGCCGGAATCAGAATCGGCATTCGAGCCACTCCGAGGAGCGAATATTTTCGTCAGTATGACGCGTTTGCCGTATATGGACTCCCATGGGAGTGGCACCTGCCCCACGGCTGGAGCGTGACCCCGAACACTTCATTGTCCCTCGGGCTTCTCGAGAACGACAGGCTAATCGACTTCATCGGATCGGGCGCTCTCGCTCTCGCTCTCGGCAAGGAAGGTTCCGGCTTTACAACCGATCTCGGCATCAATTTCAACTTTCTTGACGGTCGCCACATAGGCTCGATCGATTTTGGAAGCGCTCTTCTGTTCGGAGCCTATGCAGGCATCAATTACCGCTTTTCCGGGGGCCTCAAAGTCGGATACCGGCTGCAGCATATATCAAACGGACACATCTTCTATCAAAGCGGCACTCCCAACCCGGGTCTTGATATGCACCTGTTCGGCATCAGCTATGCTTTATAGGTGCGACCAGAAGTATCGGGAGGTCAGTGATCGCCGCTATCACCCGCGCCGGCCAGCGGAAAGGTTCTGACGGGAATATGCACGGCGCCGTGCGGATTAAGCCGGCTCTGAAACAATATGAATTCCCGTACGGGAAATGGCGGGAATTTCGGTTTTTGCGGCATGGTTAGAAATGTATCAATCTCCCTGGCCGCCGGGATCTTGAGCCGGGCGAGGGTGATATGCGGAGAAAAGGGGCGCTCCTCCTGCAGTATGCCGCAGGCCAGCACGGCCTCATGTACACCGGCGGCCAGCTGCATCAGACGGGGATGCGGCTCCAGGCCCGCCCATAACACGCGGGGCCGGTGGCGGCTGGGAAAGCAGCCGGTCCCTGAATAGCCGAGTTGAAACAGGGGCGTGTGTACGAGTGCGAGTCTCTCAATCAGCTCTCCAGCTGTATTTTCTTCCACCTCCCCCAGAAAAGCCAGAGTCAGATGGAGCTGTTCAGTCGGCACCCGGCGGGCGCCGGGAACATCCACCATCAACCCGGCCAGCGCGGTCCTGAGATCATCAGGCGGTTCTATGGCAATAAAGAGTCTCATGAGATGCCTCCAGTTTCTTCACCAACCAAACCCGCAGCCACGACAATTCTGAAATATGTGGTACTATTCGGGCATAAAACATATCGACACGGATGCTCTGCCTGCCGCACGCACAAAGGAGGAAGAGATGAAAGAAGCGATGTTTTACGAACGGGAAGGAGGCAACCGGGTTCGCTGCCGGCTCTGCCGTTTCAACTGCCTGATCGGCGACGGCGCCCGCGGCATCTGCGCCGTTCGCGAGAATCGTGGCGGCATCCTCTACAGCCTGGTGTATGGTAAAATCAGCGCGGAGCATGTGGACCCGATCGAAAAAAAGCCGCTCTTCCATTTCATGCCGGGGAGCAGTTCCTATTCCATTGCCACGCCAGGGTGCAATTTCCGCTGTCGCCATTGTCAAAACTATACGATCTCCCAAGTCAAGCCCGACGCTCCTGTCACCGGTACACCGCGAACGCCGCTTGAAATTGTGCAGCGGGCAAGAGATACTAACTGCGGTTCGATCTCCTACACCTACACCGAGCCGACCATCTTCTTCGAATTTGCTTATGATACAGCCCGCCTTGCCCGCGAGGCCGGCTTGCGCAACGTGTTTGTCACTAACGGCTATATCAGCAAGGAAGCGCTGACGACGATCGCTCCATTTCTGGATGCGGCCAATATCGATCTGAAAGCTTTCTCCGAGGAATTCTATCGCGACATCGTCCACGCCAAGCTGTCCGAGGTGCTTGACTCGATCATTGAATACCGCAAACAGGGGATCTGGATCGAGCTCACCACCCTGATCATTCCGGGGCTGAACGATTCGGATGCCGAACTGCAGGGTATCGCCTCGTTCATCGCCACCAATCTGGGGCTTGATACCCCTTGGCACGTAAGCGGTTTCTACCCCACCTACAAGTTGACCGACCGCCCCCCTACCCCGCTCGCCACCCTGCGCCGTGCCCGGGATATCGGCCGCGCCGCAGGGCTGCACTACGTTTATGAGGGGAACGTACCCGGCGAAGGTAGCGAGAATACCCGGTGCCCATCCTGTTCGGCCCTCCTGATCAACCGCTACGGTTTTGTCATCGGGAACAACAGGATACGGAACGGATCCTGTCCCGATTGCGGTGTCACCGTGGCCGGCATCGGCATGTAAACGTGCACCGTAACCCATGAATTTACACTGATATCAATGATAATTCCGAATCCATGAGTGTCAAGAGAAGCGGCAAATTATTGTTGCACTGCGGGGGATATTACGTGAATATGATCATTTTGAATGGAAGCCTATCCGGAGGAGTCATTCCAACGGCCGGTGGGCGCCTAAACAGAGGAGGAGAGAATCGTTATGGTTGACCAGAAGGAAAAATGGCAGGGATGGCTGGCGCTTTCAACCGCAATCATGGCGGTTTTGGCCGCTCTGACGACACTGTACATGGGAAAGTTTTCCTCACGCGCGATCATGGCCCAGGGGCAGGAGAGCGACCAATGGGCGTACTATCAGGCCAAGAGCATCAAGGGACATACTTTTGAGACGAACAAGAAAACATTGGAGCTGCTTTATCTGACTCAAAACAGGTTATCACCGGAGGCAGATGCAGAATACCGGAAGACTCTCGCCAAATTCGGCGAAGAGGTCAAGCGGTATGAAGGTGAAAAGAAGGAGATAAAGGAAAAGGCCGAAGGGATCGCCAGGACAAAGCACAAGGCGCAGGAGATGGGGGGGAATTTCGCCTATGCGCTGATCTTCCTGCAGATCGCGCTGATGCTGTCATCCATCGCCAGCCTGACAAAACGCCATTACCTCTGGTACTTCGCCCTGCTCTGCAACGTGGGGTGGCTGTTCTTCTTTCTGGACGCCTGGCTGTTGTTCTACTGAGAAACTGATTAATTTTTATGTACGATCAGCTCAGGATTTTTTCGAGCAGCTTCAACAGCGGTTGGGGATAGATACCGAGGAGCAGCATGACAACTGTCGGAACGAGAAGAGCGACATTCTCGGCAAGGTCCAGCCTGCGGGCAGGCTCATCAGGTAGCGCTGACGGCTTCATGTAAAGAACAACAACTATTCGCAGATAAAAATAAACCGCCACCAGCGCTGAAAGGATACCGACGATCGCCAAGGTGTATTCCCCCGCCCTGAGCGCGGCGGAAAAAACGGCGAACTTCCCCATGAAGCCTGCCGCGGGCGGAATCCCCGCCAGCGAAAACATCGCGACAGCCAGCGCCGCACCAACGAGCGGGTTCCGGTACCCGAGGCCTCGCCAGGCCTCGATGACTTCGCACTCCTCCTCATTCGAGAGTACGGAGATTGCGCCGAAGGCGGCCAATCCCGCAGCCGCATAGATCACCAGGTAAAAAACCGCCGCTTTCACCCCGCCAGCCGGTGCTGCGACCAAAGCCAACGCAACATACCCCATCTGCCCGACCGACGACCAGGCCAGCATCCGTTTGAGATTGATCTGCACCAGCGCCGCCAGATTACCCGCCAGCATGGAGAACAGCGCCAGCAGCCAGAGAAGGTCGTGCAGCCCATGCCAAGCGCCGAAAATGGGGAGCAGAAGCAGCAGCGCCGCCAGCGAAGCCCCTTTGGAGGCGGTGGAGAGCAGGGCCGTCACCGGTGACGGAGCGCCCTGATACACATCCGCCGTCCAGAGATGGGCCGGAACCAGTGACAACTTGAACGCCATCCCGAGCAGAATAAGACACCCCCCCGCCAAAAATAGCGGTTCGGGAGCTTCGTTTGTTGAAGCCAGCTCCGCCAGCCTGATCGTCCCCCGGGCGGCATAGACCAGCGCCATCCCCATCGCCAGAATCGCCGCCGACAGCGTCCCGTTCAGCAGATATTTCAGCCCGGCTTCGCCGCCTTTTGAAGAGTCGCGCTTGACAGCCACCAGGATGTAAAAGGCAAACGTGAACGATTCCAGGCCTAGAAACAGCAGCAGCATGTCCGTTGCGGCGCACGCCGCACCCATGCCAGCAAGGGCGAAGAGAATCGTGGCCGGGTATTCTTCTCCGACGATGCCTCTCCGGCGGTTGTAGCCGGCTGCGAGCAACAACACGGTCAGACCGGCAGAGTTGAGGAAGAAACCAAAAAAACGCGAGAAGGGGGTGACGGCAAGACCGGGCATGGCCGCCTCGGCCGGGATCAGCAGGCTCCAGAGCAGGGCGGCAATGATCAGCGCACAGGTCAGTTCATAAAGATAGCCGCCCGGTCTGATCGCTCCGGCCAGCAGGACCAGTACGCAGCCGCCGGCCAGGATCAGAAGCGGCATCAACGCCATCAGATCGACGGAAGTCATGCTGCACCCCCGGTCAAGAGCTGCACCGGCAGATGGATCATGTCAAGGAGCGGCGCCGGATGCACACCGACCCAGAGGTCCAGCAGCAGGAGAGCCCCAAGAATCGCGATCTCCCGCAGAGAGAGGTCGGACAATGCCAGCGGCTGACGCTCCCCCTGAAACACCACTTCCTGCACCAGTCGCACCATGTAGATCAACGGCAGGATTATGCCGACGAAGGAGAGCACCACAACCAGCGGCGACTGCCTGATCGTTCCCGCCAGAATCAGAAATTCACCGATGAAGCTGTTCAGCCCCGGCACACCCATCGATGTCAACGAGAAGATCAGGAAGAAAAACGACCAGAGCGGAATTTTCCCCCATAACCCGCCGAAAGCGGCGATCTCCCGGGTATGGGCCCGTTCGTCCAGCATCCCGATCAGACAGAACAGCGCCCCGGTGGTCACCCCGTGGTTGGCCATCTGCAGGATCGAACCGGAGAGCGCCACCGGCGACCAGGCCGCGATGCCGATTGCGACGTACCCCATATGCCCGATGCTCGAATAGGCGATCAGCCGTTTCATATCCTCCTGGGCAAAGGCGACCAGTGACGCGTAAAAAATCCCCAGCAGCGCCAGCGTATAGACAAGCGGGGTCAGGGCGTGGGCCGCCAGCGGAAAAAGCGGATAGCCGAAGCGGATCAGCCCGTAGCTGCCGGTCTTGAGCAGCAGCCCGGCCAGGACCACGCTGCCTGCGGTAGGGGCATCGGTGTGGGCGTCGGGGAGCCAGGTATGGAGCGGGAAGAGCGGAAATTTGATCGCAAACGCCAGGAAGAAGGCGGCGAACAGCCAGAGTTGCGTGGCAAAGGGGAGTTGAGTATGAAGCAGTTCATTCAGTGCGAAAGTCGCCTCCCCGCTCTGCTTTGCATGCAGCAGGTGCAGCGCGATGATCGCCAGCAGCATCAGCAGCGAGCCGAACATCGTAAAGAGGAAGAACTTGATCGTCGAATATATTTTGCGCCCATGCCCCCAGATCCCGATCAGGAAGAACATCGGAATCAGCATGATCTCCCAGAAGAGGTAGAACAGCGCCAGATCGAGGGACAGGAACACCCCCATGATACCGGATTCCATGACCAGCAGCAGCGTCAGGAACAGGACCGCCCGTTCCTTGATGGCGTTCCAGGACACCGCCAGCGCCACGCAGAAGGTGAACGAAGTCAGCATGACCATCAGCAGCGAGATGCCGTCCAGCCCCAGAGTATAGCGGATGCCGAAGGAAGGAATCCAGGGCGCATCCTCCAGCAGCAGGTAGCCGGGCAGCTTCGCCGGAACTCTCGACAAACCCCGCCACGAACCGTACAGCCACCCGGTCAGCGCCAGTTCGCCCGCCGCTACCACGAAGGCGACCGATCGGGCAGCCGCCTCACGCCCCCAGAGCGGCAGGAGCAGCAGGCTACCGGCCAGCGGGAGGAATATCAGGATTGTCAGGAGCGGGCAATCAGCGAGCATACATACCTATCCAGAATCCGGATTGATGAGACTAACGGGATTGATGGTTCCTGTTCTATCTGAAACTCATAAAAAAAGTATCATCAACCGTTCCGAATTATTCTGAAATCATTACCAGAAACCCCTGCAAAAGTCAGTACAAAAGAGCCTCTTGACCCTTGAGTCTTGATAGCAGATTTGTACAAATTTATTATTAGAGATATTTACTTTGGATTATTCTTTGGTATAAATTTCAGGAGTTGATTTTGTCGTTGGAGGTGTTCGATGCAGGCACTTAAATGTGAGACATTGCAGATAGAACCGGATACGAGTATTTGTTCGACTGAACGCATTGCCGGCGAGATATCCAGATGTTCTGCAAACAGGAACGAGTGTAAATATGGTTTGTTTGCCGGCAAGACCAGCACCTATTGTTTGCATCCGGATCACATGAAATTCCGGACGACACCCGACAGACAATACAGGAACGTGCAATAGTTCCCTTGCGTCCCGATGTGAATTCGTAAAATTTTATTATTAGAATCGTATACTATTTATGATTCGGATGATATAACTTTTTCAAATTGTTTCACCAGATGGAGTTACTGGAGGTATTCAATGCAAACACTTGGTAGTGAAGAACCGGACACGGGAAAATGCACTACTGAACGGGTTACCAGCGCGCTATCCAAATGCTCCGGAAACAATAAGGAGTGCGTATATGGGTTTTTTGCCAGCAAATCCAAAACCTATTGTTTGCATCCGGATCACAGGAAATTCCTGATGTCGTCCGGCTAGAAACCGTTTTTTCATTTACAGTACCCCTCCTCATCCTGCGAAGCTCAGATACCCACCGTTACCGATAAGACCCCGCAGATGCGATGTTTAGTAAAAAACAAAGCCTCCAGCTCCCTGATATGCTGAAAAGCATACAAGAAGTTACTGGAGGCTTATTTAATCTAGTTATTTAAGCTAGCTATTGTTATGGCGGAGAAGGTGAGATTCGAACTCACGGAGCTGTTACACTCGGCGGTTTTCAAGACCGCTGCCTTAAACCACTCGGCCACCTCTCCATATTCATACCTGTTCGATCTGTATAGCACACCTGTTTCTGATTTTCAAATGGTAAGCGTTAACCGGAGCAGATAATCAGCAAGTTATCCGCTCCAGGCCTCCCATATATGGGCGTAGTTCAGCCGGGACAAGCACCGACCCGTCAGCCTGCTGATAGTTTTCCAGAATCGCCACCAGCGTGCGCCCCACGGCCAGACCTGATCCGTTCAGGGTATGGACGAATTCAGGTTTCCCCTTTTCATCCTCGCGGAAGCGGATCGATGCTCTGCGGGCCTGGAAGTCACCAAAAGTGCTGCAAGAGGATATTTCGCGGTAACAGCTCTGCCCCGGCAGCCAGACTTCAAGATCGTAGGTTTTGGCCGACGAAAAACCGATGTCGCCGCTGCAGAGTGACATGACGCGGTAGGGAAGCTCCAGCAGCTGCAGAACCTTTTCGGCATGTCCGGTCAATGCTTCAAGTGCGGCGTCCGACTCCGCCGGGTGGACAAATTTTACCAGTTCCACCTTGTTGAACTGGTGCTGACGGATCAGGCCACGGGTATCTTTGCCGTAGGAACCGGCCTCGCGACGGAAGCATGGCGTGTAGGCACAATAGCTGATCGGCAGATCGCTCTTCTTGAGTATCTCACCGCGATGGATATTGGTTACCGGGACTTCGGCAGTCGGAATCAGGAAAAATTCGGGATCGGCGAGTTTGAAAAGATCCTCCTCGAACTTGGGAAGCTGACCTGTGCCCAGCATCGAATCACGATTGACCATGAAGGGGGGGAGCACCTCCTGATAGCCATGCGTATCGGTATGCAGATCGAGCATCAGATTAATCAGGGCCCGCTCCATGCGGGCGCCGGCGCCGCGATAGAGGGTGAAACGCGCGCCGGTGATCTTGGCGCCGCGCTCAAAATCGAGAATCCCGAGATCTTCACCGATGTCCCAGTGCGGCTTGGCGGCAAAAGGGAGCGGCTGCGGCTCTCCCCATGATCTTACCAGGACGTTGTCGTTTTCGGACCGTCCGATCGGGGTCGTGGCATGCGGCAGATTTGGCACCGTCAACATGAACGACTGCAGTTCTTCGTCGACCTGATTCAGCTTTTCATCCAATCCCTTGATTTCGTGGGATACTGCTCGCATCTCCAGGATCTTGTCCTGAACCTGGCTTTTGTCCTTGGTACGACCGATCTCATCCGACACCGTATTGCGTAGCGCCTTGAGCGTCTCACCATCTTTCAGCAGCTTACGCCGTCTTTCATCCAGTTCTCGAAAGCCGTCCAGATAGGATTCACCGCCGCGGGTTCGCAGACACCGCTCGGTTTCATCCGGATTTTCACGAATGTATTTCATGTCAAGCATCGGGAAACACCTTTATTTTTCAGTAGTAAGCGTGTATTTATTAGCACTTGCGCCGTTATACGTCAATGCAAAAGAGCCCGACGAAATCAATATCCAACACATCCCGAGACCTCTCTGACATGAAAATACTTCTTGCAACCCTGCACGCCAAATACTCGCACGCATCGCTGGCCCTTCCCTGTCTGGCCGTATACTGCCGGGACATCCCCGATACCGAAACAACGATCCGCGAATGGACCGTCAACGAACCGCGCGAGCATATCCTGAGACTCGTCATGGCAGAAAGGGCCGACCTTATCGCCTTCTCCTGTTATATCTGGAATATCGAGCAGACCCTGCGGATCGTTTCCGATATCAGGAAGATCTCCCCGCAAACCCGCATCGTTCTGGGGGGGCCGGAGGTTTCCTTCGGCATATTCGATCTCATGCACGACAACCCTGCGGTTGACTTTGTGATCAAGGGTGAGGGGGAGGAGGTATTCAGGCGTCTGATCGTTTCGCTGGTGCATGAAAAAACCGGCCTGCCGCGGGAGGGTCCGGCGGAGATCGACAACCTGTTTTTCCGGGACGGCGCCGATACGGCCTCAGGGCCGCTCAGCAGAAAGAATCTGGAGCTGGACTCGCTCCCATCTCCCTTTGAAGCAGGCCTGGCAGACTTGTCGAAACCGCTGATCTACTACGAAACCTCTCGCGGCTGCCCCTTTTCCTGCGCGTTCTGCCTTTCATCGACCGAGGGGGCCGTGCGCTCATTCAGCCTGGAAAGGATTAAAAAAGATCTCCTGTTCTTGATGAACAGCAATGTAGCGCAGATAAAGCTGGTGGACCGCACCTTTAATTATGATGCCGGGCGGGCGGATGCCATCTGGGCTTTCATTCTGGAACACAACATCAGCAGCCGCTTTCATTTTGAAATCGCCGCCGATCTTTTGACGGACGAAAATTTTTTGACCCTGGCTCGTGTCCCGGAGAACACCTTTCACTTTGAAATCGGCGTCCAGTCCTCGTCGGCAACAACGCTTGAACAGGTCGGGCGAACAGCGGACCTGCCACGGATCTTCGCCAACGTCGGAAAACTCAAGAGTAATACCGTGATAGAATTACACCTCGACCTGGTGGCAGGTCTGCCGGGGGAGGATTACGCCGGTTTTCTTAACTCCCTGCAGGCAATTGCCGGCCTGAAGCCGGATATGATCCAGATCGAACCGCTCAAGGTACTCAAAGGCGCGCCGATGCGGGCGATTGCCAACCGCGAGGGGTACGCCTTTTCCGACTCCCCCCCCTACACGATCCTGAGTAACCCATGGCTTTCCTTTGAAGATATCTGCCGCATCGAGACAATCGGCCGCCTGCTGGACCTGTTCAACAAGCATGGCGGCTTTACAGCAGCGTTCCGGATTCTGCAACGCTACAGGCCATTCTCCGAAATTCTTGACCGGATGGCACGACAGGCCGGCCATGAAAATCTCTCCAGCCTCTCCTGCCGGAGGGTATTCGAACTTTTTGCCCGTCTGGCAGAGCCGCTGCTGCCCGAGTCGGACCGCCCCCTGCTGTTCGATGCGCTTTTCTTCGACTACTGCCGTAGTGAAATGCCTCTGATGGGCAAGCTCCCCGGTTTTGCCGTTGAACTTCAGAACAACTGCTCCTGGCCCCCACTCCGGGATCTTCCGGAGCATTTCAAACTCCCCCCTGACAGCAGGATCAAATCCTTCCGTTACGAATTCAGATGCGATCATCGAACCGAACAGGATGGTACAGGACCGGTAACTGTTACGTTTGTCTACGTATCAGGAGCTGGCCGTGGGCTGCAGGTTCTGGTCGCTTCCGCCGACCGCTGATCCCCCCCGACAAAGCGCCCGCCACAGGCGAACACCGCAACTCTTCGATTCAGAATGTGCAGGGTTCATCATGCCACTGGACCGGTTCCATGGTCACCTGTTTCCCCAGCTCGGCCAGCAGCGCGTCCATGTCATCGACAAAGCCGGGCATGATCGCGATGCGGATGATGCCGGCCTTGTTATCGACGGTGCTCATGACGTTCATCCCCTCGTACGCCTCCAGAATAAATTTGAGGAAGACCATGTCGCGGTGAGCGACTTTGAAATAACGGCAGATCATAGAATACAGTTCCCCTGAATGTCTCCCCGGCCCGCATCGTTCCGTCCAGCCGAGAAATAGAATTGAAGTGTTCATACTATCAGGTTTGTTTGCGGTGTAATACTCCAAATCTGCTCCATGCCCGCTTCAGCACCGGCTTGATATTTTCTTGATGCCGTCTTGATACCTCCTCCCCAATCTTGACACTTTCTTGATGTGAAATCGTCTACCGTAATCAATTGTAATAAGAACAACTGAAGGGGAGCAGAATGGAATCGAGCGTACCAAACGAAAAACCGTCATTGCTGCAGAAAATAGTTCGCGCCGTCATCGGCGGACCCAAGCACCTGAAAGATCCTCACCTGTTCCACAAGATGGCGCTGATCCCGGTCCTGGCCTGGGTCGGTCTGGGCGCCGACGGCCTGTCGTCATCGGCCTACGGCCCCGAGGAGGCCTTCCGGGCTTTGGGAGAGCACACCTACCTGGCGGTCTTTCTCGGCCTGGCCACCGCGCTGACGGTATTCATCATCTCTTACGCCTATTCGCGCATCATCGAGCATTTCCCCCACGGCGGCGGGGGCTACATCGTGGCCACCCACATGCTGGGGGAGAAGGCCGGGGTCGTTTCGGGAAGCGCCCTGCTGGTGGACTACGTGATGACCATCACCATCTCGATCGCCTCCTGCTGCGATGCCGTCTTCAGTTACGTCCCCAAGAGTTTCCATCATTACAAGGTCCCGGTAGCCTGCGCCCTGACGGTGATCCTGATCGTCCTCAACATCCGCGGCGTCAAGGAATCCATATCGGTCATGGCGCCGATCTTCATGACCTTCGTCGCCAGCCATATTCTGATGCTGGTCTACGGAGTCTTCACCCATACCGATAAATGCGGCCCGCTGGTCTGCGATGTCCAAGCCGGCCTGAAACACGACCTCTCCAGCATCGGCGTCTTCGGCATCCTGCTCCTCTTCGTGCGGGCTTATTCCCTGGGGGGCGGTACCTACACCGGTATCGAGGCGGTTAGTAACGGCCTGCAGATCATGCGGGAGCCGAGGGTACAGACCGGCAAGCGCACGATGCTCTACATGGCGACATCGCTCGCCTTCACCGCCGGAATCCTGTTCCTCTGCTATTCACTGGTCGGTGTCAAGCCGGTGGAGGGGAAGACCCTCAACGCCGTCCTGGCCGACTCGCTCTTCGGCAACTGGCCGATGGGGAACTGGATTTCATTCATCACGATCTTCTCCGAGGGGGCCCTGCTGCTGGTTGCGGCCCAGGCCGGTTTCGTGGACGGCCCTCGGGTCATGTCCAATATGGCGATCGACTCCTGGTTTCCGCACCGCTTCGCCGCCCTGTCGGTGCGCCTGACCATGCGCAACGGCATCCTCCTGATGGGGATCGCCGCCATCGCCCTGCTCTTCTATACCGGCGGCTCGGTCTCGGCCCTGGTGGTCATGTATTCGATCAACGTCTTCATCACCTTCTCCCTGTCGCAGCTCGGGATGTCGAAATTCTTCATCCAGCGCCGAAAGGAAGACCCGCAGTGGATCCGGCACCTCTCCGTCCATCTGGTCGGACTCCTGCTCTGCGTCACCATTCTCGCCATCACGACCTACGAAAAGTTCGCCGAAGGGGGGTGGATGACGCTGGTGATTACATCGGTGGTAGTCGGGTTGTGCTACATGATCAAGGGGCATTATATCCGGGTCAGGCAGGGGATGAAGGATCTGGACGAGACCCTGCTCGATGTGCCGGTGTCATCCCACGGAGAACCGCCTGCAATCGACCGCGGCGCCGCCACCGCCATCCAGCTGGTCTCCGGCTACAGCGGCTTCGGCGTGCATACGCTCTTCTCTATCCTCTCCACCTTTCCCAAAACCTACAAGAACGTGATCTTCGTGTCGGTGGCGATGATCGATTCGGGCTCATTCAAGGGGGCCGAGGAGGTCGAGGCCCTGGAGGCCTCGGTGCAGGCTGGGCTGGAAAAGTATGTGGCGATGGCGCACAAGCTCGGTTTTGCCGCCGAGTACCGCACCGCGCTGGCCACCGACGTGGTCGAGAGTGCCGTGGAGCTGTGCAAGCAGGTGGCCGATGAGTTTCCCAGATCGACTGTCTTCACCGGCCAGCTCACCTTCCGGCTGGAGAAGTTCTATCACAAGCTGCTGCACAACGAAACCGCCTTCGCCATCCAGCGCCGCCTGCAGTGGGACGGCCTGACCACGGTGATCATGCCGATCCGGGTGCGAACGTAACCATATTTCCCGTCAGAGAAAGGGGGCCGGATCGGCCCCCTTTCTCTATCTTGATATACTCTTGACATTCCTCCCCACCATTTTGACACCCAATTTATCTCCTCCCTGCTACCTTGAAAATCACGGGGAAGACCGCAATGAAGATTTATCTGTTCAACAAGGAAACCGGCATATATTTGGAAAAATACTTTGCCGATGAGGCGCCGATAGGCGGCAACCACCTTTGACACGAAGTTTACACACAAGGGGGGTGAAAATGTCGAACTGCCACGGCGTCTCGACAGTTTACGAAGCGTCGCCCAAACTTACCGGGTACGATCTCCAACCCGGGCAGACCCTCGATGACCGGTTTTTCATTACCGAGATCATAAGCCGTAGCGGCATGGCGACCATCTTCAAAGCGGCCGACCTGCTCACCAAACAGGATGTGGCGCTCAAGGTGCCGTATATGCAATACGAGAGTGACCCCCGCTTCTATTCGTGCTTTGTACGCGAAGAGAAGATAGGGCTGATGCTCAATCACCCATATATACTGAAGTTCATCCCGGTTGAATACCGCAGCCGCCCCTACATCGTAACTGAGTTTCTGCAAGGTTTCACTCTAGCGCACCTGTTGAAAAGTGTTCGCCCCATGCCGGAAGCGGACGCGGTCAGGCTGGCCAGTCAGATGTGCGAGGCCTTGACGCATATGCACGAACATGGCGTCGTCCACCGCGACCTCAAACCGCAGAACGTCATGATCTGCCTAGACGGCAACATACGGGTCCTTGACTTCGGCATCGCCAAGACCACGGGAAGGCGTTTCAGCATATTCGGATTCACCCCCGCAAAGGGAACACCCGAATACATGGCTCCCGAACATGTCCGGGGGAAGCGCGAAGATGAACGGACCGACATCTACAGCCTGGGCGCCATGCTTTACGAGATGGTTGTGGGGTCGATTCCCTTTGCAAGTGGAAGCGAGGACGTGTTTGTTGCCATGAACGCCAAGGTAACCGGCGATCCGGTGGCCCCGCGCATACTAAACAGCAAATTGTCGGAACAGGTCGAGGAGATCGTACTCCACGCCATGGAACGTGACCCCGGGAAAAGGTACGCGACTGCCGTTGCAATGAAAGAGGATCTGGACCATCCGGACGAGGTGCAGTTGACAGGGCGTTGCCACCGGTTGCAGACGCCGTCCCCGTGGAAGCGGCACTTGAAGAATGTACTCTTGATCGGACTTACTCTGACGACCATCGTTATCGGCTTTATCCAATTGATCTTGCTGATTCTGCGACGCGGTCCTTAAGGCTGTTATGGCTGGCGTTCTCCTCCATGAAGCCGGACAAGCCGGTTGACATTGAATCATTTTGGTGATGATCGGCTTACATATTGATACCTTCTTGACAACCTTCCACCCTATCTTGACACCCAATTTATCTCCTCCCTGATACCCTTTAATTGTTGAAGTACTACAAGCAAGGGAGAACACAACCATGAAAGCTTATTTGTTCAATGCGGAAAACGGTCTCTACGAGGGAGAAACTTTCGAAGAAGCTGGTATGCTTCAGCATCAAGACGGCATTACAACGGTTCCTCCTCCGGACTACGAACATGGTCAGGTACCGGTGTTCGACCGCAAGAAGAATGAATGGGCCGTGATCCCGATTACCATCGCCAAACAATTGCTTCGTCTTAGTGACGAAGAGAACGCGGGGAGTAAAGTATGAACAGCTATGAATGGCTGCAAACGATCGTCTTTTTCGTCGTATTACTGGCCCTGGTCAAGCCGCTCGGCAGCTTCATGGCCAAGGTCTTCCAGGGGGAGCGTACCTTTCTGTCGCCTGTCCTGGCCCCCTGCGAAAAGTTGATCTACCGCATCAGCGGGGTGAAACCGGAAGATGAGATGGGGTGGCAGCGCTACGCCGGCTCGATGCTGCTCTTCAACCTGGTGCTCTTCGTCGGGCTTTTTGTCATGTTGCTCACGCAGCACCTCCTGCCGCTCAATCCGCAAAAAGTTCCGGCATTCACCTGGCAACTGGCGTTGAACACGGCGGTCAGCTTCGTCACCAATACCAACTGGCAAGCATATGTCGGAGAGCAGGCGGTCAGCTACTTCACCCAGATGGTGGGGCTGGCGGTGCATAACTTCGTCTCCGCCGCCACCGGCATAGTAATCGCCATTGCCGTGATCCGCGGCTTCGTGCGGCGCAAGACCACGATGCTGGGCAACTTCTGGGTCGATACGACCCGCTGCACCCTCTACATCCTGCTGCCAATCTCCATCATCTTCTCACTTGTCCTGGTTTCCCAGGGGGTGATCCAGAACTTCAGCGCCTACAAGAGCGTGCCGCTGATCCAGTCAACCAGCTATGACAAGCCGAAGCTGGACGACAAGGGTAACCCTATCAAGGATGCCAAGGGCAACCCGGTTACCGAGAACGTGATCGTCAAGGAAGTCAGTATCCCGATGGGGCCGGTGGCCTCCCAGGAGGCTATCAAGGAGTTCGGGACCAATGGTGGCGGCTTCTTCAACGCCAACTCGGCTCATCCCTTCGAAAACCCGACGCCGCTCTCCAACTTTATCGAAATCCTGCTGATCCTGCTGATCCCGGGCGCACTGACCTACACCTTCGGCGTCATGGTCGGCAACACCCGCCAGGGGTGGGCGCTGCTGGGCGTGATGCTCTTCATCCTGATTACCGCTTTCGGCGTCCTGCAATGGGCCGAGAGCAGCGGCAATCCGCTTGTGGCCAAGCTGGGAGTACAGAGCATCAACATGGAAGGAAAAGAAGTCCGCAACGGCCTGGCCGGAAGCAACCTCTTTACCGTCGCAACAACCGGGACCTCCTGCGGCGCGGTCAACAGCATGCACGACTCGCTCACTCCCATCGGCGGCATGATGCCGCTCTCCCTGATCTTGTTGGGCGAAATCATCTTCGGCGGGGTAGGCTCCGGTCTCTACACCATGCTGGCCTTCGCCATCATCGCCGTCTTCGTCTCCGGCCTGATGATCGGCCGAACGCCGGAATACCTGGGCAAGAAGATCGAGGTGCGGGAGATGTGGATGTCGATTCTGACTATCCTTACCGCCGGGATTACGGTGCTGATCCTGTCCGGCATAGCCACGATTACTCCTCAGGCGGTGGCCTCTATGGCAAACCCTGGTGCCCACGGCCTCTCCGAACTGCTCTACGCCACGGCTTCCATGGCCAACAACAACGGCAGCGCCTTTGCCGGGCTGAACGCCAACGTCGATTTCTACAACCTGTTCGGTTCACTGGCTATGGTGCTGGGGCGCTATGTTCCGGCGATCGCAGTGCTGGCCATGGCCGGGTCCCTGGCGGAGAAAAAGTACGTCCCGCCCAGCCTCGGCACACTGCCGACCGACAAGGCTCCCTTTGCCATCTGGCTGACGCTGGTCATCCTGATCGTAGGGGCGCTGACTTTTTTCCCGGCACTGGCCCTGGGGCCTATAGTCGAACATATGACGATGGCGGGGTAATACACAAAATCAAATAGAACGCGGATGACGCGGATGGAGCGAATTTTCACGGATTTTTGAAATATAGCTGTGAACCGGTTTTATCCAGTATTTAGTTTTTATCTGCGAACATCCGCTGAATCCGCGTCATCCGCGTTCTATTAAGGAGATTTTAACCATGTCCAAACATATTCAACAACAATCGGTATTCGATGCAGCGCTATTAAAAGGCGCCTTGCTCGATTCCCTTAAGAAGCTCGATCCCCGCACCCTCTGGCGCAATCCGGTCATGTTCTGTGTCGAGATCGCCAGTCTTATCACCCTGGTCACCTTTGTCATGTCGCTGACCGGCGCCAACAAGGAACCGGCCTGGTTTACCGGCGCCGTCTCCGTCTGGCTCTGGCTGACGGTCATCTTCTCCACCTTTGCCGAGGCGCTGGCCGAGGGACGGGGCAAGGCCCGTGCGGCCTCGCTTCGCAAGAGCCGTACCGACGTGACCGCCAAACTTGTCACCAAACCGGAGATTAAAAGCGCCTTCACCACCGTCGGGGCCAGCCAGCTCCGTAAGGGGGATCTGATCCTGGTGGATGCCGGCGAAATGATCGCCGGCGACGGCGATGTCGTCGCGGGCGCGGCCCTGGTCAACGAATCGGCCGTGACCGGCGAATCGGCCCCGGTGATCCGCGAATCGGGCGGCGACCGCAGCGCCGTAACCGGCGGCACCACGGTCATTTCCAGCAGCATTATCGTTCGCATTACCGCCAATCCGGGCGAAACCTTTCTGGACCGGATGATCGGCCTGATCGAAGGCGCCAAGCGGCGCAAAACCCCCAACGAGATCGCTCTGGAAGTGTTGCTGATCGCCCTGACCCTGGTCTTCCTGCTGGTCTGCGCCAACATCAGCCCGCTCTCGATCTACAGCGTCAAGGTGGCTGGTCATGGTACGCCGGTGTCGTTGACGGTTCTGGTCGCGCTGTTCGTCTGCCTGGCCCCGACCACGATCGCCGCGTTGCTGCCGGCTATCGGCATCGCCGGTATGGACCGCCTGTTCCAGAAGAACGTGATCGCCCTCTCCGGTCGAGCCATCGAGGCGGCCGGCGACGTCAACGTGCTGCTGCTGGACAAGACCGGCACCATTACCCACGGCAACCGTGAGGCGGTGGCCTTTGTACCGGTAGGTGGACACAACGAGCGCGAGCTTGCCGAGGCGGCTCTGATGGCATCACTGGCCGATGAAACCCCGGAAGGTCGCAGCGTTGTAGCACTGGCAAAACAGAAGTATGGACTGACCAGAGAGACGCCCGCGGATGCCGAGGTTGTCGATTTCAGCGCCGACACGCGTCTCTCCGGAATCAACCTGGATGGCACGAGCTACCGCAAGGGTGCCTCTGATTCGACAATCGCATTTGTGAAGAAAATGGGCTGCACAGCCACTCCCATCGATCTGGAAGACGTGGTTGACAAGATTGCCCGGGGCGGAGCCACACCGCTGGTGGTCTGCAAGGATTGCGAAATTCTGGGTGTAATCAATCTGAAGGACATCGTCAAGGCCGGTATTCAGGAGCGCTTTCTGCAACTGCGCAGCATGGGGATCAAAACTGTGATGATCACCGGTGACAACCCGCTGACCGCTGCGGCAATAGCCGCCGAAGCACAGGTGGACGACTTCCTGGCCCAGGCCAAGCCGGAGGAGAAGCTGCGGCTGATCCGCGAGTACCAGGATGCCGGCTACATGGTGGCCATGACCGGCGACGGCACCAACGACGCCCCGGCGCTGGCCCAGGCCGATGTGGCCGTAGCCATGAACACCGGTACCCAGCCGGCAAGAGAGGCGGCCAACATCATCGATCTGGACAGCAACCCGACCAAGCTGCTGGATATCGTCGAGGTGGGGAAGCAGATCCTGATGACCCGAGGCAACCTGACCACCTTCAGCATCTCCAACGATATCGCCAAGTACTTTGCTATCATCCCGGCCGCGCTGCTCTCGATCTACCCGCAACTGGGCGTGCTCAACGTGATGCACCTGGCCAGCCCCTTTACCGCCATCCTGTCGGCGGTCATCTTCAACGCCATCATCATTCCGATGCTGGTGCCGCTGGCTCTGAATGGAACCAAATTCCGTCCGATGCCGGCCGAGAAACTGCTGATCCATAACCTGCTGATCTATGGGGTTGGGGGTATCATCGCCCCGTTTGTCGGAATCAAGGTAATCGATATGGTTATCGGGATGATGATGTAACAGCGACCCCATTTCCCCCTCCCCGACCCTCCCCCTCCTGGGGAGGGAGTAGAACTCCTCGCCCCAGCGGGGGGAGGTTGGGAGGGGGGAGTAGGGGAAATACACAAAGGAGAACAACACAATGAAAGATATAAGACCGGCATTCCTGCTCTTCATCATTTTCACCATCATCTGCGGCGGCATCTATCCAGCCATAATTACCGGTGTGGCCCATGCCCTCTTCCCGAAACAGGCTGCGGGAAGTTTCATCACGGACAAGAGCGGTAAAAATCTCGGTTCGACCCTGATCGGCCAGCCCTTTGCAGATCCGAAATACTTCTGGCCACGCCCCTCTGCCGCCACGGACTTTGGCTACAACGCCATGGGATCGGGCGGTTCCAACTCAGGCCCCACCAACCCGGATTACCTGAAGACCGTCGGGGACCGGGTCAAGGCGCTCCGTGACACCGGAGTGACCGGCAATGTCCCGGCCGACCTGGTGCAGGCTTCGGCTAGCGGACTCGACCCGCACGTCACTCCCGAGTCTGCCCTGTTGCAGGTGCCGCGAGTTGCCAAAGCGCGCGGTATCAGCGAAGACAGCTTGCGAAAGGTGGTTAACGGCCACATTGAAGAGCGTCAGCTTAGTTTTATGGGGTCGCCCCGAGTGAATGTGCTTGTGTTGAACCTGGAATTGGATAAACTGTAGCCAATGACCACTAACGGCGACAATACACGCCCCTCTCCCGAGGCGATGCTCCGGCTGGCCCAGGCCGAAGAGGTAAAGGCTGAGCTGGGTAAGCTGAAGATTTTCCTCGGATATGCGGCCGGGGTCGGCAAAACCTACGCGATGCTGGAGGCGGCCCGGCAGCGCAAGAAGGACGGGCGCGACGTGGTGGTGGGCTACGTCGAATCCCATGGCCGCGCTGAAACCGACATCCTGCTCGAAGGGCTGGAACTCCTGCCGCGCAAGACTGTCCGCTACATGGAAGTCGCGCTCCCGGAGATGGACATTGACGCCATCCTGGCCCGCAAGCCGCAGATCGTGCTGGTGGACGAACTGGCTCACTCAAACGCCCCCGGCTCACGGCACGAGAAACGCTGGCTGGATGTGGAGGAGATCCTGGAGGCCGGGAGCGATGTCTATACCACGGTCAACATTCAGCATTTCGAGAGCCTGAACGACGTGGTGGCCCAGATCACCGGCATCACCGTGCGTGAGACCGTACCGGACCGCCTGCTGGACCTGGCATTCGAGATCAAGCTGATCGACATCCCCCCCGAAGACCTGCTGCAACGCCTGCATGAAGGGAAAATCTATATCGCCGATCAGGCTGCCAAGGCGATCGAGAAGTTCTTCCGTCCCGGCAATCTGATGGCCCTGCGTGAACTCTCCCTGCGCCGTACCGCCGCCCGGGTGGACGATCAGATGCGGGCTTACATGGAGACCCAGTCCATCGCCGGGCCATGGGCGACGGCGGAACGGCTGCTGGTCTGCGTCAGCGGCAGCCCCTACAGCGAAAAGCTGATCCGCGCCACCTGCCGGCTGGCTGAGGAACTGAAAGGGCAGTGGTTCACGGTCTACATCGAAACACCGGCGGGCAGTCGTCATGTCCGGGAGAACCGGGAGCATATCTGGCGCGACCTGCGTCTGGCCGAGAGCCTGGGAGGCCAGGTTGCGTCAGTCACCGCCACCGACATAACCGATGCGGTTTTGGAATACGCTACCAGGCACAATATCACCAAGATCGTGATGGGCAAACCAACCAGGCGCCGCTGGCGCAAAATCCTGAGTACTCCGATCGTGGACCGCATCATCCGCAGAAGCGGGGCCATAGATGTCGTCATCGTCAGTTTCGAACATGAAAATACCGCTAAAACTCCTGTCGCGCCAAAGCACCGTCACCCGTTTGAACTGCGCGGATATGCGGCAAGCCTTGCTCTTGTATTGGCCGCCACGGTACTGTGCGAACTGCTGCGCCCCTTCCTGGCGCCGACCAACATGGTCATGTTCTACCTTCTGGCCGTGGTTGTCGCAGCGGTGCGACTCAGCCGCAAAGCGGCCATCGCTACCTCATTACTCGGCGTACTGGCCTTCGATTTTTTCTTTATCCCCCCGCGCATGACGTTTGCCGTGGCCGACACCCAGTATCTGATGACGTTTCTGGGGTTGTTAGTGGTGGGAGGCGTGATCAGTACCCTGGTGGCACGTTCAAAGGAGAGGGCCGAAGTGATGCGGGCTCGCGAGGTTCATACCGCCAGCCTCTATTACCTGAGTCGTGACCTGGCCGCTTCAGTTGATATCACTGCCGTGTTGACTGCGGTGGTCAGCAACGTGGAAGAGGCGTTGGGCGCACAAGTGGTGATTCTCCTGCCGGAAGGGGAACGGCTCGCCATCATGGCCGCCAGTGACGGCCTGCTGCTGGATCTGAAGGAGCAGGCCGTTGCCGACTGGGCCTTCCGTAACAGCCACCCGGCCGGGCGTGCCACGGATACACTCGTATCCGCCGACCTGATATATCTTCCCCTGCGGACCCCGGCCAGTGTGCTGGGGGTCATGGGGATCAAACTGGAAAGTGAGTATGCCTATCACGCACAGGAGAACCGCCGTCTGCTGGACGCCTTCGCAACCCAGGCCGCCATGGCCATGGAGAGGATCCACTTCTCCCGCCAGGCCGAGCAGGCCCAGATACTGCAGGCGCGGGAAAATCTGGAACGCGCACTGTTGAACTCAATCTCCCACGACTTGCGTTCCCCTCTCTCCACGGTTACCGGAGTCCTCTCCAGCCTGAAGGAGGAGGGGGCTCATTTGAGCGACCTGGCGCGCCGCGAACTTCTTGAAACGGCGTGCAGCGAGGCGGAGCGGCTGAACCGTTTTGTCGGCAACCTGCTGGACATGACCCGTATCGAGGCCGGTGCAGTCAGGCTTAACTCTGAGCCGTGCGATGTACAGGATCTGGTTGGATGCGCCTTGGCAGCCCTTGAAACCCGTCTGGGGAGCAGAGAGGTGTCGTTCAAGATGCTGCCGGTCATGCCGCTGGTGCCGATGGATCTGGTGCTGATGACCCAGGTGATGGTCAACCTGCTGGAAAACAGTCTGAAGTATTCGTTGCCCGAAAGCCTGATCGAGGTAGTTGCCTCAACAGAGGCAGAGTGGCTGGTGCTGGAAGTGGCCGACCGGGGACCGGGGGTTCCGGAACATGATATGAAACGGGTCTTCGACAAGTTCTACCGCATTCCGGTTCCAGAGGGAGCGGGGGGAACGGGATTGGGGCTGTCCATCTGCAAGGGGATCGTCGAAGCTCACGGTGGAAGGATCGCGGCAGAAAACCGCAGTGGCGGCGGCTTAAGAATCGTGATACGGTTACCCATGGGAGAACAACGCCATGACAGCTGAACGAACGACAGAAAACCTCCCCCGCATCCTGGTTATCGATGACGAGCTGGCGATCAGGCGTTTTCTGCATACGGTATTGTCCAGTGAGGAGTTTTTACTGCACGAGGCCGAAAACGGCCATGCCGGACTGGCATCGGCGGCCGCGTTCAGGCCGGACGTCATCCTGCTCGACCTCGGGTTGCCGGATCTGGACGGCATCGAGGTGATCAGGCGGATTCGTGAATGGTCCCAGGTGCCTATCATCGTGCTTTCGGTGCGTGACCGCGAAGGCGACAAGGTTGGTGCACTGGACGCCGGGGCCGACGACTATCTCACCAAACCGTTCGGCGTCGGCGAGCTGCTGGCGCGCATCAGGGCGGCGCTGCGCCGCTCACTGCAGGAAATTCCCGAACCGCTGTTCATCAGCAACGATCTGCAGGTGGATTTAGGCGGCAGGCGTGTTACGCTCAATGGCGCCGATGTTGCGCTTACGCCGACCGAATACGACATCCTGCGCCTGCTGGTCTCCCACGCCGGCAAGGTCATGACTCACACCCAGATACTCAAACAGATCTGGGGCATCGCCTACCTGGAACAGCCCCACGTGCTTCGTGTCAACATCAGCAATCTTAGGCGCAAGCTGGAAAGCGACCCATCCAGGCCACAGCACATCATCACCGAGCCGGGGATTGGCTATCGGCTCAAACTGCCATCCTAGAAAGTAATTGAGAACATCAGCCTGCCGGTGTATAAGAGATCTTTTTATCATCGGAGGCAATCAATGAAGCATCATGAAGCCGACTCCTTCTGGGGCGGCATCATCAAATCAATGGGGCTGGTGTTCGGCGACATCGGCACCAGTCCGATCTATACCCTCACCGTCATCATCGCCCTGACCAAACCGACCCAGGAAAATGTTTTCGGGATCATCTCGCTGATCGTCTGGACCTTAACGATCCTGGTCAACATCGAGTACGCGCTGCTGGCAATGAGCCTCTCCCGCAAAGGGGAAGGGGGCACCATCGTGCTGCGCGAGATCCTGGTGCGCATGATCAAGCCGGGCCGGCAGATGGTTTTTGTGACCTTTCTCTCCTATCTCGGGGTTGCACTGCTGCTGGGAGACGGCGTCATCACTCCGGCCATCAGTATCCTCTCGGCGGTGGAAGGCGCCCTGTTGATCCCGTCCCTAAGTGGGCTCAGCCAGTCAATGCTGATCATGATCGCCGCCATTATCGCCGTAATCCTGTTTGTTTTTCAGTTCAAGGGGACCGACAAGGTAGCAAAAGCATTCGGACCGATCATGGTAGTCTGGTTTGCCGCCCTGACAATATCCGGCATCATCGCCCTGTTCTCGTTTCCCGCCATCATCAGCGCCATCAGCCCCCATTATGCCATTGGCTTCCTGGCAAAAAACGGCATGGCCGGTTTTTTTGTCCTGTCCGAGGTGATTCTCTGTGCTACCGGCGGAGAAGCACTCTATGCGGATATGGGGCACCTTGGCCGCAAACCGGTCAAGCGCGCCTGGTATCTGGTCTTTGTCGCCCTGGTAATCAACTATCTGGGACAGGGTGCTTTCATACTCAACCACCCTGATGCAAAAAACATCCTGTTCGGCATGGTACAGTCTCAATCGGCAGTGCTTTACATCCCCTTCCTGATCCTGACGGTCATGGCCACCGTTATCGCTTCACAGGCCCTTATCAGCGGCGTATTCTCCATCGTCTATCAAGGGATCACTACCCGGATCCTTCCGCTCCTGAAGGTTGATTACACGTCTCATCAGCTCAAATCCCAGATCTATATCGGAGCGGTTAACTGGATTCTGCTCGGATTGGTGATCATGATCATGCTGATCTTCCAGAAATCCGAAAATCTGGCTGCTGCCTACGGTCTGGCCGTCACCGGCACCATGACCATAACCGGCATCATGATGGTCATGATCTTTTCCCGTACAACCAAAAAATGGAAGGTACCGGTTGCCCTGTTCGTCACGCTGGTGGATTTCGCCTTCCTGATTTCCAACTTGCACAAACTGCCGCACGGCGGCTACTGGTCGCTTATACTTGCATCCATCCCTCTTGCCGCCATTCTGATCTGGACCAAGGGGCAGCGGGCGCTGTACAAGGCGCTTCGCCCGCTTGACCTGGAAACATACCTGATAAGCTATGAACAGATTTACCGCAAGGGACACATTTCCGGCACCGGCCTGTTCTTCGTGAAGGAATGGAACACGATCCCTCCCTACCTGGTGCACTGCACTATTCGCTCGAATATAATTTACGAACGAAATGTACTGATTTCCATTGTCCGTACCGACGAGCCTTATGGATTGGAAAGCAGCCTGACTACCGGGCTTGGAACCGGACTGGACGCCTTTGAAGTCAGAGCGGGATATATGGTGTTGTTCGATATTGAACAACTGCTCAAGAAAAACGGTATCGTGGAAAAGGTCATATTCTATGGCATCGAGGACATCGCCACCGGCAACCCGGCCTGGAAGGTGTTTTCCGCCATCAAGAAGTTGACCCCCAACTTCGTTCAATTCAATAAGCTCCCCGCAGCGAAGCTGCAGGGTGTGGTAACCCGGGTGGAGATGTAACCATGCTGAACTGGATTTTTTTGCTGTTTGCTCTGGGTATCATCCTGCTGGGAGCAACGGTTTTCACTAACGGGCTGGAATGGTTCGGCAAGAAGATGAATCTTTCGGACGGCGCGGTCGGCAGCATCTTCGCCGCGGTCGGCACCGCCCTGCCGGAGACGCTGGTGCCGATTGTGGCCATTATGTTCGGCACAGCGGAAGCCGGTCACAAGATAGGTGTGGGGGCCATCATCGGAGCCCCTTTCATGCTCGGAACCCTGGCCTTCTTTATCAGCGGTCTGGCGGTGATCTGGAATCGCAAAAAACGGGAAGATTATCCGGTCATGCGTGTCGACACGATCGTCATGCGACGTGACATGGAATACTTCATGGTGATGTACGCCGTGGCGATTGCGGCATCGTTTCTGGGCGGGCACCCGGTGGTCAAAACCTTTATCGCCATGGCGCTCTTCCTGACCTACGGTGGTTATGTGCTTAAAACGTTACGCTGCGAGAACGATGTATGCAACCCCGTCGAGGAGTCGGACCTCGACCCCTGCTATTTCGCACCAAAATCCCATGACCCGAAGATGGCGATTATCGGCGTCCAGGTATTAAGCTCACTGCTGCTGATCGTATGGGGATCGTACATATTTGTTGAGAAGGTGCAGATCATTTCCGTTCAGCTGGGCATCTCACCCTTCATACTGGCCATGATCATCGCTCCGATAGCAACCGAGCTGCCGGAAAAGTTCAACAGCGTCATCTGGATCGGCAAAGGGAAGGATACCCTGGCGATAGGCAATATCACCGGCGCCATGGTGTTTCAGGGGTCCATCATCACCGCCATCGGCATCCTGATGACCGACTGGCGGCTGGGCACGGCCGCACTGCTGACAGTAGCGCTGACCTTCGCGTCGGTCGGCATGGCATACCTGCAGATCCGGATTAAAAAACACCTGACGCCGGGCACCTTGCTGGTGGGTGGGGTATTCTACATCATGTTTCTGGTGCTGATTTTTACGGGGAAAATCTGATTCCCTGCCGCGTCCCGCGCCGCTCCATCTCGGCATCGATCAGGTTGAGAATTTCAAACTTTTTCAGCGACCAGAGCGGTGCGACCAGGCTGTCGCGGCCGCCGTCGCCTGTTAATCGATGAATCAGTATGCGCGGGTCCAGACGCTCCAGGAAATCACAGACCAGTCCGGCGTAATCGTCCCTGCACATCACCTTCACCTCACCCCGCCCGTACATCTCAGCCAACCGTGTCCCCTTCATGACATGCAGCAGGTGCAGTTTGACGCCATCCACGCCGAGCCGGTTCAGTTCACCCGCCATGGCCAGCATCTCCTCTCGCGTTTCACCCGGCAGCCCCAGAATGATGTGGGCACAAACCCGCAACCCTCGTGATCCTGCACGCCGGACGGCATCGACAGAACAGCTGTGGTCATGGCGCCGATTGATCAGCTGTAGGCTTCGATCCAGTATGGACTGCAGCCCCAGTTCCAGCCAGAGGTAGGTTTGACCGGAAAGCTCCCGGAGATAATCGAGGGCTTCATCAGGCAGGCAATCCGGGCGGGTGGCGATAATCAAACCGGTCACATCGGGAACGGCCAGAGCTTCGGAGAACAGCTCCCGCAACCGGTCTACCGCTGCATAGGTATTTGAATAAGCCTGGAAATAGGCGATGAACTTATGCGCCTTGTACTTGCGGCGCATGACTTCCTTGCCATCTTCAAGTTGACCTGAAATATCGAGGCCGCGATGGATGCCGAACGAGCCGGAGCCGTGGCCGCCGCAGAAGATGCACCCTTCGCTGTCCAGAGCACCGTCGCGATTGGGGCAGGAAAAGCCGGCATCGACCGAGATGCGCTGAACCTTGCAGCCGAACACCCGCTTCAGTTCGTCAGAGAATTTGTTGTAGCGTTTGGGGAGCGACATCTTCAGCCGGTAACGGGTGACGAGGTTTTCCTGTCCACCCGCTCCTTCCAGCATTGTTCCGTTGAAAGCGCCCGCAGAAACTCTCCGGCAAAGAGAAACTTGGCAAGCGGCACCGGTACGCTGATAAAATCCTTGCCGCGCCCTATCGTGAATGCGTAGCCGTTTTTGCCCCCCAGCTCCCACTTTTCTACGGAAAGTGTAGTCACGGTCTCCTCTCCCTGTTCTCCGGCCGGGAACTTGTGCGGATTCAATTTTTCCTTGCACGGCACGGAAGATCCCGCCACCTGGCTGATCATCAGCGACAGGCCGAATGCCTCATCGGGCTCGCAGATAAAGCGGAACTGTGTGACATCATCCGCTTTCGTCTTCGGTGCCAGTTTGAAAAAGCGGAGGTGAATCCTGCCGCACCTCTCGACAACCTGTCCATGCTCCTCGACCGTCTTGATTGCCGCGCGGATTTCAACACCGGTAGACTGGGAAAAAATCTCGTAACAGCGGTATCGTTTCAGCTCGCCTGTTTGTGGCATACTATTCTCCAGATGAAGGGAATGATCGACGTCTTACTTGTAGAAAACCCAAGGGACATTTTCTACAAACAAAAAGAGCGGCATCGCTGCCGCTCTTTGGTGTAATCAACAGATATAAGGGCCGCAGCCTACTTTCTGACGCTTTTACCGGCAACCTGCACGCGGATAACCGCCCGTTCCAGAGCTGCTTCGTATACCTTGAACTGCTTATCTTCAGAGGTCAGCTTCTTGAGAGCCTCTTCAGCGCGGCCCAGAGCAGCCTTTGCACGCTCGACATCGATATCTGCAGCTGCTTCGGCGGTCTCTACCAGCACGATGATCTTGTCATCACAAACTTCGAAATAACCCCAGTTAAGCGACATATGTTCGGCAACACCGTTGTTTTTGTAGGCAAGCTCACCAATCCTGAGAGAAGTGAGAAACGGTGCATGTCCCGGCAATACGCCGAATTCGCCAAGTTTACCGGTTGCAGTAACTTCCTCAACTTCGGTGTCAACAACCTTTTTGTAAGGGGTAACTATTTCAAGCTTCATCTTTTCAGCCATATATCATTCCTTGGAAGGGAGATATTCTCCCGTAAGGTTATTTATACTGCAGCCAGTTTTGCAGCCTTTTCAATAGCCTCTTCGATCGAGCCAACCATGTAGAAGGCCTGTTCAGGCATGCTGTCATGCTTGCCGGCTACGATTTCCTGAAAGCCCTTGATCGTGTCTTTCAGTTCGACGTATTTGCCAGGTGAACCGGTGAAGGCCTCGGCAACGAAAAACGGCTGGGACAGAAAGCGCTGGATTTTGCGGGCACGGGCAACAACCAGTTTGTCTTCTTCGGAAAGCTCGTCCATACCGAGGATGGCGATGATATCCTGGAGGTCCTTGTACTTCTGCAGAACATACTGAACTGAACGGGCAACGGCATAGTGTTCTTCGCCGATAACCTGCGGATCAAGAATACGGGATGTGGAGTCGAGCGGGTCGACGGCCGGATAGATACCAAGCTCGGCAATCTGACGGGAAAGAACAGTTGTTGCATCCAAGTGGGCAAAAGCAGTGGCCGGAGCCGGGTCGGTCAAGTCATCGGCAGGTACGTAAATAGCCTGAACCGAGGTGATTGAACCCTTCTTCGTGGAGGTAATGCGTTCCTGAAGCTCACCCATTTCAGTGGCCAGAGTCGGCTGGTAACCAACAGCGGAGGGAATACGGCCGAGAAGAGCCGAAACTTCGGAACCCGCCTGCGTAAAACGGAAGATGTTGTCGATGAAAAGCAGAACGTCCTGACCTTCTTCGTCACGGAAATACTCGGCAACAGAGAGAGCTGTCAGTGCAACACGGGCACGAGCCCCTGGAGGCTCATTCATCTGGCCATAGACGAGAGCAGCTTTATCAAGAACGCCGGACTCTTTCATCTCCATCCAGAGATCGTTTCCTTCACGGGTACGCTCACCAACACCGGCGAAAACAGAGTAGCCGCCGTGCTGCTTGGCGATGTTGTTGATCAGTTCCATAATAAGAACGGTTTTGCCGACGCCGGCGCCGCCGAACAGACCGATCTTGCCGCCTCGGGCATATGGTGCGAGGAGGTCAACAACCTTGATACCGGTCGTAAACGCTTCAACCTTGGTTGACTGATTTTCAAAAGAAGGAGCTTCGCGATGGATGGCGTACTCTTTCTCATTCCCGATCGGCCCCATTTCGTCAACCGGCTCACCGATAACGTTCATGATGCGACCAAGAGTTTTGGCGCCAACCGGGGCACAGATCTGCTTGCCGGTATCGATAACGACCTGGCCACGTTTGAGGCCGTCGGTGGAGTCCATGGCGATAGTGCGGACCGAGTTCTCACCGAGGTGCTGAGCAACCTCCAGTACCAGATTGTTTTCACGGTCATCAATGGCCGGATTTGTCACGCGCAGTGCGTGGTAGATCTCCGGCAGCTTGCCGGGCTCAAATTCAACGTCGATAACGGCGCCGATGACCTGCGAAATTTTACCTGTGTTCTGACTCATGGAACGGTGTCCTCCTGCGGCCGTGCGGCCTCATATAGTGTTACGTATTTGGAATTAGCCTTTGATCGATTCGGAGCCGGAGATGATTTCCATCAGCTCCGTAGTAATGGCAGCCTGACGTGCCCGGTTGTACTGAAGGGTCAGTTTGCCGATCATTTCGTTGGCGTTCTTCGATGCGCTGTCCATGGCGGTCATACGGGCACCATGTTCACCAGCCACGGTCTCGAGCATCGCTTTAAAAATCTGAACTTCGATGTTTTTCGGCAGGATCTCCGCCAGCAGTTCACCAACAGATGGTTCATAGATGAACTCGACAGGAGTTTCATCCGTAGCGGTGCCCTCTTCAGGAACAACCGGCAGCATCTGCTGGAAGGTGATGTCCTGTGTCATGACCGTACGGAAGGAGTTATAGAGCAGTTCGACCTGATCATACTCTTCTGCCACAAAACCATCGATAACTTCCTGAGCAAGCGTGACTGCTGTCTGATAATTAGGTTTTGCAAGGACATTAGCAAAGTTCTTGTAAACCGTGTATCTGCTTTTGAGGAATTCATAACCTTTACGGCCAACAGTCATGACGCTGATCTGCTCGTATGCAGCAGATTTTTCCTTGATATAACGATCAGCAGCCTTGCACAGGTTGGTATTAAAACCGCCGCAAAGACCCCGGTCAGATGTGAGTACTATCAGAAGGAGTTTTTTTGCCTCGCGCTTTTCAAGCAGCGGGTGGAGATCACCCTCAAGGTTTGCCGCCAGTGATTGCAGCACTTCACCCAGCTTTTTTGGATACGGGCGGGCAGCAACCACGTTTTCCTGGGCACGGCGAAGCTTCGCAGCCGAAACCATTTTCATGGCCTTGGTGATCTGGCGAGTATTTTTTACGGATACGATCCGCTTTTTGATGCTTTTAAGGCTTGCCATATCTCAAACCGTCCTTGATTACGCGGTAAATTCTTTTTTCAACTGCCCCAGAGCGGCAACGATTCTGCCCTTCATATCATCGTCAATGGCTTTTTTATCGCGCAGCTCTGCCAGCAGTTCAGCCTGACGGTTATCGAAGAAGGCATACAGTTCTGTTTCATACTTTCTGAGAGCAGAAACCGGATACTCATCAAGGAAGCCGTTGTTGGCGGCGAAGATAACCAGAACCTGCTTCTCGTTGGGAATCGGACGATACTGCGGCTGCTTGAGGATTTCAACCAGACGCACACCGCGCTCCAGCTGCATCTGGGTAGCCCTGTCCAGGTCGGAACCGAACTGGGCGAAAGCGGCCATCTCACGATACTGGGCAAGGTCGAGGCGAAGTGTACCTGCAACCTGCTTCATCGATTTGGTCTGGGCAGAACCGCCGACGCGGGAAACCGAGAGACCGACGTTAATGGCCGGACGTACACCGGAGAAGAACAGGTCGGATTCCAGATAGATCTGGCCGTCGGTAATGGAGATATCGTTGGTCGGAATATAGGCCGATACGTCGCCGGCCTGAGTCTCGATAATCGGCAGTGCGGGCAGTGAACCGGCGCCGCGAGCATCGGAAAGCTTGCAGGCACGTTCAAGCAGACGGCTGTGCAGATAGAAAACGTCACCCGGATACGCTTCACGTCCTGGCGGGCGGCGAAGCAGCAGGGAGAGCTGACGATAGGCAACGGCCTGTTTGGAAAGGTCATCATAAATAATCAGAGCGTGCTTGCCGGTGTCGCGGAAGAACTCGCCCATCGTAACGCCGGTATATGGAGCGATGAACTGCAGCGGTGCGGACTCGGAAGCGGTTGCGGCAACAACAATGGTGTAATCCATCGCGCCGTGCTCGGTCAGCTTGGAAACAACCTGGGCAACAGTCGAACGTTTCTGGCCGATAGCAACATAGATGCAGACGACGTCGCCACCCTTCTGGTTGATGATCGTATCGATGGCAACAGCGGTCTTGCCGGTCTGACGGTCGCCGATGATCAGCTCGCGCTGACCGCGCCCGATCGGAACCATGGAGTCAATAGCTTTAAGTCCGGTGGCCATCGGCTGATGAACCGACTTGCGGTCAACAATGCCGGGGGCCTTGATCTCAACCTTGCTGAAGCTGCTGGTATTGATCGCGCCTTTACCGTCAATCGGCTGGCCAATGGCGTTGACAACGCGGCCAATCAATGCATCACCGACCGGTACCTCGGTAATACGGCCGGTACGCTTGACTGTGTCGCCTTCCTTGATCTCGGAGAACTCACCGAGAATAGCGGCGCCGACGTTATCTTCTTCAAGGTTGAGAACCATACCGGTAACGCCGCCGGGAAACTCCAGCAGCTCACCGGCCATGGCGCCAGCCAGGCCGTGAATACGGGCAATACCGTCACCGATGGAAATGATTGTGCCGGTTTCCGACACCTCAACTTCTTTGCCATACTCTTTGATCTGTTTTTTGATGATCTCGCTGATCTCTTCGGCTCTGATTTCCATGGATGCTCCTACCCCTTCTGTAATATATCTTTAATCCGTTTAAGCTGTGTCTTGACACTGTTATCGTACGCAATGTCACCGATCTGGGTTACTACGCCACCCAGCAGCGACTGATCTACAACCATCTGCGGTATAACTGTCTTGCCGCTTTTTTTCTCCAGCGCGCTCCGAATGGCAACAACCTGACTGTCGTCGAGAGGAAAAGCGGTTGTGATGACCGGGCGGATCACACCGGAGAATTCATCGGCCAGCTTTTCATATGTCTGAACGATCTGTCCCAGAAAGGCGACGCGGTTCTTGTCAACGAGCAACAGCAGAAAGTTTCCCACCAATTCGGAACAGGCCGTTTTACCGATCAGTTCCTTCATGATGGATTTTTTCTGATCCTGAGTAAGGGCCGGATCTGCAAAAGCAGCCCGCAATTCACTATTGGCGCTGAAAATGCTGTCAACTATCGAGAGTTCATTGCGGAAGCTGTCAATAAGCCCCCCTTCCGAACCAAGCTGTACGAGGGCTTTGGCATATCGTTTCGCAAGCGAGTTATTGATCACTGGATCTGTACCACCTTGTCAAGATATTCGCCGACAAATCGGTCGTGGTCGGTCTTCTGGATAGCGGCGATCAGCTTGCCGGTCGCGATTTCCACAGCAAGCCGGGCTGCTTCGGCACGCAGCTCGTTGCGAGCTTTGATTGTTTCCTGCTCGGCGGATAAAGCGGCTTGGGCGACTATTCTTTCAGCGGCGATATTAGCCTCAGCAATAATACGAATCTTTTCCTGCTCACCTTCACGGACTATGGCGGCATGAAGTTCATCGATTTCTTTTGACGCCTGGTCCAGCTTGCCGCTGTATTCGATCAGCTTCGCTTCTGCAGCGTCGCGGGCAGCCTCGGCATCTTTCAGACTTTTCTCGATATCGGCCTGACGGGCAGCCAGCGAACCCTTTACATCGGCTTTCTTAAGTGCCCAGACAATTATACCGACCAGAACGGCGAAGTTGAGCACCCTCCAGCCAAAATCCTTCATCTGGGCGCCGCTATCAACATGATGAGCACCTTCACCGCCCTCGGAGGCGAAACCGCTGGAAGCAAGCAGGACGATGACGGAGATGTACGCCAGCGCGACAATCGTTTTTTTGGAGCGATCTGATACCATAAACATAATTACAGGCTCCTCCCGAGAATTTTCTCGCAGATATCGCCGGACAGAACCTCGGCCTGCATTTTCAGCAGCTCTCGTGCTTCGCCGGCTTCCTTGGCAACTCTGTCACGTATCGAAGCCAGCGACTCGGAGGCCTGCTTGCGGGCTTTCTCGAGAACAGCTGCTTCCTCAACCTGAGCAAGCTTCAGGGATTCAGCGCGGCGGGCGCCGGCTTCAGCCTTGGCAGCATGCAACCGGGCTTCATACTGAGTCATCTTGTTCTGTACTTCCGCATCAACCGATACGGTCTTCTCACGGGCCGAATCGATCACCTGACGGCGGTCGGCGAGAACCTTGCGGATCGGCTTGTACAGAAAGACGTTGAGAACGAGAACAAGTATGCCGAAATTGATCAGCTGGATTACGAACGATAAATTTAATTCAATCACGACCTACCCCTTGCAGGCATCCTGAGTTGTATACTGTATCCCAGATACGGGCGTAAAACAGAGACTAGCTATCATATAAATCGAATAGCTGTCAAGACATTTAAAAGATGCTGCTGTTTTATTGCAACCTCACATATCCAAGAGATCAATTATGCGGGTCAATTCGTCCGAATCACTAAAATGAATCTCCAGGCGTCCCCCTTTGGGGCCGACTTTGCGGATTGCGACACGCGACTGGAAGCGCTTCTGAAGCTGTTCTTCCAGAGACGACATCAGCAGGTCAGGCTGCTGCGGACGCTTGACCGGAACCGGATGCGGGTTGACCTTCAGCCTGCGTACGAGATCTTCAGTGGCTCTAACGCTTAATTGACGATGAAGTATCTCGTGGCGCGCCTTTTCGACCAGCTCGCCGCTTTCAAGCGACAAAAGGGCCCGGGCGTGTCCCATGCTGAGCCGTTCCTCTATGATATCCTGTTGTATCTCATCCGGCAGCTTGAGCAGCCGCAGCGCATTGGTAACCGTTGTCCGGTTCTTGCCGACCCTGCGGGCCACATCCTCTTGAGAGATGCTGAATTGCTCCACCAGCGAGCGATAGGCCATAGCCTCTTCGATCGCATTCAGGTCCTGGCGCTGAATATTCTCGATCAGGGCCAGCTCCATCACCGCATCCGGCGTCGCTTCGCGGATAACGACCGGTATTTCGTGCAGCCCGGCTTTCTGGGCCGCCCGCCAGCGGCGTTCTCCGGCTATGATCTCGTAGCCATCATCTTTTCTGGTGACAACCAGCGGCTGGATGATGCCCTTCTCGCGGATCGATGCGGCCAACTCATCCAGCTTTTCCGGCGCAAAATTCTTGCGTGGCTGGTTGCGGTTGGGACTGATTTTTTCAATGGGGCAGATAAAGTAGTTTTTTGATTCGTCAACCGTTTCCGTAACCTGCAACAGAGCAGCCATTCCTTTGCCGAGGCCGCCTATTCTAGCCATTATTTTTCTCCCTTTGGATGATCTCGCGCGCCAGCTGAAGATAGCTTGAGGCACCGCGCGAAGTGATGTCATAATAAATGACCGGCTTACCGTGGCTGGGCGCCTCCGCCAGACGTACGTTGCGGGGGATGACCGCCTCAAACACCTGACCGGGAAAATGCGTGCGAATTTCTTCGGCCACATCTTTGCTGAGATTGCCGCGTGCATCGTACATGGTCAAAAGAATCCCTTCGACCGTCAGCAAAGGATTGATCATTTTCTGAATTAGCTTGATGGTACGCAGTATCTGGGAAAAGCCCTCCATGGCGTAGAACTCGCACTGCAGCGGTATTAGTACCGAATTGGCGGCGGTCATGGCGTTGATGGTCAGAAGACTGAGCGATGGGGGACAATCGATAATAATATAGCGGTACTTTTCCGCTAGCGCAGCCAGGATAAACTTCAGTTTATGCTCACGTCCGATTTCAGTGGCGAGCTCAAGTTCGGCGCCTGCCAGGTCGGAGTTTGATGGGATGATATGCAGGAAGGGGTGGCCCGTATCAACGATCAATCCGCACGGGTCAGCCTCATTTATCAGGGCATCATAAACGGTGTGCTTTAGCGAGGTTTTGTCAACGCCGACCCCGCTGGTCGCATTCCCCTGAGGGTCGATATCCACCAGCAAGGTCGGGCGCTCCGTAGCGGCCAGACATGCGGCAAGATTGACTGCTGTTGTCGTCTTGCCGACGCCGCCTTTCTGATTGGCGATGCAGATGATTTTAGATAGTGGTTTCAAGGGATCATACTCTTTTCAGTGGGCATCTCGGATAATCCTTCTGGAAAGAAGCCGGCGGTTTTGCGTGGCGGGAATGTAGCACAGCTCTCTGCAATCGTCAAAGGAAAGACCATAACAAAAGGCGGGATCGCTCCCGCCCCTCAAACTGTCCCTACCGGCAAAGACTCGAACGCCTACTCAATCTTCTTGATCAGGAGTGATGACGCCCCGCGGCTGACGAGGCCGGGCCGCTGCACCATCTGCAGGATCAGCAGCTCGTTGCGCGTATCGTCAAAGAAGAAGTCAGGCATATAATTCTGGGTTTCCCGTGTGCGCCACTTTTCCTCCAGACTCGATCCGTTCCAGACCAGGCAGTAGACTGTGCCTCGCTTGTAGGAGCGGGCGTTACCCAGCACCCAGAAACCTTCGTTTTTACCGACCAGGATTTCGCCTCTGGTCGTAATATCGATGCGCTGATTCATGAAGACCCAGCGGTACCTGTCTCCGGTCACACGAACATTGGTATCATCCTCTCTCTGGAAATACAATTCGGAGCCGCCGAACTTGTCATTGCTGCGCCAGAGTTCAGCCAGCTGCTGGTCATACACGATCAAGTAGCCATCAGTGCTGATTACCACCGTAAAGACCTTGCCATCACGGTCTCGGAACTGGTTAAAACTGTAAATCGTGCCGTAGCGCGGCATTTTGAGAGGATTCTTGAGGGTGATGGCCGAACCGTTGCGGGTCGCCTCGAAAACATCGCCGTAGAAATCTTCTCCACGTCCCATGCTCTGGGCATAGAGCTTTTTCGGTCCGCCGGAGAGGCTGGCGCTGCGAAAGAAGAACGGCAGATTTTCGGCGACCAGCACCAGCTTGTCACCCTTGACCTGCCAGACCTGCGAGGCCAGTTCGCCGGCGCGGATGACGGTGGCATAGATGTCCACTGTGCCATCACTCCCGGCAGTCGTATCCAGAGAGATTATTTTCTCCGTGGATTTGAGCTCGGCCTCGGCCACCAGCTTCATGTCAGTCCCCTGGAGGTAGTATGCTATCCGCGCTCCTTCTGCCAGAAATATCTCTCGCCTCCCATCCGGCATGGTCAGGCCGCAGGCCATAAGATTGGCAGCACCATTCAGCCGTTTGCTCAGCAATCCGGCGGTGGCGGCCGGTTCCTGCGCGCGCGGTTTGATAATATCACCTTCAACCACCGGTTTGACGGGTGCTTCACTTGTGATACCGGCGGGTGGAAGAGCGGAAGAAGTCGGTATCGTCGCCGGCAGCTCTGTTGCAGCGTTTTGTTGACCGCTGGAGTATGTTTTCAGCAGCTCGCTGGAGAGTTTTTCGGCAAGCTTGCCCACGGCCGGAATCAGTTCATCCTCGGTTTGGCCCTGCACAAAGGCTCTGGTAATTGTTTTGCCCGCCGGGGTTTTGGCAACGACATCGATGCTGAAGACCTTGCCGATGGAAATGTAAGTACCACTCACCAACGCCTCGGCCTCCGCCGGGCTACCGACGACAACAAGCCTGTCGCCGCTCAGGCGCGATGCGAGCAGCGTCTGCAGTGTCACCTTCATCTCGTCCCGGTTCGGCACGCCGGTCGCGTTCACTTCAGCCACAAACACCCGCATCTGGGCGGCAAAAGAAGAAGCGGCGCTCAACTGGACCAGCAATGCGGCCAACAGGATGATCAGGTTTCTCATATTTCCTCCACTTAAATCCTTGCTGTTAAATATCACACGAACTCCTCCACAAGTCGAAAAAAGGGCGGGATCGCTCCCGCCCTTCAGGACATCTTTGCGCACAATAGTACGCTACTAACTTATGGGTTTTTCAGCAGTTGGTCAAGAATGGCTTCGGCTTCCTTCATCTTTGCTTCCAGTTTCTTGATCTCTTCGGCGGAATAGACTTTTTTGCCTTTTTTGATCTCAGCATCGAGTGCTTTTATTTTCTGCTGGATAGTCTTGGACTCATTGGCGCATCCCTTGGAAGCCAGCAGACACTGATCCTTGGTCGCTTTGTCCATCTCAGCGGCAAAGGCGGGTACGGTAGCAGCCATGCTGAAAGCAGCAAGCATCATAACGGCAATTTTTTTCATGGTATATCCTCCGGTATTTTTTGGTCCGGAGGTGCAGCCGTGCACCTCCGGGAGATTCAGGTTTTTAGAATACGTAGTTAAGCTGAATGTTGGTCAGGAAAGGGTTTTCGCCGTCGACAGTACCACCTGGCAACGTTGTTTTGTTCTTGTAGCCATCACCCAGTATTAAATATGCAGCTGTTACGCTAGCGGAAAGGTTAGTATACAACTTGTAACCTACAGTTGCATTCAGCTCAGTACCGATAGATGAACTGTTAGCTCCGCGTTTCTTGTCAACCGCAGCATAACCAACATTTCCGCTGTAGAAAACCTTGTCAGCGGTGCCTTCATAGCCGGCAAATATTCCCTTAATACCAAGACCGCCTCTGGTTAAATCAGTCGTTCCGCCAATGGCGGTTGAGGAGTTGATCGTTGCAGCGTTTCTGGTGAGCAGCCACATATTGGCCGGTGTAAAATAGGTTACGCCATTGCCGATCGGCTGCCAGGCGTGGTTGTAAGTATCCGTAGCGGAGACATCTTTGTCACCTGAAAGATACAATCCGGCGACATTGACGCTACCCGGACCAACGGCAATCTTTGCGGCAAGTGAGGCGGCATAGCTGGTTGTGCCTGCGTTTATGAGGCCTGGTTCCGAACCACTAGTTGCTGAGACTCCACCTGCAGCAACTGTTGAGCCTGCAACACCTGTAGTGATAAGTGCGCCGTTAGGTGTAAAGCCTGGGTTGCTCTTGCCAAACTGCATTCCAACTGCGCCTGACAGAGACACAGGGCCGACTTTGCCGGCTGCGTTCAGGCCGGCAGTATGATTCAAAAGAGTCGCGTTACTGGCACTCTTGTCCAGAATCGCGTAATAATTTGCGCCTACGGTCAGATCCTTGCTGACGGCATACTTAAGATCAAGGGTATTCAGGTCTTGAGCGGTATGTCCGCTACCAAAAGCAACTCCAGTTGCTCCGGCCTGGCCGACGGTGAAATAACCGTAGGAGGCAGACAGGCCACCGAACTTCTTGCTCAAGACAACGCCGGTTGCGTCAAAATTGCCGAACAGGCCGCCAAAGGAGTCATTGTAGGGCTGAATACCGGCCTTCACGTTTGTTCCGGTGATCGGGCAATTGAAATCAAGATAGACGCTCTTGGTTTCAAGGCTGATTTTGTCCGCATCCAATCCGCCGGCATCACCATTGCCTGGAACATATTTTCCTGACGTCTGTGCACCACCAAACTTGGTGTCAAGCTCGAAGTGGGTGACCAGTTTCAGGTCATCGTTGGCTTTGGCAATATACTGCACGCGGGCACGCTGCTCAAAGAATGCATCTACACCTTTATCGCTGGTATTGAATGATCCTGCGCCTGATAGTGCATTGGTCGCGTAACCAAAAAGGCGATACATACCGTGGAACTCGTTCTCCAATGCCATTGCCGGTACGGAGATCGCCGCCAGAGCGCCAGCTGCTGCTGCGATTGCTACTGTTTTTTTGAAATTCATGTGTGTTCCTCCCATTTATTATGATATTTGCTTGTACTGCTGCGGTTAACGTACTGTCAGATCAGTATGATGCCGTTTGCTCACCACCTTTCGGAGTAAATTTGGCCTGAACTTATCAAACAACATCGCCATCAGAATCAAATAAGGCTCTTCAAACACAAATACCTTTAAGCATCCGTTTAAAAGGGGATGCTTAAAGGTATAATTCGGACTACGCAGGTATTTTTCTTTCTGAAACGTTCACAGTTTGTTTCGCTCCCGGTCTTCGCTGCCAGCTGCTTCTGGTTCTCAGTTTTTATAATCGGTTAGCTACTTTTTTCGGTTCGTTTGTTTCAGTCTTGTTTTATTTGAATGGGTGAAATATACAACAAATCAAACGCATGTCAACATAAAATTCATATTAAACAGCTAAACAACTACAAAAACAGAATGCTGTATTATTTTTGTTATGTATTTTATAAACCCAACCACCCCCAACCCCTCCTTTGTAAGGACGGGAGCTTAAAGTACCCCTCCTGTTTTAGGAGGGGCTAGGGGTGGTAAGGTTTTAGCCCGGCTGACACAACTCGGTCAACACACCGTTACTGCTCTTCGGGTGAATAAAGGCGATGCGGGCGCCATGAGCTCCCTGGCGCGGCTTCTCGTCGATCATGCGGGCGCCGGCGGCACACAGCCTGGCAATTGCCGTTTCGATATCTGCAACTTCGTAGGCTATATGGTGGATGCCTGCGCCGTTTTTTTCGATAAACCTGGCAACCGGGCTCTCTTCGGATGTCGGCTCCAGCAGTTCTATCTTGGATTCACCTATTTGCAGCATGGCGACACGCACCTTCTGCTCGACAACCTCCTCGACGCCGGCAAAAGCCATACCGAGGTTGTCGCGATAAAAGGGAAGAGCCGCTTCAAGCGAAGTAACGGCAATGCCGATATGGTTGATTTTTGTAAGCATGGAGAAGATCCTTTAATAACACGGAGTTTCCGTAGGGGCGCGGCCTTGGCCCGCCCGCCTTTTATTGTGGTGATTCCGACAAGGGCGGGGCAAGCCCGCGCCCCTACAATGTCATTCAAAGAATTACAATACTACCGTTTCGGTATGCTTGCCAAAGACCCCCCTGAATACATCGGCAATCTCACCCAGCGTGGCATAGGTTTTGACAGCCGCAAGGATGTGCGGCATTAGATTGCCCGAACCCTTGGCAGCTGTCTCTAATGTTGCCAGCGCCGCTTTCACCGCGGCATCATCCCGTCCGGCCTTCATGGCAGACAGGGATTTCTTCTGGGAAATCTCCACCTCTTCCTTGACCCTCAGCAGGCCGGTCGGCGGCGGCTCCTGCACGGTGAACTTGTTGACACCGACGATGATCAGCTGGTCCTTTTCAATAGCCTTCTGGTACGCGTAGGCAGAATCCTGAATCTCCTTCTGCTGAAAGCCGCGTGAGATGGCCTCGACAGCCCCTCCCAGCTTGTCTATCTTCTCGATGTATTCCAATGCAGCCTTTTCGATCTGGTCGGTCAGTGATTCCACCAGAAACGAGCCGGCCAAAGGGTCGATGGAGTCGGCTGCGCCCGATTCATAAGCGATGACCTGCTGGGTGCGAAGTGCGATCCTGACCGAATCCTCCGTCGGCAGCGCCAGTGCTTCGTCACGGGAGTTGGTGTGCAGTGACTGGGTTCCGCCCAGTACCGCTGCCAGAGCCTGGATGGTGACGCGCATGATGTTGTTGTCCGGCTGTTGGGCGGTCAGCGTGCAGCCGGCCGTCTGGGTATGGAAGCGAAGCATTTGTGATTTCGGATCCTTGGCGCCGAAACGCTCCGTCATGATTTTTGCCCAGATTCGGCGCGCTGCGCGGAACTTGGCCACCTCTTCAAACAGGTTGTTGTGGGCGTTGAAAAAGAACGCCAGTCGCGGGGCAAATTCATCTACCGCCAATCCGGCCTTGACAGCGGCCTCAACATAGGCGATGCCGTCGGCCAGTGTGAAAGCGACCTCCTGTACCGCGCTGGAACCGGCTTCGCGGATATGGTAGCCGGATATGGAGATGGTGTTCCACTTCGGGACATTGTCCTTACAGTAGGCGAAGATGTCGGTGATGATCCGCATCGATTCTTTCGGCGGATAGATGTAGGTGCCTCGTGCCATGTACTCCTTGAGGATATCGTTCTGGATCGTGCCGGAGATCTTGTCGGCCGAAACCCCCTGTTTTTCGGCCACCGCGATGTACATACAGAGCAGGATTGCGGCGGTTGAGTTGATCGTCATCGAAGTGGACACCTTGTCGAGCGGGATGCCGTCGAAGAGGATCTCCATATCGGCCAGAGAATCGATCGCCACGCCGACTTTGCCCACTTCCCCGAGGCTCATGCCGGCGTCGGAGTCATACCCCATCTGCGTCGGCAGGTCGAAAGCGATCGAGAGCCCTGTCTGGCCGGCGGACAGCAGGTATTTGTAGCGCTCGTTCGACTCTTTGGCGGTGCCGAAGCCGGCATACTGGCGCATGGTCCAGAAACGGCCGCGGTACATGGTCGGTTGTACACCACGTGTATAGGGATACTCTCCCGGAAAACCCAGTTGCTCCTCATAACCCGGATAGTCGAAACCGGGGGTGAAGCAGCGCTCCATCTCGATATTGGATGTCGTCAGGAACTTTTCCATCCGTTCCGGCGATTTGGCAATGCCTTTGGCAACCTTCTCATTCCATTTTTGCTTCATACTTGGCCCCTTTAGAAATTGTTTTAAATAAAAAAAGACCAGGGGAGAAGATATACTCCCCGCCCTGGTATTTGCTTAATCACCACATTCCTCTTTGCTTTTATAACGCGTTATGCAGCACAGCCTTCAGGTATCCTGATGTCCGCTCGCGTTTTTCTTTTTCAACCACCTTCAGATCAACTTCGACAAATTTCTCATCAGGGGTGATTTTGAAGAGCGGCTGCCCCTTCTGGACGATGGTACCGTCGCCCCCTTCCATGATGATCTTGTCGATGGTCCCGGAGAAAGGTGCCCGGATGGTGTTGAACATCTTCATGACTTCGATGATATAGAGCGGCTGATCCTTCTCGAAATGCATCCCCTCGCTTACGAACTTCGGCAGACCTGGCCCCTCCTGTCCGTAGTACATCCCGCCGCACACCGTCACGATTTCGTCCGCCTTGGTAGCCGGCGGCGGCACCAGGATTTTTTTCATCCGGGCCTGCAGGTCGAGGTCGGTCAGGTAATCGGGGATCACCACCTCAAGGTCGTCCTGAACCTTCATATCCCAGAACCTGGTATTTTCGCCGATCAGGAACAACATGCCCAACAGTTCAAGCCCGGCCTCGTAGCCAAAGTGGGCGGAACGGATCTGCTCCCAGGTTTCCGCATCAAAGCCGGCTTGAGGTTTCTCCTTCTTGACCAGGTCATTGAGCTTGAAATATTCGTCACGCTCCAGCCCGAGTTTTTCACGCAGGGTACGGTAGAAGTGCAGCGACTGCTGCAACAGCTCGTTGTCATGATCCCAGATAATCTCCGCTGCCGGTTTGTGCGGACGATAATTCATATGCAGGTATTCGTAGGTTTCGTTCAAAACGCCGAGAGGATTCCTCAGCCAGACCACCCTCCCGTTATCGATGCGGAAGTTTTTCGTATTGATGCTCAGCCAGCCCGAGAGCAGGTGCGGATCTTCAAGAAGGCGTTCCATCGGGCGGGTAATCAGAGTCCCCTTGCGGTCGAGCAGGGCGGACATATTCTTCAGCTCTTTGGCACAGACGTCCGGCTGATCGGCAAACTGCTCGGCCACATGTTTGGCATAGTGCTTTTTCATCTGGAAGAAGGCAAACACAACATCCAGCTTGTTGGCCTCCTCCTTGAGGGTACCGACCAGAGCAAGATAGGGGACCACGAAGCGGGTCGTCGGCTTGGCCATGACATTCCTGCCAAGGAACCAGTTGACCAGCCCGTAATGAAATTCGAGATTCGTCGCCAATGCGCTGCCGCGCAGCGTAGTACCGCACAACACGTCGGAGAGGCGCTCGTAGCTGGCCAGACGGTCGTCACCCTTGGTGAGGAGCAGGGCCAGATTGGAGTCATAGGCGCCGGCTACCTTATATTTCATGAAGATACCGGTGTCCGGGTTGGTCATGCAGATGCCCTGATCATCACGGACTTCGCCTTTGATCGGCTTCGACCAGTAGCGAATCATGCCGCCGGCATGGGGCGTAAGTGAAGCATCGGTGGCGTTCAGACGGGCTTCTACCGAGGCGTTGAAGCGGACAACACGCTCCGGCTTCGGGAGGCGTTCCTTGTGCCGTGCCAGCAGGGCCATCGCCTCCACCAGGGATTCGACGATGAAGAAATCTTTTTTGTCCTTGGGGTTGGTAAACTTGAGGCTGTAGCAGAGTTCGGTGACGCGGTGCTCAACCTGGATGCGGGTGTTCACCTCCATGAAGAAGTGACGATCGCGGTCGACGATGCACTCGAAGGTCGAGGCGGAATCAAGTCCTACGGCCTGGCCAAAGCGCGCCGATTCCTCTTCCATTCGTGCCAGCACCTTCAGATCGCTTTCCAGAGCCTTGACTTCAGCCTTGCGGCCGGCACTCTTTGCCTTGTCGATGGCGGCCATCAGCCCTTCCTGGGTAACGGAAACCTCCAGGAGTTTCTGTTCATGCATCTGCAGGGAACAGTCGCGGCCACCAAGAGAGATGCACCATTCACCGTTCCCCAGCAGCTGGATCTCGTTGTGGCGGGTCTGCTCGATGTTCAGCTCGATCAGGACGTTTTTATTGTCGCCGACACCATTGGCCTTGACCTCGTTCAGCACCTCCCGCACCATGGCCGGTGCTTCGGCCGCAGCTTTGGCAATAGCCTTTTCATCGGTTTTTTTCAGCGCCAGCAGTGAGGCCCCCACGATACGCTGACCCTTGCCGCCGCCGCCGCCGATAGCTTTGATGCGAAAGCGGCTCTGCGGATATTTACGAAACAGTTCCGTTACTTCAGTCTGTACCTGGGCACAGAGTTCCTCAATGGAAAACAGGTCGATTCCCTTGCTGTATGAAGTCAGCAGGATGTGATCGGCCAGGGTCTCAATGGCAATCTTCTTGTCCGCCAGGGTCTTTTTATCACAGCCCAGCCCTTCGGCTTCGACCAGCTTGAGCAGCTTTTCGCGAGTCGGATATTTTTTGAGGAGAGTCAGGGCGGTTACGTTGTTGACACCGGGGGTAACACTGACGTTCACCTGCAGGGCGGTGCGCTTGGCCTCATCCTTCTTGCCGGCTTTGGCCTGGGTGGCGGCACATGGCCCGATGAACTTGAGCCCCGCTTTTTCGATAGCAGCGACAAACTCTTCATCCTCGGCCATGAAACCGTAACCGGCAAAGATCGAGTCGTAGCCGTTATCCAAAGCCATCCGGATGATCTGGTTGATGCGCTCGACCCGCTCTTCCTTGCTGGCGCCGCTGTAATCCGGCACCCGGTGGACCCGGGTTGAATCGGTCAGCTGGCGCAACTCGGGCGCCAGTGCATTCGGATAGATGATCGAATCCTTTTCGGAAAGCAGGATGCCGTAATGGGAAATCCCCATCTCTTCATAAACATCCATCGCCTCTTTTCGGATCGGCCCGCGGCAGACGATCAGCGGCTTGAGATCCTCACAGGAAAAGGAGCGCACCCATTCGGATGCAGACTTGCTTAATTTGCGGGTCCGGTGTACCAGGGGGTTATACTTGTAGTAATCGGTCTGTGGCATGGTCTCTTTATCTCCAATCTGGAATGAATGAAATTAATGGAACTCGCGCTGAACAGCCTGCATCGGGCCCGGCTTGTAATGACGCAGGAAGAAGTTCATGTTCTCCCCCAGCACCTGACGCAGGTCGGTGGGCATGACAAGTGAGGAAATGGAGCCGAGGGCCAGACCTTCTTTCGGGTTCATAAGCTCTTTTTCATAACGCAGGTTCAGAGCGGCATCCTCAATCTTCAGCCAGTCGGCAGCGTCCTTTTCGGCATCCATCTTGGCCTCGCCTGGCGACATACCGGCAGAGACGCGTTCCTGTACGCCATGCTTTATCCGCTCGTTAACGGCAGCACGCATCTTGCGGACTTCGTCCTTGTAGACGAACTCCTTGCCCGCAGGCCCCATAACCGCCAGACGGGTCGTGGGAAGCGCCAGTACGAGGTCGGCTCCGGTGGGGTAGTTGTTGTAAGAGGCATATGCTCCGCCGTAGGCATTGCGGATGATCAGCAGGATACGCGGCGTCCTGATGTCGACGATGGAATCCAGCATGGCGCGACCGGCCTGAACAATACCGCGCCCTTCCTGCTCGCGTCCCGGAAGAAACCCGGTGGTATCTTCCATGAAGATCATCGGGATGTTGTAGATATTGCAGAAACGGTTGAAACGGGCGATCTTGTAGGCGGAATCGACCGTAATCTGGCCGGAGGCAACCGCACTGTTGTTGGCGACAAAACCGACTACGTTGCCCCCCAGGCGGCCAAGGGCGGTTACGGCCTCGCGGGCCCTGTCGCGCTGAAGCTCGAAATAGTCGCCATGGTCGCAGATCTGCTGGATCATGATCGAGACGTCAAAGGGGGTATTAAATCCGGTGGGGGAGTTGAATGCTTTTTTGAGCAGGGTGTTGATCTCCCAGGTTTTGCGGTTCAGCGGGTCGCTCGTTTCCCGGAAACGGGCCATGACACTGTTGTTGTCGGGGAGATAGGAAAGGAGCTGCAGTGCGGTACGCAGTGCATCCACCTCGTCCTCGACCGTCATATCGGCAACTCCAGACTGTCCATGAACCTTTGGTCCGCCCAGCTCTTCGGGGGTCACATCCTCGCCCAGAACCGACTTGACCACCCCTGGTCCGGTCAGACCGAAAAAGGTGTCCTGCGGCTGGATCAGGAAACTCCCCTGGCGCGGCAGATAACTGCCGCCGCCGGCATTGAAGCCGAACATGCACATGATGGAGGGAACAACGCCGCTGATCTTGCGAAGCGCGGTGAAGGCTTCGGCATATCCGTCCAGACCGCCGACCCCTGCAGGTACGAAGGCACCGGCGGAATCGTTCATGCCGATCAACGGGATCCCCTTCTCGCCGGCCATCTGGAACAGAAGGGCCAGTTTGCGGCCGTTGGTGGCATCTATGGAACCGGCACGAACCGTAAAATCGTGGCCATAGACCGCGACATCCCGCCCGTTGATGTTGAGGATGCCGGTCACCAGAGAAGCTCCGTCCAGGTTCTTGCCCCAGTTCTGAAAGAGGACGTTGGGTTCGTTTTCCGTGAGTACACGAATCCGCTCCCAGACGGTCATACGTTTTTTGAAATGCTGCTTTTCAATCTGGGCGATACTGACCGATTTGACCGGGCGTTGAATCAGGTCGTGACCTTCCTTCATCGCATCTTCGTAACCCCCCTTTTTTCCAGGGATTTCACCGGGTATCGTAAATTCGAGAGTTTCTGCCGGTTTGAACGGGTTTTTCAGCGATGGTTTAATTGCAGTTTTTGACATCTTCGCCATCCTTCCAGTTTAATGTATATCAACAACCTGAATTGGTTTATCCGTGACCTACCGTGTGACGACGGCCAATACCTTGACTTCGGAACCATACTTTGAAAGCAGACGGTGTTTTAACGATGAATCGAAATAAACACAGTCCCCTTCCTCCAGAATGATCCGCTTTTCGTCGAGTACGAGCTCCGCAGTCCCCTTCATTATAAAGAGAAACTCTTCACCGTCGTGACTGTAGGTATTCTCTTCAAGCGCTTTCTCGGTAATAGAAAGCAGGAATGGTTCCATTTTCTTGTTTTGTTTGTGAAATGAGAGTGATTCGTAGGAGTAGCCCTGGCTGGTGCCTGCTTTGGAAATAACGCGGGGGATTGCTTTACGCTCGTTAGCGCGGACAACTTCATAGCGACACTCTTCCTCGTCTTCGGTGAAGAATATACCTATTTTCACATCAAAGAATTTTGCGATTCTGGAGAGAGTGGCGATCGGAGGTGAGACATTATTATTCTCGATCTGGGAAATAAGGGCAGGAGAAAACCCGGTCTCCTTGGCAACAGCCTGGAGGGTCAGCTTTTTTGAAAGGCGGAGCTTCTTGATTTTAGCCCCAATATTGAATTCGCGCATCCAAACCCCTGACTACAAAAGTAAAACTCAGTTTCCGTGCGGGGTTTGTATACAATTTGCTTTACAATGTCAATAAAATTCCTTCAACAGAAGCTAAATATTAACAGCATGGGTAAAAACAAATTCAGTTTGAGTAAAATTGCAACTCAGAGTTTGAGCCTGCGCGCCAACAACTGTAACGTGTGCACGACCTCAACGTTCGAGCCGTGTTGTTTGAGGCCATCGGAAAGCTGCATCATGCAGCCGGGGCAGCCTGTGGCAACGGCCTGGGCTCCGGTAGCAATGATCGCTTCGCTTTTACTGTCATTAATTCTCATGGAGGAGTCATAGTGATAAACATTGAAGGTCCCCCCCAGGCCGCAGCATCTGTCGGCCCACTCCATTTCGACCAGTTCAACCCCTGGAGTGGCGTTAAGCAGTTCGCGCGGCTGCCTTACTACGCCACGGGTACGGAGATGGCACGGGTCGTGGTAGGTGATGCGAAGCTCTTCTCCACCTCCGGTTTCAGCGGGGTCGAGTCCCAGCTGTCGCAGCAACTGTGACGCATCGACGGTTTTTTTCGCCAGTGCTTCCAGCCGGGTCCGCAGCTCCGGGTTGCGCTTTCCCACCACAAGCGGATACAGGCGATGCAGGGCGCCGCCGCAGGTGGCGCACGCACTCATGACATAATCCACTTCGTATTTTTCGAATTCGGCCAGATTTTTTTCGGCCAGCTCGCGCACCGTGGAGAGATCCCCCCCGGACATACCCGGCAGTCCGCAGCACTGCTGCCCTTTGGGGATGATGATCGTACAGCCGAGATGGCGAAACAGAGCCAGGGCGGCTTCACCTACTTCGGTATAGACAAAATTGGTCATGCAGCCGACAAAAAAGGCGATGCGAGGCTTTCCCGGTTCCCCCGGAATTACTTCAGGGTGCTGCTCGATAAAACTGTTATTGGCAATTTCCGGGATATAGCGTTTGTTGCCGACGAACGGCGCGGGGAAACGAAGACGCAGCCCGGACGTTTCGGGGACCTTCTTGAAGAAGAGCGGCCCCAGAAAAGAGGCCATCTTTGCTCCCATCTTCATGCGGGTTCTGTTCTTGATCACCTGGCCGACGGCGGCATGAAACGTAGTCAGTCCACGTTTCTGTGCCAGCGACTCGCGGGCGGCGATAACGATCTCATCGGTCGGCACATCGTTGGGACATTTCTCCACACAGCTGCCGCAGAGGAGGCATCTGGACATGGCCTGATAGGTCTGATCGTCCAGAGCGATATCATCGTCCAGAACATGCTGGGCCAGCGCCACCTTGCCTCGCGCCACCGCAGGCTCCCGCTGAAATGCGGCAAAAGCCGGGCAGTTGGTACGACAGGCGCCGCACTTGACACACTTCTTCAGCTGATCTTCAACCCGCTTGAGAGGGTCCATATTTTGTTGTTCCATACATTAAACCTTTCACCACAGAGACAAAGAGAAATTCAAAGTACTTATTATTATAAAGAATTTTACTGAACAATACAACCATTCCGGACTTTATCAGTCTTGAAATCTCCCCTTCCACTCTTCCAGAAAAGTCAAAGCCCGTTCCGCCAGCATCTGGCGGCGCTCCTTCTTCTTGACCCTTCCCGGCAACTCCGGGAAAAGTCCGTAGTTCACATTCATCGGCTGGAAATGTTTGACGTCGGCATTGGTGATGTGATGCATCAGGGCACCAAGGGCGGTTTCCGGTGGCGGCACAGGAATCGGCTCCCCTTTAACAAAACGGGTGGCAGAGATACCGGCCAGAAATCCGCTTGCGGCCGATTCCACATACCCTTCAACCCCGGTAATCTGTCCGGCAAAGAAAATACGCGGATCGCTCCCCAGCTGCTGCGTCGCCTCCAGCAGGGCCGGGGAATTGATAAAAGTATTGCGGTGCATCGAGCCGAGGCGGACAAACTCCACATTCTCAAGACCCGGAATCAGCCGGAAGATGCGGCGCTGCTCCCCATAGGTCAGCTTGGTCTGAAACCCGACCAGGTTATACATGGTTTTTTCACGGTTTTCGGCGCGCAGCTGGATGACGGCATGAGCCTCCCGGCCGGTATTCGGATCGATCAAGCCTACCGGCTTCATCGCCCCGAACCGAAGCGTCTCGACGCCGCGCGAAGCGAGCTCCTCGACCGGCATACACCCCTCGAAGTGGACAACCTTCTCGAAGTCACGCGCCGGGACCTTCTCTCCGCGATTCAGTTCATCCACGAAACGGAGGTATTCATCCTCATCGAGCGGACAGTTGAGGTAGTCGTCACCATCTCCTTTGCCATAGCGCGAGGCGGCAAATACCTTGGCCATATCGAGGGAATCGGCGGCAACGATCGGGGCGATGGCGTCATAGAAGTAGAGCCGGTCACCGGTCAGCTCCGCCAGGGACAGAGCCAGGGAGTCGCTGGTGAGCGGGCCGGAGGCGATGATCACGATCCCTTCGGCCGGAATGGAAGTGAGCTCGCCACGTTCAATCCGGATCAGCGGATGAGCTTCTATTTTTTCGGTAACATAATCGGAGAAGAGCCGGCGATCAACCGCCAGAGCACCTCCGGCCGGAACGGAGGTAGCCTCGGCCGCCGCCATCGCCAGGGAACCGCAGCGGCGCAGCTCCTCCTTGAGCAGTCCCACGGCGTTGTCGAGTGAGATGCCGCGCAGGGAATTGGAGCAGACCAGCTCCGCCAGTCCGGGGAGCTGGTGGGCGGGGGAGAAGCGCTGCGGCTTCATTTCGTGGAGAACGACGGAGATGCCGCGCTGCGCAGCCTGCCACGCCGCCTCGCACCCCGCCAGGCCGCCGCCGATGATGGTAATTTGTTTTTGTGGGTCCATGCTGTTTGGCAAAAGGCTCTCCTTGATTTGTCGTACACCAACTGAATTATTAATTATCGAATATACCGGGCTGTCATTCTCCCGAGAGTAACTGCCGCAATCGTTCAAGCTCTTCAGCCGGGAGTCTTCTGCCAACGGCAGGCCAGACGGTCAGCCAACGCATTAGTTCTGCTGCCTCAATCAGCCGCTGGCGATGGGCTTCTTCCACGATCCAGATACTACCCCGGAATTCAACACCCTCTTCAGCGCACCTTTCACGCAACGGGCGATCACCGGCAAGGACGGTATGCCCGAATTCCCTTGCATGGCATAGCGTCATCATGTCAATGGTGCTGACCCCGCCCCGGCGCATAGCCGTTGCTTTGTTGGCCAGATCGAACGTGGTGTCTACCACGGTAATTCCCGATTGTTTTATGTTCCGCACAAGGTCCGGCTGACTCGCATGCTCGCATTCGTCCAGCACCACATCCAATATTTCGCACGGGGCAATTCGCGGCAACACCGCGATCCCTCCAACGTACTCAAGGTCGATCAGGATACTGGTGTCGGCGAGGAGAATCAAGACAGTTCCTCCGAAAGCCATTTGTTGAGTTCGTCCCGGACTTTATGAACGGGTTCTCCAAGTACTTCGGCGGCCTTGGATGTGGTGATTTTTTCCTCGATCAAAGCCTGGTACACCAACCGGTCAAGGCGGCGAAGTGAATCGGGAGGTGTAAGGGTTATCGGCTCGTCTTCCTTGCCGTATTTCTCATTGATCTTGGCGATCTGCTGGAGCGACTGGCGTGAAGAAATAATACCGAGTTGTCCGGCGCGGACCAGAACAGTTCTCATGCTTACGGAGTAACGCCGTTTGATGTCCCCCAACAGGGAAAACGGCAGCCAGCGGTTGCGGTAGGGATGCAGCTCGGCTTCGATCATATTGCGCGGCAAGAGTACCGCACCGGCCAGAAAGTTGGCCGCCTGTTCCCGAGGGTCCGACCTGCCCACTTTTGCAGATGTTGCCGCAGGCGCCTGATACTCTCTGCGATGAAAGATCAGATGGGAAAGCTCATGGAGCGCGGTGAAATATTGCCGCTCGGTGCGATGATCCGCATTGACGAAGATTGCCCCGCCGACCTCATCCGTGTAGGCCGAAAACCCGGAAACGGAGTTGGGCAGCTTTTGCAAAAAAACCTTCAGCCCCTTGCCTTCCAGCAGCGACAGCACGTCGCCCAAGGGGGCATCCTCAACCCCCAGCCAGTCCCGCACCTCGTGCGCCACTTGTTCGACCATATGGGCATCAAACGTAGTCAGCGGGCGGGATACCGGCAGATTCGGAAGGGCACCGGCCAGTTTTTCTATGTCAGCGTAATCGCACGCCTTGCGGGTCAATACTTTATTAAGACCTGGTGACAGGGTCTCCGCAGCATCCGCCCGGAACAGCAGCACCGGCTCGGCTTCGTTGTCGGTCCCGAGCATAACATCAATAGGCACATTCAGAATCCGGCACAGTTTAATGACCTGCTGCATTGAAGGTTCACGGTCGCCGCGTTCCCAGGCGGCGATGGTCTGGCGCGTAACACCAACCTGTTCACCCAAGGACTCCTGTCCCACTCCGGCAAGCTCTCTAACCTCGCGCAAAATCATGGGATACCTCCCTTCTCTCTATCGATGACATAAGCAAAGTGCTTGTGTGCATGTATTATTTATGTAACATTATTCGCACAAATACATTATGTTAACAACAATAAAATGTTACATTGTAGATGTTGTATAGCTACAAGAAAAAACCACAAAATATAGGGTATCCTGTGGTCATCCGCATACCCGATGGGGATCGGGTTTGCTTGTCAGAGTGCTTTTCCCGCTCTCTATGCAAGATCTCCATTTACCCGTCCCATCGCATTCGCGATGTTTCAAAACGTCCATTCTCGAACAATTGATCAGCTTCCTCTCGGAACATGATGAAGTCCTTCTTTTCTTTATCATAACCGACCATAACGGCCAGGCCATATTCCTTGTGACGTGCCGATGCCTTGGCTCTTTCGTAGTGTTGAAGATGTGGGCCTTTCATTTCTACCAGAGCAACGCCGTTTCCCATATTTCGGTCCCTGATACCGATAACAAAGTCCGGAAAAAATCCTTTTCCCAGCGACCAGCCGTAAAGACCTACCGAATCAGGTTGCTGCGGGAGATTTCGGTGCCACCAGAGGACATTATCGTCGATGTCCAGCAATTCGGCAAAGCGCCGTTCATCCGAGTTGAGATCAAGCGGGAAGACGCCATAGATATTGCTCTTTGACGGTTCAAGCCGAAGTTCAGACGTGGCTTCCTGAGCGAGCAAAACTTCTTCCGTGAAAAGCTGTGCCGCACGACATCGTTTCACCGCTTCGGCAATCAGACGGTTATTGCGTATCAAAACCAGGTCAAGCTGTTGAAGTAGAACCTCATCATCCTCAGGCAGCTCGATTCCCTGGTTGGTCAGGGCGTTCCTGAATCGCTCCTCAAGCAGACGGGGAAAACTGTAGTGATCTACATCGAACTGAAAGACAAGCTGCAGAGCCTTTTCAGCTATGGCTTCCGGTGAGAGGGACGCCCATTTTTCCTCATCAACAATCTCGCTCTGTTCAAAAAGATCCATGGTGCGCTGCACGACCTTGGTCCGCACCCGGTCCCGGTCAGCGAGCACAGCGGTAAAGTCGATCTGGGCCGCAACCTGCTCCTCGAAATCGTCCGGCACTGGAGGCATTTTTTCCGTTACCAGACTCTTCGGCGCATCGGCGCGGAGTTGATAGCGATAGTCCCGTCGGACGTCGGCGGCCAATGCCAGAGTCAGGGCCGATGCGGCGAATGTGGCGGTTGGTGTCGTATCACCGGCAAAGTTCCGGGCTACCGGAGCCCAGTTCACTTGATCAAGAAACGACTCCTGGGAACCACTTGTCGGAGCTGTCAACCGGAAATCCCCTGTTTCTTCCAGAGACACTTCCGGTCGCATTGTTTCTGGTGTATCGGGACGGAAAAGGCTGAGCGGTTCGCCGCAACGGGCCACCTGTACTTCCGGCGTTCCGGCGATGATCGTCACCACGGTCTGACTCCCCAACTCGTTGACCTGGGTCGGCATCTGGTTGATCAACTCGCCCGCCTCCATCAACCCTTCCTGGGCCTCGTCGTTGGCGAGAAAGACGTAACCATAGTCCAGCTCTTTCGGAAGTCCATCTTTACCGTGCAGCAGACGGTGTCGCCGCATCAGACGCCCGACGACCTGCACACCGAAGGAAGCATCCCGCGAACCGCGCAGAGCGGCCAGGGTCCAGGCACGCGGCGCATCGAAGCCAAGCGCTACCGCCATCTTGAAGATTAGCACCTCAACTGTCGGGTCATTTGCCAGCGACATCAGATCGCTGTCCGGCTCGCTGGCGGTATGTACCCGCACGGCGCTTTCCGGGAACCCCAGGGTGCCGGTCATATACTCCCGCGCCATGTCGATGTGCTTGCCGCCGTTGGGAACTTGTACCAGCATCAGGGGGGTCAGGGAGATGCCGTTTTCGCCGAGCGTCGTCTTGATCCTGCGATGCATTGTGCTGCATTCACGCATGGCGGTACGCTCGAAATCCACCAGTTTGGCATCGTCCTGATTGCGAACGATAAAGCGGGCCATCTTGACGCCACGTTTCAGCAAACCGCACTTGACGCCGTCATGGCGCGACACGGAAGCCCACTCGTCCTCGTCACCCACCTGGTACCCAGTCTCACGGGCAAACGCCTTGGCGTCAGCATCCTTGGGGGTTGCGGTCATCATCAGGGTGTAGTCAGGCTGTAGCACTTCGGTGAAGAACCGCTTCGCCTCGGCCGCCTTCTTAAAGCCGTGGTGCGCCTCGTCCACCACACAGCCGATGCGGAAACCATCTTCCCGCGCGGCAATGATCAGGTCATCCAGTGCCAGCCCGGCATCACCCGACACACGGGCCTTGCGCCCCTCTTTATTGCCGGTTGCCACGCTCTGCCAGGTAGTAACGAATGTCCCGCCGGGGCGCAGTCCGTCAAGACGGCGGTCAATAGTCAGGTCCAATAGGGGGAGTGTTGGAGATTGGGCCTGGATGGTGGCCTTTGTCTGGTCGATGACGCCAGAGAACGGGGCAAACCAGAACCAGACAATCCGCTCTTCATCAGAAAGAGTGGCCAGCAGGCGACAGGCCAGCAGAGTCTTGCCCGAACCGGTGGGTGCTTGGAGCAGGATCGCGCCGGAGCGCTTGCGGATAACATCCTGATCTGCGGGATTGTTGCCGAGCCGGTCATACTGTGCCCGCACCTCCCGAAAGCGCTCCGCAAGGGCGTCGTGAGCTTCTTGTTGAAAGCGTAATAGTTCCAAAACCGCCATCGTCTATGCTCCGTTCTTCCGTGAAGAGTTTTTCCGCCTGCCGAAGCGGTCGGCCAAAGTCTGCGGAATGGGACGCACCGTGACTCCGGGCAGCAGAGCCTCCAGTCGGTCCGCAGCCCAAGAGTAGACCACCATTTCCCCTTCGCACCCGTCAAGCCGCTGCTTCAGCCGCGTCACGCTCTCATCTCGCAGGTTGGTCAGATAGGCCAGGTTGTGGCTGTTGTGACAGCTCCATGAGAGCGGAATAGTTGCACCGTCCTCAACCGGATGATCATGCAGCATCTGCAAGGCACGCCAGACCTGGCCATGGTCGAGTCGCACATCCAATCGGTGGCGGGGGTGCAGGCGGGTGGTCATGTAGGCAAAGCCGGAGCCAAGGCCGGGAACATCGGCGCCTTTCCTGTTGCGATATCCACGCATGATCCGTCGAACCCGCTCGGCGCAGACGTCACGGCAGAGGTTCTTGTCCGGCTCGTCTTCCGTAACCTCACTGTTGGAAACCAGGATAAAACGCCGCGTACCGTTATCCTCGGTATTCAGGTTCAACACCGCCTGGGCCGTGGTGCCGGAACCGGCGAAGAAGTCCAGCACCAGATCGCCCGGCTTGGTGGCGATGCGCAGGATGCGTTCGATCAGGCGGACAGGTTTGGGAGTGGTAAAGGCGGTCTGCGTTTCGAGAATATCCTGAATTTCCTTGCGCGCCTCGTCGGTATGCCCAACCTCTTCATGGGGCCACCATGTCCAGGGAACAATGCCACCAGCATCTTTCAAGTAATGGACTCTTCTTGGAACACCATTACCATCCTTGCCGAAGTAGATTCGGCCTTGAGCAAAAAGTCTTTGATATTCAGCTTCTACAACCTTCCAACAGGTCCCTTCTGGCGGGCGATGCCGATTACCATTTGGGGCAACAATTTCGTACATCTGGTTCGGTCGAAATCCTTGAGCGGTCAGAGAGACACTTTGCCAAAGACCAATAGGGTCCTTGTTTGGGTTCTTGTAGAGCTTTAGCTGTTTTTCATCCAAAGGCAATTTGTTACGTACCTCTTTAAATCGCTCAGTATTGGCAGCATAGACCAACATATACTCATGGGCATCACCGATAGTCTCCCGATTTTCCCGTGAATAACGTTTTTGCCAGATGCAGTTCGCTACGAAGTTCTTCTCCCCGAACACCCGGTTCATCAGCATTCCCAGGGGGAACAACTCATTGTCGTCGATGGAGACGAAGATGACGCCGTCCGGGTGAAGCAGGTCACGGGCCAGGGTCAGGCGGCGATACATGAACTCCAGCCAGACCGAATGACGGAAGCGATGGGTCTTGTCGAAAAAGCGGTCGTTATAGACGAAATCCCGGTTTCCGGTGTTGTACGGCGGATCAATGTAGATGCACTTGACCTTGCCGGCGTGGGTCATACGCAGGTAACGTAGGGCGTCGTAATTGTCGCCCTCGATGATCAGGTTTTCCCACGGCCCGTCGCCGCTGGAAAGCGTCCGATCCAGATCAAGCGCCACGAAA
>Ga0137379_10000136_pt1 | contig 60331 bp, 59 predicted proteins | sample SagtaG_18_FD_104812 | JGI IMG/M metagenome (GOLD analysis project Ga0137379, IMG submission 104812) | Vadose zone soil microbial communities from Sagehorn Ranch, Mendocino, California, USA - Sage2_L_80_16 metaG | ecosystem: Environmental > Terrestrial > Soil > Vadose zone | place: USA...
AAGATAGCGGGCTATTCGTTGGCGTTCAAATCAGTGACCTGTTACGAGGTGGGCGGGGATTACCTCGACATCGTGGACCAGCCGGATGGCAGCCTGTTGATTGTGGTGGCCGATGTGGCGGGCAAGGGGCTGGCCTCAGCAATCATGTCCACGAGTTTCAGAGCTGCGTTTCGCGCCATGGCAATCACCGGGCCGCCGCTGGACGAACGGGCCACGCGCATGAACGAGCATCACTGGACCGAGGGCGAAGAAGCCCGCCGCCGGTACGTTACGGCCATTTTCATGCGGATTTACCCGGAGACGGGAATGCTGGAAGTCGTGAACGCTGGGCACAATCCCGGATTTCTGGTTGAGGCGAATGGAGTGGCCCGCGAATTTGAGTCTGCGGGAACTCCGCTGGGCCTGCTGCCGGGCATGCGCTACTCCAGCGAGCGTTGCGGGTTTACACCAGGAGCGCGCCTTTTGTTCTATACCGACGGGCTCACCGAAGTGTTCCGCGGTGACGAAGAGTTTGGTCCGGAAAGACTTATGGACAAATTTTCAAAGTTCCCAGGGGAGCGAGCCGATGTTATTCTCGATGCATTGTGGTCGGCAATCGAGGATTTTGCAGAAGGCGGTCCGCAAGGGGATGACATGACCGCATTGGCTCTCTGCCGGTGCGCGGGGGATTTGGAGATGCCTGCATGAGCAAGGTAAAGTCCACCAACGTGGAGGTGCGGTTGCCGTCGCAGATGGGCTATGAAAAAGTGGCCATGAGCACAGCCGCCGCAGTGGCCAAGTTGATGGGGTTCCGCGAAGACCGGGTTGAGGATCTGAAGACGGCTGTCGCCGAGGCGTGCATCAACGCCATCGAGCACGGCAACATGCTGAATGAAAGTCTCTCAGTTGGCGTGGTGTTGTCGGCAGGTGCTGACTCGCTGGAGGTTAAGGTCATCGACGATGGCAAGGGGTTGAAGGCGCTGCCGCCCAAGCCGGATATCGATCGCAAGATTCACGGCGAAGAGGATCCCAGGGGTATGGGGATGTTTCTGATTCAGGCGCTGGTGGATGAAGCGGAATGGGTGAAGGGTTCGAACGGCAAGAGCAGTTATGTCAGGCTGGTCATCCGCCTGGATCGGCTAGCGGAATAACACGGAAACACGGAGATGCGAGATCGTGCAGAGTGAAACCAAAGCGCGCGTAGACCAGTTGACTTCCCCGGCCGGACATCCGGTCACTGCCCTTCGGTTTGAAGGGGACATTGCCAGCACCTCGAAAGACGCGGTCCTCGGGAGCTACCAGGCGCTCCCGAAAGAGAAGGCAAAGTTGGTGCTTCTCGACTTTACCAAGGTGGACTACATCAACTCGAGCGGGATTGCCCTGGTGATCCAGATGCTGATTGAGGCCGCGAACTCGGGGCAGAAGGTGTACGCCTTCGGCTTGTCCCCACACTTCACCAAGGTATTCACCATGGTGGGGATCACGAAGTATGCCGGGCTGTTCCCAAGCCAGGCCGACGCGCTGGCGGCGCTGTAAAACAGCGCCGGAAAGTCGCGCCTGAGAATCCGAATCTCGGCATGGTTCCTCCTGTAAAATCCGCCATCCCGCTTGAACAAATGCGCGGCGAAGATGGACTCGATGACAAGCTGCTGCGGGAAATGGCGGACCAGGCGATCCGCTACGTCCGTTCGTTCCAGTGGTGTCTAGACATTCATGAGAAATACTTTGGCGACGGGTTTGGCGGCATCATTGCGCTCTTCCTTTTTCGCGTAACCATTCGTGGAAGAGAAACTCCAGAGTGGATCTGGGTCTTTGTCGGAGACTTGCCATCCTCCTATTTGGAAGTGGATGGCTTTCATACTCCCCGCAAAGCGTTGCTTCGATATATAACGGGCGTTGAAGACTGGGTTGGTACCCGGGAAGACGAGCGGGAGAAGCGGGATGATCTTCCTCCCATAGAAGTGCCGCCGGGACCGGAGATTCTCGAGATTCTGAAGGGGCGCATTGACACACTTCGGTGCCATGTTTTGCCGCACATGAAGGACGCGTAGACCGGGAACTTCCGCTCTACGGGACTCGTACAACCTGGTGTCTCTGGGAGAGTAGTCGATGCAAGCTATCGTCTATCACCGTTATGGCTCGCCCGATGTTCTCGAGTACACCGAGATTGAAAAACCTGTTCCAGCCGCTGACCAGGTTTTGATTCAGGTTCATGCCGCCTCAGTGAATCCCTACGACTGGCATTTCTTACGGGGAACCCCGTCATTTATCCGCCTGTTCACCGGGTTGCGCGGTCCAAAATTTCCGCGCCTTGGCAGAGATGTGTCCGGCGTTGTGGTTGCGGTCGGCGCTAACGTCACCCGTCTGAAGCCAGGTGACTCGGTCTTTGGGGTGTGTAAAGGAGCGTTCGCAGAATACGCCTGCGCCAGCCAAGGCGAATTAGCCACTCAGCCCCAGGGCCTCAGTTTCCTGCAGACAGCCTCGGTCCCGATTGCGGGCATCACTGCGTTGCAGGGACTGCGTGAATGTGGCCGAGTGCAGTCGGGGCAGAGCGTTCTGATCAACGGCGCGGCGGGCGGCGTGGGCACGTTCGCGGTGCAGATTGCCAAATCGTTCGGCGCGCAAGTGACCGGCGTCTGCAGCACGCGCAATGTTGAGCTGATCTACTCCATCGGCGCCGACCAGGCGATCGACTACACCCGCGAGGATTTCACCCGAGCCGGCAAACAATACGAAGTGATCTTCGATTTGGTCGGAAATCATTCTCTGGCTGCAGTCCGGCGCGCTCTTCGTCCGATGGGAATATTCGTCGGGTGCGGAGGTGGCGGACCCGATAGGAGTTCCAGGGAACTGCTGGCAGGAATGTTCGGGAGGATGGTGGTTTCGCCGTTTACGAGCCAGAAACTCACCGGGGTGTTTGCCAAAATCAATACCGACGACCTGAACACGCTCGGCGAATTACTGAAATCCGGTAAGATCAAGCCAGTTCTCGACCGGACCTATCCACTGGGTTCAGTTGCTGAAGCCATTCGCTACGTCGAGAGCTGCCATGCGCGAGGCAAGGTGACGATCAGCGTCGCGTAGGGGCCTTTCCGGATATCATTTCCAAATGAACTTAGAGGCTATTCAGGCAGCGGTGCGCGAGGCCGGCTTCGACGGCTGGCTGTTCTATGACCACCATCATCGCGATCCGATCGGCGGGCGAATTCTGGGGCTCGACGAAAAGGCGCACATTACCCGGCGCTGGTACTACTACGTGCCGGCAGTGGGTGAGCCGCGCAAGCTGGTGCATCGCGTGGAGCAGGGCCGGCTCGATTCGCTGCCTGGCACCAAGGGGCTCTATTCCAGCTGGCAGGAATTGGCAGGCGGGCTTGAGTCGATGCTCGGGGACGCACAGCGCATCGCCATGCAGTACTCGCCCAACAACGCCATCATGTATGTCTCGATGGTGGATGCGGGGACAGTGGAGTTCTTGCGTGGGATCGGCAAGCAGATTATGAGCTCTGCGGACATGATCAGCCAGTTTGAAGCGGTGCTGACCGAAGAGCAGATGGCCAGCCATGCGGCCGCGCAGTTGGCGATTGACGAGATTCTAGCCGAAGGGTGGAAGGAAATGGGGCGCCGGTTGCGGCCCGTAGGAGGCGCCAAGGGCAAAGTTTCGGAATTCGACATGGTCGTGTGGCTAAGCAACGCCATGCGGCGCGAAGGTCTGGTTTGGGAGAATGGGCCGAACGTGAGCGTGAATGCGAACAGTTCCGATTCACACTACGAGCCGACAGTCGAGCGCTGCGCGCCGATCAGGGAAAACGATTTTGTACTCATCGATATCTGGGCACGGCCCGACACGGTGGGTAGCATCTTCTACGACATCACGTGGACGGGTGTCGTGGGGCGCGAACCCTCCGAAACGGAACAACGAGTGTTTGAGACGGTGCGCAATGCCCGGGACGCGGCCATCGGGAAGGTCAGGCACGCCTTTGCCCATAACCAGCCCATCCGCGGGTACGAGGCGGACGATGCGGCGCGCGAGGTGATCAATGCGGCTGGGTTTGGCGAGTACTTCACGCATCGCACCGGGCACAATATCGCGCAGGAACTGCACGGCCCAGGCGCACACCTCGACAACCTCGAAACGCACGACGAGCGGATGCTGCTGCCGAATACCTGCTTCTCGGTGGAACCGGGCGTGTATCTGCCGGAGTTTGGCGTGCGCAGCGAGGTGGACATGCTGACCGCGCCGGGGAAGGCCTGGGTTACTGGAAAGATTCAGCGGGAGCTGGTGAGGATCTAAAGACAGGGGCCAGGGACGTAGGGATCGGCACATCGTCACTCATTGATTGCTTTGGGAACATAGGGGACGTTTTCAGCGTATTGCTGAGGGTGACTGATTCCCCTCAGGAGTGCTGACCCTCGATGAACAAATTGCGCAGTTCCCTTCTTCGCATGGCGGCGCTTGCTGTGCTTGCCGTTACGGCTCATGCTCAATCAGGGCAAGGGCTGCCGCCGACCGACGACTTGTACAAGACTGTCGCGGGTCTGGATACGGCGCTCTTCGACGCATACAACAAATGCGACCTGGACAAACTGGGATCGATGGTGGCTGAGGATTTGGAGTTCTATCACGATCAGACCGGCCTGGCCGTCGGCCGCCAGCCCTTCGTCGATGCCATCAAGGCCAATATCTGCGGTAAGGTCCATCGCGAGCTGGTTGCGGGAACCCTTGAGGTATATCCGATCAAGGATTACGGCGCAGTGGAAATTGGCATTCATCGCTTCACCCACCCCAACGATCCAACGGCCCTTGGCGAGGCAAAATTCGTCACCTTGTGGCAATTGAAAGACGGCGCATGGAAGGTGACGCGTGTGATCAGCTTCGATCACCATTCGCTCGGGAAATAGGAGCGGTGAATACAGGCGCGACGGCTTCGTTGTATCGGGTGCGGCCACGACGTATTCTGCAACTGAGGAGTTGACCCATGGCAGAATCCACCGCCGCTTTCCCCTATGAAACTCGACTGAACGTTTTGCATAAGCCGCTCGAGTTGATCGACATCAATTCGATTGAAGACGCGCGCAACTACAAGTGGTTTAACCAGACGCTTTGCCAAGTGAACGACTCGGTCGTGCGCGTGGCGATGATTGAAGGCGAATACCACTGGCACAAGCACGACGACGATGATGAGTTCTTTTACGTCGTGGAGGGTCTGCTGATCATCGACCTCGAAGAACGAATTGTGGAGCTTGCGCCGGGCCAGGGTTTTGTCGTTCCTCGCGGAGTCGTGCATCGCACTCGCGCGCCCCAGCGGACCGTGATCCTGATGGTTGAAAATGCGGGGATCATTCCGACAGGAAACTGAGCTCGCTGGCTGAAGGGACCTGGCTGACGGAGGGCCGCGGATGAGACGGCGGGCCGGGGCCGGTGCGATATAGTCAAAAAGGAATGGCCGCAACTGAAAACAAGAACGCCGCCGCTGGAAAAGGCACGCAAGACGGATTTGTCTACCTACCTCTGATTGCCGGATGGCTGGTGCCGGGCGCTGGGCATTTTCTGCTCCGCAAATGGGGCCGCGGGGTACTGCTGGCGGTCTCCATCCTGTGCATGTTCGCGCTTGGATTGGCGATGCAGGGCCGGCTCTACTCGAAGGCCGACGACATTCTCGACATGCTGGGACTGGCGGGTGACCTGGGCAGCGGGCTTCTCTACCTTGTTGGCCGGGCCATGGGCCTGGGCGCCGACTCTGTGCAGTTGACGACCGCCGACTACGGCACTCGATTCATCGTTGTTGCCGGCCTGCTCAATGTGATTGCGGCCGTCGACGCTCACAACCTGCGCACCGGGAGGAAGGCGTAATGTTAAGCCCCTCTCACTTTTCGGCAGTGATGCTGTTTTCGGTGTTTGTCTCCACGGTCTTCGGCATCACGATGCGCGACACGCCTCCGCGCATGTTGCGGTTTGGAATCTACTGCTTCGTGTTATTTGTGGCTGCCGCGATCGTGCTGAGTTGGGTGATGTTTCTGATCGCGCGGTAGATGCGAACGGAGACTCGAAGGGTTTCGTGCGACTCATCACGCTTCTTGCCGCCGTAGTTATCGCAATCCCGCTCGGTGCAGGGCTCGCGGCGCAAAGCCGCACAGTGGCCCTAACGATTGACGATCTTCCATTTGTAAAGGCAAACGATGCACGCTCAACAGGGCCAAAAGACTCCAGGGCTGCCGCAGCAGCGAATCGCAAACTCCTAAGAGCTCTGGCCCATCACAGGGTTCCCGTTACAGGCTTCGTTGTTGAGCGAAGAGCGGGAGACCTGGGGCCAGCCTCGGGTACGACGATCCTTCAGGAGTGGACCCGAGGCGGCTTCGACCTCGGCAATCATACTTTCGCGCATCCGGACTTTGACACGCAAACGGTCGAGGAATTCGAAGGTCAGATCATGCGCGGCGAGGCCACGATTGTTCCACTCATGAGGATGGCAGGGCGCAAGGTGGAGTTCTTCCGCTTCCCGTTTAACCACACTGGTGATACCGAAGAAAAACACGACGCGGTCGCGGGCTTTCTTGCGCAACATGGATATCGGCTTGCACCGTGCACCATTGAAACATCGGATTGGATGTTCAATTCGAAATATGTCCTGATGCTCGCACGGAAGGATCGTGCCTCCGCTGCCCGGCTTCGAATGGACTATCTAGCATTTACGAGCGTGCAGATCGATTACTTTCAGAAGCTGAATGCTCAGGTCCTTGGCTATGAGCCGCCCGAGATCATGCTGATCCACGACAATCAGCTCAATGCCGATGTAATTGAGCAGTTGCTCGCACTATTCGAGCAGAAGGAATACCGGTGGGTGAGCCTGAGCCAAGCTGAAGCGGACCCGGTCTATCAGGCTCCGGACAACTTTGTTACGAAATATGGCCCGATGTGGGGCTACCGCTGGGCCAGGGAGCGCGTTGTGAAGGTGGACGGCAGCCTGGAGCCCGACCCACCGAAATGGATTTCAGAGTATGGCAAAAATGATGCCGTCCCTCCGCGACGGGCTCGGTCGGCCTTCTGAGTAGTAGTTCATGGATTCCTCCAACCTCAACTTGGTAGGATTGGTCGAATGAATAAGGACTGGCACGCCAGGAACCCGATGCCTCAGAAGGCTACGCTGGAACAAAGAATCCAGTGGCATACGGAACATCAGAAGCACTGCGCATGTCGCGAGGTGCCCAAGAGTCTGTTGCCTCATATTGAGCTTAAAAAGTGAATCTATCCATGTGTCGGAAAGCGCCGGGGCTCCTCATGCGACCGGATCCCGCTGCCAAACGGCGGCGTCGAAGGTGTGGATGCAGTCGTAGCCTTCGGATCGATACAGCTCGATCGCGCCCGTGTTGGCTTCGGTGACGGTGAGGGAGATTTCGCTGACGCCCTGGCGCATGAAGTGCGACCCTGCGACAGAGAGCAGCATGCGCGCGATGCCGTGGCGGCGGAAGTCGGGATGCACGCAGAGCTGGGTGATGTGACCGCTTTGCGGGCTGACGCGCGAGCCGAGCACAAGGCCGACCAATTCGCGGCTAGTCCGTTCGACGACAACGTGCGACACCTGCGGAGAGAAGACTCCGCAGCCGGCGTAGCGGACGATGTTATGCAGGAAGCGAAGCGAGCCGTGAATGGAGCGGTACTGGTCGTTGATGAGGCTGTCGGGATGGCCGGCATAGGCTGCGGAAATCAGGCGAGCGGCCGGGTTCAGGTCCTCATCGCGCCAAGCGCGAAGCTCAAGCTCGGCCGGCAGATCGACGCGGGGACGGGTCCAGCGGCCTTCGAGCGCCTGCACCATGAACAGGCGGCGATAGAGCTCGAAGCCTGATTTGCGGAACGTGGCGGCGTGAGTGCCCGAGGGATGAAGAAGCAGTTGCGACTCAATGCGGTCGACATTGGGTGAGTTGAGCAGGGTTTCAAAGAGGTGGCGCAGCAGAGTTTCTTCAATCTCACGCGCGGGACCTGCAGAGCCGGTGGAAGAGTCGTCTGAAGAAGTGCCCTCTTCAGGACTGCGGCCGGGGAGCGCAAAGACATCGCCGATCACGGCCTTGGTTTCCTCATAGACGCAGAATGCGAAGCCGGTAACCTGGCCTGACTCGAGAGCGGCGTAGCCGGGCAGCAGGTGGTTATCGAGGTACTGCATCAGCAGGCGCGCCGAGGCGCGATAGTCCCAATGGAGGCGCTGGCTCCACAATTCGCCTTCCGCCTCGAGCACGGGGCGCAAAACGGGCGCGGCAAAGTGCCTTAGATCGAGGATCTCGATGGTCACGCCAGCTGCCATGATTCCCTTGTAGATGCGGTCCGGCTCCCGGCTTCGATCAGAATTGGAACCCGGGGCGTGGCTCAACGACGGCGCGCGATGTCATTGTGCCTTGCGGTCACTTTGCCACGATTGATGCGCACAGGGCAAGTTCAGGGTCTCTTTTAGCGACGCAAAGGCCCTAAACTCTACCGGTTTCCGACCAAATAAACCTCGAGACCCTGTTCTGGCCAACTGAGAACCTGCTCGTACTGGCGGCCTTCGAGGTATTGCTGAAGCGCCGCCGCCGTGCGCAGATCAGAGCCACGACGGCCCGTGACGCGCGCGACCAGCAGGTGCTCTTCGTCGGGCACTCCCGTATCTTCGTAATTGACAACCTCGTGGTTGCGATAAAAGGCGAGGCCGTACTCAATGTCCCGGCGGACGCGGAATACGGCAACCGTCTCAGTGGGTGGGGCCAGCGCGGAGAGTTTGTTGGCCAGAGGGCGCGCGGAGTAGGAGCGGTCGAGGAGATGGATGACTCGCTTCGAAGCTGCAACCCCGGGTATCACGAAGAAGGGGCCCACGCCGTAGAGATAGAACACGAGGACGACAAGCACGCAGGAAGTTGCCAGCCGCAGCCGGGCAACGCCGTACCCCTTGACGACTACGAGAATGAGCAGCGCGGCTCCGGCGGAGGCGAGAAGTGCGACGACGATTACCCGGCTGGGCGGCATTTCAGGTCCGTGACTCACGAACCACGGCCACAGCAGCCCAAACATGGCCATGAGGCCGCAGAGTCCGGCATGGCCTGCGAGCACCCACCGGTTGAGTCCCGGCTGGCGGCGGCGGAAGAGGTAGTCGCCGGTGAGGATGGTGATGGGAGGAATCGACGGCAGAATGTAGCCGGGGAGCTTGGACTGCGAGAAGGAGAAAAAGACGATTGGAATCAGCGCCCACAGGACAAGGAATTCAGGAAAAGCGTCGCCGGGGCGGCTGGGTGCTTTCTTGGCGGGATTTAAGCGGCGCAAACGCCACTCAGCCACGGAGGTCTGGATGCCGTCGATCAGCGCGCGCATGGCGATCACAGCCCAGGGCATGACGGCAAGCAGCACCACGACGAGGTAGTAGTAGAACGGCTGTTCGTGCTGATAGCGATTGGTGGCGAAGCGCTGCAGGTTGTGTTCGAGGAAGAATTCGCGGAAGAATGTCGGGTTCTCGTGCTGCACGGCGATGAACCACGGCAGGGTAATGGCGAAGTAAAGGGCGACGCCGGGCCACCATAGTGAGCGGCGCAAAATCGACCACTCCTTGCGGAGGAATGCGAAGGCCGCAATGATCACGATGGCAAGGAACGGAGCAACCGGGCCTTTGGCCAGCGTGGCTACTGCGGTAAAGAAGTAGATATCGAAGAGCCAGAATTTGGAATCGGTTTCGTACCACGCGTACCAGCCGAGCAGGCCGATGGAAAGAGGCGCGGCCATCTGCATGTCAGTCGATGCGCCGCGGGAGAAGCCGATGATGCCGGCACACGCAACGGTGATGAGTGCCGCGTCGAGGTGGCCGCCGGGTCGGAATCGTCGCATGTGCAGATAAATGAGGGCGACCATGATGAAAGCGAAGCTGGCCGATGGCAAGCGCGCCGCCCAGTCGTGAACGCCAAACTCCTGAAAGACGAACATGGCGCGCCAGTAGTAGAGGGCCGGCTTCTCGAGCCATGGGTGGCCGTAGAGATAAGGTGTGACGCATGCGCCAAGGCGGTCTTTGATGGTGTGGGCGGAGTCGAAGCGCACCAGCATCTCGTGGGCAATCTGCGCGTAGCGGGGCTCGTCTGCGCCTACAAGGCCGAGGCCATCGCCTCCGACGAGCGGTGTCTGGCCATAAAGAATGAAGAAGGCCGCAAAAATAAGAAAGACAGCGGCTTCGCAAACCATGGCCCAGGTGGGCAGTCGTTTGCGTGCGCTTTGAGGTGAATCCGGAGCAAGTGGTTCCAGTTGAGTCTCCACGTCCAGCGATTCTCCAAGCCGGTGCGCAAATCTTGCGCAAAACCGGCCCCATCCGGCCTAATGCTGGGATTGGGGTTCCCGCTGGCCAGGCAAATCATGCACTCGCCTCAAGGGCCTGGAGGCGGAACGCAGAATCTAAAACTGCGCTTCAACAGGGATTAGGCTAACAGATTCGCGCCGGTTTTCACCCAGGCTTGGCCGCAACAGGCGCTAGGGCAGTCCGCATTTCGCCGAGAATCTGTTCCATGGCGCGGCTGAGCGGCCCGGCCAGGGTGCAGCCGGAGGCGTTTTCGTGGCCACCGCCATCGAGGCGCTGGGCGATCGCGGCCACGTCTATCTTGCCTTGGCTGCGCAGGCTCACGCGAATCTGCTGCTCAGGAAGCTCGCGGAGAAACACGGCGGCCTCGACACCGGCGATAGAGAGCGCATAGTTCACGATTCCTTCGCAATCCTCTTCGGCGGCGCAGGCCCGCACCATGTCCTGGTGGGTGATCCAGAGCCAGGCGAGCCGGCCCTCGCGTTTGAGATTTCTGAGAGCCGCGCCCAACAGCAGCAGCTTCGACATGGCAGTGGAGAAGTACACGTCCTGAGCAATACGGATGGGATTTGCGCCTGCGAGAGCCAAATCGCGCGCCAGGGCAAATGTGGAGGCATGCGTACCACCGTAGATGAATCCGCCGGTATCCGTGAGCACAGTGGTGTAGATGCATGTGGCGATTTCGGGTGTGACGGTGGCTCCGGCGGCATGGATGAGGCGAAAAACCATCTCGCCGACGCTGGCCGCCTCGTGGTCGATCCAGTTGACGCGGCCATAGATGCGACCGCTGGCGTGGTGGTCGATGTTCAGCAGGAGGAACTTCTCAAGACCAAGCAAGCGGGTGCGTTCGAGGCCGTCGCACTCGAGCAGGATGGCTGCGTCGTAAGGGCCGTGGACGCGCATTGCGGTGCGAATGGTGTCGGCGCGCGGCAGAGTGCGATACACGGCGGGAACGCGGTCGGCAGTAACCAGGTCGGCGCGCTTCCCCATCTGCTCGAGAAACATTCCCATGGCAAGCATGCTGCCCACGGCATCGCCGTCGGGGCGCGAGTGAGAGCAGACCAGAAAACGCTCGCCCTCGCGAATGATCTGGAGGATGGCCCGGATCGAATCGGCGGCGCTTTCAAGGTTTGTTGAGCCGGCCCGAACCGAAAGAGGGAGGTTCATGCGCGGCTACTCCACCGGGGCCTTCTGTCGCTTGCGCGAGCGGTCCATCAACTCTTGAATGCGCGCCTGAAAGCGGCCCGAGCGGTCTGCGAGGAAGCTCAGTTCCGGCACGTGGCGGACGCCCATGCGCTCTTTCAACTCATAGCGAATGAAACCTTTGGCGGCTTCGAGGCCGGCGATCGTGTCAACCTCGGCCTGGGCGATGTCCGGCACGGCATTATCCACAGCGACGTAGACGCGAGCAGACTTGCCACCCGGGCCCAGCAGCACCTCGGTGACGTAGCAGAACGCGATCCGGGGGTCGGAGAGCTCCCCCTCGATCATGGAGCCAATTTCCAAACGCAGCGTCTCTGCGACACGGTCCTGGTGATGCTTTCGCGCTCGATGTTCCGGAATGGAGAACCTCCGCTGATTGTGCCGAAGTAAACGATTCAGGATAACAGAGGGGCCGGGATGCGGTGGATGGGCAATCCCTTAGAGCGAGCTGCGCAGAACCTGGTCAGATGCAGCTCTTTGATCCTCGGCAGTCTTGTGACTCGAGGGAAACATTTTAGAAGTCGGAAGGCGGATCCCCTGTTGACAAATCGTCTAGGCATAAGTATTTTATGCCTATGTCAATTAGGCCTAAAGACGGAATGCCTTCCGGAGCGCTGCCCATGCTGATTTTGCGGGTGCTGCAGACCAACTCGTTGCACGGGTATGCGATTGCGCAACGGATCCACTTGCTCTCGAGCGAAGTGCTGGCGGTGGAAGAGGGGCTGCTATATCCCACGCTGCAGAAGATGCTTTTGAAGGGCTGGGTGACGGCCGAGTGGGGCATCTCCGAGACAAATCGCAAGGTGCGCTTTTATCGCCTCACTCCCGAAGGGCGCGCGCATTTAAAGGCCGAGGTTGCCGGATTTGATCGCGTGACTCAGGCAATACAAGAAATTCTGCGCACCGCATAGAAACGTACGGGAAACGGAGAGCCATGATGGGCGAGCTTCTGCGTCGTACCCGCTACTTGTTCAACCGCCGCCGCCTCGACGCCGAGCTCGAGAGCGATATGGAGTTCCATCGCGAAATGGCTGCGCGCGCAGGCCGAAACAACTTTGGCAACACGCTGCGCATGCGTGAGCGGGCCCAGGAAGCCTGGGGCTGGACGTGGCTCGACCGGCTGGTGCAGGACGTGCGCTATGGGATCAGGATTCTGGCGCGGTCGCCCGGATTTACTGCGATGGCCGTGCTGGTTCTGGCAATCGGAATCGGCGTGAACGTCGCGGCCTTCAGCCTGTTCGACATGGTCGCGCTGAAGCCGCTGCCGGTGCGCGACCCCGACTTGATCCTGCGCCTCGAGCGGCGATCTCCAAACGCCTACACCAGCGAGATGGCGTACCCATCGTTTGCCTTCTATCGCGACCACGCGAAGACCCTCTCTGCGGCAATGGCGGTGCTCGGCGTGCCTCCCATGCAGATTGACGACGACCTGCAGCCAACCAGCGCGTCCTTTGTGACGCCAAACTATTTCCCTGAATTGGGAACGCAGGCGGCCTACGGCCGGTTGATCGATTCCGCGCGGGACGACTCTGCGACCGCACCGCCGACGGTCGTACTTAGCTACGGATTCTGGCAGCGCCGTTTCGGCGGCGATCCCTCGGTCATCGGGCGCGTCATTCACCTGAGCAAAAAGCCCGTAACCATCATCGGCATCACACCCTTCGACTTTGCCAGCCTTGGCGGGCAACGTCCGGATATCTGGATGCCGATGGTTCAGCAGCCTTACTTCATTGAAGGCAGTAAGGTTCTCACTGATTGGAACGACTCGAGCGTGAGGATGTGGGGCAAGCTGGCTCCCGGCACCCCGGCGAAGGTGGCCGAGCAGGAGTTGCGCGCGCTGACCGATCAGTTGCGCAAGCAGCACCCCGAAGCAGTGTGGGACCAGGAATACCTTCAAAGCTCGCCCGGTGGCCACATGCAGGTGATGCAACCGGAGATGTATCAGGTGGCGGCGATGGTGGGCGTGCTGACGCTGCTGATCCTCGCGGTGGCATGCGCGAATCTCGGTGGCCTGATGTTGGCGCGCGCGGTGACCCGTTCCCACGAAATTGGAATTCGCATCGCCATCGGAGCAGGACGGGCGCGAATTTTCAGGCAACTCTGCACCGAGAGCCTGCTGCTGGCGACACTGGGCTCCGTGGCAGGCCTGGCCGTAGGGTGCGCCGTCATTCGCATCGCGATCTCCAAATTGGACGGACCCAAGTGGCTGAGTGCGACGCCCGATTGGCGCGTGCTGCTTTTCACCGTCGGCATGACCGTGGCAGCGTCACTCTTCTTCGGACTTGCGCCGGCACTGCAGATTGCCCGGCAGCGCCAGCAAAGAACAATCGCACGCCAAATTCTCGTCGGCGCGCAAGTGGCCGCGAGTTGCGTGTTGCTGATCGTGGCCGCGCTGCTTCTGCGGGCGACCCAACATGCCCTGTACACCGATCCGGGATTTGGATATCAGCAGCTTGTGTCTGTTGATCCGCAGCTGGGTCATCACGGCTATACGCCCGCAGCTTCAAGGGCATATCTCGACCAGATCCAAAGCAGATTGCAAGCGCTGCCCGGCGTAACCTCGGTATCGCTCGTAAAGCTTCCACCCCTTGGCCATGCTGTTTCGCGCGCAAGGCGAGAGATCAACGGACATGCACTTCTGATGTATCCGAATTGGGTCGAACCGGGATTCTTCAAGACGATGAATATTCCGCTCCTCACGGGGCGAACGTTTTATCCGGCCGAGAAGAACGCCGTGATCGTGAGCGAGTCAATGGCGCGGCAGCAATGGCCGGGAAAGAATCCGCTGGATCAGAAACTCGGTGACGGAGATACGAAGGACACCGTGGTTGGCGTCGTAGGAGATGCGCACATTAACGCGCTGAGCGATGACGATGCGACAGAGCAGTATTGGGCGGCTCAGCAGGATGACATGCCGGGGATGACGGTGATGGTAAGGGCCGGCGGCGAGCCAGGCTCCCTCTCGCCCACGATAAAGGCAATCAGCGAGAACCTCGCTCCGACAGTGCTTCCGGAAATCAGGCAGATCAAGCTGCTTTATCACGAAAATGTTTCCCAGATCGAGCAGGTTGCCGGGGTAGTGAGCCTCATCGGGATAGTGGCCGTATTGCTCGCGGGCATCGGAATTATCGGGCTCGTTGCATTCACTGTTTCGCAGCGGACAAAAGAGATTGCAATCCGCATTGCGCTGGGGGCGAAGCCCGCCGCGGTGCTATCTGCAGTGTTGCGGCAGTTCCGTTGGCCGGTTGTGGTAGGGCTTGTAGTTGGAGCGGGGTCCGCGGCCGCTGCCTCCCGGCTACTTCGCGTCGCGCTGTATGGCGTGAGCAATCTCGATCCCGCCGGCTACGCAGGAGCGATTGGTGTGCTGATGGCAATCGTAATCATCGCAGCATTATTGCCGGCGCGTCGCGCTTTGCGGCTCGATCTGGCCAGGACGTTGCACTACGATTAGGTGCGAAGGTAAGGCAAGATGGGACGCCAATCTGTTTCCGCGCCTCAGCTTTCGATGTAGTCCCAGAAGGAATCGGCGAGCTCGGCGCCGAGTTCGTTTGCCATGCGGCGGGCTGCGCGCTCCACCTCTTCGACGAGTCCATGCAAATAGCTTCGCGAACCAGAGATGGCCACGACACCGAGCGTGGCCGATTGCCAGGTGACCGCTTCGTCAAGCTCGGCTATGGAAATATTGAAGCCCTGGCGCAACTGGTCCTTCATCGAGCGAACAACCTGCCGGCGATCCTTCAGCGACTGTGCGTGTTCGATCCGAATCTCGAGGGTGAGTTGGGCGACGGGCATGGCTTCACGCTGCCTATGGGTTGCTGATTCTCGGGGTGTTCATTCTAGCTCCCACGGAGCAATCTCCGACAAGAACTTCAAGCGACCTGCTCAGGGGAGCAGCGCGAAGGCCACAACAGTGTCGCGCACGGCTGCCTCCTCCGCATGCGAATCGGGTTGTGCAGAGCCCTCAATCTCTGCAAGAAGGCGTTCTTCTTCCTCCCGAGGCACAACCATTTCGCAGGCGGCAATCTCGGCTTCGGTAGCGCCGATGAAGCACAGTTCGCAGCAGCCGAGCGCATCGCCCTCGCCCATGCGCGTCGGCGGACCGAAGACGCGGCAGGTCATCGGCCGCCATTCGTAGACGTCGCATAGGCCGGTCTCGGGATTGAGCGCGGGGCACGCGGCGTCGTTGGCAAACTCGTCAAACCGCGTCTGATCTTCCTCCGACGTGCCGAGCAACCCAGTCGTAAGATCTCCGGGAAACGCCGGGCCGTACTCGGCAATCCAGACGCGAGCGCGCTCTATGATGACCTCAGCTCTTGAAGGGTCCGCTGAATGCAATTCCCTCATGCCGGTGCGGAGGCGCAGAGAATCGAGCGTATTGATGGCAAAGGCTCCATGGCAGCACTGCGTGCAACCGCGACGGCAGGCGAGCCAATCGCCAGAACGCCGAGCGGCATCCGCAAGCGCCGCATCCATGATCTGAACGAGCTTCTGGTCGCCGGCGGGAAGTTGCTGCATGACGAAAGGATAGACGGGAAACGCGACGGCCGGCGAGGCCGCGTAGGTTTTCGTGGGTCCAATCGGCGCTTGCAATACCTTGAACTACAAGGTATTATGCTTTCTCAATGGCGACGCGTGGAACCAATCCGAACTTTATGAACGGGGTTCCGGAACTCCTGATCCTCAGACTGCTTGATGAGAAGGAGATGTACGGATACGAGATTGTGCAAGCTATTCGCAACCGTACTGAAGCAGTGATAGCCGTGGGAGAAGGTGTGGTGTACCCAGTGCTGCACGGGCTTGAGAGTGACGGGGCAATCCGATCGCGCCGTAAGACCGTAGGGGGGCGCAGCCGTATCTACTACACTGTGACGCGGGACGGGGCGCGACGGCTGGCTGAATTGACCGAGATCTGGACCAAACTGGCAGGGGCTGTTGGGGGAATGCTGACAGGAGGCCGATATGCCGAGAGCATTGGATGAGTTGCGCGAGCGGTTGCTGCGGGCCGGGGTCGCACCGCGCCATGTGCGTCGCTATTTGACCGAACTTAACGAGCATCTGGACGATCTGAGAGCAGAGGAAGAGCGTGCTGGACGCAGCCGGTTTGAGGCGGAAGCTGCCGCCTTGTCGCGACTGGGAAGCATGGATGTATTGGCCGAGGCCATGATCGGGCGGCGCCAGCTTCAGTCGTGGAGCGCTCGAGCGCCGTGGGCGATCTTTGGCCTTGCGCCGATCTTCACTTTGGCGGCGGCTTGGTTCGTTGCGTTGTTCATTTTGTGGTCGGGCTGGCGGCTGTTTCTGCCGGGCGCCGACACGCCCTTCGGCGGAACCCCATACGAAGGTTTCGTGAACATCTATTTTCAAGTCGGCAGGATGATCTACTTCGGTGCGCCGTTTGTCATCGGATGGGGAATCGGATTGATTGCGATCCGTCAAAGATTGAATGTGGCTTGGCCCGCGATCGGTCTTATCCTGCTCGCGTATCTCGCAGGCACCGCCCAGGTGCACGCGAACCGGAAAGAAGTGCTGAATGGAATCGGCCACATCGGCATGGGCTTTGGCTTCGGTTCTTCCGGTCAAAGCATCTCCGATGGTCTGACGCATATTCTGGTGATCCTCACGGTGACCGCGCTGCCGTATCTCGCGTGGCGGCTGCGGAAGGCTATCACCGCATCGGCATAAGTAAAATCTCGAAATTCGCTCGGCAGACACAACGCGATCCGTAAGCGGGAATTCCGCGCCTGCACCCCGGCGCTCGGATATAGTCAGTGCGAGAGGCGGCGTTTGCGGATGGGGTTACGGCGCGGATGGATATGGTTGTTGCTTTGCTTCGGATTGCCGGCGTGCTGCGCACAGCAGGGCGTGCTTCTTGTGGCGCAAAAGGGCGACCGCAGCCTGGCAATCGTGGATCCGGCGAGTGGCAAAGTCGTCGCGTCGGTCGAAGAGAACGGAGTGACTGGGCACGAGGTGGCGTCGTCGCCGGATGGCCTGCTGGCGTACGTGCCGATTTATGGCAACTCCGGCGTTGGCAGTCCCGGGACTGATGGAAGCGTAATGGTTGTGATCGACATTGCTGCGAAGAAGATTGTGGGCAGCGTCGATTTTGGGCATGGAGTGCGGCCGCATGACCCCGTCTTTGGGCCGAAGGATGGTCTGCTCTATGTGACGACCGAGTTGGACAAGACCATCACAGTAATCGATCCGAAGACGCTGAAGATTGTTGGTACGATTCCGACGGGGCAGGAACAGAGCCACATGCTGGCGATCTCGCACGATGGGCGGCGCGGCTACACGGCCAACGTGGGGCCGGGAACGGTTTCGGTTCTGGACATGCAGGCGCGCAAGCTGCTGAAGGTGATTCCGATCTCCGGGAACACGCAGCGGATCGCGGTGTCGATGGATGACAAGTGGGTGTTTACAGCCGACCAGACGCAGCCGCGCATCGCGGTGATCGATACGGCGACGAACACCGTGGCAAAGTGGGTGCCAATGGATGGGATGGGCTATGACAGCGCTCCGACTCTGGATGGGCGATGGCTGCTGATGACACTGCCGGATCAAAACAAAGTGGCGGTTGTCGATTTGAAGATGATGCAGGTGGCGCGGTCAATCGCAGTCGGCGTCTATCCACAGGCAGTCGTCGTGCGCCCCAATGGCAAGTCTGCGTACGTGTCGTGCATGCACTCGGACCAGGTGGCGGAGATCGACCTCGCGACTTGGAAGGTTTCGCGGATGATTCCGACCGGCAAGTTGACGGATGGGCTGGCCTGGGCTGCGGTCCAATAGACCTGAGGAGATTGATTCTCACATTCGCATGAGTGGCGAACGTGCTGAGGTGCGAAATGATAGCAGAAAGCTCATATTGGAAAGAACCACTCATAGAGATGGCAGATCGGCTGAGGTCGCTAAAAAATGTTACTGACTTGAGCGAGGGACAACAAGTCCAAGTCGAGCGCGACATCTTCATCGGCTTCTACTCAGTTCGAAAGCTCTTTGACGCAATTGCAAAAGTCAGTGACGCTACAAAGGCGATGAAGGCGCCGTTGGAATGGTATCCAAATCGCAGTCCCGTAACCTGGCTAAATGCTCATAGGCTCACCGAGATATATGACCTAGGCAATCCGAAAGCAGATGTGAAAGATATGCGTTTCATCTGCGGTCGCATCATCCACAGCTTCATTTTCGCACCTTGCATGGATGATCATGGCCTAGCTGGGATCTTCTTTACTTCGGATATTGACCGAAAATCAAAGCTCTACTTCCTTCGCGTAGATGAGGTAATCAAGATATTTGAGCAAGTTGGTAACGACTATCCCTCGTCCATTGAATGGACCAAGGATGAGAAGACGGGCACGGAGACCACAATCGTCAAATAGCTTCAGCGCCTACGGGCGAATGGGTAGAAAGAATGTTCATCTCAATTCGGGCTACCTGATCTCGCGGTTCCAATTCTCAAGCGTCATTTTGAACTCGCTCATGAACTTGCCGCCGTCCGCGCCGTCGATCAGTCGATGATCGAAGCCGAGGCAGAAGTGCTGCATCGAGCGGATCGCGATCGTGTCATTGCCTTCGGCGTCGGTGAGGACAACGGGCTCCTTGCGCAGGCCGCCGATGGCGAGGATGGCCGATTCGGGCTGATTGATGATGGGCGTGCCGAACTCATCGCCGAAGATGCCGGAGTTGGTGAGTGTAAAGGTCGATCCTCCAACCTCGTCGGGCAACAGCTTTTTCGTACGGGCGCGGCCGGCGAGGTCGTTGATGGCGCGGGCGAGGCTGACGAAATTGCGCTGTTCTGCCTCTCTGACGGTCGGTACGATGAGTCCCCACTCGAGCGCCACCGCAATGCCGAGATTGATGTTGGCGTGATAGTGAATCGAGCTGTCAACCAGCGACGCATTGACGATCGGAAATCGCCGCAACGCCTCCACAACGGCAACCGCGATGAACGGCATGTAAGTGAGCTTGACGCCGTTGCGCTGTTCGAAGCCGGCCTTCTCGCGCTCGCGCAGCCGCACAATGCGTGTCATGTCGATTTTGTACACCGAGTGCACATGCGGGCTGATCCGCTTGCTCTCGACCATGCGCTGGGCGATGATCGCGCGCATTTTCGTCAGCGGCGCCACATCTGAAGTCAACGCCTTTGGCTGCACTGGTTCCGCCTTCGGCTGCACCACCTGCGGTGGGGCTGACTGAGCCTTCGGCACGCCGGACGCCGCGGATGTTGGCTGGCTGAGAAAGCCCAGAACGTCTTCCTTCGTGATCCGCCCATCGGAACCAGTGCCGGGAACCTGGCGGAGATCGATGTTGTTTTCCTTCGCGATACGACGCACGAGCGGCGACGAACGAATTCGACGTCCGTCCACCTGCGGCGGGGCCGACGGCGATACATTCGACTGCGCCGAAGGTTGTTCTTGTGCCTTTGCGCCGGAGGCGCGATGACCCGCACCGGAGGTGCCGCCGATGACTGCAACGACCGTATTGATTTGGACCGTTGAGCCTTCGGGAAACTTGATCTCCGTGAGAACGCCGGCGACAGGCGAAGGAATCTCAGCATCGACCTTGTCCGTAGAAATCTCAAACAACGGCTCGTCCTTTTGCACGGAGTCGCCGGCCTTTTTGAGCCACTTGGTAATGGTGCCCTCGAAGATCGACTCGCCCATCTGCGGCATGACTATTTCAACTCCGCTAGATACCGGGGCGGTCACCAGCCGTGTGACAGGCGCAGATGGAGTTGCGGCGACGACGGGAACGGTCGCTGCTGGTGCCTTTGCGCCGGAGGCGCGATCACCCGCACCGGAGGTGCCGCCGATGACTGCGACTACGGTGTTGATTTGAACCGTGGAACCTTCCGGAAACTTGATCTCACTCAACACGCCGGCGACGGGCGAAGGAATTTCAGCATCGACCTTGTCCGTAGAAATCTCAAACAACGGCTCGTCTTTTTGCACGGAGTCGCCGGCCTTTTTGAGCCACTTGGTAATGGTGCCCTCAAAGATCGACTCGCCCATCTGGGGCATGATGACGTCGGTTGGCATGCTTCGTTCTCCGCGATACAGGACTTTAGCGCGTGTCCAGTTCCCTGCCGGATTATAAATCGCGCAACATCGGGCACGGAGTCGACGGCCTTAGGCGCGAACCGGACGTTCGCCGCGGTTGAGCAGGCGCTCAACTTCGGCGGGAACCTGAAGCGGTGTGTCTTCATGCCGCACGACCGGCGGTGTGGCCAAGGTCGGCTTTGCCAAAGCTTGCGCGCGCAAGGCTTCGAGACTCTCGACCGCCAACACCTGCTGGGCAAACACTTGTCCAAACTGGCGCGCAGCCTGGTGAGCGATGATTTCAAGACTGGGCAGGGTTGCCGGGTCGCGCACTTCCCTCTCCAGGCTTGTGACGGGGCGGTCGGTGATGCCGCAGGGATTGATGAGTTGGAAGTCGCGCAGATCGGTGGTCACGTTGAACGCAAACCCATGAGAGGTGATGCCGCGCGAAACATGAATGCCGATGGCGCCGATCTTTCTCTCTTTCGCTGTTGTGCCCACACCCTTGTCCGAACGCTCGCCGTCCGCGAAGCACCAGACGCCGGTCAGCCCAGCGATCCGCCCGGCGCGCACGCCATAAACACCGCAGAGGCGGATGAGGGCTTCTTCCATCATCCGCACAAAATCCACCGGCCCAAGTCGGCCTCCGTTTGGATTCGGAAGGCTGCGCAGGTCGAAGATGGGATAGCCGACCAGTTGCCCGGGGCCATGGTAAGTGACGTCGCCGCCGCGATTGATCTCGTGAAGCGTGACCCCGCGGCTGGCGAGCAGCTCGTCCGATGCCAGGACGTTGGAGCGGTTGGCGTTGCGCCCCAGCGTGAGGACCGGGGGATGTTCGAGCAGCAGGAGAACATTTTCTACGCGGCCCTGAAGGCGGAGTGCGGCGATCTCCGCTTGCAGGCGCAGCCCCTCGCCATAATCCACACGCCCGAGATAGAGGTACTGAATCATCGCCTGCCTCAATTGTAGATTCCGGGTGTGGGGTTGCGGGGAGACGCGGTCGGTCCTTAAACGTGCTGCTGGAAGATGCCTGCGAACGCAGGGCGGACGCGGAGGAACACCAGTATCCACAGAATCGACACCAGCGCCGCCATGGGCAGACCGCTCGGAGCCATAAGTATGTGTATCAGACAGATGTTGACGATCATTGGAGCCAGCAATGCAAGCGCGAGCGGCACGTAGCGATTGATGAGCAACAGAATTCCCGGAACGACCTGGAACGCGGCAATGGCATAGATATAGTGTGAGGTCGCTAGTGCAATGTTGAACTGCCCAAGGGGCCCTGGGGACGGCGGTGGCATGGGCAGGAAATTCAGGAACAGGTTGGAGCCGAAAAAGAGGAATATCGCGCCCAGCAGATAGCGGGCGATGGTGGCTGCAATCTTCATAAACTTCTCCTTGGTGTGCAATGAATTCGGGGAATCGAAGAGGGAAAAGCTTCGATGATCGTGGAGAAGCAGAAACTATTCTCCGTAGGGAATGGATGGAATTGGGGCACAAGTCGATTCAAATGAGTTGAAGCGCCAGCATCTCCCCGTCGGCGGATTCGTGGTGCTGCCGGTGAACGCTCGGTTTTGATACATTGGCACTACACGGAGCGCCGCTGAACGTCACTGCCTAACTCGTCCTCTCACACGCTGCCTCACCGGCTGGGGCCGGTTGAGCTGTGTCTCTTCGCTAACCCAAAGAGAGGATAAGTTCCGTGACCCTGAATCAATTTGGCTTCAAAGAACTTGGCTTGAAGCATCTTGGCTTGAAACGATTTGGCTTGAAACATCTTGGATGGTCCAGCTTTTTCGAGAGCCAACTCACCATCGGCGGTGCCGCTGGCCGCGTGGCGTCAGCCAACCATGGCCGCTTCCTGGTATGGACCGAAAACGGCGAGGTCGACGCCAGCGTCAGCGGAGTCCTGCGCCAGAGTTCCCCTCTATGGCCGGCTGTGGGCGACTGGGTGGTGCTGCGCGAGGACGCTGCGGTCATCGTCAAGGTGCTCGACCGCAAGACCAAGCTTTCGCGCAAGCAGCCTGAGCGCGAAGTGCGCGAGCAGGTGCTGGCTGCGAATATCGACGTACTCTTCATCGTGAGCGGCCTCGATCGCGACTATAACGAACGGCGCATCGAGCGGTATCTCGTGATGGCGCACGAAAGCGGCGCTCGGCCGGTGATCCTGCTCAATAAGTCGGACCTTGCGGAGGAGCTTGACCTGGACCTGGCGGAGGTTGTGGCACGAACGGCGGGGCTAAGTCCGGGCATTCAGGTGGTGCCGATCAGCGCGCTGACCAGCCATGGACTCGATGCCTTGCCGGCGTTGCTCGCGCCCGGCGAGACGGCAGCCCTCATCGGATCGTCGGGCGTGGGCAAGTCCACGATTCTCAACCGCCTGCTGGGCGACGAGCGCCAGCGCACAAACACTGTCCGCGCCGGCGATAACCGCGGCCGCCATACCACGACCAGCCGCGAGCTGTTTGTAATGCCCGGCGGCTGGCTGCTGATGGATCTGCCTGGGCTGCGCGAGGTGCAGTTGTGGGCCTCTGCCGAACAACTCACAGAGAGCTTCGACGACATCGTGGAGTTAGCACAGCGTTGCCGCTTCCGCGACTGCGCCCATGCCGGCGAGCCGGGCTGTGCGGTGGGCGCGGCGGGGCTTGAGCCGGGCCGGCTGGCCAACTTTCAGAAGATGCAGCGCGAGCTGGCTCATCTGCAGCGCAAGATCGATCCCCGGCTGGCAAAGGAAACCCGCAAAAAATGGAACGCGATCGAGAAGTCGGTGCGGAGCCACCCCAAGCGCAAATGATAGTACGGCATGCTCATGCGGGTGATTTCGACCTCAACCGTCTGCTTCATAATTAGCAGTTCGCGTTAGACTGGAAGTGGTTTCAGGGAGAAAGCTTGCATGCGACCGTCTGAGGTACTGCCACAGCACCGGGATACGATTCGCCAGCTCGTCCTCGAAGCCGGGATGGCGAATCCGCGAGTGTTTGGCTCCGTTCTCCATGGAGATGACGAGGATGGCAGCGATCTCGACATTCTCGTTGATCCCGCGCCGAGAACCAGCCTGCTGGACTTGGCCGGCTTGCAAATCGAAATCGAAGCGAGAACCGGCGTTAAGGTGGATCTGCTGACCCCAAGGTGCCTTCCGCTGAAGTTTCGGCAGAGGGTTCTGGAAGAGGCCCAGCCGGTATGAGCGCGCATCCTGAACGCGCCCAGGATTACCTCGAACACATACTCGGCGCCTTCGAACGAATCCAGAGATATACAGGCGGCAAGTCTGCAACCGACTTTATGGCGGACACATTGCTTCAGGATGGCGTGCTGCGAAACCTCGGCATTATTGGCGAAGCGGCGCACAGGCTTCTTGCGGACGCCCCGGCGTTCGTGGCTATGCATCCTGAGATTCCCTTTGCCAAGATTTACGCGACACGCAACCGAATCACTCACGCTTACGAGGAAGTAGATATGGAAATCGTCTGGAATTTGGTTGTGAACGATGTGCCCGCTCTCGTGCCAACGATCGCTGCAGCACTGGACGAATTCAACAAAGAGGTATAGGCGAAAGGTCTGGCGCGCAAGAAGGTCGGATGAGTGGCAGGAGTATCGACCATGGAAGAACAAGAGCATCAACCCACCGAAGACCAAGTCAGACCGAGGCGGCTTTTTCCCAAATCCCCTACCGCAGCTGGTAAACCCGCATTCGCGATACACTAACGACTGGCAGGAGGACCGGGCGGTCGCTGCCGGAAGCTCGGGAAACCGGGATGCCGGGGGAGGAAAGTCCGAACTCCGCAGGGCAGTGTGCCGGATAACGTCCGGGACGTGGGCCTCAAAACCCATGGACGGCCAGTGCCACAGAAAAGATACCGCCTCGGCTACCCCTCCCTCGTCGTTCGCGACTGGGCAGGGTCACCGGAGCCCCCGAATGGGTTCGCCCGTCCGGCCAGGACTCCCGCCGGGGTAAGGGTGAAATGGTGCGGTAAGAGCGCACCGCTCGGCCTGTAAAGGCCGGGGCAGGGTAAACCCCACACGGAGCAAGACCAAATAGGGAGGGAAACGTAAGCCAGGAGCCAGGCTCACGTTGCGCATCGGCCCGACGCGCCCAGGCGGCTCAAGCGGGGTCCCCGACGACAGGTCTTCGTCGGTGGGGTGCCTCGAGATGTTGCCGAAACCTCCGGGTAGGTCGCTGATGAACGTCCGCGGCGACGCGGCGTCTAGAGGAATGACCGCACACGACAGAATTCGGCTTACAGGTCCTTTTGCCGAATTCAAAAGCACCAAACGACAGCCCCGGCCGGGGAGATTCCCAGCCGTGGCTGACCATTTCTAAGCCCGAAAATCTCATCGCCGCGCGTGGTGCTGGGATTCAGCGGCACTTTGGGTGCGTCACCGAATACGCGGCTTCGCTATAACAAATCCAAAGTGTTGCCTATAAGGTAACTTCCGGATTGCCGGTAATTCGACCGCGATGCGATTTGGCACTTCGAACTTCAACGGACGTCGGGTTCTAAGACTCGAAGTTTTCACTCGTATTCATGGCTATGTTATGCATAACGTAGCCAGGACTATGTTGACGGCCGAACTATGTTGAGCAGAGCGATGAAGTCCGGCGAGGGCGCGGAGTTCCACGCCCTCGGATTGACATAGTTAGAGGGTGGCAAGGAAGGCCAGCAGAGCGTCATCGGCGTGGAATCTGCGGAACTTGCCGCCCGCAGGCTGCAACTTGGCGAGCGCTCTTTCCTTAATGGAAAGATCGGCATGCAGATATTTGTTGGTGGTTTCGATACTCTCGTGGCCCAGCCAAAGAGCGATGACGGCGATATCCACTCCGGACTGTAGCAGCGCCATCGCAGTGCTGTGACGCAAAACGTGGGGCGATACGCGCTTCTTCCTCAAACTGGGACAACGGCTGCGTGCCCGCTCAACGGTTTTGCGGAGCAACAGGTGAATGGCAAACCGGCTCAATGCGTCGCCGCGAAAGCCTGGGAACGCCACCGCTTGTTCCCCAAAGCCGAGTTCGCGGAACCATTCTTTTAGAATCCGTGCGGTACGCGGCCACAATGGAACGACACGCTCTTTTCGGCCCTTCCCGTGCAGTTGCACGTAGCTTTTCCCAGCAAACGTGATGTGGCCCTGGCGCAACCCGCTGATCTCGGAGACGCGGGCGCCGGAGTTGTAGAGGGTAAGAAGCAAGGCGTAGTCGCGCCGCCCGCGCCAGTGGGTCCGGTCGATAGACTCGAGTATGGCGTCCACTTCTTCCCGGGTCAGGTACTCACGCATGCGGGTGTCGGTGCGCTTGAGAGGGATGGCCTGGATCTGTGTGGCGATCCCGGCACTGGTGGGGTCGTGCAGCGCCACCATGCGGTAGAACGAGCGGATGGCGGTCAGTCGCAGGTTACGCGAAACAACGCTGTTGCCGCGCTCTTTTTCCAAACCATCGAGGAAGCGCAGAATGGCGCGAGCATCCAGTTGGGTAATGCGGAGGGATGCCGGTTCGATCCCCGTCTCGTGCTGCATGAACTTGAGAAGCAGGCGGAAAGTGTCGCGATAGCTCGCGACGGTCTGCAGGCTGACGCGGCGTTGCTTGACAAGGTAGTCGGTGAAGAAGAACTGCAGGAGCGGACCAACGAGAGTGGAGGAAGTCATCTGTCGTTCCCTCCCAGTGCATAGTGGCTCTCGAAGCGTGCGGAAGCGGCATCGAGCAGTTCGGGAGTACTGCTCACGTACCAATAAGTGCTCTCTGGCCCGAGATGGCCGAGGTACACCGCCAGGTGAGGCAATAACTGTTGCACATCTCTGTTTTGGCGATGCCACAGCGTGAGCCGCTTCACTGCGAATGTGTGACGGAAGGAATGTAGAGAGGGTCCGCGCTGGCCGGGAACGCGCTGAATGCCAGCATGTCTCAACAGCCTCCGGAACATCATCCACTCGGAGTTATAGCCAAGGCGTCCGCGATTGCGGTTGGTAAAGAATGGTACCACCTTCCGGCCACGCAAAAGCCGATGTCGTTCCCGGAGATAGCTGCGCAGATGCTCGGCTGTAGATGGATGAAGAACGACGTAGCGCGACTTGCCGAACTTGCTCTCGTGCACCAGCAAATGCGGAGGATCCGCGTCCAGCTTCGCATCATCCACATCCAGGGAGATGGCCTCACTTATGCGCAGTCCGGTGCTTGCCAGAAGCCCGATCAGCGTATGCACGGTGAGCTCGCGCAGTGGCGGGAACCGATGAAACCGATGGAGTTGAGGGATCGCCCCGATGAGTCGTGCGATCTCCTGGTCGGAGAACAGATATGGTGTCCGCCGCCGGAACAGAGGCCTATAGATGTTCTCAGGAATGCCAGTGGCCGGCTCGAAAATGCGCACCTGGCGGAGGAAAGCGCGAATGGTGTAATAGCGATGCTGATCTCGACAGTGATGCTGTCCATCTGAACCCACGGCAATCCAGTCCAAAAGCAATGAAGAAGGGATCGGCCAAGGTCGTCCGTTGTTGCGCCAATAGAGGAGGAACCCTCGCAACAGCTTTTCCTTATGCCGCAGGAAGCACTGATCGTGACCGTTCCGTCGTGGCTCGTGCCTGGAGGCGGAACGCTGCAGGGCAAGATACTCTTCGGCGAATGCGCTCAGTGCGGCGAAGGTCATTGCGCACCTCCTGGCCAAGGCAATGCCACTTGCATGAGCGCCTTCATATCGAGCTTGGCATAGATCAGCGTGGTGGTGATCGACTTGTGGCCCAACATATCGGAAACAGCCTTAAAGGTTACCCCACTGTTGACCATCCCTGTCGCCAAAGTGTGCCGCAGAGCGTGTGCGCCTCGATTGCGAATTCCAGCGCACTGAAACAGGTAGATCATGCAGTTTTTAACGTAAACTTCGTAACGCTCTTCTGGGCGTCGGGGACTGCCGGCCGGCGCTTTACGTGTTGGATCGAAGAGGCGTCTGGGCTTAAAGCGCAAACTGCGCAAAAATGCGACAAGGGCTTCTCCTACATCCCGCGGAAGAGGAAGCGTGCGCTCCCGGCGGGTCTTGCTACTGCGAATCTTTACCGTGCCGTTATTCCAGTCGATGTCGCCAGGCAACAGTGCAGCAACTTCTTCAGTGCGCAGTCCCAGCCGCAGGAATAAGAGCAGAAGCGCACGATTCCGTATCGCCCGTCGGTCGGCGCCATCACTGGCCCTCAAAAGAGCCTGTACTTCATCGTGCGTCAGTCCGCGCGGCAATCGCGCATGTTGCCGGTTGGCAATCGGAGGCAATGCGGCGTCCCAGCCGGCGGCGATCTGTCCTTCCTGTGCCAAATAGCGCAGCACACTCCGCAGCACCATCAGCCACGTACGCTGTGTCTCTCGGTTGTGTAGGCGCCGGAACTCGCCCGTTACAAACCGAACCACATCTTGAAAATGGAAATAGCTCCAGACGATGCGGCCGGAGGGAAAGACGGTTGTCAACAACCTGTGAACCACAAGGCGATGAACCTTGCGCGTGGACTGCGACAAACCGCGCACTCGGAGCAGGTGCGCATCATACTGTGTCTCGAAATCCCAGCAGCTTACAACTGCATACTTGCGATCTTGCATCGACGCTTCTCCTGCCGGCCAGTTGCCGGTCAGAAGAAGTCTCTCCCGCAAACTATGTTAAGCGCCAGAACACGGCCACTCAATGTTCACGCGCCTTCCCGTTCCAGAACACTCGGCGACTCAACATAGTTCGTCCGTGAACATAGTCGTTGAGGCGCCAAGTCATCAACTCGCGATCTTGCAGGGACTCCAGATACTCGATCGCAGGAGCGATGTCAATCTCAGGAGCAAAATCTAGTGCATACATCCTGTCGTCCATGCCCTCGTATGTGGCACCAAGTTGATTGCACGTATCCAGAATTTCTTGCTTGCTGCTTTGTCCGGTATCGAAGACGTAGAAGTGGATCGTTCGATGGCCGCTCCGCTTGTGGACCGTGACGAACTCGGGCAGTTTGCCCTCTGCTTCGGGACTCGCTTCGACGACGTCGAGCCAATTGACCGTGCGGACATGCCATGGGGAATTTCTCAGTTCATAGAGATTTGGTCCTACTTCAGCAGCCCAGAGCGACTCCCCGCCAACACCCATCTCCGGTTCCTGCAAATCAAAATGGACCTTCACTAAGTTACTCTCGTCGTCAGCCAATTGAAATCCTCGATGTCACGACGCGGCAAAGCGGGCCGAGACTCCAAACCATCCAAAAATACCAGACCGGACTCTACGGACAATCGTTCCGGGTGAGTGATGGACGATCCGGAAGGTAGGCAAGAAACTGCCAAACTTCCGCATTGGCGGTTAACCACTCGTCGAAACTGCAAAGGCGTCTGTTGGGACTCTGCGAATTCCAACTGCCTGATCCACGGTACGATTTCACGTCGCTATCAGATCGGGACATTTATTTTCACCGTCGAATTTCAATCAACTGGAACTCAACCGTATCTGAGCCATTGTTCCGCAAGCGAAATGGCTTTCCTCTCGGCATGAGAGTCACAGAACCTTTGTCGAGTGACACATGCCGGAGTGGCGTCTTTTCGTTCAATAGGTCCCCTCCGTTGACACCTAGAATCAGGTAGTCGGAAAGGGCATTCGGATCATCCAATGATGCTCCTGCATCGAGCCTCATGTCCGAGACGTAGAGCGTAGGACGATCTTGCTCCTCCACTTTTATTTGGATTCCCCCGCCAGAACCTCTGCAGGCCATTCCTGCCCGTGATATTGTGCAATTCGAGTTTTCCGATGAGGTGATCTGCGCCATAGTCATCACTGGGAAACAGAGAGCCGCAATAGCAAGCATCGTGCGCACTGAATTCCTCCTGCTTTCCGTTGAAGCCATCGTACAGGGCTCGGCTTCCGTCTCCCGGTTGGCAAAAATGCGCTCTCGATGAGTTCCGGATGGTTCGTGGCCGATCCTTCTCCTACCTTGGTTTTGCGCCAAAATTGGTAAGGGAAGTATGGACGGTGATCCGCTCTGAGTGCCACCACGAGGCTACGTTGAGGTAGCGATTGGATTACCCCACTTATCCAACTCGCAACCACATCTCTCGCAATTCCACCCTCCCCAAAGCTTTTGATAGCGTGATTTCGGCTGACGGACTTTCGGGACGGGGGCGCCGCAGCGTGGGCAGTTGACCTGATGGAAATTGATGCCCCATCGATTGCGAGCAAAGGTTCCGTACACAACCAACAGCAGACCCACGAGCACGACCGTCATTGTCCCCGCAAACAGCACATTTAGGACTCTGTCAGGGATAAGTATCCCAAGCAGGGAATCAACTATCGCAAAGAGCAGGAGACTCGAAAGCAACACAAAACCGCGCTTCTTCATGTCTTTGCCTCGCTGACGTTTCGAGAAATCATGGTAGCAGTCGAGAAGAAATCACGCTTTGCGGTCGAGTCGTGGCCAACCGGTAGTTATTCGTTGAGCAACATGTCAAACAATCGTGTACTGCGTGATTGCTGACGGGTGGGCGGTAATACAGCAGGAACAGCCTGTCGGTCACGGCTTGGGCGCGTCGTGCAACACCATCACAACCAATTTCCAGGCATCGTCCGTCTTGCGCAGTAAATAGCTGATCCCTGCCCGTTCCAATTCCTCTCCATCCGACTTGTAACGGATGGCAATCCCGGTTGCGAACGCGGACTGCGCGCCCAGTATCCTGACCTCCAGCGAGCCCAGTTCACTCCGGGCGTATCCGCGCTCTCGAAGCCGTTCCATCACAGGACCGAAGATCGGTTCGATCGCCGAGGGCGTCGGCAACGGGATCACTCCCAGCGATCCGACAAGTAATGCTGGCTGGTTCAGATAAGGCAAAATGGCTTGAACACTTAACGTGCTGAAGGCACGGTAGTATTCATCAAGCGTCTTTCTTACAGCAGTTTCATCGGTCATTGCTCCTCCTCCTGCACAGGTCGGCGTGATCTTGCTGGCGATCCGAAATAAAGATCGGGATGACCGTCTTCGTCTCTGTACGGCATGAAGAATTTGATGTTAAGTGGCTTCAGAGCCGCCTCATAGAAGACCAGCGAACGTTCGACATCGCTGACAGTCAGAATAATGTGGTCCAGCATAGGTCTCCCTCTCACCCCACAGAGATTAGTTGCCAGCAGAGTATCGCCTGTTTTAGGTGGGCTTATCACGCGCAAAAATATACCGCAGGTTGCAGACGGTCTAAATAGACTGCAAGCTGCGGCCGCCAGCATGCCCCCTCTCGTCAAACCCGGAGGACCTCTGGACGAAGGTATGAACTTGTTGTATACGGTCTAGTTTGATTGGATACTACCCGGATTTGACCGGCTATAGGGCGGAATTCTCGCGGAACTCGGTTACGAACGTGGAATACTCTGCCGTTTGACAATGCGCAGCGGGAGTCGAGGTGTTTCGGCTCATGGCGCAGAGCTCACCAGCAGGAGCAACAAGATCGCGCCACCCAGGACAGCTATAAAGAGAACCGTTCCCACAATCCCCCAATGCGACAGCGTCGGCAGCCAAAGCATCTCCCGCAGCAGGGCAAACATTGGAATCCTTGAAGGCGTCGGAGTCGTCTCTTGCTCCCGGTTCGGCATCGCTTTGCGGCTCCTGTTTGAGCGGGTCGGTGTATTTCGTCCCGGCACGATGGCCTCGAAGGTGAAGTTGCTAGACACGGGTTGCGGCGACACTTGCAGGCACCGCAACCCGTGAGGTTTGCCACCGGAGCGAGCGACTTCAGTGGCCTACCGTCGGAGGGTCGCCCGGATCCATAGCAACGGGCGTCCCGAATTCAGGCTCTATGGCCTAAAAACTCATACGTAGGGGCGATTGACTGAGAGCGCCCCGGCCAGACCGATCTCGACGGGACGAGGTCTGGTGAACTCGCAGCTGAAAAGACTGCGTGAGCGCTTAAACGCGAGGAAGCGGTTTAGAGGTAGAGATTGGAAGGAGGAGCGCGGGAAAGGCTGGGTCCGTCCGGCTCTTGTTGTATTCGCCGAACAGGTGACAGCAGATATCGGCTGGGAGAACAGCTGCGAGTGATAGGCAGCTTCGCTGTCTGGATGCTGAGCTTCTTGCCGCGCCTGCGATGAGCACGAGGTGGCGGGTTGCGGCGTCCCGCCTCCTCGGCAACGACTCTATATCGAGCAGGCCCGGTGGGAATAGCAAGGTCAGCAACTCGCGCCGTGCTGAAGTTTCCATGTCCGTCATCGAGGCCGTTGGGCCTTTGGCCGAAACGCCCAATGGAACGGTTGGAACGAGCGGCTTGGACCGGCGCGACCTCGCTCGCTTTGCATTGCGCCCAAACGGTGGGCGTAAACAGAGCCAGCGCTAGGAGTCCGATCTTTAAGAATGCCGACTTCATCTTGGAATAGCTAAGTATAACCACCAAAAACTTCCAGCGATACGTCGGCGGAAATTTAAAAATGCGCGAATCTGGAGCACAAACCGGCAACATTTGCGATTTGCGAACCCATGTCACTCATTCATATCCTGGACCCCGCTGCTACCATTCAGGGATGTTGCGAGTGAAGCTATTGGAAGCTGGGGCACGGACTCCGGTCGTGGCCCATCCCGGCGAGGACCTGGGATACGACTTGTTTGGCCTCAAAGAAGTTTTGCTCGGGCCGAGGGCGACGGTGCGGGTGCGGACTGGGATTGCGGTCGAGGCGCGCCACCCGGAGACGGGTGCGCCGCTGGGCCTGCTGGTGCGCGACCGCTCGTCGATGGCGGCGCGGGGGATTGCCACGACCGGCGGAGTGATCGACGCCGGGTACCGGGGCGAGATCCTGGTGCTGATGACAAACCTGGGCGAAACGGTGGTGGAGCTGAAGGCAGGCGAGAAGATCGCGCAAATGATTCCCGTGCCGGTGCTGACCGGTGAGGTCACAGAGGTCGAAAGCCTTGAAGACTCGGCCCGAGCCGCGAAGGGGTTCGGCAGCTCCGGGCGATAGAGCAGCTTCCAGCTCGATTTCTGAGACTTGAGCCGCGCTCCGCAGTCGATCACCAACGGACTCGGAACGTAACTCTCGCGGAACGTTTCATACTATCCCGTAATCTTCTGCAAATCCGCACGAGACAAACCAATCCAACGTAATACTGTTTTGCATAATGTTCCACGTGGAACATTTTTAGCCGAGGCGAACAAAAAGCAATTGTTCCACGTGGAACATTTTGCCGCCCGACCCAAAACGGCGACACCAGCGCTCGTGGGTCTGCGAGTTCAAAAGAACTTTCCAACCCGTTGTGCTGAATGGGTATAGTGCGAGCAGTAGTTTCTTCCCCAAAAAGGAACAATCGGTTTGCAGATGACGGATAGAGATATCGTCGATCGGCTGGCGGAACACAAGACGCTCGGCGCGGCTCCTCGCGAGGAGCTGGAGTGGCTGGCCGCGCACGGGTCGGCTCGACAGCTTGAAGTTGGCGACGTGCTGAGCTCGAAGAACAAGCCGGTCGAAGGCCTGTACGTTGTGCTGTCGGGACGCATCGCCATTTTTGTCGAACGCGGAACTGGCCGGCACAAGATGATGGAGTGGCGGGAAGGCTCGGTCACCGGCGTGCTGCCCTACTCGCGCATGGTGAACCCTCCGGGAGAGACGATCGCACAGGAACCCACGTTGGTTTTGGCTGTGCCTCGCGAGGATCTGCGCGAGATGATTCGCGAGTGCCATGAAATCACATCGATTCTGGTGCACACGATGCTGGATCGTGCGCGCGCCTTCACCTCGAGTGATTTGCACGACGAGAAAATGGTGTCGCTGGGCAAGCTGTCGGCGGGTCTGGCGCACGAGCTGAACAATCCGGCGGCTGCGATTGAACGCTGTGCGGCGCTGCTTGAGGACCGGCTGGAAGATGCCGAGCAGGCGACGCGCTCGCTAGGCGCGGCGAGGCTGAGTGACGCGCAGCTTGCGGCGGTGGACCAGGTTCGGCAGGCCTGTTTGGCCAAACAGGTGCACGGCGTGCGGTCGCCGATTGAGCAGGCCGAACGAGAAGAAGCGATTGCCGACTGGCTTGCCGATCATGGTCTGGATGAGGACACCGCGGAGGCGCTGGCAGAGACCGACGTAACATTTGAGGCGCTCAACTTTATTGCCGGGGCGGTGGATCGAACGGCGCTGAATGCGGTGATGCGATGGGCGGCGGCTGGGTGCTCGGTGCGGGATCTGGCGTCGGAGATTCAGGAATCGGCGATGCGCATCTCGGGACTGGTGATCGCGATCAAGGGATTTACGCACATGGACCAGGCGATGGTCGCAGCTCCGGTGGACGTCGGCGAAAGCCTGAGCAACACAATTACAGTGCTCGGCTCGAAGGCTCGAGGGAAACAAGTATCGGTGGCGATTGACGTAGCAGGCGGTTTGCCGAGGGCACTAGGCCTCGCAGGAGAACTGAACCAGATTTGGGCGAACCTGATCGACAACGCTCTCGACGCGGTGAAAGAGTCGGGGCGCCTTGAGGTGTTGGCACACCACGAGAAGAAACGCGTGGTTGTGCGCATCGTCGATGACGGGCCCGGTATCTCCGCGGAGGTTCGCGCGCGGATGTTCGATCCGTTTTTTACGACGAAGCCGATGGGGCAAGGCACGGGGCTCGGCTTGGATATTGTGCGGCGACTGGTGCAGCACAACGATGGCGAGATTGCGGTGGAGTCGCAGCCGGGGCGAACGGAGTTTCGCGTGTCGTTACCAATGGCCGATGACTCAGAAGGTGGACGATGAACAAGCCGATTCTGCTCATCGTCGATGACGATCCGCAAGTGCTGGCCGCGGTGCGTCGCGATTTGCGTTCGCGATACCGGGAAAATTACACGATCATGAGCGCGTCGTCGGGGCAGGAGGCGCTGACGGCCGCGCGCGAACTGAAGAGCCGCGGCGATGCGCTGGCAATGATCATCAGCGATCAGCGCATGCCGGGAATGCTGGGCAGCGAGGTGCTGGCGAAATCGCGCGAAGCATATCCGCTGGCGCGGCGCGTGCTGCTGACGGCTTATTCCGACATTGAAGCCGCAATCAGGGCGATCAACGACGCGCATCTCGATCACTATCTTTCGAAGCCGTGGGATCCACCGGAGGAATGTCTGTTTCCGGTGATCGACGATCTGCTCGATGCGTGGCAGGCGGAGTCGCTGCCTGAGGCAAAAGGATTGAGGCTGGTCGGCCACCAGTGGTCGCCTCAATCGCATGCGATCAAGGATTTCCTGGCGGGCAATCTTATTCCTTATCGCTGGCTCGATATTCTGCGGGATCCTGAAGCGCGAGCGCTGCTGGATGCGGCGGAGGTCAGCGAAGAGGAGCTGCCTGCGCTGTTCTTCGATGATGGAACGCCGGTGATGCGGAACCCGGTGCCCTGCGATGTGGCAGAGCGTCTGGGCAAGTCGCTTTGCGCGACGTTTGATGTGTATGACCTGGTGATTGTGGGCGCGGGGCCGGCTGGGCTGGCGGCGGCGGTGTATGGCGCTTCAGAGGGGCTGCGAACCTTGTTGCTGGATCGGCATGCGCCGGGCGGACAGGCTGGAACGAGTTCGCGAATCGAGAATTATCTTGGGTTTCCAACCGGCGTGAGCGGGAGCGAGTTGACACGGCGCGCGATGATGCAGGCGCAGCGTCTGGGCGCGGAGTTTCTTGCGCCTTTGGAGGTGACCGGCGTCTCAATCGACGGGGGATACAAGCGGCTCATGCTCGCCGATGGCAAGGAACTGGTGACGCGAGCGATGCTGGCGACGACGGGGATGTTTTACCGCGAGCATCCTGCGCCCGGCGTCAAGCAGCATACGGGCGCGGGAGTGTATTACGGTGCGGCGACCACGGAGGCAGCAGCGTTTCGCGGCCGGCGGGTGATCGTCGTTGGTGGAGGAAACTCCGCGGGCCAGGGAGCGATGTATCTCGCGCGTTATGCGAAGGAGGTGCAGATTGTGGTGCGCCGCGAGGGGCTGAGCCCGACGATGTCGCGATACCTTATCGAGCAGATTGAGAAGACGCCGAATATTAGAGTTCGGCCACTGACGGAGATTGCGCGCGTGGAGGGCGAGGGACATGTGGAGCGGGTTGAGCTGAAATCGCTGACGGACGATTCGTGTGTTGTGGAAGAAATCGACGCGCTGTTTGTCTTTATCGGTACGAGGCCACGCAGCGACTGGCTGCCTGACAACGTGTTGCGCGACGAAAAGGGGTTTGTGTTGACGGGCCGAGACCTGATGGCGGCGGAGCATTACGCACGCACATGGAAAGAGCCGCGGGAGCCGTTGCTGCTGGAGACGAGCGTACCAGGGGTGTTTGCGGCGGGCGATCTTCGCGCCGGTGCGATGAACCGCGTGGCGTCTGCGGTGGGCGAGGGATCGATGGTGGTGCGGCTGACGCACGAATACCTGGCGCTGACCTGAGTTGCAGAAGGGCGTGAGGGTGGGGCGGCCGGAACCGCGGACTGGCCATCTTCGTTCAGAATGACAGCAGAGTAGATTTGCTGCTCCCAAAGGCGGAGTGGGGCATCGAATCCTTTGGGTGGCGAAAGGACAGGAAGATTCCCCATGCATACGATACTCGGAGCGGGCGGCGCGATCAGCAATGAACTCGTGAAACTACTTGCGGCGCGGGGGCAGGCGTTCAGGCTTGTGAGCCGGCGCGGTGCATCTGCGCCGGGGGCGACGGAGACGGTCGCGGCCGATCTTGCGGACAGAGATCAGACGAACAAGGCGGTGGCGGGATCGAGCGTGGTGTACTTGCTGGCCGGGCTCAAGTATGACCACAAGCTTTGGGCTGAGATGTGGCCGCGCATCATGTTGAACACGATCGAGGCTTGCAAGAGAGCGGGCGCGAAGTTGATCTTTTTTGACAACGTGTATATGTACGGCAAGGTGAAAGGCGCGATGACCGAGGAGACGCCCTTTAACCCCGACAGCAAGAAGGGCGAGGTGCGCGCGAAGATTGCCTATTCGCTGATTCAACAATGGAATGCCGGGAAATTGAACGCGATGATTGCGCGCGCGGCGGATTTCTATGGGCCGAACGCGAGCAATGGAATGGCGAATGTGCTGGTTTTCGAGCCTATGAGCAAGAAGCAGAAAGCATCCTGGCTCATCAACGATTCGCTGCTGCATTCATACACGTATACGCCCGATGCAGGGCAGGCGCTGCTGATGCTGGCCGAGAGCGAATCGGCATGGAATCAGACCTGGCACGTGCCGACCGCGCCGAATCCGCCGACGGGGAAGGATTTCATCTTGCGAGCGGCAGCGGCAATGGGCGTGCCGCCGAAGTACCGGGTGTTGAACAAGGGGATGGTTCGTGTTGCTGGGTGGTTCGACCCGGTGGTCGGTGAGGTTTACGAAATGCTGTACCAGAACGATTCGCCGTATGTCTTCGACTCGACGAAGTACACGCGCGCGTTTGGATTTGCGGGAACGCCTTACCCCGAAGGGATCAAGGCGACGGCTGCAAGTTATGTAAAAGCTGGTTGAAGGAAAGCGGAGCCGGAGGATTTGTTCAAGGGCGCCCGAGTCTGAGGCTCGCAAGCAGCTTGTCAAAGCGCACCCAAAATATGGCGCAATCTTTTTCGCTTGTTCCGTGCGAATAGAAAAGGTATTTGCCGTCTGGCGTAACGTATTGGCCCCAGCGGTGGGCGAGACCGTCGTTGATTTTTGCGCCGAGGCTTACGGGCTTTGTCCAGGTTTTGTCGGTGTTGCGAAAGGAAATATACAGCTCTGACTCGTAGGTTGGGGTCTCATTGGTGCTGACGATCATGTAGGACTCGTCAGGCGCGATGAAGAAATCGCCGTTGAATCCGGGACCGTTGAGCGGGCGGCCGAGGCTCTTGATCGTGGCGTCACCATTGGCGATGGTGAGCATGCTGTAGACGTAGGTGCTTCCATTTCTTGCGTCTTCAGGATCGGGTTTGCCGGCAACATAGAGATTGCCGCTGGCCGTGGGCATGAAGTCATAAAGCCCGAACGGCTTATCGAGGAGCAGTGTGGGAGCGCTCCACGTGTTGCTCGTTCTGTGCGACTGCCACACGTTGTGCATGTTGCCTTGGCGAACATAAAGCACATTGCCATCGATCGATAATGTCGGCGAGATGAATTCCTGGTTGAGGATGACGGGCTTGCCCCAGTGGTGATCTGAAAATCGGATCAACTTCATTTTGGCGTTGCGGGCGCGCTCCCACGAGTCGTTCTGCGTGTAGTAGAACTCTTTGCCGTCATGAGAGAAGGTGACGCGGCCCATGATGAACGTGCCGCTGTCTGCAAGCAGTCCAGGCGCAAATATTTTGGGCGTGTCGGACGGAGGCGCTTGACCGAGATATGCGTCACGAGTGTCCCAAAAGCTTTTCTGCGCATGGAGGGGCAGGGAAACGTAGACGAGGAACATCAGGGGGATTGCGAACAGTCTTGCTTTCATGGTTTCGTTCTTCCTTATTCGAAAAAAACAAAAGCAGATCCCCTTCGACTTCGCTCAGGGCAGGCTTTCGGCTCCGCTCGACCCCACAGACAAAGGGTGTCTGTGGGGACCCCCGAAAACCGCTCCGCTCAGGATGACAAATAGTAGCCGGAGCGTTCGGTGCGTTGAAGCGGAACGTGCATGCGGCGCGCGGTGGCATCAATCCATGCGCAGAGCTTGCACGGGGTCGATTGTGGCGGCGCGACGCGCGGGAATGATTCCGGCAATGCATGCTGCGACAATGAGGGTCACAATTGCGAAGATCATGACGCGCGCATCCACCCTTGTGATCTCGTAGAGCTGCGACTTCACGAATCGCACGCAGAGCAGAGCTGTGGGGATTCCGATGACGAGGCCAAGCGCGGCTTGAATCATGGCGCCACGCATTACGAGTGCGATGACGCCGCCGCGCTCCGCTCCGAGCGCCATGCGGATGCCGATCTCCGGAGTGCGGCGCACCACACCGTAAGCGGTGACGCCGTAGAGGCCGATCGTCGCGAGCAGCAGGGCGAGCGCGCCAAACAGGGTCATGAGTCGCGCGAGCATTCTGTCTTCAGTAAAACGGCCGACGACCTGCTGATCGAAGGTTTGAAATTTCACAATGGTCAGGTTTGGATTGATGGACCCGAGCGTTGTGCGGGTCAGTGATTCCAGATCATTCATCGGCCGATCGGTTTGAAGCACGATGGCGCCTGCGTAGACCGAAATGTCATTTTCAAGCGGCTCCTTGGAGTGGAGCGGGCGCTGCATCATCGGTACGAAGTACATGAGGTGGTCTTTCCATTGAACGGCGGTGTAAGTTGTGTCTTCGACTACGCCGACGATCTCGTAGCTGCCCGCGGTATCCGGTCCGGGCGGCCCGAAGTGGCTTCCGATGGGATTGGAATCCTTGAAGAAGTGTTTTGCGAATGCTTTGTTGACGACGGCAACCGTTGGCGCGGTCGAGGTGTCTTGCGTGCCGATACCACGGCCCATCAGGACATGGGTGCCGACGGAATCGAAGTAGTCGGCGTTGGCTTTTACGAAGGAAGCGCCAATTTCTTCAAATTGCCTGCCTTGAATCTGGACGCCGTTGCTCCAGTTGTTGTCTTCCATCGCGGTGTAGGTGGCGATGCCGACTTTGACGACGCCGGGCAGTGCGTGAAAGCGCTGTTCGATGGTGTGATAGAGCGCCTCTAATTGTTTTTGCGTGTAACCTGCTGCCTGGGGATTGATGTGCACGATGTAGCGGTTGGTTGTGTCGAGCTTCATGTCGCTGTTCTGCAGCTTGTTCAAGCTCTGCGAAAACAATCCTGCGCCGACAAGGAGCACGAGAGACAAAGCCGCCTGCAGCACGACGAGGCCGCGCTGCAGCAGGGATGCGCTTGCGGCTGTGGCCCGGGTGCCGCTGCGCAGCGCCTCAGCGGGTTGAGCCTGGGCGGCCATCCAGGCGGGCGCAACGCCAAACAGCACTCCGGTAACGAGTGAGAGAGCGAATGCGAATCCGATGACTTCGATCGACGGGCTGGCGTGGATGGGCAAGTTCACCGCATCCGGGAAGGTGAGCATCAACAACGCACGGGCGCCGGCGTAGGCGACAGCGAGACCGGCGAGACCTCCGAATCCCGCAAGCAACACGCTCTCGGTTAGCAACTGGCGGATGAGACGGGAGCGCATGGCACCGAGCGCGGAGCGGACGGACATTTCAACACGGCGGCTCATGCCGCGAACGAGCAAGAGATTTGCGATGTTGGCGCAGGCGATTAAAAGGACAAGGCCGGAGATCCAGGTGAGGAGGTTGAGGCTGGACTTGTATCCCTCCTGCAGATATTGAATGCCTCCGCCGGCCGGAGAGAGGACGACGTGAGCGCGGGGCAGTTGCGCTTTGGCGCGTTCGTTCTGGAAATCCTCAGTGGACGCGAGAGCCTGGCGCAGGATGCCGCTCATTTTCTGCTGCAAGGTCGGCAGGGCGGTGCCCGGTTTTACGCGTCCGACAACATAGAGCCAGGCCTCGGTTGGGTTGTCGACGTACTTTACGTTGGCGAGGACGCCAATGGACTGGATAGGCAAGTAGAAATCGGGGGGAGTGTCGGAAATGCGATCTCCGAAGAAACCTTGGGGCGCGATCCCAACGATGGTGACCGGCTGGGTGTTCACAAAGAAAGTGCTGCCGATGACCGAGGCGTCGCCCGCGTAGTCATGCTGCCAGGTGTCGTAGTTCATCACGGCGGTCATGGGTGCGCCCTTGGTGTCGTCCTTGTCGATGAGGAGGCGGCCCGCGGAGGGATGGAGTCCGAAGGTGTGAAAGTAGTTTCCGGAAACGAACTCGCCGTAGACGGAGCGCGCGGACTCCTGGACTCCGTCGCGACGCGCGATGATGGGGCGGTACCCGAAGCCGGCTTGCATCGCGGCAAGCTCTTCGAATTCGGGGGCATTCTTTTTGAATTGCTCGTAGGTGTCGGTGGAGAAGAGGGCGTAGTCGCCGCTCTCATGGGTACCAGATTCCACGCAGCAATCGTTGCCGTCGCCGATGCGGACCAGGGTTTTGGGATCGGCGACAGGGAGATTCTTGAGCAGCATGGAGTTTACGAGCGTGAAGATGGCGGCGTTGGCGCCGATTCCCAGGGCGAGGGTGAGCACCACCGTGATTGTGAAAGCCGGCGTCTTGCGAAGCTGCCGGAGGGCATAGCGGATGTCCTGGATGAAGGTGGTCATGGTGAGTGCTCCTCTTGGTTGACGAGTTGGGCTTTGGGACGGGGGAGGGCCCGGGTGTGGATGCAGCACGTTTGGAGCCAAAATTGGGAGATAGATTATCTATATTTATCAGCGGTTTGCGGACGGGGAGTTTGGCGGGGTTGTCCGGTGGCGGGTGTTAGCGTTCGGAAGTGAACAGGGTTATTGAGGTTTCCCAGGTCTCAGAATCGAGACCTCCACCCCAGCGACTAAGACCTGTCGCCGGGGACCCCGGGCCTGGGGCACCCAGGTTCGTGCGGAGTGGAATCGCGCACGAGAAGCAGGTCCTTCGGCTCCGCTGAGAAACGCTTCGCTCAGGATGACAGATCTTGGGGGAGTGCGAGCTGAGAAGCGAAGAACAACAGCAGGTCCCCGCCGCTTCGCTTTGCCAGATCTCAGAAGCGAGACCTCCACCCCAGCGACTAAGACCTGTCGCCGGGGACCCCGGACCCTGGGGCACCAGGTTGGTGGTTGGGATAGTTATTTGCTGCCTTTGCTAGTGGGCTGGTCGCGGCCGAGGCCGTCGGTCTTGTGGTAGTTCGGGTAGGGCGGGATGAGGATCTCGGGGATGGGGTTGGCTTTCAATTCCTCGAGCACCATCTGGACGCCGGTTTCAAGTTGCTTGTCGTGGCCTTCGGCGACATCTTTGGGAAGTTCTTCAACGGCGACATCGGGCGGGATGCCGTGGTTTTCAACTTCCCAATCGCCTTTGAGACCGTAGATGGCGTAGCGCGGGGCCATGACGTGGCCGCCGTCGAGCAGGGTCGGATAGCCGCCGATGCCGACGAGGCCTCCCCAAGTGCGGGTGCCAACGAGCTTGCCGATTGCCGCCTTGCGGAAGTACCACGGCATGGCGTCGCCGCCGGAGCCGGAGTTCTGGTTGATGAGCATGACCTTGGGGCCGAAGATGGCGCCCACCGGGTCGTGGATCGGCTTGCCGTCTCGTTCGATCGCGCCGGAGAGCGGGAAGCGCTTAAGCACGTCGACCACGTAGTCGGCGATGAAGCCACCTTCGTTCCAGCGCTCGTCGAGAACGAGGGCCTGCTTGTCGAGCTGGGAGTAGAAGAAGCGGTTGAAGTTGGTGTAGCCGGAGCCGCCGGTGTTGGGCATGTAGACATAGGCGACCTTGCCGCCGGAGAGCTTGTCGACTTTGTGGCGATTGGATTCGATCCAGTCGAGGTTACGCAGGCCGTCTTCGTCGGGGATGGGGACGACCGTGACATCGCGGGAGTCTTTGCCGTCGGGGTTGGGTCCGACATGGATGGTCGCCTGCTTTCCGGCGGTACCCTCAAAGAATTCGTAGAGGTTGTCGTTGGCGTGGAGATCGCGGCCATTGACGGCGAGCAGATATTCGCCTTCTTTGACGTAGACGCCGGGCATGGTGAGGGGAGAGGCGAGGCCGGGGGTCCAGTTCTGGCCTCCGAGGATTTTGGCGATGCGATAGCGGTTGTTCTCGGCCTTGTAGTCGGCGCCGAGCAGGCCGGTCTTGGGCCCGTTATCGGGAGAACGCGCACCGCCGACGAACATGTGGCCGATGGTGACCTCACCGAGCATTTCGGTAGAGAGGTAAGTGAACTCGGACCGCGATGCGAGGCCGTCGAGGTAGGGCTTGTATTTGGCTTCGATCTTGGGGATCGAGAGGCCGTGGGTGTTGGGGTCGTAGAGGAAATCGCGCTGGATGCGCCAGGTTTCGTGGTAGATCTGCTTCCACTCAGAGCGGGGGTCGATGGTGGTTTCCATGCTGCCGAGGTTGAGGGGCTTGCCGGGGCTGTTGTTGCCGGGCTTCAGGTCGTCGGCGGGAGTTATGGTCCATCCACCTTTGCGCGCATACATGGCTTTGGAACCATCGGCCGAGAGGACAAATCCGTCGACATCGCTCAGGACAGATTCAGGCTCGCGCTTTTCAAGCGTGAAGCGCCAGACTGCGCGGATGCCGGGCTGGTCGCTTTCACTGGAGGAGCGGCCGAACGGCTGGCCTTCAAAGAGGTAGATGACACCGGCTTTGCCGGTGCCAATGCCGCCATAGTTGCGCGGGGGGATGGGGAGAGAGAGGATGCGGTTGCCGATGCTTTCAAGATCGACGGTGACCTTGACGGGCTTGTCTTTGTCCTCTTTGCCAGGTTCGTTGCCGGCAGCCTTGTCCTTCTCTTTCTGTTTTTCTTTGTCGTCGGATTTTGCGTCGTCCTTTGCGGTTTGCTTGTCAGTCTTCTTACCGTCGTCGACGGATTTCTTGGGCTCTTCCTTTTTCTCTTCCTTGATCTTTTCGTCGTCGCTCTCTGGGGGAATGGGCGAAGCACCGTCTTTGGCCAGCACTACGACATAAGGGGCGCTGGTCTGGGCGCGGTCGAGCGAGGAAAGATCGATTCCCGCGTTGGATGGGCCATCGTCGGTGGAGGCGATGAAGTAGAGGTATTTGCCGTTGAGGTCGAATGCAGGGCTGACGGCGTCGCTCATGCCGTCAGTGACCTGGGTGGATTTTTTGGTGTCCATCGAATAGAGAAAGATGGCGTGCAACTGGTTTTGAAGGTCGCGCTGGTAGGCGATCCACTTGGAGTCGGGCGACCATACCTCGCCGAAGCTGAAGCCGAAGCTTCCATAGACGCCTTTATCGACGAGTACAGGTTTGCCGGAGGGGACATCGACGACCCAGAGGCGCAGGTGCTTGTCGGCAAAAGCGATGTGTTTGGAATCTGTCGACCAGGTTGGGCTGTAGAAAAAGCTGGGCTCGGAACCGAGGTCAATGACCACAGGAGGCTTGAATCCGGTCTGGTCGCGGAGAAAGAGCTGATATTCGCCCGAAGCGTCGGAAAAGTAGGCGATGGTTTTGCCGTCGGGGCTCCACGAAGGGTCGCGCTCAGCGACGCCGCTGGTGTTGGTGAGGTTGCGGGTGTCGCCCTTTTCGGCCGGGACGGTGAAGATTTCGCCGTGCGCCTCAAAGGCGGCGCGGGCCCCGGTTGGGGAGAGGGCCGCATTCTTGATTTCTTCGGGCCGGACGGGAGCCAGGTGAGGTGCGAGGCTGGCGAGTTCGCCGTGAATCTGGATGGGAACGACGTGGTCGGCGTTGCTTGCGGTGTCGAGCAGGTGGACGGAGCCGAATTGCTCGTAGACCAGTCCGCCGGGTCCGGCCTGGACTGATTTGAGGTCGTAGCTGGTGTTGGGGACTATCTGGCTGACTTGCTTTGAGGCGGTGTCGAAACGGAAGAGCGAGATGGGGCCGCTGCGGTCCGAGAGGAAGTAAACAGAGTTGCCGGACCAGACGGGGCTGGAGTCGTTGGAGTTTTCGCGCGGAACTTTGGCGAGGTCGAGGGTCTTGAGGTTGACGATCCAGATGGGGGTGGTCTGGCCGCCGACGTAATGCTTCCAGGCTGGCTGCCACTTGGTGATGGGCTGGTAAACCAGCGACTGGCCGTCGGGGGAGTAAGACCCTTCAAAGCCGGAGGGGAGCGGCAGCGGCTCAGGCATGCCGGAACCGTCGGAGTGGACCGTAAAGAGCTTAAGAAAATGGCGATAACTCAGGGCTCCACTGGCGACGAGTACATTTTTGCCGTCGGGTGTCCAGCCGAGTGCTTCGGTGCCGCCGGGGTGCCATGTGATGCGGCGCGGCACTCCGCCAGTCGCAGGCATCACGTAGACATCGACATTGCCGTTGAGGTGGGCGGAGTAGGCGATCTGGGAACCATCGGGAGAGAAGATGGGGCCGGCAACAACCTTTCCGTTTGAGGTAAGGCGTTCGGCCTCGCCGCCCTGACGGCCGACGGTCCAAATGTCGTCGGCGTAGCGGAAGGCGATCTTGTCCTGCGAGAGGGACGGGCTGCGCAGCAGGAGGGGTGCGGATGCAGTTTGGGCTAAACCAAGGGATGGGGTGAGGAGGGCGGCCACCAACAGGACAAGCGGGAGCCGAAGGTGAAAGGGGGTCATTGGTCCTCCGAAAAATTGGGTGCTAACGGCAGGTGGAACTGGTTTTTAATTCAAGGATCGGGGTCGAAGACTGTGCCAGAGTATCGTACGCCGCGGAGCTAATCTGTTCCGAGAAAAGATGCGATTCAAGCATGCAAGGATGGAGGGCGGTAATTCAGGGACGAACCGCGGAGAGAACCTGATCCGCGGCGCGAAGGCCTGAGCGTATGGCGGCGTGCACCGTGCCCCAGTGGCCGGTGGTGTCGGTGTGCTCTCCGGCGAAGTAGAGGGTGTCCTCGAGCGGGACGACGAGTTTCAACACGGATTCGAGAGCGCCCGATGGGACGTAGCTGTACGCGCCATAGCTAAAGGGGTCGGTATCCCAGTCGTGGGTTGCGCAACGAATCAGTTGCATATTGAGATGGTCGGCGGGTAGCGAAAAGATCTTGGCAAGCTCTTTGCAGGCTGCCGCGCCGAGTTGCTCCGGCGTGAAGTGGGCGAAGACCGCGGAGCGCGGACCGCCGATCCAGCCGGTGATCGTATTCGATTCGACAGGATGAGCTGTCCACCAGACCGGCGGCATGGCATCGTGCGCAAAGAGAAAGCTGAGCCTGGGGAGGCCAATGGACTCTCGCTCGGCCCAAAAACGCTCGCGAAAGTGAAGGGTGAAGCGGCGAGCAGGCCCCATGCGGAGCTGATCCGCATGGATGAGTGAAGGCGGCGCCGGCTCAATGGCGACGGTGCGTTGTTGCAGGACCCCGAGGGGCAACGCGACGATGGCCTGGTTGGCTGCGTAATGCATGGGCTCCGGGTTACGCGCCTGTACCTCGACATGTTCTTGACGCCACTCGATTCTCTGGACCTGAGTGGAGAGCTCGATTCTGCCGCCGGCCTTGCGTATTTTTTCGGCGACAAATTTGGGAAGACAATCGTAGCCATGGCGCAGCCGGAAGACCGAGCCGCTGTCCATTTCTTCTTCGGCGCGCTGCTGGATGGCGAGGGCGTGCACGCTGATCTGGCGGTAGTCAGCGGCATTAAAGCTTTGGACATAGTGGATGACCTGATCCCGCTGAGAGGTCGAAAGCCTTTGCAGGGGAGGATAGTCGGCAAAGGCAATGTCGGGGCCTTTCCACCCCTCAAGACGGCGCAGGAATTTGAAGACGTCGGCTTGCTCGTCGCATTTCTTGAGCCTTCCGTTGTTGCGGCAGATGACCTGGCCTTCAATTTGGTAGGTTTCCAGACAGGCTTCTTGAACCAGGCTCCAAAGTTCGGGAGGGCGGCCGTGGATGAACTCCGCGCCGAGTTCCAGGACCTGGCCGGCGTCGCGGAGAGTGCGGATGCGGCCGCCGACGCGCTCGCGGGCCTCGAGAACCATGACCTGCAATCCGGCTTCGGCCAGCTTGCGAGCGGCAGACAGGCCGGCCATACCTGCGCCAATTACGAGAACGCGCTGGGTCGAGCGAGCCATTTTCGATTAGATGCGGAGACGGCGGGACGGCATCGTCAGGGTCTCGGGAACAATCAGGGCGAGGCCCGCGTAGATAATGGTGGCGCGGAGCGGGATGCGTTTTGCCTGGCCGCTGATTGCGAAGGAGAACTCGATGCGTAAGGTTGTCGGCGTTGCGGGCCTGGCGGCGGTGCTTTTTGTGGCGGGGGCGGGCGGTTTTGCCCAAAGCAAGGCGAGCAAAGGTGGAGCTGGCCAAATCGTGATCGTCTTCAAGGACGGGCACCGGCAGAGCTTTAATCTTGCGGACGTCGTGCGGGTGGAGTTTCCTGGGACTACGGTGGCCGACTCCGGGGCGGCGAATGCGCCCACGAACGGAGTGACGCCGCCACGGGGCCATTTCTTTGGGAAATGGGAGGCCGGCGACGGCAACGGAGGCACGTTCTACATCACGCTCAAAGAAGACGGCAACGCCTATCGGTCGATCAATGGCAACGTTCACGGCAAATGGGCGTATGTGAATGGCGAGGCACGGATTACGTGGGATGATGGCGCGATGGACGCAATCCGCAAGGTCGGATCGAAGGACAAGAAGTTCGCCTACCATGAAGGCAAACAATTTACGGATGAGCCGGACAATGTGACCGACGCGAAGAATACTTCTCCGCGGCCGATCTGAGGAATGGGGGTTCTCTGCCGGGTGTCTTCAAAGCCAATTGGGGCGCCGGAACTGCCGCGGGGCAGGTTACGTATCAAAATGTGACGAAATCTAGAGTCCGGGGTGCGCTTTTCCGGCTTGGCATGCGGCTTGGAAGGGGTTTCTGCCGTCCATTGGAATACCGGAGCGATATTCATCTCATGTGACCTTCCGCACCGGGCGGGGTGGCCTCGTGGCCTTCACCCTCCGGTGGCGGGCGCGTCGCCGGGGGTCCCCGCAATTCTGCGCAGCACTGGGATCTGCGACGAGATCAATCGATTGGACCTCTTCCGGGGATGGCTGGCTTGGTCCGTACACTAGTTGAGCCGGAGCGGGGCAGGGGAAACGTCAACAGGAAAGCGGAACCATGAAACTGATAGAGGCCTTTAAGCTCGCGTTTCAATCTCTGTGGGGCAACAAGCTGCGATCCATTCTGACGCTGATTGGCGTGGTGATGGGCGTGGCGTCGGTGATCATGGTGCTGACGCTGGTGCAGGGCGCCAAGAAATATATCTCGACCAAGCTCTCCGGTTATGGGGCAGACGTGTTCACGGTGAACCGGATGTCGAGCGTGATCATGTCGGCCGATCAGTACTTCTCCTATCAGAAGCGGAAGATTATCCGCATCGAGGACTACGAAGCGATCAAGGATGGTTGCTCGGAATGCAGCGAAGTGGGTGCGCTGCTGAACAAGTCGACAAACGTGGTGTACAACGGGAAATCCAGTAACAATACGGGCGTGCGCGGCTATACCTGGACGATGATGTCGCTGAACAATATCGACATCGCGCTGGGTCGAGGATTTACGCCGGTGGATGATGAACACGCGACGCATGACGCGATTGTCGGCTACGACATTGTGGACAACTTGCTTGGCGCAGGCGATCCGCTGGGCAAGGAAATTCGCGTGGACGGAATTCCCTACACGGTCATCGGCGTCGGCGATCGCGTGGGCAAGACGTTGGGGCAATCGCAAGACAACTGGGTGGCGGTGCCCATCGAGACTTACCAGCAAACGTACGGTCTGAACGATTCGGTCGATATTTACGCGCGCGCCACCGGAGGCGCGGAGTCGATGGAGCGGGCGAAGGACGAGGTACGGGTAATCATGCGCACGCGCCGCCATAACGCTCCGGGCCAGCCTGAGGACTTTGAGATCGAAACGAATGACACGTTTCTCGACATTGCGAACCAATTGCTGGGCGTGTTTGCGTGGGTGGTGCTGGGGCTGGGCTCGATTGCGCTGGTAGTAGGCGGCGTGGTGATTATGAACATCATGCTGGTGAGTGTGACGGAGCGCACGCGCGAGATTGGCGTGCGAAAGGCGCTGGGAGCGAAGCAACGCGACGTACTGTTGCAGTTCTTGATTGAGAGCGCAACGCTGGCAACGACGGGCGGGGTATTTGGAGTGCTGGGCGGCGTGCTGGTGGGCAAGCTGATCACGATTTTTGTAGGGTTCCCAACCGATGTGCCGATCTGGGCGATCTTCCTCGGTCTGTTCCTCGCGGGTGCGGTGGGAATTTTCTTTGGGGTTTATCCCGCGAGCAAGGCGGCGAAGCTGGATCCGGTGGTCGCGTTAAGAGCGGAAATGTAGAAAGGCAGCTGCTAGCTTCTAGCCGCTAGCTTTTTAAACTTTCGGAATGAATCTGGTTCGATGAAAGTTGTAGAGAATCGCACCACGAGCTTGTAGCTAGAGGCTAGAAGCTGGCATCTAGGAGCTGTCGTTATGGCGCAAGGACAAACTCGGGAATCGGTCAAGATGGCTCTGGAAACCGTGAGAGCAAACAAGCTGCGCTCGGGACTGACGATCCTGGGCATTGTGATTGGCGTGACCACGGTCATCACGATTTCATCGGTGATCAATGGGCTCAACAACCGGGTCCAGGATTTTGTGAGCTCGCTGGGATCGAATGTCTTCTGGGTATTTCACCTGCAGGTAATTGGCGTGCGTCCTACCACGGAGATGCTGGCTCGCAAGAAGCTAAATCTCGATGACGTGAAAGCGCTGCGCACGCTTCCGCATGTGGTGGCGGCGGACGGTGGATACCAGCACGTGAAACCGATGTTTCGCGTCGGCGATGTGAGTGTGAAATACAACGGAAAGAAGATTGCGGGCACGATGCTGCAGGGGTCGACGGCGGAGGTCGCCAACGTCACCGATCTGCAATTTTTGCAAGGCCGGTTGTTTACCGACCAGGAAGATTTGCGGGCCGAGCACGTGGTGGTATTGGCTCACGACACCTGGGAAGAACTTTTTGGAGCCGACAATGCGATCGGCAAGGAAGTGAATATCGAGTCAGGGCTCTATACGGTGATCGGGGTTCTCGACAAACAGAAGCAGCCCTTTGGCGGCGGGAAGAATCAAGCCGACAACATGGCGTACTTTCCGCTCGGCACATTCCACAACCTGCATCCCGAAGACAAGGACATGTGGGTGAGCGTGAAGTATGACGATCCGAAGAACAAGGTGCTTGTCGAGGAAGAGATTCGCGAAATGCTGCGTATTCGCCGCAAGGTGAAGGTGGAGGCGCCGGACAACTTCGAGATTTTCGGCCCGGACTCGCTGACGAAGCTTTGGAATCAGTTGACGGGCGGACTGGTGCTCTTCATGATCGCGGTTTCGAGCGTGGGCCTGATGGTGGGCGGCGTGGGCGTGATGAACATCATGCTGGTGAGCGTAACCGAGCGGACGCGCGAGATCGGGGTACGCAAGGCGATTGGGGCGACGAAGCGAACGCTGCTCGTGCAGTTCACCACGGAAGCCGTGACGCTGTGCGCGGTGGGCGGCATTATCGGGATCCTGGTGGGAGCAATTCTTACATGGATTGTGTATTTGCTCCCGATTGGGTTGCCGGCAACGCTGTCGACGCTTTGGGTGATGACAGGCTTCGGCGTATCGTGCACGATCGGACTGCTGTTTGGGATCTATCCGGCGTGGAAGGCGGCGAATCTTGATCCGATCGAAGCGTTGCGGTACGAGTGAGACAGGGAACAGGGAACAGGGAACAGAAAACAGAGGTCAGCGATCCGAGACTTGTTCGAGACTTGAGCCCTTCTGGACATAGAGATGATTTAGGCGGTTCGCGTGCCGCTGGGCGGTGTTACATCCCGGCGTGGCGTGTGTCACCGACAAGGAGTAGCTAGAGGCTGGAAGTTAGCAGCTAGAGGCTGGGCCCATGGCAAGAGGGCAGACACGCGAGTCGGTCAAACTGGCGCTGGACACGGTGAAGACAAACAAGCTGCGTTCCGGGTTGACTATTCTCGGAATTGTCATCGGCGTGACCACGGTCATCACGATTTCGTCGGTCATCAACGGGCTCAACAATCGAGTCACTGATTGGGTGAGTTCGCTTGGTTCGAATGTCTTCTGGATATTCCACTTGCCATTGATTGGTGTGCGCCCCACGAGCGAAATGCTGACCCGCAAAAAGTTGACCATCGAGGACGTGCTGGCTTTGCGCACGTTGCCCCACGTGGTTGGCGCAGACGGCGCATACCAGCACATTAACTTGCGATTCCGCGTGGGCGACGTCAGCGTGAAGTACAACGGCAGGAAGATCGCGGGAACCGTGCTGGAAGGCAACACCTCCGCATTGGCCACAACGTCTGACTTGACCTTTCGCGAGGGCCGCCTTTTTACTGACGACGAAGACCAGCGACGGGCGCGTGTCTGCGTGCTCGGCCACGACACATGGGAAGAACTCTTTGGCGAGGAACCCGCAGTGGGCAAAGAGGTGAATATTGAGACCGGTTTGTATACCGTGATAGGCGTGCTGGACAAGCGCAAAGCGCCTTTTGGCAGCGGCAGGAATCAGGCCGACAACATGGTCTTCTTCCCGCTGGGAACTTTTCATAACCTGCATCCCGAAGATAGGGACATGTACATAGGCGTGAAATACGACGACCCCAAGAACAAGTCGCTTGTCGAGGAAGAGATTCGCGAGATGTTGCGCATTCGCCGGAAGGTGAAGGTCGAGGCCGAGGATAACTTTGCGATCTTTGGGCCCGACTCACTCACCAAGCTTTGGAGCCAGCTTACGGGTGGGCTCGTGATGTTCATGATTGCGGTCTCGAGCGTTGGTCTGTTGGTGGGTGGCGTGGGCGTGATGAACATCATGCTGGTGAGCGTGACAGAGCGGACGCGGGAGATTGGCGTGCGGAAGGCTCTTGGTGCGACCAAGCGTGCCCTCATGGTCCAGTTCACTACCGAAGCGGTCACACTTTCGGGTGTGGGAGGAATTTTCGGGGTTCTGCTCGGGGCGGTGCTTACGTGGATTGTTTACCTGCTGCCGATCGGGCTGCCCGCCGCGTTGTCGACAGTGTGGGTGCTGACGGGGTTCTGCGTTTCGTGCGCGATAGGGTTGCTGTTTGGGATTTATCCGGCATGGAAGGCGGCGAATCTGGATCCGATTGAAGCACTGCGGTATGAGTGAAGATAGGGATCAGGGTAAGACAGGGACTAGGGAATACGGAATACCAACCAAGAGGTCTGAGAGTCTGTCCAGCGAACTAAGCCGAATGTTAGTTGCCATCATGAATAAGTTGAATCAGTGAAAGCCAAACGTCCTGTTCCCTGTTCCCTGATCCCTGTTCCCTGCTTTTGTCCGCTACACTAACGGCTGTGATGGGGCACGCTTTCGCTTTGGCCGTGGAAGGGGTGACCACGGTCTTGACCGTGGCCGGGATGGCGTATTTTGCGGCAGCCATGGTGGCGGCGAGAGTGTTCATCGCTGCTCGCCGCTCGCCGCTCGCGGCCTTTGCTCCCGGAGTCAGCATTCTGAAATCGCTGAAGGGGCTTGACCCCGGCATGCTGGACGCATTTCGCAGCCACTGCAGTCAGACGTATGGGGGCGAGATCGAGTTGCTGTTTGGCGTCTCGTCGAAGGACGATCCAGCGGTGGGCGCAGTGGTCGAGTTGCAGCGGGAGTTTCCGGAGCGGATCATTCGATTGATTGAGTGCCCTGCGCAGCTTGGTGCGAACGGGAAAGTCAGCACGCTGGCGCAGCTTGCTCCTCAAGCTCGCTACGATTTCCTGCTCGTCAATGACTCCGACATTACGGTGGGTCCACATTACCTGGAGCGGGTGATGGCGCACTTCGCTCCGGTGGGCGATGAACATGCGAGCGCAGGCAGAGCAGCTCCGCCGGTGGGGCTGGTAACGGCGCTCTATCGCGGCCGGGCGCATCGCACGTTATTTTCGCGGCTCGAGGCATTGGGCATTGCGACCGACTTTCAGGCCGGGGTGCTGCTGTCGCGATTTATCGAGGGCGGGCTGAAGTACGGGCTTGGTTCGACGTTGGCGGTGCGGCTCGAGGCACTGGATCGGATCGGCGGCTTCGCGCCGCTGGTTGACCACCTGGCAGACGATTATGAACTGGGCGCGCGAGTGGCGCAGGCCGGATATCGCGTGGCAGTGAGTTCGGAGGTCGTCGAAACGAGCGTGCCCGCCTTTGGCTGGGCAGGCTTCGCGGAGCACCAGGTGCGCTGGGCGAGGACGATTCGCGACGCAAGCCCGTGGGGCTACGTGGGACTGGTATTTACACACGGACTGGGGTGGGCGTTGCTCAACCTGGTGGCGAGCGGGTTGAGCCCGCTGAGCTTATGGCTGTTGGGCATGAGCTTCTTTTTGCGGCTGACACTGGCGATGATGGTGGGAGCCGAGGTGTTGGGCGATCACCAGGTTTTGCCGAACCTGTGGCTGTTGCCGCTGCGCGATGTGGTGGGGATGGGGCTCTGGGTGGCGGGGTTTGCCGGCAACATCATCGTGTGGCGCGGAGAGCGATTCGTCGTGCAGGGCGGTGTGCTGCGCAAGGCAGACTAGCAGATCCGGACCCTTTGCATTTCGCTTTGTGAAGGCTGAGTCGGTCTTTTTTCCATTCATCGCATTCTGGGGCCGGTCCATATCGCTCTGAGAGCAATCCACAACAGATTCAACGAATATTGCTGTCGGAAGGATGGCGCGTCTGGTAGATTTCGTTCACGCGGCCAACAGCCGCGATGGAGAGATTCGATGCGTTTCCCCAATCAAATCGCGAGCCGGATTTTGTTGTGTTGTCTGCTGGCGGCAGCGCCCACGTTTGCTTTTACCCAAGATGCCAAGCCTGCCAAACCGGCGGTGGGCACGAAGATGGAACCGAAACAGGTTTATGGAAAACTGCTGGGCATGATGGAAGAAGAATTTGTTTCGGCAGCCGAGGCAATGCCGGAAGACAAGTTCGACTTTGCACCTACAGCGGGCGAGTTCAAGGGTGTGCGATCGTTTGGTGAACAGGTAAAGCACGTCGCCCAGGCGAACGGGTATTTCTTCCACGATCCGACGAAGCCAATGGTGGACAATAAAGCAGCATTCGAGAAGCTGAAGACGAAGGCGGAGATCATCACTGCCCTGAAGGAATCGTTTCTTGAAGCCCACTCCTATGTCAACTCAATTACGGACGAGAACGCGTTTGTAATGACGGCGAACGGCACGCGCGGCGGCATGGCGTCGTTCGGAATCGCGCACATGATGGACCACTACGGACAGCTGGTGGTGTATTTGCGGATGAACGGCATTGTTCCTCCGGCGAGCCGCAAAAGCAATTAAGAATTGCGAACGGACAAGAACATCGTGTGAGTCCCGGCGCGGCGTTGGCGCATCCTCTATATAGTTTGCGGGAGGGTCGTTCACCGTGCCGGATCCACGGTTACAAACCAGTATTTTCACTCCCAGCCCTTCTCTGCGGCCGTATGTTCGCCAGTTCATGGTGATCGAGAACTTCGCCGACCGTTCGAATACTCTATTGCCGGAAGCGGCTATCATCGCGGGGTTTCGCTTCAAGGGCGAATGCTCGCAGGATGGGTCAAGTGCCTTGTGCGCCGTAGTGACGGGCTTGCGCGACAGGCCGCGAAGGCTGAACCACTCCTCTGGCAGCGGCACCATTGTCGCGATGTTCACGGCCACCGGCGCAGCGGCGATGTTGCGTGAGCCGCCTGGAGAGTTGTTCAACGCAACGCTTCCTTTTGAGTTTCAGGTGGGGCGTTCGCAACTGGACGTTATCGAAGAGCAACTGGCGGAAGCGCCGAATCATAATCATCGTGCGCAAATTCTGGAGCGCCTTCTGCTTGGGCAACTGCACGAGCGCACGGCCGATCGCGTTGTGGCCGCGGCCGTGTCGTGCATCCGCGAGAGCCGTGGGAGAATGCGCATCGAGGACCTGGCAAGGCGCGCCGGTTTGAGCCAGAGCGCACTGGAGCGGCGCTTTCGCCGAGAGGTTGGCGCATCGCCCAAGAAGTTCGCAGGCATCGTGCGGCTGCGGAACGTCGTCCGCTTGCGTCAGACTGGTGCGAGCCTCACCGAAATCGCGTACTCGGCCGGTTACGCCGATCAATCGCACTTCATCAAGGACTTCAAGCGCTTTGCGGGTCAGGCTCCCGAGCCGTTCTTCCAATCGGAGAGGGCATTTTGCTAGCGCGTCGTTGAAGTCCCCAGTGAAATCGTAGCCACGCGCCGAATTTGTACAATTCGCTGCCGCCGTGAGTCGCCTACCTTGAGGGAATGAGAACCTCGCTCGCACGCTCACCCTTTTCAAACTGGATGCAACGCCCGGGGCTGGCGACTCTTGTCGCAGTTGTAGCCCTCGGAGCCGCCGGCATTCATGCACAAACCGTTTCCAGAACACAACAAACATCCGGTCAAGCATCCGGCCGGGCATCCGATCAAGGAGCACACATGCAGACGTTTGTGATTATCTTTCGCCAAGCGCCCCCGCCGCCTACCGCAGAGGAGAGGCAGCAACGCGCCAACGGGATTGTCGAATGGGCGCAGCGTGTCAACGCCGCCGGGCACAAGCTCGATCCGCGAATTCTTACGCCGGAGAGCGCACGTCGGGGCCAGAAAGGCTCCGCTGCAGAAATAGGAGAATGGCCAGTGACCGCCCTGCTCTTTTTCGAAGCGCGCGACCTGGATCAAGCCACCGAGATAGCGGAGACTCACCCGGCTCTTCATCTCAGAGCCAGTGTCGAAGTGCGAGCATGGAACCCGCCTGTGCGGCCCGCGTCCGTAACGCCTGCCAAGTGAGCATCCAGTCGAAAGACCGCGACGTGTGAACCCAATACGTGAATTCTTGCGAACCCATTGGAGGGAAGAGACAACGATGAAATTGCTGGTACTGGGCGCCACTGGCGGAATCGGTTTAGAGATTGTGAGGCAGGCTCTGGAACGCGGCCACACGGTAACGGCATTCGTCCGATCGCCGGAGAGGCTAAAGGCGTTGGCCGGCCGGATCACTGTAGCGCAAGGCAATCCGCTCGACAGCCGCGAATTGGGGCGGGTGGTTGCGGGCCACGATGCAGTGCTCTCGGGCTTTGGTCCGCGTGTGCCCATCGCAAAGGGGGATGCTCACCTGCTGCGCGATTTTGCCGCGTCTCTTACCAACGCAATGAAACAGGCTGGCGTGCGGCGTGCGGTCGTTGTATCGACGGCGTTCTTGTTCAAAGATTCGCTGATGCCGCCGGTATACCTTTTGGGTCGGCTGTTTTTTCCAGGTGTTGTCAGCGATGCTACGGATATGGAGCGGATTCTAAGTGCGAGCGGGCTTGACATCACGATCGTGCGACCGCCTCAGTTGACGGACAAGGCGTACACCGGAAAGTATCGCGAGCGCGAAGGTCATTTGCCGAGGTTCGGCTTTTCGATTCCCCGCGCGGATGTGGCCGACTTCATGATTCAGACGGCGGAGAACACGGCTTCCTCCGCCGCAGTGATGGGAGTATGCAGCTGAGAAATCAAGCCATCGACATTCGGCGCTCACTCACGACAAGCGGGAACTATTGCGCGCGTATTGCGGCGACGGGATCCGCGCGCATGGCCTTTCGAGCGGGCACGTAGCAAGCCGCCAGCGCAATCGCCGCCAAGATGCCGACGACGGCGAGAACCGTGAGCGGATCCGTGGCGGAGACCCCGTAAAGCAAGCCGCGAAGAAATCGCGTGAGCACCAGGGACAATACCAATCCAAGAGCGAGACCCGCTACCGTGAGCCGCAGGCCCTGAACAAGCACGAGGCGAAGCACGTCAATGCGGCTGGCGCCGAGTGCGACCCGGATACCGATTTCATGAGTGCGCAACTGGGTGCGATAGGCAATTACGCCGTAGATGCCGGAGGCAGCCAGAATCAGGGCGAGTATTCCGAAAACTGTGGCGAACGTGGTCTCCATCCTGGCGAAAGTGGAGGATATCTGCGTGGTCTCGCTCAAGGGCCGCATATCGAAGACAGGCAGGCGCGTATTCATTTCGTGCACTGCCTGCTCAACTGATGGAGCCAGTAATTCGGGATCTCCCAAGGTGCGCACTTGAATGATTATTTCGTTGTCCGCATGCTGGAAGAAGGATAGGTAGATCATGGGCTCCAGCGACTCGCTGACCCGCTGGTGCTTGCTGTTTTTGGCCACTCCGATAACCGTAAACCAATCGCCCCAAAAGTGCAGACGCCGGCCCACCGGATCCTGTCCAGGCCAGTAGTGATTCGCGGCGGCCTGGTCTACGATGACGACGCGCGGAGCGGACGGGCCATCGTCGACCGTGAATTCCCTGCCCTCGATCATGGGAATGCTCAGGGTGTTGAAGTACCCCGGTGTCACATCGGCGCGCCGGACCTCGCCGGACTCGTGCAGTTGCGGGACGTATCCCTCTGGAAAGGCCTCCACCGTCTTGCGGCTGAAATCGAAGGGCAGCCAATCTGTGAGCGAAACCGCCGTGACTCCGGGCAACGCCGCAATCTTGTCGTAGAGTTTGTGCCGGAAGACCACCATCTGGTCTTGCGAATAACCGGCGGTGGAGGGGTCTACGGATGCCGTGAGGATATTGTCTTGTTTAAAGCCGGGGTCGGCCTCGGTCGTGTTTTTGAGGGTGCGCAGAAAGAGTCCTGCGGCCACGAGCAGCGCGAGCGAAAGCGCAATCTGCGCCATCACCAGGCTGCTGAGCAGGCGGCGATTGTGTCCTCCGCTCGAAACGCTGGCAGCTTCTTCCTTGAGTACGCCCGCAGCAGAAACCCGCGATGACCTCCACGCGGGGAGAGCGCCGCATATCATGCTGGCGAGGATGCAAAGCAGCAAGATGGCCGCGATGACAGTGTTGTCCACTTGCCCGTTGAGCACGATGGGGTTGGCGTTGGGAGGAATAAACCTCGCGAACGTCTTTGCTGTCCAGGACGTAAGCAGAATGGCCAGTATGCCTCCGCCGAGGGATACCAGCACGCCCTCGATAATCATCTGGCGCATGAGTTCCAGTCGACTGGCTCCCAGCGATTGGCGAATCGCCATCTCGCGACGCCGTGAGACGAACCGCACCAGGGCCAGCGTGGCTACATTCGCGCAGGTGAGCAGCAGCACGAAACTCGCTATGGCCAGCAGGATGGGCAGCGTGCTCGCGACATAGACATTCGCGCCGAAAGGAGAGCGCCAGAGCGGATCGAGGGTAATGGTGTTCACGCCCGGATGATCGTTGGGGTATTCCGCGACCAGTTGGCGCATGATCAGTTCGAGGTCCTGGGTGGCGGTTTGCCGGCTGACGCCGGGGCGCAGCCTACCCAACACGTTGAGCCAATCATGGCCGCGATGCTCGATCAAGCTATTGGTTCCCGAGTTGGTGATGGCGGCCAGCGGCATCCAGGCATCCGTGCGGATACCCGGCATGCAGCCGATGAATCCCTGGGGCGCTACGCCGATTACCGCGAAGGGCCTCTCGACGATCTCGATGGATTTGCCGACAATTGACGGGTCTCCGCCGAAGCGCGTCTGCCACAGCGAGTAGCTGAGGACGACATACGGAACTCCGCCTTGCCGCGCCTCCTCATCGGGGAGGAAGAAGCGGCCCAACGTAGGCCTGATGCCCAACACGTCAAAGTAATTCGAGGTTGTGTTGGCGACGTAGATACGCTGCGGAGTGTCACCCCCGGTCAACGTCAGCCAATCATGGTGGTAGCCGAGGATGCCGCTGAAAGTGTGGTTCATCGCGCGCATATCACGGAGGTCGGGATAGGAGAGCGGAGGAGAGGGGGAAGTGTTCCAGGTTCCGCGCATAACGGTCACGAGGTCATCGGTCTGGCGCGCCCTGGGGACAGGATGCAGCATCGTGCCATCGATCCAACTGAAGACGGTGCTGTTGGCGCAGATTCCCAACGCCAACATCAGCACAGTTGTGATCGAAAATCCGGGACTCTTGCGAAGCTGCCGCAATGCAAAGCGAACATCCTGGAGCAATCCAGCCATTTGGATGCCTCCCATGGAACTTTACTCTTGGGGAATAAGAGTAATTGCCAATTGTAGGAGCATTTGCGCCGCCAAAGCGGGGCGTTTCGCTAAGTCGCCTCTTTGTATATAGATGGAAAGATCCGGTCCAGTCGAGCAAAGGGGATCGCGGTGTTCGTTTGCGCACAGTATGTCCGGTTTCGTAAGTAAGGGGCCTGACGCCGGAGGATGGAGCTGCGACGCGTTTTCGATTTTGACTGAACTTGCAGTCGCAACGCGCGTATTATGCTCTGTTGCCTCTCGCGCGGGCATCCCCAGCGGCGTGCGGAGGGCGGGAAAGAGCCGAGGAATGCAGGATCCCGGCGAATCCAATCCGTTGAAGATGACCGCACCTCCACAGGAGGGCGCTCGCCTGCAGGTCGCTGTGCCGGGACGTCCTCGCGCGGAACACGTTTACGACCTGCGAAGAGGAAATCGTTCCTCGGACGACTTCTATGTCGAGGCGGCACGTTTATCCGACGAGGTTTTAGCTGCGGTGGAGCGGCGGGCTGGAGCGCTGCTGGATGGTTACGGCCGACACGTACACGGGTTCCTGGCTGAGGCTCCCCGCAGTCGCGGCGAATATGCGATCGAGTTGCTGTCGCTGGGGATGATGCTGCGGCGCTATGAGGGCGCGGCGCAAGCGACTTCAGAGTGGGTGGTGGAACTGGCTCGCGAGATGGCATGGGCGCGCGAGCGGAAGGAAGAAGCCAAGCCATTGGTGGACTGGGTGCGGGCGGGCATCGCCAGGCTATCCCTGACGCCGAATCTCGGAAAGAAACCCAAGAGACACGGCAGCGCAGTCGGGCGACTCGCTCTGCTCATTGACTGGCTAGCGGCAACCGGAGAGTTCAAGCAGGAGTCGATGCGGCTCAATAACTGGCGCAGCTACATGGCGGAGTTGAAACCCGATAAGGCAACTCACTGGTTGCAGGTTGCGGACGAGCTATTTGAACGCTTTGAGCGGGATTCTCAGAAGGCGCTCGGTGCATATACACGCGGCGTTGAGTCGTTTGTGGAGCAAGAGCAGACGGGGTGGAAATGGCGCGAGGATTTGTTGCTGCGCTTGAGACCTCCCGTTGAGTATCACTTGAATATGGTGGCCGCGGAATTAATGAACCGTGGGCTTCGCGAGGAGTTTGAGCGCACTGAGAACAGAATTGTGCTGGTGCCGACCTGCATGCGCGGGGCGCACAGCCGGGACTGCAAGGCGCACGTGCACGGGCTCGACATCACCTGCTCGGGCTGCGATCCGGAGTGCGCGGTGAACCGCATTTCGCAAGAGCTGCGCGCGCGGGGAGCAACGGTCTATATGGTGCCGCACGCGAGCGGACTCAGCAAATGGCTCCGCCGCTGGGAGGCGACCAATACCGGCATTACGGCTGTTGCGTGCATGCTGCATATTTTGCCGGGAGGCTTTGAAATGCGAGACAGACGCATCGCTTCGCAATGTGTACCACTGGATTATCCAGGGTGCAGCAAGCATTGGGAGCGCGTTGGAATTCCGACGTCAGTGAATGAGGATCGGCTGACGCAGATTGCGGTGGGGACGACACACTCCTAGGGATCGAGCGTAGCAGTTGGCACCGGCGGCATCTGGAGTGCTATGGTGAGGCCAAATGCCGTTTATGACCACTACAGAAGCGGGAGTCCCGATTCAGGGGCCGAGCGCCACACTCATCTACGATGACTGGTATCCCGCGCTGCGCACCGATGCACTGCGCAAGGGCAAGCTGTCGAAGGCGATGCTGTTGGGCATTCCGCTGGTGCTGGGCCGGCGCAACGATGGCCACGTCTTTGCGATGCGCGACAGTTGCCCGCATCGCGGCATTCCGCTGAGCGAGGGCTGGTTTGATGGCAATCGCGTGACCTGCCGGTATCACGGGTGGAAGTTTGAGCCCTGTAGCGGACGGTGCGAGCTGATTCCCTCGCTCTCAAGCCACGATCATCTCGACGCGACAAAGATTTATGCGACGGCGTTTCCGTGCGAAGAACGAGACGGTCACGCGTGGGTATATGTGGCGGGCCCCGGCAGCGGAAAGCGTTCGCCGGGCGCGGAGCTCCGCATGGTGCCGGAAGTGGCGAAGTTTGGGACGCGCTTCCGCACCGCGTTTCTAACCGCCGACTTGCCCTGCAATGTGGACCACGGGATTATCGGGCTGATGGACCCGGCGCACGGGCCGTTTGTGCACCAGGCGTGGTGGTGGCGTTCGCGGGCGAGCATTCGCGAAAAGACGAAGCGGTTCGAGCCGATTCCTGGAGGCTTTCGGATGAGCGCACATGCGCCGAGCGGGAACTCTGCGCCCTACAAGCTGCTGGGCGTTTATGGCGAACCGATTGAGACGACGATCGATTTCATGCTGCCTAACCGGCGCACGGAGACGATTCGCTGCGGCGACAAGTGGTTTTCCAGC